>Ga0208826_1003060_pt1 | contig 11833 bp, 16 predicted proteins | sample AD_UKC115_MetaG_FD_184451 | JGI IMG/M metagenome (GOLD analysis project Ga0208826, IMG submission 184451) | Active sludge microbial communities of municipal wastewater-treating anaerobic digesters from Hong Kong - AD_UKC115_MetaG (SPAdes)... | ecosystem: Engineered > Bioreactor > Anaerobic >... | reverse complement strand
TTGATGTGAATGTTGAAGATATGAATCCGGCATTATTTGATTTTCAACGTTATTGCGTAAACAGAGCATTAAAGGTTGGTCGTTTTGCATTATTTGAAGATTGCGGATTAGGCAAGACGTTGCAACAATTGGAATGGGCGAAACATGTATCTGATCACACAAATAAGCCTGTATTAATATTGGCTCCTCTTGGAGTTGTTTCACAGACAATACAGGAAGGTATTAAATTTGGATATAACGTTATTGAATTAAGCGTTAATGTATTTGATTTTGACTTACCAAAAGGAATATATATTACTAATTATGAGAATTTAGAAAATATAGACACAGATTTATTTGGCGGTGTTGTGCTTGATGAAAGCTCTATACTAAAGAATTTTGACGGAAAAACAAAGCAAAAGATTATTGACTCATTTAAAGATACGCCTTATAAGTTGGCATGTACGGCAACTCCTTCACCAAATGATACAATGGAACTTTGTAATCATGCAGAGTTTTTAAACGTAATGAACCGCAATGAGATGCTGGCTATGTACTTTGTGCATGACGGTGGTAGTACGGCTTCATGGAGATTGAAAGGCCATGCAAAGCAAGCATTTTGGGACTTTGTATCAACTTGGGCGGTTATGCTTTGCTCACCATCCGATATAGGTTTTGACGGATCAAAGTATATACTACCAAATCTTAATATTATTGAGGAATACGTAGAAACAGAAAAAAGAGATAACGGAATGCTGTTTAACGATGTAGCTGTAAGCGCAACAACTTATCATAAAGAGTTAAGAAATACAGTTGAAGAAAGATTAAACAGAGTTGCTGAAATTGTTAACGAATCAAACGAATCATTTATTATTTGGATTGGGCATGATGAAGAAGGTAAGTATTTAAGAAACCTTATACATGATGCAGTTGAAGTTAAAGGGTCGGACGATAAAAAATACAAGAAAGATAAGCTATTGGGATTTGGTCGTGGTGAATTTAGGGTGTTGATTACGAAATTAAAGATTGCTCAATTTGGATTAAATTATCAAAATTGCCATAATCAGATTTTCGCTTCGCTTGATTTTTCGTTTGAATCAACATATCAAGGCATTAGGCGGTCATACCGATTTGGTCAGGAACACGATGTAAATATCTACTTAGTTGCAACAGATACGATGCAGAATGTGCGCAATTCGTTCGATGAAAAGCAACATCAATTTAACGAGATGCAAAAAGCAATGAGTGAAGCAACAAACCGGAATATTAATAACCAATTAAAACTTACAAAAATGGATGTTTCAAAAGAATATGTTTCAGATAAATGTAAAATCAAATTAGGCGACTCAGTTCAGTTAATTAAAGAAATACCTGATGAAAGTGTAGGTTTTTCTATATTTTCGCCTCCTTTCGCAGAACTTTATACTTATTCTGATAAGCTGGAGGATATGGGTAATTCAAAGGATTATAAAGAGTTTTTTTATGCTTTCAATTTCTTGGTAAAAGACTTATTTCGTATCATGTGGAGTGGGCGTAATGTAGCGGTCCATTGCATGGATTTACCAATTCAAAAAGGCAAGGAAGGTTTCATTGGATTGCGTGACTTTTCTGGTATGATTTTGCAAGCTTTTGAGGAATCAGGATTTATTTATCATTCTCGTGTAACTATATGGAAAAATCCGGTAACAGAAATGCAGCGAACAAAGGCGTTAGGACTATTACACAAACAAGTCAAGAAAGATGCAGCTATGAGCAGGGTTGGTATACCGGATTATTTGTTAGTTTTTCGCAAGCCAGGCGAACACGAACATCCAGTAAAATGCAATATTTCAGTAGACACATGGCAGCAATATGCATCCCCGGTTTGGATGGATATAGATTATAGTAATACTCTTAACGGAACCAAAGCACGTGGAGAAAATGATGAAAAACATATCTGCCCGTTGCAGTTGGATACAATTAAAAGAGCTGTTACATTGTGGTCAAATGAAGGAGATACGGTTTTTACACCATTTTTAGGTATTGGGTCGGAAGTGTATCAATCCATTTTGCTGAAACGTTTTGGAATAGGTTTTGAACTTAAAGAAAGCTATTTTAACGAAGCAATTAAAAACTGCAAGGTAGCTGAAGTTGAAAGCAATACAAAAAAGCTGTTTGATGTTTAAAAACATGTGCATTAATTTGCACATGTACAAAGTAAATAGTATATTTGCATATGTTAAATCAATAAAAAATTACAATCATGGGAAATCTTAAAGAAAAATTAATGGCAGTGCAAAGCGAACTTAAAGCCCCGAAAGGACAGTATAACAGCTTTGGAAAGTACAAGTACAGGAGCTGCGAAGATGTGCTTGAAGCACTAAAGCCGTTATTAAAGAAAAACGGTTTAATATTGACTATCTCAGACGATATTAAATTAGTTGGAGAAAGGTATTATATACAGGCGAACGTTTGCCTTACCGACACAGAAACAGGAGATAACATGCATACATTTGCCTATGCAAGGGAGGAAGAAAGCAAAAAAGGAATGGACGGTAGTCAGGTTACAGGTGCCAGCTCATCATACGCACGCAAATATGCTTTAAATGGAATGTTCTGTATTGATGATAATAAAGATTTTGATGATCCGGTAAATGAAGGAAGTAAAGCAAAGCAGGAACAAGTGAAGCAGCAAGAAAACAGGCTGCCTATTCTTACTATTCAAGGGGTGAAGGATTGGAATGTAATGCTTAACATGTTTTATACAGCCGAAACAGACATAAAAAAAGAAGGGAAACCGTTCAGCTTGAAAAATTACATTGATAGCATACGCCAATGTGACAACGATACATTCAATGAAATATCAAAACGTTACATAGCTTTTAAGCAGGAAAACGGATTTAAATAAATAAAATTATGAGTACAATTAAACTATTTGATAACTATCCAAAAAACAAGTTTGACCAACAGATGTTGGCAAATGATATTATCCTCCCCGTAATAGAAGGGGAGGTTAATCCGATAGAAACATACGTTAAAGCAAGGTCAATGCTGGAAGCTTTAAAAATTGTTACAGATGATGATAGAATCAAAGATTTAGTTATTACAGAGGTTGAAAAATATGGAAATAAAGCTGAATATAACAGCGCAAACTTACAAGTTAAAGATGTTGGCGTTAAGTACGATTATTCAGTATGTAACGACCAGATTTATAATGATTTGTTATATATGTTGAACGACATAAAAGAACAGATTAAAATTCGGGAAAAGTTTTTAAGCAAAATACCATCAGAAGGTGCTACGATAGTATACGAACATACAGGAGAGGTAAGAACTATCTACCCTCCGATTAAGCAAGGTTCACAAGGAATTACAATAACATTTAAAAAATAATAACATGATTACATTAAGCATTTGTTTAAGTGATTTGCCTAAAGAAAAAATTCAAACGGCATCTAACGGTAAAAAATATATTAACTTAGTTGTTGATAAGCGAAAAGAAGCAGGTAAATACGGAGAAACACATACGTTATACGTTTCTCAAAGTAAAGAAGAACGTGAAGCGAAATATGATAAAAAATATGTTGGTTCTGGCAAGGAGTATGTGTATAATGGTCATCAAAATAATACCGCACAAGCATCTGTGAGTAATGAACAGCAACAAAGTAATGATGGATACCCTTTTTAATTATGATGCAGACTGAATTAGAGAGGTTAAAGCGTGAGCGTTACGAGCTAACAATATCGCTTGCACGATGCATTAAAGCAAAAAACATAGCTTTAATGTATGAAACAAAAAGCAAGATAATGATAGTTGAAAACATGATTGATGACATTGAACGTGTTGATGCGATTAAGCTGGATGATGTTAACAACAAACATTTAAAATCATGGTTTGGAAAATCATTGTCATTATCAATTAATTGCTATGACATGGGAACATACTATTTAGATAGTACTGTTAATTTTTTGAGAGAAAAAGGTATGCAACCAAAAGATAGATTTGCAGAAGTGGTTAACAATGCCAACAAAGCAATTAACGAATTACGAAAAGAAATAGCTAAATTTTTGGTTGACTATCAAGATGATAACTGGGAAGATTTTGAACAGCTTGAAAAAATGTTATCGGATAAAATATTCACAGACAGAGAATTAGTTTATAAACGTAAATACGAAAAATAATATGTTAAAAGAAGCGATATACAAGAAAATAGAAGAACTTGGATTAAAGCGTACAACCGTATCAAATGACACAGGAATACCTTTGTGCGATTTAAGTAGTTATCTTAACGGTAAAAGAAGCTTGGCGGTTTATAAGATAGAGAGATTGATTCAATATTTAGGAATTAAGTTAATTTAAACATAGTTGAACCATGAGACAAGAAGAAATTCAAAAAGTAATCGATGGAATTCCAGATCCATATTGGTATGGAACTCGTAAAGCAAGTTTTGTTTTAACAGGTACATTTTTATTGTCAATATTTAATCTTATTGATAAATACGGAGATGTAGATGTACTGGTAGTTGATTCAGACAAAGATTTTTGGTCAGATTTTATTTCAGAGAATGAACATAAAATAATTGGTGGATTTGAAGGATATGATAGCGTAAAGATTGAGTCTAATGGATATATATTTAATTTCATAAAAGATGATGGATATTCTATAAACTCAGATTCTACAAATATATTATTACAAGATGTAGTATACCTTGATTCCTTACAGCACGCTTTGCAAGCCAAGCACAATCTAAGGCGAGATAAAGATAAGGCTCATTTTGTTGAGATAAACGAAAAGCTAAATTCTTTAATCCAGGAATAGTTCAAATCCGAACAAAAATTAATAATTAATAAATAAACAGATTTGAACATTATGGGAAAAGATAAGTCAGAAATAAACATGAATCCAAGGCCTATGTTTTACGTTGTTGCGTTGGAGAAGCTAAGAAAAATAGCTATCGATTGTGGGTATGCACTCGCCGTCCATGGTTCTTGCGCTAAGGACATGGACCTTATAGCCGTTAGATGGGCCGAAAATTATGAGTCACCTGAATATCTAACTGAAAGATTTTTAGAAGAGTTAAGCCATTTTTATTTTGGTGAAGATGATGGTACAAAAGAAGATTTTGCACAACTAACAAATCCAGAAGTTAGATTTGGCTCTCATTATCATTTTAGTATACCTATTTATTCAAATTGGTATATTGATTTGTGTGTAATTATGTAGTTCAAATCCGAACATACTATGCCAATCGACTACAAGCGATATCCTCCGGACTGGAAGACTCGAATCCGTCCGGAGGTTCTTAGAAGAGCTGATAACCGGTGTGAGTTTTGTGGAGTAGAAAACTACTCATTCAGAGACGGGAAAAGGATAATCCTTGCCGTCGCCCATCTGGATCACGACGAAACGAACTGGAACATACAACTGGATAGGCTTCGGGCCTTATGCCAGCGCTTCCATCTCCAATACGATGCGCAAGAAAAGAAACGAAGAAAGTCTATTAAACCCGAACATAACAAATAAAAATATAGCCTTGGGCGGCTTTGTAAAACCCATATACAACATGAAAGGTTTAAATGTAAAAGCGATTGAATACGCAGTCGATTTAATGAAGCAAAAAGAGGATTTCACAGAGGAAGATATCCAAACAGCTTATTTGTCTGGATATTATTGTAACGAACATTTGCAAATTGGTGAAGTTGGATCATTCGGTAAGGCATTGGAGTCCCTTAAACGTGGATGTCTTGTTACTCGTAAAGGGTGGAACGGTAAAGGTATGTTCATATTTATGAGACCTGCAGATCAGTTGCCAATTGATTTTGTATCCAAAGATATCAAGTCTTTACCAACTGGTGTAATGCGGTACTACGCCAGAGATTTGGAGTACAGATCTGGGAACCCCGATGAAGATGTTGTTAATTTTACAGCTTATCTGTGCATGAAAGCCGCGGATGGAACGATTGTTAACGGTTGGCTTGCGTCTCAAACAGATATGCTTTCGGAAGACTGGATGATATTTGAGTTTTAAATAGTAAAAAGAGATTTATGTATTAACAATTAAAAAATTAATGATTGTGAGAAATTTCTTTAAAGTGGCTAATTGTTTTTGTTTTGTAGTATTTATTACAATGTTTATTGTTTCAGTGGTTAATCCAAATTACTACACAGAATATTCAAAACTTCTTATTTATATGTTTTCTTTAAGTTTTGCGTATCTTAGTTATTCGTTAATTAAAGTGTGTAATAAAATTAAAGACTGATTATTTGACTCTTATTATTAACAGTTTGATTTAAGTAATTAAGGCAGACGGGTGGGTAAATTCCTACCCGTTTTTGTGTTTATACACAAATAATTAGTATATTTGCTAAATAAAATATATTATTTTAACAAAAATAGTGTATTATATTGACATTAGTGTACGACTGATTAACGAGTGATAAATATGGCGGTAAATAAAAAAAGTTTGGCTAATTTAAAGCCAGGTAAAACATTTAGTAGCGAGTACCAACCAAACAGACGAAGGACTACTTTATTTAAAATGTTAGCTGATATTATAGGCGAACAGGATGTACAGGTATCATTGACTAAAGATGACTTCTATAAATGTTATCAATATATTATAGAGCTTAATGCGAAAGAAATAGCACGTATAATAAACGATCCAAAAACTCCGGTATGGATGGTTAGTGTTGCAAAAGCTATTGTAACGGACGCTCAAAGCGGATCATCTGCTACGATTGAAAAGATGTTTGATCGGCTGTTTGGTAGAGCTGCTCAATCAACAGATATTACAAGTGCAGGCGAAAAGATAACTGTTAATCCTCCTAAAATTGTGTTTACTGATGATTACGAGGATGATCCTGATAATGATGATGAAGAAAAGCTGTTAAATTAATGGCGGATGTAAAGTATAGCAAGAAATATCAGCCACTTTTTAAGGTAAGCAAAAAGATAAGATATAAACATATGGCTGGTGGGCGTGGTTCTGGAAAGAGTCACGCTTTAGCTACATATCTATTACGTGAGACTTACAAGCCTAATGAGGTTATACTTTACACACGATGGACAATGACATCAGCCAAGGATTCTATTATTCCGGAGTTTATCGAAAAAATAGAGCTGTTAGAAGTTGATGCAGATTTTGAGATAACGACAGAGCAGATAATCAACAAGGTTACAGGTAGCCGTATTCTATTTAAAGGGATAAACACAAGTGCAGGAAATCAGACCGCAAAACTTAAATCAATCAACGGATTGACTAAGTTTGTTTTGGATGAAGCTGAAGAGCTTGTGGATGAAACTATCTTTGATAAGATAGACGCTTCTATACGTGTTAAGAATGCAAATAACGAGGTTATACTTGTGTATAATGCACCATACAAAACGCATTGGATATATAAACGCTTTTACGAGAAAAGAGGTTATACGGATGTATTTAACGGAATACATAATGATACTGCTTATATCTATACAACCTATTTAGACAACATAGATAACCTTTCTGACTCCTATCTTAACATTGTAGAGGAATGCAAAAATACAGATACAGAAAAGTATAATCATGTTTATTTAGGTAGGTTTGCTTCACGAGCTAAAGGACTTGTTTATAATCATTGGAAACACATCAGAGAGTCGGAAATACCGTCTAATCTGCCAATGTGGTATGCTATTGACTTTGGCTTTAGTAATAGCCATAATGCGATGGTTCGATGCATGTGGGATGCTGATAATAAGACTATTTATTACCACGAAATTGATTATACAACTGGAAGGCAGCCAAAAGATATAGCTACTCTATTGCGTGAAGATTGGTTGAGTAAAAAAACGGTTATATACGATGATGGAAATAGGCAAATAATTATTAAAGACAAAAAAGTAAACGGAGTTAACATCTATGACTTTGTTAACAATCCTACATTACTCACAGGATTTGATACACAAATACAAGCCATTTGCCAGCAGATTATAACAAAGATGATAAAGAGTATAGATGTAGAGGTTATATGCGATGCAGCACGACCGGAGGCTATTGCATACTTGCGTGAGAATGACATCAATGCAACATCATGTATAAAAGGTAGTGGTAGCGTTAAGGCACAGATTGAGATGATGAAGGATGTTAGAATCTTTTATACGGTTGAAAGCATTAACATTGCTTATGAGCTTGGAAAGTACGCTTATCCTACGAAGAAGGATGTTAACGGTGCAGAATATACATTAGACGATCCTATTAAGATGTACGATGACTTGATGGATGCATGCCGATACGGATATTGTACGCCAAAGCTTTGCAATCTAATATGATATGTTTTATAAACTTTATTTAGGCATAGCATTAATTTGTTATGCCTTTTTCTGTTTTATTTAGTTATAAATCATATATTTGCGTAAAACTTAATACAACAATAATATGGGATTAGTAGATAACTTTAAAAATTGGTTCGGAAGCAGCATCCAAACGACATACGACTCAAAAGTACTTAATAAGGTAGGAGAGTTTTCAGGGTATGACAGAAACAAAATAGCACAGCTTTATTACGACCAAAATAAAGCTAACTTTGCTGTTTATTCGGTTATTAACTATTGTGCGGAAGCAATTGCAGATACTTTAAGATACGCAAAAATTGTTAATAAAAAACAGGATGAAGTAACAGATCATTGGAGTTACAACCTATTGCTTGATAAACCTAATGAGTTTAGCAACACAAGCGAATTCGGAAAGGCATACGCTGTTAATAGGCTGTTATTTGGAGATGCTTACGTATATTTGTTAAGTGGAATAGGATTGTCAGAAGGCAAAATTAAAGAAATGATTGTAGCTCATACACAAGATGTGTCATTTGCTGATTTTACTGTGTACAATTGGATGAGACCAAAACAACGTTATCAGATTCCGGTTGCAGGTGTACCACGTACATTTGAACAGGAAGAAATTCTAAGGGTATCATCTTACAATGTTGATAATAGCGATTACGGATTATCTCCTCTTATTCCGGCAGCTATTTTAGCAGAAAAGATATTAAACGGATCAATCAGCGAAGCCATGATGTTTAAGAACGGTGGAACAGAAGTTATTTTAACAAACAAACAGGTTAATGAGGGAAGATCCGTTGTTTGGGGTAGTACCGATTTGGAACGGTTTAACCATGAGCTTAACGATAAGAATGGTAAGCGGTTGAAGCTTGTTAATTCAGCTATGGATAAAATTGATATTGGCAAATCGCCTATTGATTTAGGTATATTAAACAGCACAGATGCAGGATTAAAAGCTTTGATGTTTGTTTACCGATTGCCATATTCACTATATAGTGGTGATGGGACATTCAACAATACAAGAGAAGGTTACAAGGCTTTATATACTCAAGTAGGATTGCCTTATGCTAAGGAGTTCCTGGATAAGTTCACGCAAGTATGCGGGTTTAAGAATGGTGAGTACTGGACGATAGACGAACAGCTTATTCCACAGCTAAAAGAAGATGCAGCAAACACATTGACAGCGTACGATAAAGCCTATGCAAGTATTAACGAGCGTAGGGCAGTAATTGGATTAGAACCTTTGCAAGGAGAGGAATACGATAAACCTCTTGTTCCTATGAACATGGTTAGCGGATTAGACACAGGATTAGAACCGATTGAATAATGAAAAAAAGCGATATAAGAAAAGCTAAGGAGATGTTATCAGTAACGAATAATATACAACGTGTATATGTTCGTAAGCTTGTAAGAATGCGCAAAAACGCCTTAAATAAAGCTTTGAAACTCTATGAGCAGACACAGAACATAGACTTGTTGAACTTTATTGAAGAGCCGTATTTGCCTACATTTTTTAGACAGATGTATACAGTTACAGCTAATAAAGTAGGAGTGTTGACAGTATCTCATTTCGGTTTGAAATCGGACATTAAAAAGCAAGGATGGTATAAGCATATGGAAAGCTGGATAGAGCAGAACACAGGCGATAAAATCACTACCGTACATGATACTTTTATTAAGGATATAAAAGAGATTATGAAGGAGCAGGTAGCAATTGCTCAAGAAACAAATGCCGGTATAACTGAAATTGTTAAGGCTGCAAGAAAACAGATGTATAATTCGGTTGATTGGAAAGTCAGACGAATAGTTAACACAGAAGTGTTATCTGCCAGTTCTGTTGCACAAAATGAAAGCGTTAAGGACGTTGGATTGCCGTATACAAAAACATGGGTTGCAGCGATGATAAATACAAGGCACAGCCATAAAGTTATGCATGGAACAACATTGGAAAATACTCAATTATTTTTATTACCGGACGGATCAAAGATGGAGTTCCCACGAGATAGCAAATACGGTGCATCAGCCAGCGAGATAATCAACTGCCAATGTATGGTAGTATACGGTGCGAAAAGAAGTTACTAATTTGTTTAATTAAAATATTGTTGTATATTTGTATTGATTTAACATTCATACTACACATGGTTTTAAACTTTTGAATTTTTCATGATACAGGAATAGGCAGTCTGAGAAGATAGCCTATTTTTTTTGTGATATAATTTGTATATATGTAAACAATACATTACATTTGTAACATTAATTTATGTTAGTTATTATTCCCACAATAACATTAATAACATTAATTAAACATACAGGCATTTTCTTGTGGTTGTGCCTGATAATAAAAGGTTGCTTGAGAAAGTAGCCTTTTTTTGTGTTATATTGTTTCATGTAAAAAAAATATTATATATTTGCATACACCATTTTATAAGAGTTTCGTGGAGCTAAATAATGAAACCAGCCATGCATTTGGCACAATGACCATAAGTTTTCTATCTAAAACCTGCTCTGATTTAAGGGTATCAACAGGAACCACAAGTAGCGAAAGCGAAAAAAGATAGGCGATGTGGGAATCGTAAGAAACAGAGGTCGAACAAAAAAGCAATTTACCAATTACGCTTGTTTGTTTCAATCCGAGTTATATTATACTTGTGGGAATAAACCCTTCATACAATCAACTAAAATAATTTCATTTTTTCAATTTTATGTTTTATAACATACGTTTTTATTTGCATACGTACAAAGTATATCGTATATTTGTATTATAAAATTAAAACAAAAACATCATGAAAACTTTAAATGATTACACAAACCAAGAAGTTATTGAAATTATCAACAATGCTAAAATAGCATGCGGTGCATATTTACAAGGAAGTACGATAAAAGTTTGTTACAGAGCTTCAAAAAAGAATATTATTACTATTGAAGATGGTAAAATAACATGGGTTGGAAATTGTGCAGCTGGAGTTACAGCTATAAAAAACGTTTTAGGTATTGAATAATTTACAAACAACAACAGGCGGGTAACAAATCCCGCCATTAATTCAAAAGTCTATGAAAGTATTAACAATTGAACAAATGAACAAGCTGAAAGAGCTTGGTGTAGACGTAAGCAATGCAAGTGTACGTGTAGGGCAAATGGTTTTTTATCACGGTGATTCTTGGTATGGTGTAGATAGTTACAATGTACATTTGTTGAAAGATGATGATGACGATACGAGTTGTTTTGAAGAAGAATATAAAGCATTTACATTGCAGGATATTATTGAATTGCTTCCGAAACGAATTGACGATTATCAGTTGGTAATATGGTTAGATGATGGGTATGTACGGTACGAAACTGAAATAGGTAGAGATGATGAAGGAGGATATGTTTTGGCTGTATTTGATAATACAAATATTATCCAAGCTGCCTACGAAATGCTTTTGTGGGTGATTGAAAACGGTTATTTAAAAACAAAGTAAAACAATATGAAACTCTATCATGGAAGCGAAGTTTTAATAGATGATGTAGCATTTTGCTCAGAAACATATTTTACTGATGATATCGATGTTGCAAAAC
>Ga0208826_1003057_pt1 | contig 11848 bp, 10 predicted proteins | sample AD_UKC115_MetaG_FD_184451 | JGI IMG/M metagenome (GOLD analysis project Ga0208826, IMG submission 184451) | Active sludge microbial communities of municipal wastewater-treating anaerobic digesters from Hong Kong - AD_UKC115_MetaG (SPAdes)... | ecosystem: Engineered > Bioreactor > Anaerobic >... | reverse complement strand
GGCCAAACGCCGGGCCACGTAGTGTTCCATTCACCCGAGCTGAAGCGCGCCTTTGTTGGCGACGTTCTCTTTGCCGGATCAATCGGGCGTACCGATTTTCCGCAGGGCGACCACCAGACCCTGATCAACAGCATCCGGCAACGCCTGTGGCCGATGGGTGACGACACCGTGTTCATTCCGGGGCATGGGCCAGAGAGCACGTTCGGACGCGAACGCAAGATGAACCCCTACGTGCGCGGCGTCTGACCCGTTTCGTGCGGTGCCACCAGGATGATCAGCGCTGTAACGGATCAGCCTCGGCCGGCGGTGAAGCATTGGCCTGGGCCAGAACCTTGTCAATGAAATCGCGATCGTCTCTGGCGTCGACAAACTGGATGTGATCAAACTCTGCCGGGACCTGAACTGTTTCACGAAGCACTGGAATGATGAAATCGTTCTGGTTTACGCGGCGGATTGCGGCGCGCTCCATTTCGAAGCGGCAGAACCCTTTGCTGAAGTAGTCCTTTGAATACACTGCAACGAAATGCCTGCTGCTGTTGATGGCCGTCACCAGGGTTGCGTACCACGACGCGCCCGCCTTGATGTCTTCGGTATCAAAGAACACCCGTAGCGGCCTGCCGCTCGCGTCGCGCGCGCTTCGCAACGGCTCATATACGTTTTTTGCTACCCAGCGAGCGTTGTCAGGGGTTCTCGAATAACTGATGAAGAAATCGTATTGAGGCGCCAGAACTTCGCGTTGGCCATCAACCTGCATCTCTACGGCGCTGCGAAGCGCCGCCTGTCGCGCGCTGAGCCACGCCAGTGCCACCGCCAGCATCACCCCAATAGCGACCAGCGTGACCCGCGGGTAGAGATAGCCAAGCGCATACGTCAATCCGACCCACATCGCGACAAGAGTGAGGCCGAGCACCACGGCCCCCAGTGCGGGCACCCACAGCGTAAGGGTTTGCCGGCGCGGCAGTCGTCGCAGGCGCAAGAACGCTAGTACTGAAGCAAGAGGCACCACGGTTGCCAGCGCAACCATTATCCAGTCACTGGTCAACGGTCGCTGAGCAACCGCTGCATCAACAGTGGTCGTCCGCTCAATCAGTGCCCAGGCAAGCAGCTCCGGGCCGCTGCGGTTTGCAAAGGGACTGCGATCCTTGTCGAGACTGCCGATCAACACGTTGGTTCCGGTCAAATCGACCGATCCCTTCGCGCCACGGAAATTGATGCTGCCGTCGACCGCGCGAAACGCGCGGACCGTGTGCTCAACGGCAACAGCGGGCTTGCCGACGTTGACGATCAGTGATGTGTTCTCCGAGGTGACAGGACGAGCAAATTGCTGTTCGGCAACGACGACCGCCAGCGCGGGCACCGCCAGAGCGGACGACAAGGCAAGAAAGGGCTCGTACTTGAGCGTGGTTCCACCAAACTCGAATTGCGTATGGCCGAAGCCGTCGAGCTGTTGCTGGTAAATCGGGGCCGCATGGCTGCTCATGAATTGCGCCGTCGGGTTGCCGCTCTGGTCGACCGGGTTGATCGCGGCAAAGACCGGAATTCGTGCGTCACGCAGTTGTCGCAATGAACCCTGCAGCACATCCAGTCCACGGGGGTCGGACGAAAAATAAACGTCAAGAATCACCATGCGCGGGCGCTGGCGCTCGCGGATGGCTGCTAGCACGTCGCTGATCTCCCTGCGGAACACGGTCGGGTCACCGTCTGCGTCTTCATACGGGACGTCCACGATCACCCACTGCTGCGGCCAGCTAGGCGTGTTGGACTTGTTCAGTAAACCGAATACCCGCCAGTCCGCTTCCCGCCACCACGGCGTCCACAGCACCACGGCCATCGCGAGCAACCAGAGCGCGGTGTAGCGGGCTATCGAGGGTACTGAGATCACGAGTACACGGTTTGACACTGACTGTAAGCGATGGATGGTGGAACTGTCGTACGGCAAGTGCTGCGAGGGAAAGACAGCCTTCGCGATCTACTTGGCACTGCTTCCGCTGCCAGCAGGCGTGGCGGTGGCATTGGAGGATGACCGCGCTGAGATAGCGGCCCGCGTTCGCTTGGCATCGTCGGAATATTTGGCGGCTTTCTCGGCGTCTCCGAGCATTGTCCATGCCTCTGTGAGGCGATCTTGTGCTTCTGCAATCAACAATTGACTGGTTAAGTCGGCCATTTGGCTCGCCTTTGCCACGGCCCGTTCTAAATAGGCAATGGCAGCTCGCGCATCGCCAGCCGACATCGAAATCCGGGCCAGGCTGGCAAGGCTCGCCGTGGCGAACGTCGCGCTTGCACGATCACTTGAGTTAGCAAGGGTGGCAATAATCCTTTCCAGGTGGAATCGTGCACTCTCAAGTTCTCCACGCTTCTCGAATATCGTTGCCAGGCGAGCGTGCGAAATGTTGACGCGTGAGCCGATTCCGCTCCCATAGTGGCTTTCGGCTGATGAGATCGCCTTGCTAAAGGCGCCGATCGCGAGATTCTCGTGCCCAAGTTTGTCGTGGCAAGTACCGAAGGCCTGATGGATCAGAAACTCCTCGGCGCTGCCACCGGCTGGCGGTCGCTGCCGATAAGTGGTCTCGGCACTTTCGAACGACTTTAGGGCTGCCTGACAATTGCCCAGTCGGGCCAGCATTTCGCCCTGAAATAAGTATGCTCGTATGACAGATTCAGAGTCAGCAATCTGTGCTTCTTCGTAGAGCATCACTGATTTTTTGATTGCCTGCATCGCATCCTCCATGCGTCCTTGCCGCAAATTGTGTCTTGCTACCTGATATAGGGTAAGTGCGACGGCACGGTTGGCTTCGCTGGGATATAGCTCAGCCTGCATTGCGCGAGCTCTGGCAAAGTGTTCGCTAGCGGTTGGGAAGTCTCCCAGCAGCGACAACACCGTACCTAGAGTCATGTAACTCCAAGCTGTATCGGGATGTGCGCGATTTGGATATAGCTTTACTCGCATGGCTAGCGACTCTTCAAGGAGCGAACGCGCCTTCACCGGGTTGCCCTCATTCAAATACGCAACACCCATATTGTGGATAGTGTTAGCCAAGCTGGCTTTACTGTCCGGGTGCGATTCACGAACCGCGGTCGCACGCGCATCTTCGAGCATTTGCAGCGCTTTTGCAGATTCTCCCAATCTTGCGTAGGCCTGCGCAAGATTTCCCAAGGCACAACTTTGACAAACGGCAGATTCGATGTCTGATCGCCGTGCCAGGTCAAGCGATTCCCCAAAGAGTGCAAGCGCTTGACGAATCTCCCCTAATTCGGCGTGCGTGGCGCCAGTCGCAAGAAGAAATTTGAAGCGCTTCGCGTTGGACAGGCCGCGCAACGTACTCGCACGCTGCGATAGCGTTAGTGCGATCCTCGGCTTGTCCACTTTGCGCATCACATTGATGAGATTCGCAAGAGAGGCAGCAATTCGCTCATCGTTGCGGCTCGCTTCGCTCTCCTCGAGCTGCTTCTGAAAGTACTCCTCCGCCCCCTTGAGCGTGTCGAATGTCTTCAGATAGTCGTCGTAATTGAGCTGATAGGTGACACTGCGTTTGGTATTGGTATCCAGTGTTTCGCTGGTAACAACTTCAGCCGTCCGATCCTCAGCACCCGGCTCGCGGATCAGCACCTTCACCTCGCGCTGTACTTCGACGGTGCCTTCGGTCACCGAAAATCGGATCTCCTTGTCCGGTTCAACCTCAACGCTGAACCGAGTGCCTCTGACGAAGGCGAGAAAACGGCGGTAATTCACGTTGAAGAAGTTGAGCGCCTTGACCACGTCAAGCGACACGCTGCCTTCCTCGATGGAGTAGCTTTCTCCTTCGTCACTGACGAGGCGAACGACGAAGCGGCTACCGGGTTGAAGTGTGATGGTGTTGCCGTTACTGGATTTGAGCGTGATCACGGTACGCGCAGGAACAATCAGCTCGGACTCGAATTCGAGCTCGCTGCCGCGCGCTAGCGAACGTTGCACGGGTGAGGCATTTCCCTTTGCGCGGAGCGCTGCATCGACGGACGATACGTCGGATTTGCCGTCCACCTGAATGCCAGTGACCACCATGTTGGATGCTGCTGCCGCAACGGCCATACAACCGGTGACGAAGGCACCAGTCGCGGCACGAAGCCATGAGGCTATTGACCGAGGTCGCTTGGCAGGCAATGCGCAGGCGCTGCGCGTGAGCCTTGCCTGCGCTGGGACGATATGGCAAAGATAGTTCAACTTAAACATCTCGCACCCTTTCAGCAGCCCGGTCGCAGGCAGCAAAGCCACGTCCAGTGCCGCGCGTCGAACCAATATATGCCGGACTGCAGGGCCTGTCCATTGACGATTCCGCAGAAAAATCGCGGAGAATTCTGCACATTGCCGGTCGGTGTGATGCGCGTCCGGTGTCACGAAGGTGCTCTCCAATGTCGACCTCGAGTCCCAGTCAACAGCAGCTACTCGCCATTAGCGATCCCGCCATCCGTGCCCTTGCTGCCTGCGGTGTGGTGCGGAGCTTCCCGCGGAACACCTTGCTCATCACCGAGGGTGACAGTTCCGACACCATTTATGTCTTGCTCGCGGGAGCGGTCAAGGTTTTCGTCTCGGACGCCGGAGGCACGGAGATGATCCTGGCCAACCGCAGCGCGGGCGAGTTTGTTGGCGAACTCGCTCTCGATGGTCGCGCGCGGTCGGCGTCGGTGATGACAATCGAGCCATGCACACTCGTACTCATTTCGCGGGCGATGTTGCGCAGCGCAGTGATGAGTGATCCTGATTTCGCAATGACGTTGGTCGATGTGCTCATCGCACGCACCCGACGCACTACGGAAGTGGCAAAAAACCTCGCGCTGATGGATGTGTACGAGCGGGTGACACAATTGCTCAATGAGATTTGCGAACCTCGCAACGGGCTTCGGGTGTCTGCAAAAAAGCTGACGCAGATCGAGATTGCTGAACGGGTGGGGGCTTCTCGCGACATGGTGAGCCGCATACTGAAGGAACTGGTGGCCGGGGGGTACCTGTCAGTGGAGCAGAAGACGTACACGATTCACAAGCCATTTCCTGCGCACTGGTAGAGCTGCTTGTGGGTTGTGCAGCGCCCTGAAAACTTCGCGCACCATCAACTGAATTTGCCGAATATTCGGCATTTTTTTTGCCGACTTTGCGATAACGCTGCGACTCGCTGAAAACCTAAATTGTCTCCACGCAAACGCCTCATGTTGAGGCGGTGCAAAACAGGAGATGATCATGTTGAACGGCAATATTCGCACCGAATTGAAGCCCGGCGTAGCGACCGCCCAAAGCGATGACCGTCGCGAAAGTCTGAGTGTTATGGCTGCTTTTGTCGCATGCTTTGCTGCCATCGCGTTTGCGCTGATCGCCATCGCGACCGCTCCGTTGTCGAACGTCACGGCGCCGCGTGGCGCTGATGTTGCCGCTGCTGCGGCTGTTCCCGAGCCGCTGCCGGCCGATGCAGCAACGCCCGTCGCTCCGGAGCCGGTGTCCCGTCCGGAGCGCGCCGAGCCGACCAGCGGTAACGTCGTCGACATGACGTATTAGCAGCGGTCATGGACTGTCGAAAACACGCGGATTTGCCTGACCTTGCAATGACAATGGCTGTGTGCCTGTTCACGTTGGCTTGCGGTTCAACCGCAGCAGCTGAACCTGCACACAGCGCAAACGGTGATTGAGCGTATCTCCAAGGCAGACTCAATGATGCTGTTACGCACTATGTCGCCGCAGCAGCGACAGGCGATGTTTGCGCGCAGGAGCTTGCAGGGACCATAAACCTGCATGGCGCCGCACTGTGTCCGTCGCGACCGACCCGTCACCGGGCTGCGTCGAAGTGGCTTCGCGCTGCGGCAATCGGCGGCAACGCCGCCGCCCAGCGGATGCTCGCAGCGATGTATTCTTTCGGTCACGGGGTAGAGCAGAACATGGCGACGACAGAGAGCAGGCGGTGGTGGCCGCAGAAGGTTGATGAAGTCAGCCCCGTTCGTTGCTCCGTGCTGCCAGCTGTAGACGACCGCGGCGATGCTGGTCGCGGGGCAAGTGGCGTGTTTTGTGAGTCACAACGACGGTTTGCTGTGCCGTGAGGTTCCGCCTCCCGCGAGTGGTACCCCCGGTTTGTCCGGCAACGAGCGTGAGGGAGAGCAGATGAACAATATTGAGTCCATTCGGGACTTGATCGCGCAAAGCCGGAACGCTGAGGCGCTGGACGCTGTTCGTGCCAGCGTCTCCGATTCAGCCGACCCACCAGCAGCAGAAGCGGCTTATCTGGCATGCCTCGCTTGTGTAAGGATGGGTGCCTTTGCCGAGGCACAGACCTGGTACGGACGTCTCGATCTGACGACCATCGCAGACGCGTCGTTGCGCAGTGACGCACTGTGTGTCGCTGCCCGCATCTCCAAGCTGCGATTTGCCGCGCTCAAATCCGTCGACGAGCATCGTGCCATCCGCCATGCGGTCGAAGCTTTCATCCATTACAAGAAAGCGTTTGACGAGTACGTGACGCCCTATGCGGCTATCAATGCTGCGGCGATGGCATGGATCATTGGTGAGAACGCAGCCTGCAGGCAGTTCGCGCACATTGCCCTCATCGGCAGTCTTGGCCTGGCCGGGGTGTGGCCATGCGCCACAAGAGCCGAAGCGCATCTCCTGCTGGGAGACGTCACAGCAGCGCAGACGGAATATCGGGCTGCATACGGCCTTGCCCGAGGGCAGCACGGCCTGGTCGCATCCATGCGCAGGCAGCTCGATTTGCTCGCCGTACCCGGCAGCCATGACTGCCTCAACGAAGTTCCAGCGCCAGTGGTGATTGCGTTTACCGGCCACATGCTCGACCGACCGGATCGCGAAGTGCCGAGATTCACCGGGACAATGGCGGACGCCGTTGCACGCAGGTTGCGCGAAAAGATCGACGGCTACGGGCAGGTGGTTGGATTCAGTCAGGCTGCGTGCGGTGCCGACATCCTGTTTCTCGAAGCTATGCAGGAGGCAGGCATGCAGACAACCGTTGTGTTGCCTTTTTCGGCTGCAGACTACCTCGAGACCAGCGTGACATTCGCTGGCCCGGCATGGGTGGCCCGGCACCGGAAGGTGCTGGCGAACGCGACGCGTGTCGTCCATGCCACCGAAGAGCGCTATCTGGGAGATGATGTGCTGTTCCAGCACGCCGCCGATCTAATTCAGGGTATGGCTTTTCTCCGCGCGAGTGAGCTCGCCACTACGCCACACCTGCTGGTGGTCGCGCAATCGGGAGCGGAGTCGCACCTGGGAGGCACAGTCGCGACCGCGACGCGCTGGAACAGTGCTGATTGGACATCCGACTGCATCGAACTGGAGCCGACAGTACTTCCGGCGCTGCAAGCTGAGCGCCAGCCGATGACCGGCGAGCCGATGCCGTCGCGCCGCACGATACATTCCTTCATGTTTGCCGACGTTACCGGCTTCTCGAAGATGCCCGAAGAGTACACGCCGGCCTTCGTTGATACTTTTCTGACATCCATTCGATGTGTTCTCGATGCAATGCAACGGCCACCTGTCGACGCCAACACGCGCGGCGACGGTTTGTACCTGGTGTTTGATTCCGCAAACGATGCTGCCATCTGCGCCCACAATGTGCTTGCAGCCATCCGGGCAACTGACTGGACCGCACTGGGACTGCCGCAAGATACGACGGTGCGTATTGGACTGCACGCCGGGCCAGCCTATCGAACCTATGACCCAGTGATGCGGAAAGATACGTTCTACGGTTCGCACGTCAACCGCGCCGCTCGGCTGGAGGCGATCGTGCAGCCGGGCCAGATTTATGCGACCGAGACCTTTGCCGCCTTGCTGGCGGTGAATGGTGAGACCGGCTTCCGTTGCGAGTACATCGGTGAGACGCAACTGCCGAAGAGCTTCGGCACTGCACCACTGTATCGGGTCCTGCGAACGGCTTGACTTTGTTGTCGCACGTAGGCTACCTTGCGGATCGGCAACCACAAAACGCGACCACGGGGGAACTGGTGAACGCGCTAACTATGACTCCAGCTGAACTGTTCTGGTTTGGTATTGCTCTGGTTATTTCGCTGCCTCTTGGCGGGATCGCCACGGCGATCTTCTACCGCCGGCTGATCAAGCGTCTTGATCTCGCCTCAAAACTTCCCGCCGGACCGGTCGTGCCTGGCTGGCTCATCGGCGTCATTGAGCGCATTTTCTTCACCATCGTAGTGGCCTACGACATTTCTGGCGCGGCCGTCGGCATGGTGGCATGGATCACGGTAAAGATGGTGTCGAGCTGGAATCGGCCCGATCGCACTCACGCCAAGGAAGATGCGGAGAGTGCCGTGCAGCTGTCCATGGCGGCGCTGCTCGCCAGTCTGGTGTCAGTGACCTTCGCGGCAGTCGGCGGCTTGCTTTGGCGGGCAGCGCTACTCAGTTGACCGCGAGGCGCAGGCAATCGCCCGGTGCCGCAGTGATGGTCAGGACCGGAAAGCAGCCCTGACGGTCGCGACGGCCGCTATTGATGCGGAGAGAGGGCAATCTCGGCCGTCGCGGCTACTGCTGCAGCGTGTCGTGGGACGGTGGGCGACGACGCCCTAGTTGTCCCGTTCGCGATTGATCAAGCGCTGCCGTGCCTGGTCGAGGTGAAACTGCATCGCCACGCGGGCGCGGTCCCCATCGCGCGCGCGGATGGCTTCGACAATCGCGGTGTGCTCCTCCAGCACCTTTTGCGCACGCCGCGCGGAGCCTGAGCGCGTAAGGCTGATGGTCAGCCGCATGAAGCCGGACATCGCTTCGTGGGTGCTGTCGAGCACACTGACGAAAAACTCGTTGTTGGCGGCATCGGCAATGGCGCGGTGAAAGGCGAGGTCTTCCTCGGCGTTGATGCGGCCCTCGGCGGCGCTGGCGGCGAAACGGCTGTGGGCTTCGTCGATGATGCGCAATTGCGTGTCGCTGTGGCGCAGCGCAGCCAGACGTGCGGCTTCGCCTTCAAGTGCGATGCGGACTTCCTGGCAGCGCAAATACTCGGCGACGTTATCGGCCGACGTGAGCGACTTCAGGCGAGATGCCGGCTGCGCGCTGACGAACGAGCCCAGGCCCTGATGCGCCGTGACAAGGCCGTCGGCACGCAGGCGCAGAAGCGCCTCACGCACCACCGGGCGCGACACGCCGTATTGCTCGGCGATCTCGTTCTCAGACGGCAATTGGTCACCGACGTTGAGGCGGCCGCTGACGATGCGCTCGAATATCTGCCCGTAAATCTGATCAGACAGGCGGGCGCGCTTGCCGGTGGCAGGCGCTGGATCGGCGGGCGTTGTGGCGGGTTTTGGCATGGGCGCGAGCTTGGGCGGTGGAGCACTTTAGCGTAGCCCGGTTGCTAGCAACCGGGTTCCGTGCACGAGACGCCCCGGCTGCGAGCAGCCGGGCTACTGCTGCGGCGATCAATCGATCTTGATGTTGCCCGCCTTGATCACTTTCGCCCACTTGGCGATCTCGGCCACCTGAAACGCAGCGAACTGCTCCGGCGTCATGGTCGAAGCTTCCATCCCCAGCTTGCCAAGACGCTCGACGATCTCCGGGCTCTTGAGAATCTTGCCGACTTCCGTCTGCAAGCGGCTCAGGATCGGAGCCGGTACACCCGCTGGCGCGAAGATCGCCTGCCAGGATTGCAGGTCATACCCCGTCACGCCGCTCTCGGCCATCGTCGGGACATTCGGCAGCGTCGCCGCACGCTTGCTGGACGTCACGGCCAGCGCACGCACCTTGCCGCTTTCGATGAACGGCATCGCCACCACACTGGTGTCAAACATCATCGGCACCTGACCACCGATCACGTCCTGAATAGCCGGCGCGCTCCCCTTGTACGGTACGTGCACCATGTCGAGCCCGGCGATGCTCTTGTAGAGTTCACCGCTCAAGTGCTGGGAGGTGCCATTGCCGGCCGAGGCGAAGGAGATGCTGCCGGGCTTGGCCTTCGCCGCCGCGGTCAGCTCCTGTACGGTTTTGTAGGGGCTCGATGCGCCCACCACCAGCACGTTGGCGTTGGTGCCGATCAGCGCTACCGGCGAGAACGACTTGACCGGGTCATACGGCAGTTTCGGGTAGAGGCTCACATTGATGGCGTGCGAGCTGATGGTGCCGCCGAGGATGGTGTAGCCATCGGGCGCCGCCTTGGCGACGTAGTCCGAGCCGATGTTGCCGCCAGCGCCGGCACGGTTTTCAACGATGACCGTGGTGCCCAGCGCGGGGCCGAGCTTTTGCGCGATCAGCCGCGCCAGCACATCGGTGGTGCCGCCCGCCGGAAAGGCGACCACATAGGTGATCGGCTTCGATGGCCATTTGTCTTGTGCGAAGGTCGGGGCGGCGAACGCACATGCGGTGCCGATGGTCGCTGCGAACAGGGCGCGGCGAAGGGGGGAGAAATTCATGGAGCCTCCTTGGGTGCTTCTGGAAATTTGCAGCGGGTGAGCAGTTTGTCCGTGACAGGCGTTTGCCACGCGGGGCATCGCGGGCGCGTCTGCTCCCACCGCTTTTGTCTTGATTGACCTTAGCCGGCGTAACCGCCATCCACCGCCAGCAGCGCCTTCGCCACCGGCTCCACGCGGGCGCGCTCGGCAGGTTCAAGACCGGTCAGCATCGGCAGCATCGGGCCCATGTCGGCCACGCCAGCGAGCGTCACGGCGTCGTGCAGCACGCGGATCGGGCTGATGCCGTCGCGGCAGTCTTCGAGCGGGATGTAGCGGGCGCGGACAGCTTCCGCTTCGTCGTACTTCTTCTGCTTGAGCAGCGACAGCAGTTGCATCGAGCCACGCGGTGCCACACAGACCGAGCCGGAGGTGAATCCGGTCAAACCGAAGTCACGCAGATGCACAATGGCCGGGCGCTCGCCGATGCCGCTGACCAGCAGATCGCGATTGACAACCTTTACAAGTTCGCTGAGGTAGGGGTCAACCGTCGGGTCTTCCATCACGGCGGCGTACTTGATCGAAGCGACGCGGCCTTCGTCGCAGAGTTTGGCCACGGTGTCGGGCTTCAGGTAGTTCGCTGACTTGATGTAGATGACGGCCTTCTTGCCCATCGCGTCGGTCAGGTGGCGCACACCGGTGGCGATGCCGGCGTCGGTGTACGGAAAGGTCATCGGCAGCAGCATCGCCGTCGGATGGGCGCTGGCCTTGATCACTTTGGCCTGCTCCATCGCCTTGCCATAGTCCGGGCCGACCGAGGGCAGCACCCAGGTGTCGGCGCCGACGCTTTCAGCCAGAAAGTCCAGCAGGCCCGCGTATTCGGCCAGCGGTGCATGGTAGAAGTTGGCATTGCCGCCATACATGATGTTCTTCACGCCACCACCTTCAAGGTGCTTGATCAGGCGCAGGTTGGCGGCCTTGTTCAGCGAGAAATCAGCGTTGCGCGCCAGCGGCGGCACGGCGATGACGGAACGTTCGAGGTCGGCTTTGGTGATCGGAGTGGTTTTCATGGGCAGGGTGGCTGGTTGCGTTGAAATTTACAAGTGAACGAAATATACATAACTTGTAAAACAATTGGAAGTACCTGCGATTCCGTATTGCTCGCAGCGTTGGCTTTTGATGCGAAGTCCCATTTGAATTGGGCTCAGCGCAGCAAACTGCATAAAGTCGACTCCTGATTAGCAAGCTGGCTCAGGAGGGGTTGGATTGGTTGCTGTATACATGTACAGTTATGGTTTGATACCCTTGAGGAGCGATGCCATGGCGATGAACCGCATCCAGTTTCAGCCCGGCCTGTCGTTGGCAGCATTTCTGCGTGACTACGGCGAGGAAAGCCAGTGCGAAGCGGCGTTGGTCACGGCGCGCTGGCCTCAAGGCTATGTCTGTGAGCGCTGCCAGTGCACGCGCTACAGCCCCACACACAACGGTCGCCGAC
>Ga0208826_1003056_pt1 | contig 11850 bp, 12 predicted proteins | sample AD_UKC115_MetaG_FD_184451 | JGI IMG/M metagenome (GOLD analysis project Ga0208826, IMG submission 184451) | Active sludge microbial communities of municipal wastewater-treating anaerobic digesters from Hong Kong - AD_UKC115_MetaG (SPAdes)... | ecosystem: Engineered > Bioreactor > Anaerobic >... | reverse complement strand
CCTGCCAGGAAAAAGACGATGGAGATGAGCCGGTCCAGGTTGACGCCCATGAGAGAACACATGGTCATGTCGGATACTCCCGCACGGATGGCGATGCCGGTGCGGGTGTGGGTCAGGAAGAGATGAAGCCCAAGGATCGCCAGGATGGAGATGCCAAAGGCAAAGAGGTCGAGCAGGGCGATGCTGCACGTTCCGTTGAAGAGGCAGAGGACGCCCTGTTTGAAGAACGCCGGGAACGCGTAAAAACGGGATCCGATGGTGGCGTAGACCATGTTTTCAAGGAAGACGGCGCAGCCCATGGCGGAGATCATGAGGTAAAGGGAGGGCGCCTTGCGCTTGCGCAGAAGGCTGTAGGCCAGCTTCTCGTTGACGATGGCGATGAGTCCGGCCCCGGCCATGGCGCCTGAGACCACGAGCCCCAGGCCGAAGTGGAGTTTCGTCACGAGCCCCAGGCCGATGTAGGCCCCGAGCATGATGACGGCTCCGTGAGCGAAGTTGCTGAAGGAAAGGACGCTGAAGACCAGGGAGTAGCCGACGGCCATCAGCGCGTAGATTCCCCCGATTGAAAGCCCGGTGACGACGGTTTGCAGGAACATGGGGTCCCCCCTCCTGGTCTTTCCCTCGAAAAACGGGGAAGGCTCCGCCCCGGACGGGGCGGAGCCTTAAAACGCCTACTTCCCTCCGGGATAGAACTTCTTCACGAACGGGAATGACTTCGTGGCCACGTCCACCTTCTGAATGACGGCAGGCTTGTCGAGCGGGTCGTGGGTCTTGGGATCGATGGTCAAAGGTCCGCTCGTGACCTGGAGGTTCCTGGTCGTGGCGAGGGCCGCGGCGATCTTCGTGCCGTCGGTGCTCTTGGCGCGCTTGATGGCATCGACGATCATCAGCAGCGCGTCCTGGGCCATGACCGGGTTCGGCAGGACCGGGTCGGCGCCGTAGGCCTTGCGGTATTCGGCCACGAAATTCTTGATGGCCGGGTCAGCCAGGTCGGTCAGGTTGACGAAGTAGCCTCCGTTGATCGCCTCACCCCCGAGCTCGATCAGGTCGGGGCTGCCCCAGTTGTCGGTGCCCATCAGGCGGGCCTTGATGCCGAGGTCGCGGGCCTGCTTGGCGGCCATGGCAGCCTCCTTCTGGCTGGTGGGGATGAAGATGACGTCGGGGTTCAGGGGGCGCATCTTGCCGAGCTGCGCGCGGTAATCCAGTTCCTCGGAGCGGAAGGCCTCCTTGGCCACGACCTTGCCGCCTTCCTTCGCAAAGGCTTCCTCGAAGTACTTCGCCAGCCACTGCCCGTAGTCGGAGCCGACGTCATAGAGGATGGCGGCGGTCCTGGCCTTCAGGTCCCGGTAGGCGAACTTCGCGGCGACCGTTCCCTGGAAGGGGTCGATGAAGCAGGGGCGGAAGGCGAAGGGGCGGACCTTGCCGGTTCTCTTGTCGATCGTGACATAGGGATTGGTCGCGGTGGTGACGACCATCGGGATCTTCGCGTTTTCCAGGACGGGTGCCGTGGCGATGGAGTTGCCGCTCTGGGCCGGGCCGATAACGGCCACGACGCCGTCGTTGACGAGGCGGCGGGCCACGTTGACGGCCTCGACCGCGTCATTGCGGTTGTCGTAACTGATCAGCTCGAGCTTTTTCCCAAGGACACCACCCTGGGCGTTGATCTTCTTGATCAGCAGGTCCAGGGCCAGCTTTTCCGACTGCCCCCACATGGAAGCTCCTCCGGTCAGGGAGACCGTGTGCCCGATCTTGATGGTGTCCGCGGCCAGGGCAGCACCGCCAAGGGCGAGGCAGAAAGCCAGGATCAACACGAACGACAGCACTCTTCTCACGGGACATTCCTCCTTCTCTGCCAGGTTTCTGTATCAGGGTTCCGGACTCCGGGATGGGACGGTCCTTCCGGTAGGATACCGTCCCGGGCGCGCCAGGAAGATTACAGACCGGCCTCTTCCAGGACCGTCCCCCGGGCGACCAGGGCGGTGCGCCCTTCGAGACGGGCCCTGCAGGAACGGCCGTCTTCCACCCACTCCAGGTGAACCGTGTTCACGCCGCCGGGGTTCAGGACCCGGACGGGCGAGGAAAGCCCCCAGCGTTTCACCGCGGCGATGGCGCTCATGGTGGATCCGGTCCCGCAGGAATCGGTCAGGTCTTCAACGCCGCGCTCATAGGTCGTGACGAGGAGCTTATTCTCTCCCAGGTTCTGGACGAAATTGACATTGACGCCCTGGGGGAATCGAAGGGAGTCGTGACGCAGCGTCCTGCCGAGAAGGACAAGGTCGTTGCGGTTCCGGACAGCGAGGTTGTCCATGAAGACGGCGCAGTGGGGGACGCCTACCCGCAGGGCCGCCAGGGGGAACGTTTCCCCGAGAAGAGAAACCGTTTCGTCGAAGAGGCCTTTCGAGCAGTCGATCGTTCCCATGTCGAGGATCACGTCGGGGGCCTTCACCTGCGCGCGCATGAGGCCCGCCAGGGTTTCGAAGGCCATGGACTCGCCCGCGAGGCGGTTTTCAAAAGCGTAGCGCGCAAAACAGCGGGCCCCGTTCCCGCACATCTCTCCTTCGGATCCGTCGCTGTTGAAGATCCGCATCGTGAGGTCCGCCTTTTGCGACGGTTCGACCACGAGGATCCCGTCTCCCCCGATGCCGGTCTTTCTCCGGCAGAGAGTGCTCGCCATGCGCGAGAGTTCTTCCGTCGAGAACCTTCGCTCGAGGTTTTCGATGACGATGAAATCGTTTCCGTTCCCGTGGACCTTGGTGAAGGGAATCATCGGCTGTGCTCCTTCCTGAGCCCGGGATTCGCGTCAAGGTAGCGCTGGACGTCCCGGAGAGTGTTCTCCACGTGCATCACCATGGCCTTCTCCGCCCGGTCCTCGTCATGGGCCGCGATGGCGTCGATGATGGACTTGTGATCCGAACCCAGCGTGCTGGCGGCTTTCTTGCGGGCGTACTCGAAAGCGGGGCCGAGCTTCACATCCTGCCGGATGAGGTCGACGGCTGCAGCGAGGATGGCGTTGCGGGAGATGCGGGCGATTTCCCGGTGAAAGGCCGCATCGAAGGGGGCGACGCTTTCCTTCTTCTGGAGGGCCTCCTCCTGCTGGGCGAGCAGGTCGCGGAGACGGTCAATCTCCTCCGGGGTGGCCAGGCGGGCCGCAAGGCGGGCCGTTTCCCGCTCGATGGCTCTCCTTGCCACGAGAACGTCCAGGATCTTCTCGATACCCTGCCCTTTCAGCTCTTCCAGGAGGTTTTTGGCCGAAACCGCGTGTCCCCGTTCTTCGCGGAGGGATTCGAGGTGTTCGGCCCCCTTTGGGGAGAGGCTTCGTCCCTGGAAGCCGGACTTCTGCGTGTATCCCCTGTGGTCGAGTTCCCGAAGGATCCGTCCGACCGTAGCCTCGCTCAGGAGCATGCCGCGGTCTTCGAGGGCCTGGCGGATGGCTCCGGCCCCAAGAGGAGTGTTGGCTTCCGAAAGGATCTCGAGGATCAGATACTCCTGTTCCCTGGGTCCCGACAGCACGGCGGCACCTCCCTGAAAAGGTTTATGGCTCATCATTGATGAGCCATAAACATTGTAACCCTCAAGGGGGGGTGCGTCAATCGGAAGAAAAGAATAAATGAGGCTCTGCTTTGGGTTAAACGGTTCCGAGGCCGCTGGCGATCCTTCTCAGTTCCGGGGTCGCAGCGCGGGGACCCAGCAGCACCAGCTCGTCGCCCTCCGAGAAGACGTGGCTGCCCTGGGGATTGTAGACCATCTGCTGATCCCGGGTCTTCACGGCCACGACCAGGACATTGTACCGCGAACGAAGGGGGCTTTCGGAGAGGGAGACTCCGACAAGGGGGCTGTCGGAAGCCAGGGTGATCGAATAGAAGTCCAGATCGAACTGCCGCGAAATATGGACGATTTCCAGGAAGTCCGAAACGGCAGGTTTGACGGCAGCCCGGGCCATTGCGCTGGCGCCGGCCAGGAGGGGGTTCACGACTTTGTCGGCACCGACCCGGTAGAGGATTCCCGAAGATTGAGGATCATTGGCCCGGGCGATGATGCGAAGATTCCTGTTCAGGGAACGGGCCGTAACGGTGACGTAGACGTTGTTGGCATCGTTCGAGGTTGAAACGACCAGCCCGGCAGCACGCTCAACGGCGCACGCCCGAAGGTTTTCTTCGTGGGTGGCATCCGCCTTGAGGGCGTACCATCCTTTCTCCCTCGCCATTTCGAGCTTCGACTCGTCGATGTCCAGGACCACGACGGTCAGGTTTTCTTCGGCAATGGCTTCGGCGACGTTCAGTCCCACGCGTCCAAGCCCGCAGACGATCCAGTGACCCGATAGTTTTTCCAAGCGGCGGTCCCTCCTTCTTCCCAGGGCGTCCAGGATCTGGCGCTTCAGGACTTTTTCGGCGATTTGCCCCAGGGTGAGCCCGATCACCAGAATTCCAACGGCGAGGAAGACGACGATAAATAGCTTTCCTTCTTCGGTGAGGTTCGCCGGGGGATTGTATCCGACGGTCGTCAGGGTGGTCGTTACGTAGTACAGGGAATCCATCCAGGAAAGTCCCAGGATGAACCGCATGCCCACCAGGCCGAAAAGGATCACGGAAACGAAGGGCAGGATCCATAGGGGAAACAGTTTCCGTATTTTCCGGATGGCAATCCCTTCCTTCAGGGAGACTCCTTGTCATTCCAGGGACATCCCATACAATTGGGACAGAGAGGATTGAGGAGGAGTGTCCCGATGGCCCTTTTTCGCATCGCAACGTTCAACGTGAATTCGATCCGGAGCCGCATGCCTGCGCTGATGCGCTGGCTCAATGATAACAGAGTGAACCTCCTCTGTCTCCAGGAAACGAAGGTCCAGGATGCCGAGTTCGACCCTTCCCCCTTCCATGAACGGGGTTACTCGATTGTTTTCCGCGGCCAGAAGGCTACAGCCGGTGTGGCGATCGCTTCCCTCGAGCCGCTGGAGGACGTTCGGACCGGTTTCGGCGACGGGGAAGATCCCGACGACGGGCCCCGCCTCATCCGGGGGCGGCTGGGCGACCTGCTCGTGATCAACACCTATGTCCCCCAGGGGAAGAGCCTGGAACACCCGGACTACGCCTACAAGCTGCGCTTCTTCCGGCGGATGCTCGCCCTCCTGGAGAGGGAGAGTTCCCCTGGGGATCCGGTCCTCTGGGTCGGCGATCTCAACGTGGCGCCAACGGATATCGACGTGACGCATCCCGAGAACAAGCGGGATCATGTCTGCTTCCACGAAGACGTAAAGCGGGCGTTCGAAGAGGTCCGGCAGTGGGGGCTGGTGGACGTGTTCCGCAAGCACCGTCCCGGCGAGGGGGAGTTTTCCTTTTTCGACTACCGGGTCAAGGATTCCCTTGCGCGGAACATTGGCTGGCGGATCGATCATATCCTGGCCACGAAATGCCTGGCGGACGCTTCCGTGGACAGTTGGGTGGACCGCCTTCCCCGCTCCTGGGAAAAGCCTTCCGACCACACCCCGGTCGTGGCGGTCTTCGACCGATGATGTATCTCCTGGCCCTGGCGGTCTCCATCGGACTGACGGTTCTGGGGCAGTTTTTCCTGAAAACCGGGTCCCTGTCGAAATCCGAGGGGCTTCGCCTTTTTTTGAACCCTGCCACCCTGGCGGGCCTCTTCTCCTATGGCTTCGCCTCTCTCTTCTATATCGTGGCCCTGAAAAAGATCCCCCTCTCGATCGCCTACCCCAGCGTTTCGCTGAGCTATGTCGCAGTCGTCCTCCTGGCCCACTTCGTCTGGGGGGAGCCGCTCGGACTGCGTCAGGGGGTCGCGCTTGTCCTGATCATCTCGGGAATCGCCCTTCTTTACAAGGCATAGCATAGGAGGTCTGGCTCGAATGGAACGGATCCTGGTTTGCGGAGGAGCCGGCTACATCGGCTCGCACATGGTAAGACGCCTGCTGGACGAGGGGTTTGACGTGACGGTGTTCGACAGCTTTGAGACCGGGCACCGGGAGGCCGTTCCGCGGGGGGTAGAGGTTTTCGAGGGGACACTGAACGATCCCGGCGACGTGAGGCGCGCGTTGAAGGCAAAATCCTTCGACGCGGTTTTCCACTTTGCGGCCCGCATCCAGGTGGGCGAGTCCGTGGAGCACCCCTCCCTGTACTACGGGAACAACGTCGCGGGGACGCTCAACCTTTTGCAGGCGATGGTGGAGCGAGGGATCGGGAAATTTGTCTTTTCCTCCTCAGCGGCGGTCTACGGGACGCCTCTGGAGATCCCGATCCGGGAGGACCACCCGCTAGCCCCCATCAACCCTTACGGCTGGACCAAGCGGATGGTGGAGCAGATCCTCGCCGATTTCTGGAGGGCCTACGGCCTGGCCTCGGTTTCTCTCCGCTATTTCAATGCCTGCGGGGCTGACCCGCAGGGACGTATCGGGGAAAGTCACGATCCGGAAACCCACCTCATCCCCAACATCCTGAAAAGCGCCCTTTCAAAGTCGCCTGGCCCTGTCACGGTCTTCGGGGACGATTACCCCACCCCGGACGGGACTTGCGTGAGGGATTACGTCCATGTCTGCGACCTGGCGGAAGCACACCTGAACGCCCTGGAGTCCATCCGGAACGCCCCGGGCGCCCGGGCCTACAACCTGGGAAACGGCCTGGGCTTTTCCGTGAAGGAGGTCCTTGCCGCGGCCGAACGTGTCCTTGGGATGAACATCGGGTACCGGGTTGCCCCCCGGAGGGAGGGCGACCCGGCGTACCTGGTGGCGGACAGCACGCTGGCATTGCGGGAACTCCACTGGCGGCCCCGTTTCGCTTCTCTGGAGGAGATCCTCGAGACGGCGCTTCGCTGGCACCGCCGTCCCCGCTACTAGATCAAAGCTCCGCCAGGGTCAAATGCTCCCGGAAGCGGTCCAGGTATTTTGAGAAGGCCTTGAAATACCTGGAAGAAGGGGCTCCCAGGTATCTCGCCAGGGCCTTTTTCTCCGTCAGGTGAACCTTTATGTAGCGCGACAGGAGAAGACACCCGGCGGCCACTCCCTTCTCCGGGTCCAGCAGATCCTTCGAAGAGCCCATGTTCAGGTGGTTCCGGAGGAGGCGGCTGTGGATCCTCCAAAGGACCTGCATGGGGCCCAGGGCCCCTTCGCCGCTTCTGGCGTAAGGATCGAAGCGGCTTTCCACCTGTGCCACCGCCACCGCCATCTCCACCGGCAGGTCGTATTTTTCCCCGTAATGAACGAAGGCAGCTGCCAGCCGCCACACGTCGCGGTCGGAGACGTTCCGGTTCTGGCTCCGGATGTAGAGGGCCAGCGCTGCCGTCATTTCCTGCTTTTCAGGGGTCCACTGGTGGATTTGCAGAAGGAGGGATTTGGGGCTTTCCGCCTGCCACTGGTAGAGGTGTTTCGGTGTCAGTTTCATCAAGGTCAACGCGTTTTGAACTGAAGGATCCAAAGGTTTCCGGCCAAAGGTGAAATCAAGGGCGTTGACAGGTTGCAAGGCCAAGCAGAGAATCGCCAGCGAAACTCCGGCAAAGGCCAGAAACTTCAGAAATCGGCCCGGATTCGAGCGCGCCATGAAGTTTCCTCCCTTCCTGGTGCTTTTTCGCGTGGGTTTTCAATCTCCCTTTGCGAATTGGCCCATTATACCGAAAGAGAAAATCGGCGCAAGCATTGTACGCCAATGTTAAAAACAAACCCTGAATGGAAAAAGGTTTACTGATGTGGCGGAGTTAGTGTTGATCAGGGAGGATTCCGGAATCCCCGGAATTTTGAAAGAAACGAAAGTTAATTTAAAGGGATTTCAACCTTTGGGTTCCGCGGCCGAAAGCCGGCAGCAAGATCCAGGACAGGTCTACGGCCTGCCAAAAAGCTCCTGCACCGGGCATTTCCAAGCCTCCCTGGTCCCTGGCCGGGTCAGGGGTCATCGGCGCGTTTCCAGGATATCCCCGAGGTTCTCTTCAACACTCATGGAGAGCAGGGCATTCGCCCAGGAGAAAGCCCTTTCCGGGAGGGGGAAACGGCAGACCATTTCCCCGGTTTGGGTCACAACCGGAACCTCCGCCGTTTTCTTCAGGGTTTCCCAGTCCAGGACCTCCATGTTCCCGTCATGCTTCTCCACCAGGGCGGAACAGCTTTCGACCCAGTCGCCGCAATTTCCGTAAAGGATCCCACCGCACGAATTTTCCCAGGCCGGCTTGTGGATGTGGCCGCAAATAACCCCGTCTGTGCCCAGGCGCCGGGCCTCTTCAGCCAGTTTCTTCTCGAAACCGCTGACGTAGTTGACGGCTTCCTTGACCTTCTGCTTGAGAATTCTCGAATAGGAGCGGTATTCAAGCCCAAATCCCCTCCGGAGTACGTTGGCGCCCCGGTTTGCCCAAAGAGCGGCCGTGTAGGCCAAATCTCCGAGGTGGGCCAGCCAGGGCTGTTCTGTGGACACCCGGTCCACTTCGTCGCCGTGAAAAACCGCAAACCGGGTCCCCTGAAGGGTTTGATGGATCGCGGAAAGGCGGATTTCGATGTTGCCCAGTTTCCGGCCCGCAAGCCTGTCCAGGAACTCGTCGTGGTTTCCGGTCACATAGACGACCCGGCTGCTCCTGGCGAAATCCAGGATTTTCTCCAGGACTTCCGTATGGGCATCCGGCCAGTGGAATCCCCTTTTCAAGGACCACCCGTCGAAGATGTCTCCAACGAGGAAAAGGGTCTCACACGCCAAAAGATCAAGGAAGGCCGAAAGCTCCTCTGCCCGGCACCATCGCGAGCCCAGGTGAAGGTCGGACAGGAAGGCGGTTCTCACGGAAAGCACGGCCGGTTTCCTCGAGGAAGGCAAAGGATCGGGGGTGTCTTGCAAAACCCGCCCATGGGGGCGTGCGGGCTGCTGACCATTCCCGTGTAAAGGAAGCGGAAAAACGGCATGGCAGTGGTAAGGGTGTCCAGGCGGACGAAGGGCTCCTTTTCGCTGAGAAAGGTTTCCCGCAGTACAAAGGCTGCTGTCTTGTGCCCCCGGCCGGGGCCCAGGCAGGCCAAAAGGACGGGTTTCAATCGGATTCCTCCCGGATAAAAGGATTAAAACCCCAACGGGTTTGCCGCGAGTGTAATCCGATCGTCCTTACAGGGGCTTTACATCCTTCCCACAGGATCGTGAACGAGCTTTGAAGAGCGGTAAGGCCTGAGATTTTCCAGGAATTGCAGCGTGCAGCGGTCCCAGGACCAAAGAAGGGCGTCCTGCCGACAGGCGGCCCGGTCGAGGGAAAGGGCCTCCAGGCAGGCCTTCCGAAGGTCGAGGTCCATCACTCCGGTCACGTGCTGCCTGAGGATATCTCGAGGACCCGCCACGGGGTAGGCGGCGACAGGCGTTCCGCAGGCTAGAGCTTCCAGCATGACGATCCCGAAGGTGTCGGTTTTGCTGGGGAACACGAAAACGTCCGCCTCGGCGTATGCCTGGGCAAGGTCAATCCCTTCCTGGGTGCCGGAAAACTAGACGGCTGGGTAGTTCCTGCGGAGGGTTGCCAGGTCGGGGCCCGAGCCCACAACGCGTTTTGTTCCGGGCAAATCGAGGTCAAGGAAGGCCGGGAGGTTCTTCTCCACGGCGACGCGGCCAACATAAAGGAAGACCGGGCGGGTTCGAACGGGATGGCGTGACGTTGAGGGGGAAAACAGGCCGGTGTCTACGCCTCTCGACCACCGGACGAGATTGGCGAAACCGCGTTCCTGAAGCTCTTCCTGGAGGGAGGCTGTGGCCACCATCACCGCCGACGAGGGGGAGTGAAACCAGCGCAGCCCCTGGTACAGCAGTTCGGAGGGGAGACCAAAGCGGGAACGGACATACTCGGGGAAACGGGTCGTGAACGAAGTCGTAAAGGGGAACCCTTCCCGGATGCACCAGGCCCGGACGGAGAAACCGATGGGGCCTTCCGTAGCGATGTGGATCGCGTCGGGGAGAAAGTCCCGAAGGAAACGGTCCACGTCCCAAAGGCTCCAGGCCAGGCGAATTTCCCGGTAGGTCGGACAGGGAACCGTGGCGAAGCATTCCGGGGTCAGCAAAAAGATCTCGTGCCCCATCTTCCGGAGGCGTCTTTCCGTTTCCGTCAGGGTTCTCACGACCCCGTTGACCTGGGGAGTCCAGGCGTCCGTGGCGATGCAGATCTTCAAAACGGGCACCTCCCTTTCCCGGTTTCGGACGATTCCGGGAAAAGGATGGCAGGTCCGCCGCCTCCAGGAAAGGGGGGAGTAACCAAACTGTTGCAGGAACGGTACGGGGGTGTTTGGGTAAAAGTGAAATACAGAAAGGAATTGTAAATTTGTAGATCTTTCTGACCCTACTTGCCAGTTTCTACCGGTGTGGTTTGTCCGGCGGAATCTTTTTCTTTCAAGATCCAAACAGAGCCGAGAAGAAACCAGGTGAAACAGCCAGTATCTCTTCTAGCATCGAAAACGCTTCCTCCGAGAGAATATCCTCCATAGGCGAGGATCAGGGAAAGAATGGCGATGGCCAACCCCTTCCGCTCTCCCTTCCTGAATTTCCAGGCGGCGGTAAAGATTGATAGAACGATACCGAGGAAGATCAAGAGGCCGATCAGACCGCTCTCGCAAAGCAGACCAAGGTAAAGATTATGGGGGCTAAGCGGGTTATCGGGAGGCAATCCCAGCTCTTTCTGGGCAATCGGGAATCGGTTCTCGAATTGCCCCCAACCCCATCCCGTGAGCGGTTTTTGGCAAATCAAGTGAACCGTTCCGGGGACGAAATCGGTCCGATGGTTGGTAAAAGTGGTGGTTTCATCGATTGCGGTTACCTGGGAGATCTCTCTTTCAAGGCTAGATCGCGCAATCGGCTTTCCGGGAAAGGCCAGGAGAAGAGCGAGGATCGTTAAGGAAACGGCTAGCCCTCGAAGGGTAGGGCGCACGGACTCTCCTTCAGTGACCAGCATGAGTGAAGATGCAATGGCCGCTACCAGGGTGGCCAGCCAGGGAAGGATGCTGAACGAAAGAAACAGCATTACAACGGAGAAGACAAGGGCGGAAAGAGCCATGCTTTTTTCCCTGCAAGTTTTCATGCTCGCTGTCATCGTGAACCAAAAGGTGCAAAGAGGGAAGGCGTAACCCCCCAGGGTGTTAATGTTCGAGAATGGCCCGGGGATGTATTCGGAGACGATTCCGAGGGCCGCTGCGCCATAACGGGCAATCGTCCAGGAACCCGTCAGGGCTGTGGTTGCCCAGAGAACCCGAAAGCAGCGCATTACTGCTCCCTTCCGCCTGAGGACGGAAGCTGCAAGCCACATGGCAAAAGCCGCCTCTACCGGGTTTGAAGCCCCCTTCAGGATGTCGTGCAAGTTTGCCTCAGAAAGAAGGGTCACAAAAAAGGCCCAGCTGATGAAGCCCCATAGGAGCCACTGGAAATGTCGAGGTAGCGAGCCTGTTACGTCACCCCTTTCCTTTTTGGAAAGAGCCCATGCGACGATAGAGATAAACCAGCCCAGGTACCTGGGAACGGGTCCCCAGGGGGCAAAGAAAAGCCCCCACAAAAAACCGAATTCAAGCCAGCCAATGGATGAGATCGTCGAAAAAAACTGCCGGAAAAGCTTCATTTGCCTGTCCTCCCACGAAAAACAGATCTTCACCCGAAGTTCTGTTTTCTGTGCTAGAAGCCAGTTAAATCGGTCTTGAAGGGAATCACAAGGGCGATTTTACCTCGGCAGGATCGGAAAGGGTATAGGGGAAACTCTTAGTTTCTAAATGGGATCTTATTTTAGGAAGGGTTACATAAAGGTAACCTTGCGGACGGATCAAGCCCCTAAAGTGCTGTAAAAAGGTCGTCTGAAAAAGGCGGCAATCGGTGGGAAGACAAAAAAGCCACCGGGACTTCGGTTACAGTGTAGTCACTGAGAAAA
>Ga0208826_1003052_pt1 | contig 11860 bp, 11 predicted proteins | sample AD_UKC115_MetaG_FD_184451 | JGI IMG/M metagenome (GOLD analysis project Ga0208826, IMG submission 184451) | Active sludge microbial communities of municipal wastewater-treating anaerobic digesters from Hong Kong - AD_UKC115_MetaG (SPAdes)... | ecosystem: Engineered > Bioreactor > Anaerobic >... | reverse complement strand
TCCCGGCAACGTGCGCGAACTGGAAAACGTCCTCGAACGCGCGGTCGCCTTGTGCGAAAACCATCTGATCTCCATCGAAGACCTGCAACTTCAGGCGCGCGCACCGGTGTCGGCATCGATGCCAACACTCGCGGCGACGGCACATGTCGCAATAGCGGCGACGAACGACAGCGTCGACGAGGATGCCGCCGAGGTCGGTCTGGACAGCTACATCTCCAACATCGAGCGCGAAACCATCATGAAATCACTCGAAGAAACGCGCTGGAACAAGACCGCCGCCGCAAAAAAACTGGGCATCACGTTTCGCGCCCTGCGCTACAAGCTGAAGAAACTCGGCATCGATTGACGACGCGATGAGCCAGGAATCCAGACGCCTCGCCGTCGAACAATTGCAACAGGGAATGGTCAAACAACGCGCCGGGCAAGCCGCCATTGCGTTGAGCCATTACCAACGCGCCGCCAAACTCGATCCAAACAATCCGCAAGCACGGTACATGCTCGGCATGTGCGCCTTGCAGAACGGCGACCTGCCGCTCGCCGCAAAACACTTCCGCACTTGCCTGAAACTGGATTCCACCTCCGCCGAAGCGCACAACAGTCTCGGTGTCGTGTTGCGCCGGCTGGGCGATCACGACGACGCCATGGCCGCATTCCGCGCCGCGTTGGCACTACGCGCAAACTACACCAGCGCCGCCTACAACCTTGGCCTGAGTCTGGAGGCGCGGCACGCCATCGGCGAAGCCGAGGCCTCGTATCGGCAGGCGCTGCGCGGCGCCCCCAATGACTTCAACGCGACCAATGCCCTCGCCAATTTGTTGTATCGCACGGGGCGTGCGCAGGAGGCCTTGCCGCTGTTGCGACAAGCGCACCGGCTGCGACCGGACAGCGCCCACACCAACGGCACCCTGGCGCAGGCGCTGGTCGAACTCGCCCACGCGCGCGAAGCGCTGGGCTACGCGCAAACGGCCACCGCCCTCGAACCGACCGCGGCACCGTGGTGGGCCGCGCGCGGTCGCGCCGAGCGACTCGTCCACGATGTCGGCGCCGCGATCGTTTCATTGCGCCGGACGATTTCACTCGCCGCAGACGACTGGGTATCGCGTTGCGAACTTGGCCTCGCACTCGCCGAAGCCGGCGAGGTCGAGGAATCGCGCACGATTCTGTCGACCACGCGCATCGGCGTACACGTCGCCGAGCGCCTGCGCTGGACCGTCTTGCTCTCCCTGCCTTCGGTGTACGCGGACGAGGCGGAAATCGATGCCGAGCGCGAACGGTACGCGCGCGGCCTCGACGACATTGCCGCGAATCTGCCACTGGATACGCCCGAGCAGCGTCGCTACGCCATCGAGGCGGCAGGTGGCGTCACACCATTTCAACTCGACTATCAGGCACGCGACAACACCGCGCTGCACGTCCGCTTCGGCGATCTGATCGCGCGCGTGGTGCGGGCCGCCGTTCCGCATCGCACGCAGCCGCTGCCGTGGCGCGCACGCGCGCATGGCGGGCGCATCCGCATCGGCATCGTCAGCAGCCACCTGATGCATCACACGGTGTCGCGCTATTTCCGCCAATTGCTTGTGGGGCTCGACCCGCAACGCTTCGACGTGCGGGTGTGGTACAGCGGCGAGACGCGCGATTTCAGCACCGACGCCATCGCCGCGCGCGTCGCCCAATTCGAGCACATCCACGGCGATGCCCTGGCCCACGCCGAGCGCATCGTCGAGGCGCAGCTCGATGCGCTGCTGTTTCCGGAAATCGGCATGGATCCGCGCCATCACCTGCTTGGCGCATTGCGCCTGGCACCGGTGCAGTGCGTGTTGTACGGTCACCCGGTCACCAGCGGCCTGGCCAACATCGATTATTTTCTCGGCGCCGATGCGCTGGAACCGGCGAATGCGCAGAGCCACTATCGCGAGACGCTCATCCGCTTGCCGGGACTCGGCACGATTCCGGAACGGCCGCAATCGCCGGGCGATGGCCGTTGGCTCGATGCCTTCGCACAGGGCGCGCCGCTTGCGCTGTGTCTGCAAAATCACCTGAAATTGCCGCCGTCGTTCGATGCAGTGCTGGCGCGCATCGCCCGGCGCAGCGGCGCACGCATCGGGTTTTTCGTGCGCAACACCGGCGTCGCTCAGCGCTTTCGTCGCCGCATCGAAGCCGCGTTCGTCGCGCACGGACTCGATCCCTCGCAAACCCTGCGCTTTCTGCCCTCGCAGGACTACGCAAGCTATCTCGGCGCCGTCGCGCGTGCGACGCTGATTCTCGACACGCCCGGCTTCTCCGGCGGCGCCACCAGTCTGGACGCCTTCCATGTCGGCGCGCCGGTGCTGACCTGGAGCGAAACCATGGCGCGCGGTCGACAAACCGCCGGCATGCTGGCGATGATGGGTATCGAGGGCCTCGTCGCCGCCGATGCCGACGACTATGTCGACAAAGCCGTCGTGCTGCTTGCCGATGCGGCGCGACGCACAGCCTTGCGCGAGCGCATCGACGCGAACAACGCCATGTTGTTCGACGGCGCCGGTGTCATCGCGGCGCTCGAAGATTTTCTCGATGCGGCAACGCGCCAGGCCGCCGCGCAGCCGTCGCAGAAAGAATCTCCGCCCCCTTCACACGCATAGCAACGCACAAACCGCCTCTTTGGCGGCCTGTCCGCCCGCCGGGCGTGAAGTGTCAGGGCGCGGCCTGAAGCGTCTTGCGCACAGCCGCGAGAAAATCGGGGTCGACGTCGCCGAGTTTCTCGCTGCGCGCAACGATGCGCCCCTGCGCATCGAGCAAGATCAGCACGCTGGAATGGCTGAACTCGCCATCGTCGAGACGTTTGTACTGCACTCCCAGCACGGCCGCGATGCGTCGCACATCGGGCGCTTCGGCGCGCGCGAGATGCCAGCGCGGGGAATCGATGTGGCGCTTGTTCGCGAGTTGTCCCAGCACCGCCGGTGTGTCCTTGTCCGGGTCGAGGCTGACCAACAGCACGCCGAGATGTTCGCGTTCGGCGTCCGTCAGTGTGCGCTCGGTTTTGCGTACGCTGTCGATGATCAACGGACAGACGAATTTGCACGAGGAGTAAAACATGCTGGCGATGACCGGCTTTCCCCGCCCCTCGTCGAACCTGCGCGTCTTGCCGTGCTGGTCGGTCAGGGTTGCGTCGACGTGATACACCGAATCGCCGGGCAAGCTGGCCGAGGCAGGCATTTCCGCCGCCAGCGCGGATGGCGACCCGGCGAATGCGAGCAAGAACGCACCAGCGAGAAAGAGAGCAGTTTTCATCGACGCGGCTCCTTGGCATCGCGCGCGCAGCGGAAGCCGAGATTGCGGGTGGTGTCGGCCGCCTTCAACGAAGACAGCATGGCGATGCGCATCAACAGCGCGTAGTTGTCGCGGTCGCGCAGGCTCATTGCCGCTGCACCGCAGAATTTCAATCGATCCGGATCGTTCTGATCGCGGCTATCGGCGGTGACCATCATCGCGGCGTAGTCGTCGACCCATTCCCAAATCAGTCCGTGCAAGTCGCGCACGCCAAAAAAATTGGCTTCGCCACCAATGACCCCGAGCGTACCGTTGGAAGGTTTGGCGTACCAATCGAGCAAGTGACGTCGCCATGCCGCATCGCCGCGCGCATCGGCCACCTTGTCGCTGGCCGCAGCGACGCGCTCCCATTCGATCCAACTCGGCAGACGCGCGCCTTCCGATTCGCAATACGCCTGGGCCGCGAACCAGCTCACTTGCGTGACCGGCTGCGCAGGCTGCGCTTCGGCGCCCAATGTATCGGTCGATTGCCAGTGCGCAAGATAGCCCTTGTCGGCGAAAATGGTCGGCACGCGACCACGTTGCCATTGTGGATGCGTGTCGACGAAAGCAAGAAATTCCGCGTTCGTGACCGGCTCGCTGCGCAGCTCGAAAGTGGCAATTTTCTGCGCCTTGGCATTCGGCTCGGTTTCGATGACGCTGAGGAACGATGTCGCCGGAATTTCGACATAACTCGGCGTACCGGCCATCGAGGCGGGGCTGAACAACATCATCCCCGGTACGCACAAGGCCGCACCCAGGCGCTTCATGCTTGGGTACCAGCGCGAGTAGAAACGTTCGTGGCGCATCGTTTTTTGCTCGACTCCCGACCGAAGCCGTTGCCGCCCCGTGAAGGGCGGCAACGGACGTCAGACCGACATCACACGCTCAGTGCTCCGCCGCCTTGGCTGCAGGTGGATTGGCACGCACCTTGGCGACGTCTTCTTTGTTGACTTGCCCACCCGGATTGCCCCAGCTGTTCAACACATAGGTCGAGATGTTGGCGACTTCATCGTCGGTCAATTGACCCATCGGCGGCATCACCGAATTGTATTCCTTGCCGTTGACCGTGATCTTGCCGCTGAGTCCGTGCGTGACGATGTCCGCGATGCGCTGCGGCGTCGCCGCGAGCAGATCGGACTTGGCCAGCGGCGGGAATACGGCCGGCAAGCCTTCGCCGTTGGGTTGATGGCAGACCGAGCACGTGCCGGTGAACAACTGTTTACCGGCTGCAATCTGCTCTTCCTTGGTCAATTTGCCGCTGGCGTGCGCTTGCGCAGCGGTGCTGACGGCCTTCAGGTTCGGCTCGGAGCGATCGCTCAGGTACACCGAATCGACTTCCTTGCCGGAGTAGATCGCCTTGTCCTCGGGCCCTTCGACCTTGAGGATTGCCAGCGCACCCTTGTTGAATGCGCGGAAGATCGAATGGTCGACCAGCACGTAACTGCCGGGTACCTCGGTGTGGAATTCGACGATGGCGGCGCCGCCGGCCGGAATCAAGGTGGTTTGCACGTTTTCCTGCGGATGCGTGCCACCTTCCGGTTGCACCTTGTCGAAGATTTCACCGATGACATGGAAGCTCGATACCAGATTCGGGCCGCCGTTGCCGACGAACATGCGTACCGTTTCATTGGTCTTCGCCATCAGCGCCTTCTCACCGGTCAACGAGCCTTCGGCGCCATTGAACAACACGTAGGTCGGCTTCTCGTCGATCGCCTTCTCCATGTCGAATGGCTGGTGGCCCTTCTCGCGATATTTGCCGGCGGTGTAGAAATCGCCCTGCATCACGTAATACTCGTGATCAACCTTGGACAATCCCTCGGGCGGCTCGACCAGAATCAACCCGTACATGCCGTTGGCGACGTGCATGCCGACCGGCGCAGTCGCGCAGTGGTACACGTAGATGCCTTGATTCAGCGCCTTGAACGTAAACTGCGATTGATGCCCTGGTGCGGTGAAGCTCGACGCCGCGCCGCCACCCGGCCCAGTGACGCCGTGCAGATCGATGTTGTGCGGCATCTTGCTGTCCGGTGCGTTCTTCAAATGAAACTCGACCGTATCGCCTTGCCGCACGCGAATGAAGCTGCCCGGCACGGTGCCGCCGAAGGTCCAGAACGTGTAGGTCACGCCTTCGGAAATCGACATTTCCTTTTCCACGACTTCCAGTTCGACGATGACCTTGGCCGGCTTGTCCCGATGGATCGGCGGCGGCACGTTCGGTGGGCTGGTCAACACGGCATGAATCGGCTCGCCTTGCGGCGGGCCGAAGTCGCCCTTGGCGGAGCCGCCGCTCGCCGTGGCTGCGGTTGCAGCATCGGCACTGGCGATGGCGCTGCCGCGCGAGGTGCAGCCGGCCATGCCTGTGGCGGCAAAGAGAGCAAGAGTCAATAGAAGACGTTTCATAGGCTACCCCGGATGTCTTTCGTGGATGGTGTTCTTCCCGCACAGTGTCATGGATCGCGCCACATCCCGTTTTGACCTGGATCAGTTCATGTCCGCACGTGCCCATCTGCCGCTGTGGCAAGTCGCCGCAGGCAACGATTCGTTACGTGAAAATTGATGCATATCAGTAACGGGTTTCGACAGACAACGCACAGTAAAGGCAAGCCGGTGGTCTACCGGCATTCAGGAGATTGCCATGATCCGCCGTCATTGTGCCACCGCGCGCAAGTCATTCTGGCTTGCCATTCTCGCCGCGCTGTCCGTCCCTGCACACGCGCATGCCGAATCGACCCCGCAAAGCGGCGTCACCTTCGATCTGCGCTATCGCTACGAACAAGTCGACGACAGCGCATTCGCCCGCGACGCCGAGGCAAACACGCTGCGCATCCGGCTTGGCTACCGCTGGGTGTTCGCGCCGGGCTGGCAAGCCTATGCCGAAGGCGCCCACGTGCAGGCCTTGTTCGGCGAACGTTACAACAGCACGGCGAACGGCAGAACCTCATATCCCACTGTCGTCGATCCGCCATCCTCGCAGATCAACCAGGCCTATCTCGCCTACGCGAACGACGCGTTCGCGGCGACGCTCGGGCGCCAGCGCATCGTGCTGGACAACCAGCGCTTTTTCGGCAACTCCGGTTGGCGCCAGAACGAGCAGACCTTCGATGCGTTGTCGGCGCGTTACACGGTCGCCGGCGGCGGCCCCGTCATTCGCTACATCTATCTGGGCGATGTGCAACGCGTCAACGGGCACGACAACCCCAATCCGCTGCTGCGCGAGTGGGATCTGAACGGCCATCTCCTCAACGTCAGTCAACCCCTGCCGCTCGGCACGCTGACCGGCTACGGCTACTGGGTCGAGAACCGCGATATCGCCACGTTGTCCACGCGTACAACCGGTTTGCGCTGGACGGGCTCGAAACCTGTGGCCGACGTGAAACTCGGCTGGACGATCGAATACGCGCACCAGTCCGACTGGGGCAATAATCCGCTCGCGCTATCGGCCAGCTATCGCTTGCTCGAACCGAGCCTCACCTGGCAAGGCGTCACCTTCAAAGCGGGCTGGGAAGTGCTCGGCGGCAATGGTCGCTACGGGTTTGCCACGCCCTACGCGACGCTGCATGCGTTCAACGGGTGGGCCGATCGCTTTCTGACTACCCCCAAGGATGGGCTGGACGACCGCTATCTCGGCGCCGAAGGCAAACTCGGCAAGTCTACCTGGACGCTCGTTTGGCACGACTATCGCGCCGATCGCGGCGGTCGCGCCTTCGGCAGCGAATGGGATGCGCAACTCGTTTATCCGTTGCGCCCGAATCTCGGTTTGCTGTTGAAATACGCGGACTACCAGGCCGACGGCTACGCCGCGAATGGCCGCAAACTGTGGGCCAGCGTCGAATATCGCTATTGAACCATTCTGCGGCGGCGGCTGCCGAGCGTATCGCTCAGCTCGGCAGCCAGCCTGCGAACACACCCCACGGACTGTGCGCACGCGCCACACCAACGATAAGCCCGAATACCGCCAGCGCGGCAAAGTAGCAGCCCACCTGCATGCCGCGCGTACGCCCACGCTTCAACGCCAGCGTACCGAGCACGATGTAGACGACGAGCAGCGCGACCTTGACCGTCAACCACGCCTGCACGAATGGGTATTGGTGCACGATCGTCGTCAACATCAGGGCGGCGGTCAGCAGCGTGGTGTCGATCGCATACGATGGATAGCGCAATGCGGGATGATTCGCCCAGCGCGAGCGCGCGAGCATCAGTAACCCACGCAGCGCGAACAGGCTGCCGGAGAGAATCACGGCCCAGACGTGGACCCATTTGATTTGCAGGTAGAAGATGGCCATGGGTTTGATCGACAAGAAAGATGTGCTGCGCAAACTACCGCGCTGCGTCGATGGCGGCGTTACCCGATCGATGCAACGCGCTGCGATCGAATCCGGCAATGCTACCCCGGTTTTCCGTCCACACGCGGCGTCGCATAGATCCACAGCGAACGCAGCGCCCAGGGCAAAAACGCGGCGAGCCAACCGAACGCCGCGATCACGAGCCACAACGGCGTGTTCGACGCCACCTCGGCACCGATGCGGATCGCCACCACGATTTGCAGAAGCACGAAGGTCATGGCTGGAATCGTGCCCAATTCCAGCATTCGCCCCGAGTGCCCCTGGGTCACGCGCGTGACCATCGCCACGAGCATCGATGCGAAAAACCCCACCGTCAGCGCATGCACCGGCGCGCGCCCCAGCACGAAAGCGCCGTCGAGCCACAAAATGGCGCTCTGCACGGCGAACAGCGCGAATGCGACCGGCAACCAGGCAAACGCGATGTGCAGAACGGCGAGCAAGCCGGGACGCAGACACTTCCACGGTTGCCACGCGATCCAGTGCCAGAGAAAAACGCCGGCGAGCAAGGCATCGATGGCCCAGGCGGCATCGAAACGATGGCCAAGTTCCAGCACGAAGTGCGCCAGGCACAAAAGCCAAACCAGCGGCAGGCTCCAGGGCGGCTTCACGACGCGATACGTCGGGCCGACCACGCTGGCGCTGAAAAACGGCACCATGCGGTGACACACGGTAAAAAATATCGGCAGCAATACGAGGAAGGTACCGCCTTTGATCGCAGCGACAGCCAGCCACCACGGCGCGCCGAGCGCGAACGCGGCAAAGGCGCCAAGTCCGAGTACGCCGAACCCAAGCGCCACGAAGCACGACAGGGCATGTCGATCCTGTGCGCCGTTGCGCAACAGCACGCCGCCCAAGGCAATCAGCCCGGCAATCCAGCCCGCCATCATCAAGCCGATGCCGGCGATCAACACCGGCTTCAGGCTGAGCAGCCCGACATGGGCAAGCAGATAGCCGCCGAACACGCCGACGAACACCGGAACGTACTGCCGCTGCCGCAACGCCGGCTGCCCCATCCAGCGCGGGAATACCGTCAACAAAAATCCGAAAATGAAAGGCGGCAACATGCCGTATTGGACGAACATCGCATGCGCCCAACCCGGCGGCACTGGCGCGGCGGGAAACGCATGACCGAAATACCCCGCGGCGAGAAAGCACGACCACCACAGCATCGACACGACCACCGCCGAGGCGCCGGCGAAAAACAGCATGCGATGCGGCGCGCTCGCCAACAGCGCCGGCAGTTCGGCCAGCGCCACTCGCAACCTGCGATCTTCCGCAGCCCCCGTTGTACCGAGCCCGTTTTCCACTCGCAGCGGAATGCGCTGCAAACCCCGATCGCCGACAGGAATTTCATTCATGTCGCCATTGTGGATCGACCGCATCGAACACGCCTTGATCTGAGTCAGTCGCGCTGGCGCATGTCTCGCCGAGCGACAGTTGCGGAATGCCCCATGACCGGCTCCCGAGAGCCGGATCTCAATGCGTCCGGCCGCCTGCGTCGACTTTCCCTTGACGTGGCGACGATTTGATCCACATCATGACAATGGAAGTGCGATCCTTGCATTCTCCGCCCCCGCCCTCACGACCTCCCCCATGACCCGACCGTCTTCGCTCGACCACGATCAACTCCTCGCCTGCGCCCGCGGCGAGATGTTCGGCCCCGGCAACGCGCGCCTGCCCGCGCCGCCGATGCTGATGTTCGACCGGGTGACGCATATCGATGAGCACGGCGGTGCACATGGCAAAGGGCTGCTGCAAGCCGAGCTCGACATTCGCCCCGACCTGTGGTTTTTCGGTTGTCATTTCGAGGGCGATCCGGTCATGCCCGGCTGCCTGGGTCTGGATGCGATGTGGCAACTCGCCGGCTTCTATCTGCCCTGGCTCGGCGAGCCTGGGCGAGGCCGCGCCCTTGGCGTCGACGAGGTCAAGTTCACCGGACAAGTTCTGCCCAGCGCGCGCCTCGTGCGTTATGAAATCGACGTCAGCCGCGTGATTCGCGGGCGACTGAAAATGATCGTCGCCGATGGCCGCACCTTCGTCGACGACCGCCTGATCTACAACGCGAAGAATCTGCGCGTGGGTCTGTTTCAATCGACGGAGGGGTTCTGATGCGTCGCGTCGTGGTAACCGGCATGGGCCTGGTGTCCTGCCTTGGTAACGCCGCCGACAGCGTGTCGCGCGCGCTGCGCGATGGATTGAGCGGACTGAGCGCCATGCCCGAATACGCCGAACGCGGCCTGCGCAGTCAGGTGGCCGGCCTGCCGCAGATCGATCTCGTCGCCGAAATCGATCGCAAGCTGAAACGCTTCATGGGCGATGCGGCGGCTTACACCTACGTTGCCATGCGTGAGGCGATCCTCGATGCCGGCCTCACGCTCGAACGCATTCGTCATCCGCGCATCGGCGTGATCGCCGGTTCCGGCGGCGGATCGGCGCAATGGCAGATCGAAACCGGCGATTTGTTGCGCGAAAAAGGCGTGCGCCGCGTTGGCCCGTACATGGTGCCGCGAACGATGTGTTCGACCGTGTCGGCGACGCTCGCCACCGCGTTCGGCATTCTCGGCCTGAGTTACTCGATCGCCGCGGCGTGCGCCACGTCCGCGCATTGCATCGGTGCCGGCGCCGACTTGATTCGCCACGGCGCGCAGGACATCGTCTTCGCCGGCGGCGGCGAAGAACTGCACTGGGGCATGACCGCGCAATTCGATGCCATGGGCGCGCTGTCGAGCAGTTACAACACGACCCCGCACGCGGCCTCGCGCCCCTACGACACCGGTCGCGATGGTTTCGTCATCGCCGGCGGCGGCGGCATGCTGGTGCTGGAAGATTACGATCACGCCAAGGCGCGCGGCGCACGCATCCACGCCGAACTCGTGGGCTATGGTGTCACCTCCGATGGCGCCGACATGGTGGCGCCTTCCGGCGAAGGCGCGGTGCGTTGCATGCGCATGGCGTTGCACGACGTGAAAGCACCGATCGATTATCTCAACACGCATGGCACCGCCACGCCGCTGGGCGATCTGGTCGAACTCGATGCCGTGCGCCAGGCGTTCGGCAACGATGTGCCGGCACTGTCCTCGACCAAGGCGCTGACCGGCCATTCGCTCGGCGCGGCCAGCGTGCACGAAGCCATCTACAGCCTGATCATGATGAACGATGGTTTCATGGCAGGCTCGGCCAACATCGACAGCCTCGACCCGCGCGCGGAAGGCATGCCGATCCTGCGCGCCAGCCGTGAGGCGCCGTTGCGCACGGTCATGTCCAACAGTTTCGGTTTCGGTGGCACCAATGCCAGCCTGGTGTTCGCCAAGGTGTAAGGATTCTTGCCCTGGATCAAGGCCGCTCGTCCGGATCGAGACTACCCTTCACGTCGCCGATTTCGACGACGTGAAGAGACGACCATGACGACCCCACGCTCCCTGCCTGCCATCGCCGCCGCGATGCTGGCCTTGACCCTTGCACCGGCATCGCGCGCGCAACACGATCACACCGCGCACGCGCACATCACCGCACCGGTGCCGCCGCCGACCACACGTTGGCCGGCCGACCCCGCCCTGCGCGATGGCATGGGCCGCATCCACACGGCACTCGACGAACTGCGCCATTTCGAGATGGGTCACATCGGCGCCGAGATGGCCAAAGAACGCGCCGAAAAAATCGAGCATGCAGCCGCGGACATTTTTGCCCGATGCAAACTCACGCCCGAGCGCGATGCCGTTCTGCACGGCATGCTGATGCCGCTGCTGAGTGCCGCCGCCAAACTGAAGGCCGATCCGAACGATGTGGGCGAAGTGGCGGCAATGCGCCGTGCCGTCGCCGACTATCCGCGCTACTTCGACGATCCGGGCTGGTCGTTGCCGACAAAAGACGAACACGCCGCACACGATTGATCGGCGCATCGAACGCTGCCCGGCGATGAGCGATTACATTCAAGCGTGGCAATGCATCGGCTGCGGCAAGATCGAGGCGCCGCAAACCTGCATCGGCGTGTGCCGCGACCGCAAGGTATATTTCGTCGGCAAGGACGAACACGACGCCGCACTCGCCGAAATCCTGCGGCTGCACGCCCGCCTCGACCAGGCCGCGGAATCATTGCTGCGCTTCGAGCACGCCAAACCGCATCCGAAGCAATGGCAGCGCGCGTATGAAGCGCTGCGCGATCAGGCTCGCGCCGTTCGCGCAATGCTCCAGGCGGATTGATTTTTCCTGCGCAACTGTCGCCCGCC
>Ga0208826_1003051_pt1 | contig 11864 bp, 7 predicted proteins | sample AD_UKC115_MetaG_FD_184451 | JGI IMG/M metagenome (GOLD analysis project Ga0208826, IMG submission 184451) | Active sludge microbial communities of municipal wastewater-treating anaerobic digesters from Hong Kong - AD_UKC115_MetaG (SPAdes)... | ecosystem: Engineered > Bioreactor > Anaerobic >... | reverse complement strand
ATGAAAAACATGAACCGCGAACAACGCGAACAGTACGAACAGGTTACAGCGGACACTCCTTTTAATCAGATCCAAACCCAAACCCTTGAAGGCTCTCCCGTTGTTTTCTCCCAAGGGCTAGACACTCCGTTTTTCAGCTTTCTGGAACTACTGGGGACACTCCCTTTTTTGTTCGCGGTTTTCGCGTGTTTCGCGGTTAGAATTTCTGCGGACACGCCGGTTGAAAATCATGAACCGCGAACAACGCGAAGGGTACGAACAAGGAGAAACAGACCATACAGACTTTTGCGGTTTTCCCATGTTTCGCGGTCTCTTCCCAGGGACACTCCCTTTTTCCGGAAAGGGCTCTCCTCTCCCAGGAAAAAAGGAGGTCCTGCCCCCTCTTCCCACAGCTCATTTAGAACCTCCCTTGATTTTCCTCTCCCAAGAGGTTACAATGAAGAGGTTCCAAATTTTAAGCCCGAAAAGCCTTTACCATGGCGGGTTTGAAAGAGGCAGAGCCTGACAAGGCAGCCAGTTTGAACTGGACGGAAACATTTTTTACCTCGTATGTCTGAATCATCGTATTGCCTGACAAGGCAGCCAGTTTGAACTGGACGGAAACCATTCAGAGAAAGGTGCAATTACCCGTTTAGGGCCTGACAAGGCAGCCAGTTTGAACTGGACGGAAACATTTAAAGGGGGGAAGAATGAACGCAGCCAGCCTGACAAGGCAGCCAGTTTGAACTGGACGGAAACAATCGCAGCCCTGACGTCTCGAATAGCACGCGCCTGACAAGGCAGCCAGTTTGAACTGGACGGAAACAATTCAATTAATCATCTTAAAATGATTTGTAATGCCTGACAAGGCAGCCAGTTTGAACTGGACGGAAACAATCAAAGTAATCTTCTTCCGTGATAACTTTGCCTGACAAGGCAGCCAGTTTGAACTGGACGGAAACTAGGCATACATCGGCTTGATGTCGCTGTAGTGCCTGACAAGGCAGCCAGTTTGAACTGGACGGAAACACGCCTTCCTCTCAATGAGGAGAAGTGAATCGGCCTGACAAGGCAGCCAGTTTGAACTGGACGGAAACAATCAAAGTAATCTTCTTCCGTGATAACTTTGCCTGACAAGGCAGCCAGTTTGAACTGGACGGAAACATCGTAGTATCCTCCTTATTTGGATGTAAATTTGCCTGACAAGGCAGCCAGTTTGAACTGGACGGAAACTCTTTCTGAGTGTATATTGGTGCGCTATACAGCCTGACAAGGCAGCCAGTTTGAACTGGACGGAAACATTCCGTGAGTCCACCTTTCCTTTCAAAAAGCCTGACAAGGCAGCCAGTTTGAACTGGACGGAAACCCGCGGATTTCCGCAGTTCCCTTCCATGTAGCCTGACAAGGCAGCCAGTTCGATCTGGACGGAAACTCAAAATAGTCCTCCTCCGTAATAATTTTCGCCTGACAAGGTAGCCAGCTGAACTGGACGGAAACTCTTTGACCGGCGTTTTTGCATTTACAGCCTGCCTAATAAGGCAGCCAGTTGAACTGGACGGAAACAAGTCCACCGGCTCCTCGGAGTACTGGAGAGCCTAACAAGGCAGTAGTGGATACTGGAGGGAAGGGAATCTGGGGCGGTAACGCGTTGTTCGTCCTAGGATTCTCGGCGCGGTGACAGGACGAGACAGGATGAGGGAGCGGTTTTCCCGGCGCGTAGAGGAGCGGACCTTCCTCTACCGAGCGGAGCGGCCTACACACAGGGAGAAGAGACACCAGGCGGCGAGGTTGGAAGGGTTGGCGTGTCGCGGGCTGTGGAGCAATACCGGTAGAAAGAAGAGAGGGAGGCTGAAAACTGGATCGCCGCGACCATCAAACGGCGCACACCCTAGCTCGTCGAGGAATCCAGCTGGTCTTACCTACTCCAGGCCTCTACAGACCAACGCCCATGCCGAACGCTTCAGCCCCACCCCGAGCGATCAGTGATGACCATCTCGATCTGAAAACCGCACCAAGGCCTTGGCAACCCTCCTGCCCTAATAAGCTTGCGGCTCAAAGTCGAGAGTCCAATATCTTATAGGCTTCTACACCAGCTTGACATGAAAAAATTCGAGCTTCGTCTCAAGCAAGGCAAAATCGGCATGCTGCTGGTCTGGAATGATGAAATCGGGGAAAGCCCAGGGAATGGCGAAAATGGTTTGCCTCAGGGGAAAATGCTCCTCACAGGGCCAAGAGAACCCCAGCAGTTCATTTCTGAGCTCAGTCTCGTTCTCCGCAAACCAAGCGGGCTTGTTGAACGCCAACTGATCCAGCCACTTTCTCAGAGACTCTTGGTTCGCTTGGACGAAGGCGGAGAAAACTTCATCGTTGAGCGCGTTCTCGGAAAGCAGGTTTTTCCAATTGAATACCAGCCGCTTCCATTCCGGGTCATGCTCGCTGATTGAGAAAGCCTTGTCCAGAAGGGGATGAAAATACCTGTTCTCAACATCCTCCGGCGCTTGGCCCTCCCAGGACCGGATGAACCCGCACTGAGAATCCGCTCTCTCCAGGAGGTTTTGAACCAGAGTCGCGACCTGACAGGAAGCTAACGTCTCCAAGGCTGGCCGAAAATGGCTGTCTTTCAACGCCGCCATACCAGAGTCCAGCTCTTCTCTCAATTGTATAACGCAGGAACGGACCCGCCTTCGGACAAAGAAGCGCCAGGCAAAAAACCATGCCAGGAGCACGGGCCCGGCAGTCAAAAGGATATACAAGATCGGGCGCATAGGCAAAACCCTCAGCAAGACTCCCACCAGCGATGCAACCAGCAGGCCCATACCGATCTTGATGGTTTTTTCCTTGGAACGGAATTTCAGGATGTGTTGTTCCACCTTTTGTTCGCAATCGCTTATCCTGGATGCCAGTGGCGTGGTATCGACTTCTTCCGGTACGGTCTTCTCCTCCCTGGAGGCAATCCACTCACAGACCGTGGAGAGGGCCTGCCGCACCGAAAAAAGTGGGTTCTGTGGGATATCCAGGATTCCCGATATTTGCCGCAAGAGGTGATTGCCGTCCAAGGCCTCGCCCTGACCGAGCATTCTCGCATAGCCATCGGGAAGCTTTCGAACCTGCTCGCTCAAGGCGTTGAGCTCTGCTGGAAGGTTTGTCAAAGTGATCAAGTCAGCGTCGGGAATGTCCAGGCCCAGGAGCTTTTTGTTCAGGAACTCATCTAAGAAAGCCTGGGAGAAACAGGACGATTCCAAATAGGAGCGAATCTTGTCTGCTATGGTTCCGCCCTTTGCCTCCGGGGATTCCATCTTGACAATTCCCCTCTTTACCTCCCACAAGACCCGCTCCGTATTTTCCGCTATCCCCGGGGCAACTCGTTTGATTCCGATCAGGTTGACGCTTCTGTTGGGAAGATGGGCTTCCATACGTGTATCCCCTAACTGGGCGAACAAGTAGAAAGCGTTGGCCAGGGAGTAGCGATTCTCAAGAGGGTAGCCCTCCCGGCTCGGGACGATGAGAGCCGCAGCTTTCCGGCAACGCTGGGAGATGAGATCGATAAAGCGCTGGATTTCTTCTCTTTTCGTTTGGACTTCATCGATACCCATGCTCAACAAGAAGAGGAACCCTTTCTTTTCCAGCCGTTCGTTGATCAGGTGCGAAAACGCCTCAAGAAAAGCCTGCCGGTCCTCCAGCGCTACCAGGAAGCTCGCTTCTCCGTTGTCGATGTTTCCGATGTCTTCCAGGGGCCGAAAAGGGCATCCCGGGTGTGGCGGTAATAAGACACCTTGCACAAGAGCGGCATAAGCGGTATCGTAAAAAATAGCGTTGATCATCGGTAGGTTACCAGCCATTTCATCTTCTCTGCATTTCTTCGAGCTTCGACTCCAGATTCTCCGGGGCCAGCGCGCTCCACAGATATTTGTAGATCTCCTCTTTCTCCTTGTTCGCGATGTATTCGTTACGCTTTCGGGAATAGACGGCCCGGACCTGTTCTGCGTTGGCCCTTATTTCCGCACGCTTTTCCGGAGTCTGCATTTCTTTGACGGTGGCCTCGATGACATCACTCAGCTCCTCACGAAGATCCTCTTTGAAAAGAACGTTGTTCCACAACTCCTCATTACTGTCGCCCAAGGGGTATCCCTCCTGGAAGTTCCTAAGGTTCCGCCCTAACATGAATTTCTTCCTGCTTTCAGGATCCTCAACCTGGATGGTTCCCAAAACCTCGCCAAGGGCGATGATTCCCGAACAATCCACTATGGCAACGGGACTTTGGGGGATAAAAGAATAGTGGTTGAGAATGAATTTTAGGTCGTTATTGCCAAATTGATGGGGATGAGCGTTGTGAGGATCGTAGTTCAAAGTGTTGGACACTCTCAACCGTTCCGCCTCGACATAAGGGCCATTGCGGTAAATAGAGACAGCGGAGAGAGGTAGCAGGTATTCCCATGAAGCAAGCTCGACCACGCTATCGTCGGTAAGCTCAATATAGGAGAACGTGTTCTGATCTCCTCCGATGAAACCGTTGAAACGGCCCATGAACCTCTCCACGATTGAGGTGATTCTCTGGTTGGCGGTCTTGTTTAACTTGATGGAAGTGATCACATCCCTCACGCCGCCCAACTCCATGACGAAGTTCGCCGTCGTGTCGATCTTCCAGAAAGGATAAAGAAGGTCGAGTGTTTCCGTTAGGCGCCCTTCCACAAGCGTTTCGATGCACCGTTCCTTGCTTTTTTCGCGACTATTCAGGATGATGGCCATGTTCTGCAAAGCGGCTTCTCCGAAGATTGAGACATAGACGCCGGTTGTCAAAAACTCTTGTTGCTTTTGGTTGTCCTTGCAAACCCGGTCGTAATCCCTGCAGATTCGGTCATAAAAATATTCCGCCTCAACGGTTAAGGCTTTTTCAAGGCTGATCTCTCCAATCGTGTTCTTGAGAACAATATCGGTATTCAAGTCGTCAAGCTGTTCCACGATGTGCTGGGGGTTGAGGCTTGAGTATGATGCCGTTTTATGGATCTGGTCTAAGACATTTCTCTTCACCTGGTCGATGACAGAGGCGTCCAATTCATCCATAAAACTCTTTTCCACGATATGTCTGTTGGTGAGAATGTTCAAGATGAAATCCTCGCGGTTTTTGTGCCCCACAATATCCGAGTTTTCAGGAAGAAAATCGGTTTTGATGTTGCTCAGCAACTGATCAATGACGGGCTTTGCCAGGCTGATCTGGGCCAGATGATTGTCTGTGACGGCGATGAGCCTTTGGTAGAGATCTTCAATTGACGGTAGTACTGTTTTCATGAATTCGAAATTATGGTATTTCCGGAATTCCATGACCAGGGCATCCCGGGCTCCCAGGATCTCTCGCTTACTTCGAAAGAGAAAAAATCGTCCTTGTTGCTGTTTGAGTTTCGAACACGCCTCGATGATATTCCCCTGGTGGTTCACAAGCTTTTTTAGGAAATCTCGCTCACTCTGGAGTCCCCGGGTCGCTTCGAATTCCAACTGCTCCTTGAGCTTTCTGAGAAACTTTTCCAGGTAGCCGATTCTTCCGTCCTGACGGATATCGCCACAAAGCGTCTCCAAGGCTTCTGTAAAATGTTTTTCAATTTGGTCGACAATGACCTTGAAGCTCATACCCACTTCAAGGAATTTTCCCGGAAAAGCGGATAATCTTGCCTGAACCGTACTCTCCAGCTCGTTCTTCTCGGTTTGTTCCAAATCGGATTTCAGGGCCCCGGATATCTGTGTCCAGGAAAAGGAACGCTCATTGAGAGCTCGACGCCCCTCGCTCTCAACCAGCTGGTTTCGGTTGTCCGACTGGAGCAGATTCAGCTTTTCAAGAAAAGTCGTTGTTTTGGTAGGAATATCCTCTTCGCCTCGGCTGGATCTCAACTCATTCAAGAAGCTGACAGTTACCTTTCTGGCGATGTACTTCGCGACATCCGCCCTTGGAAACCGAACCTGAACATACCCTCCCGAGGAATAGTTCAACGAAGCATGCCTCGCCCCACCCTCCCCGGAAAAGACATCCAAAAAATTTTCAAAGGGCGGTCTCTCCGCGTGGGAGGACTTGAGAATGATCCAGTTGGCAATGTTGGAGTGAAAGTGCATGAAATGGGCAATGAGCGACACGTAGTCGTCCTTGGCGTTCATGACTTCACCCTTACGGTTCTCGTAGCCGAAATAGTAGATCCCATCGAAGGCTCGCAGCGCCTTAACCTCAACCTTAGAATTATCGGGTAAATTGAACCTATATCCCCGACCGGAGGTCATGTAGTAGTCAACCTCGGACCAAAAGGCCACGCCGTTCTTGATCGTGTCCTTCACACGCGCGGGATAGGTCTTGGCGACAATTTCCTCGTCGAGAACGACACCGAACAATTTCCCAGCAAAATTGTTCTCTTGACGAATGCTCTGCAGCAAAAAACCAATGTCCACGAAGTAAGAGGATCCCGCGCCTCCTGAGGCCGATGTGATGACGAAGATACGGATAGGCTCTCCGCCGGGAGTAAGCGCCTCCAAGGCATTGCGTAGCTGATGTCTCACGTTGTGCGACCGAAGGAAGTAGCCCAAACGGCCCAGGTACCGCTTCTGCAGAAAGCCCTCCAGTGCCTCGTCTCCCTCGGCGTTGAACTGCTCCGGATACCACCAACCACTGATCTGTTCTCTGTAATCGTTGACCTGCTGGGAAACATTGTGTATTTGTAGATTTATATCCGATCCTTGAGCGTCAATGGTGAGGTACTTGTAACGCTGTTCATCATGGTTGTTCAGCTTCCTGATAACATTGACGATCTCGACGCCCGTTCCACCCAAACCGATGTACAGTATCTTAGCCATTGTTCTTTTCTCCCTGGGTGTTGGATTTCTGAAAGCAAATGTATTTGATTGTCAAATTGTCGCCGAGACGTAGCAGGTCTCCATTTTCCAGAGTTCCACTGTTAACTTCTATACCATCTTGGATAACGCTCGACTTCAGCTCAGGAACCTTTGCGAATTTGAGGTTAGCTCCCTGAAACCATATCTGAAGCCATGGTCGCAAGGGGATAAGCGGGAAGTGGATGTCCGATCTTCCGCCGCCTATGGTCAGATATCGGGCACAATTTTTTTTCCTGAGCTTTTTCGCCCCAAAGGGAATGCTCTGCTCGATCCCCTTACGATCCGATTGTACAAGATACGCATCGATCATCCTGGGAGGAGCAACCACCAGCACACGGGTACAATAGTATAGGCCGCCGAAAACTGCTAAGGCGATCATGGCCAAGAGTCCAAACGCGATCAGCACTCTCCCCCAGGGGATCGGTGTTTGAATCCGGATCCGGAGGGGAAGCGAGAAAAGCCCCGGCCTGTCTTCTGCTACCAGGGGAATCCCCGAAATACTAACTCCTGGCGGTACTTCAAAGAAAAGTTTGTCTTCCTGTGTCCCTTTGTTTGCAGGGTCGATGTGAGCCAGTAAGATAAATTGTTGCGGTTGGCCCTGGGCGGTAACGGTGAAATCCTGCCCTTTCTGGTCACCATGTTGGATATGAAACAACGATCCCTCCTTCAGAAACAGGCGAACCTGCGTGGCGTTCTCAATGGCGGCCTGGTTGAAGCTCAGCTGGAAACTCTTGGCCTTGGACCAGTCTTCGGGAGCCGTCTTGGTCAGGACTCGTCCCCAATCCAGGCGGCCACCTTCCGCCTTCCCCGTGATCTCTATTATGCGCTCCGGAAGCAGGTTGAACAGGATTGGAAGCGTATCGGGGCTGACGATCAAGTGATCGTTGCCGGTGTTCAAGAGGAGGGAGCCGGAGTACTCCTTCTGGGGCAAATTGCTGGCATTGTGGATGCGCAGACGAACTTTATGGAAGGGTTTGGCCGCGGTCAAGATCAGACTCGATGGCTCGACTTCAAGCATCGCGCCATGGCTCTCTACTTCCTTGCTGGCCAGCCGTAGCTGGAGGACACTTCCATCCAGATCTCTGGGCGCCTTTATCTGAAGCTCTCTTTCGTCGCTGGTATCGCCCTTTACGGTCTTGAAATCCAGAAATTCGGGCCGGATCTCAACGAAACGGGCCTGCCGAACAGCCACTGGCTTATCAAGGTCGATCAGGTCGACCTTGGGGATACGTTTCAGAAATTCCCTGTCCGCCCGACTTAGTTTGGAGTCCAAGGAGATATATTTTAGGTAGAGATGGTCGTACTCGGCGGCTTTCAAACCGAAATTACGCATCGTCTCTTGGATAGAAAAGGCATAGGGCGATGTGTCGACCCCGTCACTGTAAAGAAGGATCGTCCTTACGGTGTTTTTTTTCACGCTTGGGCCGGTCAATCTCTCAATCAGCTTGTTCAGGTTGGAGAAGATCCAGGTGACGCTCCCCGTCGCTTCCAGGCCATCGATAAAACGAGTGAAGCGGTCGATGTTCGCCCGTGAGAGATTTCCACTGAAAGAAGAGTGCATCTCTTTGTCATAAGGGATGATCTCGACATACGCATTGTCCTCAATGGTCCCCAAGAATTGTTTCATCTGAGCCTTGACGTCTGGGAAAATGACCTGGTTCCCCGACCCGCGGGGCAAGCCCATCATGGAGCCGGAAGTGTCAACCATGAAATAATATTCATATTGCTGCGCGAAAACGCTGGCACAAAGAGAGAATAAAAAGACTAGGAAAATCCTTATTTTCATGGGCGCTCCTTTTATTTATTAAAAGCCATCATTATATGAGGCGTACAAGGTATGCCCAACCGAATACGAATTTATCTGAAGTAATCTAATACAATGAATAGCCAAATAAAGTCAAACATATTCTCATTTAGCATTTATCGGGTATTATTGGGCGTATTCGAGTTCTTGAATTCGGGTTATCGAGGAGAGCCTGCGCAATTTATGGGTTGAAAATCTTTTGCCAGAATGACTGACGATCTGCGCCAGAAAGGCCGGGGAGAGGGGCATGAAGAAGCCCGCCGCGGGAAAGGCCAGGAGAAATTCGAAGAGAGGGGAGGAGAGGAGAACCTTCGGGAAGAAGGGCCTTTGACTTCGACGGTTATTTCCCATAGGGACAGCCTAGTTGATCTGGTTCGGCACATTCGTCACCTTGCTCTCTTTGCCCAGCGATTCCGCAAGGCGAGTCACGTAACCGTTCCCCTTCCACAACACGGCTACCACTGCGCACAGCACAAACTTCCTATTAGGCAGCGTCACACCCTTGTCAGATCCGGAACAATGTTTTTTACTTTTGATTTTACTTTGTCGGAACTTTATAGTACGATGATTTTTCGTCGTGCTTGTGACAAGGTGGCCGCGACTCCGAAACGATGAGCTTCAGGACGAGTTACCGAATGAAAAGGGGAGTTCGCGAAACAATACCCTTGTCCCGGGGATGGGCGACTGAAGATCCAATATTTAATCGACCACAATTTTAGTGCTGATCGAATAAAATATTGGAGGCGGACATGGCGACTGCGGTCTTGCTGGATACCGTTTCTATTCAGCGCTACATTTTCGGCAGCAACAAGCTTAAAGAGAACATCGGGGCGTCACGCCTGATTCAGTGGATCTTCGTTGATCCGCTGAGAAAGACAATACAGGAGATCTTCCCCGAGATCCCAGAGAATCTTTGTAAGGATATTTTTAAGGATTGGGAAAAAGAGGTTCCCCTCTACACCGTCTTAAAACCCAAGCTTCCATCCCAAATCAAGACTCCCTTCGAAGTCGGTTATATCGGCGGTGGCAACGCGCTGCTGTTCTTTCAAGACCAGAAGAAGGCCAAAGATTTTGTGACCCAGTGGACACAAAGATTGCTTGTGGAGGCTCCCGGCATCATTACCGCTGTGAGCATGGAGGAAATGGATGACAAGGATTTCTGGAATAAAGATAAAAAGCAGAGCCTGTTCGATGGGTTGAGCAAAAACAAATGCAAGTTCATCCCCCAAACCATCATTCCTCGCCATGGCGTCACCGCGCTCTGCCAGCGTAGCGGCTATTCCCAGGAGGTTTTGTATAAAGATCCGGAGCCCACGGGGCCAAGGTATGTTTCCTGTGTAACCGGGTCTAAGCTTGCCGCCGCGGAAGAGGCCAATACACAGCTCGCAAAGGACAAGGACTTCAAAGGTATTCTTGGGAATAGTTTTGTCTTCACAGACGAGCTGGATCGCCTGGGCCAGTCCAAGGGGGAAGACAGCCATATCGCCATCGTCCACATCGATGGCAACGATATGGGCCAGCGTTTCATGGATACAAAGTCGCTTCAAGAGACCCGATCGCTCTCCAAGCAGATTCGTGAAATCACAAAAACCACGTTCAAATGTATGTTGTGCACCATCGTCGATCAAGAGAAAGCCTTAGCCGCGTCCCTCGGGCTGAAAGACAACTCTTTTCCCCAAGATCGTACTGGAAAATTCGTCCTGCCTCTTCGCCCGATCATCATCGGCGGCGACGACGTCACCTTTGTCGCCGAAGGCCGCTTGGGACTGTATTTCGCCGAGTTGTTCCTTAAGGAATTTGAAAAGCAATCCATCACACTAAAACCTTCCCTCTCCGCCTGCGCCGGAGTCGCCATCACGAAGACGAAGTATCCCTTTTATCGGGGTTATGTTCTGGCCGAACAATTATGCGGCTCCGCGAAGAAACGCAGACGAGAAGAAAACAGCTCGGGCTCATGGATCGACTTCCATGTTGCCTACGGCGGTTTTTCTGGCGACATCGAAGAGATACGCCAGAGGCATTATACGGCGCCCCAGGGAAAACTCTGCTTAAGGCCTTATAAAATCGGTGATTCCGGTGAATACGGATTTGATACTTTGATTGGCAACAAAAAACGATTGCTGGCCCACCTGTCTCCAAAGATCAAGGAGATGCGCCAGGTCCTCTACGAGAGCGAGTCCCGTACCCAAGAGTTCATCGCGGCGCTCAAGACCAGAGAGACCCCCATAGACGTAATTTTTGAAGATCTGCAAGATTATCGCCAAAATTTGTGGAAAGATAAAAAAACTCCATTTTTTGACATGATTGAAATCCTGGATTTCTATCCGGATTTGGAAGAAAGTAAATAGGGAGGGTTAAAATGACCATCTCCTCTTATAAACTCCAAATCTCTCTCAAATCGGATACCCTCATCGGTTCTGGAGAAGGTTTTGGAAGTATTATTGACACTGACGTCGTGTTCGATTCTCTGGGGCTCCCGTTCATCCCGGGACGCCGGCTCAAGGGGTGCCTGCGGGAATCCGCCAACCAGGTATGCCACATGCTCTCCCTGTCGAAAATCATCAACCCCGACCTGAGCAAAACCTCCCGTGACGGACGGCCCGAGGAATATTCCCCTGTTGTAAACCTCTTCGGGAAACCGGGAGCGCGAACTCCGGCCAGGCTTCGGTTCTTCAACTATAAGTTGGAGGATCCTGAAAAGAATCAAAGTTGCCTGCAGGAGCTCACACAGAAGTTCCCCGGCATAGTGACCAGAGATTCCATCCTCCAGTATTTCACATGCATCAGGCAACAGACCGCCATCGACGACACTACGGGAACCGCCAAGCCCCATGCGTTGCGCACCATCCGCGTCGTGAAAAAGGACTTTACCTTTTCCGGGACAATCCTTCTGGACGGAGGAGAAGCTCATCCCTTAGAATCGGAGGGGAAATGGAGCTTAACCGAAGAGAATCTCCTCGCCTTAGCCTGCCTGAACCTTCGCCGCATCGGTAGTAAAAGAAACCGCGGCTTTGGGGAGGTGGAGTGTCGTCTATTCAAGGATAATGGTCCCAAGGATAATGGTCTCGTAGATCCCTTGGACGGAATGGGGGAAGCATGAAACAGCTTGAATATCGCGTTACCACACTGACTCCCTTGCTCATTTCCCAAAACAGCGGCGACCCTAACACGGTGGCTTCCAAGGAGTACATCCCAGGAAGCGCCATCTTGGGAT
>Ga0208826_1003040_pt1 | contig 11896 bp, 12 predicted proteins | sample AD_UKC115_MetaG_FD_184451 | JGI IMG/M metagenome (GOLD analysis project Ga0208826, IMG submission 184451) | Active sludge microbial communities of municipal wastewater-treating anaerobic digesters from Hong Kong - AD_UKC115_MetaG (SPAdes)... | ecosystem: Engineered > Bioreactor > Anaerobic >... | reverse complement strand
TGATTGACGGCGTTCCGGCTCCTGTAGACACTGTTATTGCAGCCCATCTTGATGGGGAAGAGGTAGAAAAGTTTCTCGTAAATACTTCCTCAGGAGATTTCACTCTCCATATCGCTGGAAGTGCTGAGGATGAAGGAAAAACTGTAACTTTTACAATTGATGGAAAGGATACAGGCAAGAGTTTTTCCTGGGAGTCAGGAAGGATTATCTCGGCTGTCGAACTTTCTATCGGTGATGCATCTGACTCAGGGAGTTCTAAACACAGTTCTAGTTCGGGCTCCGGATCATTGAAGGTGTCTGATGATTCCGAAGACGGTGGAGAGGTCATTGAAAATAGTACAGTCACTCAACCGGAAGTAAAAGTTACGGAAAAGACTGAACCGGAAAGCACAGGCGGTGAGGCAGAGGTTGAGAAGGGCGAAGAATCTTCGGAAGAAGCTTCCAGGACAAGCAGTGCCCCAGGTTTTCAGGCTATTTATGCGATTTCAGGCATCATTCTGCTGACTTTTGGATTAGAGTTCTGGAGGGAATCAAGAAGGAAGCCCTGAAGGATTTGAAGGGTTTTACAGTAATGTGAAAAATCTCAAGGTGATATGGTGACCATCAAGGACAAACACTTAAGAGCTTTAACTTGCCTGGTTATTCTGGTGCTGGGTATATCCATTATTCCTGTGGCATCTGCCAGCGATATTCCTTCGATTCCCAACGTATTCAAAGGAAAATTGATCACAGGAGGCGCAAATGTGCCGGCAGGGACTGTAATTTCGGCTTATATAGATTCAGAGCTTGCTGGTTCTGAAGTTATAGAGGTGGCAGGAGAGTATCAACTGGATGTCTCGGGTAGTGAAGAGGATAACGGAAAAAAGATAGTCTTCAAGCTGGGTCTCGTGGAATCAGAGCCTGTTTCTGTGACGTACCAGCATGGAGCTGAACCTGTTAAACTCGATCTTACTTTTAAGGGAGATTTTGTACCCCCGGTTATTGAAAGCTGCTCTGCATCCCCTGTATATATCCTGAATGACGGAAAGGATTACTCTGCTGTCAGTGCAAAAGTCTCGGATGAACTTTCTGGAGTTATGTCAGTAACCCTCGATCTTACCCCCATAGGTGGAGGTGTGGTATCAATGACACTTGGAAACGGAGGCATTTACACCTGCAACGTGAACAGCACTCAGGCAGGAGAGTTTAAGTTTACCCTTACAGCTACGGATTACTTCGGAAACAAAGTTACAGATTCTAATAACATCTCGATTACTTTAGTCAAAGAAAGTGAACTTACAACAAAGTTTGGAGGAGCTGACAGGATCTTCTCTGCCGAAGAAATCAAAAGCATTGTAAGTGACAGCAAAATCTCCAGCGGGGTCAAATATGCAATTCTGTCTATTTACTATGCTGACGGGTGGGATCGAATATGAAACAGCCTGGATTTAAACTTGCTTTTATGCTGTTTCTGCTCGTGATTTTATGTGCAGCTCCGGCTTCTGCAGGCAGTGCAGAAAGGATTCTTCCTTCTTCTATTGACAAAAATGAAGTATTTCAGGTAACAGTCAAAGTAGCTGATTATGGCGCAGCCGGGCAGGTAATTGAAAAACTTCCTGCAGGTTTCACATATATCAGTTCAAACCTTCCGGAAAGAGCTGTAACTGTAAACGGCAGTAAAGTCTCCTTCCTTCTGATGACTGAAAAGAGTTTCAGCTATACTCTTAAAGCCCCCTCGTCTGCAGGCACATACCAGTTTTCGGGTATTTTAAGGGATATTAATAAAACTGAGTTTCCTGTCCTGCCTTCCAGTTCTTCCATTAAGGTCGGATCAAGTTCTGGCGGGGGTTCTGGCGGGGATTCAGATGATGACAGCTCAAGCAGCGGCAGGTCAGGCGGCGGCGGGTCAAGCGGCGGAGCTGGAGGTTCACCAGAGCCTCAAAGCAATGTCGAAGCTAAAGAGCTTTCCCAGTCGTACGTTGGTAATGGAACACACGTAAGGTTCGATTTCCCCAATGGGGCAACCTGCATAAGATATGTGGAGTTTGACGCCAAAAAGACTCTCGGAAAGATCACTACTATTGTAGAGATGCTCAAAGGTCAATCCAAGCTGGTTTCGAGCCTTCCTGAAGGTAAGGTTTACAGGAACGTGAACATCTGGGTAGGTTCGGGAGGAATTGCAAACTCCGATAATATCGAAAACGCTGTTGTTGGATTTAGAGTTGAAAAAACATGGCTTGAGGAAAATGGGGTTGACACGGACGACAAAGATTCGTTGAACCTCTGGTATTATGACAGGACATGGAAAAAACTCGATACCACTAAACTGGATGAAAACAACAACACTTACGTCTATTATGAAGCAAAAACTCCGGGCTTCGGGTCCTTTGCGATTATTGCAGCTGGATCAGATTCAATAACTATCGAGCCCGCTGATGATGAAGGTCCGGAAGACAATGTATCGTCCGAGCCTAAAAAGCGTGTAAGATCATGGCGTTCTATGCCCGGCTTTGGATCTGTTGCTTTTCTGGCAATGGTAGGAGCCGCATATTGCGTCCTGAGAAAGAAGTTTTAATAACGGATGAATTCCGGTTTGAAGCAGCTTTTAAAGCTGCTTATTTCTCTTTTATCCGAGTTGCGCCACCCGAATTGCGATTCGGGAGCCCGCCGTCCGTTTCACTCGCTTCGCTCGCTCAAGCAGACTAATTTGCAGGAAAAATCGGAAACTGCGCTCAAGAGGACTAATTTTTGGGTTTTAGCGGTGAGATTCTCCTAAATGGACTATTTTATTGTTATATCTCAAAGAAAAACAAAAGACCAGCAAAAATAGGAAAAAAGTGACCTTAATTAAGGGACTGATACATCCGTTTTATAATAAATATTATACACCAGCCGGGATTCGAACCCGGGTTCGAGCGTTGGCAACGCCCGGTGATAACCGCTACACTACTGATGTGCTGGGCTGGCAGGGCGCCCTGCCGCTTTTCTTATTATGGAATTTCTTATTAATTAAGTTGACCCCTGAGAGATTTTTTTCGTACGTGGTCAGAGAAAAACATATACTTTAATTTTTAAGCTGGCTGGATTTTCTACCTGTTTTGAATCTACTTTTTTCAATTCGTTTTTTTCTTATCTGTTTTTGTGGTTTACAATGTGTTTTATTTTGCTCTGTGGCGCTCTTTTTGATTTGGTTTTATGGTGAAATTATTTCAGATGCTTATATTTATTTTTTGAGAAGTTAGACTATTTAAAGAAAAATAAATTCAATAAAGGAAAGTTGAAATTCTATAACTAAAAGTATAATTCATGATAAGGTCAAAGCAAGAATATAAATACTATCTGGAAGCAGATAGGATTGCTTTAGGCAGAAAAAGAAAGAAGCTGGGAATTTATGATGAAATATGGTTATTTCAAAGATTATTGAGAAAAGTTGAGTATTATAAAAATTGCAAAAATTCTATTTTTTACCGTCCCTATTATTATTATCTATATCTTAAGTTTTATCTGTTAAGAATATTCCTTGGTTTTCATATTGGACCAAATGTTTTTGGCCCAGGATTAGCCATAAGTCATGTAGGTACGATTATTGTCAATGGAAACGTAAGAGTAGGTGAGAATTGCAGAATACACGTATGTACGGTCATCGGAACCAGAGCAGGGACAAATGGAACGGTAACACCAAAAATAGGAAATAATGTTTACATTGGACCCGGAGCAAAAATATTTGGAGATATAGAGATTGCGGATGGAATAGCTATAGGAGCTAATTCAGTCGTAAATAAGTCATTTACAGAACCAAATATTGGGATTGCAGGGATTCCAGCCAGGAAAATAAACAATAAGGGTTCTGAGGGACTGATCCCAAAAAAATTGCTCATAGAACTAAAAAAAGATTATCCTGAACTTTTCGAAAAACCTGCCGAATAATCAGGTATTCCCGGAACTTCCACTATGCTTCTTGATTTTCATAATTCTCACTATCTTTTCCCAGGGCTCTTTCCCTATATCTGTGTTAAATCCCTCTGCTCTCTTAACTTCTTATTTCAGCAAAGAGGGGAAAATCATCTCGTTACCGAAGCACTGAGGAATATATGTTGCCTCTGCATTAAGTGTTTTATATCATCAAGCCAGTATAGACGGCATCTTTTGTGAGCTGGCAGCTAAATTTTTAATTGATCCCTGTAATATATTGATCTCTGTATTGTCTTCACACTTGATATTGAATTTTATGAGTGATGGGCTTTGAGCGAGCTTGAAAAACTGATAAACCTTGCAAAAAATGCAGCCGATAAAATACGGAAGCATAACTTTGTACGTGTAGTCTCCCATAATGATGCTGACGGGCTGACTTCAGCCGGGATCATGGCCCAGGCCCTGCTGAGGGCAGGCATTCCTTTCCAGCTTTCAATAGCTGCAAAGCTCGATGAGGCTGTAGTCGAAGACGTGAACAGGAGCATCTCTCCGAGAGACCTTGTTATTTTCTGTGACATGGGCAGCGGGCACTCGGAACTTCTTGGGACGGTGGCAGCTGACGTTGTGGTGCTCGACCACCACCAGCCAGTAGGCAAGTCTCCCGCAAAAGCTGTGGTAAATGCTCATATGGTAGGAATCGACGGGGCAACGGACATCTCAGCCTCAGGCACCTGCTATCTTGTAGCCAGAGAGCTCGGGGCAGGAAACGTCGATCTTGCAGGGCTCGCAATTGCAGGTGCAGTCGGAGACAGGCAGCTTTTCCGGACTGCAAATGCCTTTATTCTGGAAGAAGCCTTAAAAGCAGGAGTCGTGTCCATCAGAAAAGGGCTGAAAGTAGGGGACGGAAACCTCGCAGATGTGCTCGCATACAGCACAGAGCCTTTCCTTGATGTAACCGGCTACCCTGAAAAGGCAGCAGGATTCATAAATCAACTCGGGCTTTCCGGAAACATTGAAAACCTTTCTGAAGAAGAGAACTCAAAACTTGCCAGTGCCGTTGCCCTGAAACTTGTTAAACAGGCCAGCCCTGAAGCAATTGAAGCTGTTATAGGAGAAGTTTTCCTTCTGAACAGGGAGCTTGTCCGCAATGTCTATGATTTTATTTCGATACTCGATGCCTGCGGGAAGCAAAAGGTTTACGGGCTTGCCCTGGCTCTCTGCCTGAAGGACTCATCTATTCTTGACGAAGCCCTTTCCCTTACAAAAGAGCATGAAAAGAACCTTGCTATTGATATTCGGAAAAATGTGGAGAAAATTCACAAAGGGGAAAACCTCTGGTATATCAGCACGGTTGAGGCTCTTTCTACCGGAAGCCTTGCAACAACCGTGGTTAGATACCTGCATCCTGAACTTCCTTTTATCTGTGTGAACGAGTCCGAGGGAATTTTGAAGGTTTCTGCCAGGGGTACACGCGAACTTGTCTCCAAAGGGCTTGACCTTGCCTTTGCCCTCAGAGAAGCTGCAGGTGCAGTAGGCGGAAATGGAGGCGGTCACAGTGTTGCGTCCGGAGCTTCGATTCCTATTGGGAGTGCGGAGGAGTTTCTGAGCATCGCAGACCGGATAATCGGGGAGCAGCTCAGAAAAAACAACAGCGGAAAGCAAAGTAAGTAAATGAGATAAACAGAATCCGCGTGAGACTGAAAAGGCAGAAAACCGAGCAGTGAAAGCGAACCAAGAAGTTAAATAATAAAGGAACGAAGGCAGAGAATTTGTTCAAAAATGCAGAGGCTCATTTATGAAAATTACAGGCACAATTGAGTTTCCTGACCCCGAGTCAAGAAAGTCCGCAGCCAGGATCCTGAAAGCTCTTTCCCCGGATAATCTGAGGAGCATGGAAAGTGAGATAAGCGATGATAAAGTTGCTGTGCGTTTTCATTCTGAGAAAATTGGCTCTCTCCTTGCAACCATTGATGATTTTCTCATGAACGTTAAGATAGGGGAAGGAGTCGAAGAGACTCTGGAAAAAGAAAAGTGAGAAGATATAACCTTAAGAAGATATAACCAGTAAGTAAATTGAAAAATATCTGGAGTCGGATCTCTGCAGATCCTATTTAAACCTGATATCAAAACTTTTAAAACTCTGGTTTGTAACGAATTCTACAACACTGAAATTTTTAAGTAGCGTACATTTTTTAGTGTTGTATATATCCCGGCCTGAGCATAGCGGATCTAACCTGCAATTAAAATATGAAATTTCAAAAAGTTTATCTCTTCTTTATTCCTCCAATTATAACTATAAATGCAGGTTCAAATGCAGAACTTTTAAAAGGAGGGTATGAACAACCGGATAGAGAACAATATGACTTAATAGAATATTTGAAAGGTTAAAATTTAACTCCTGCTTATGGGGACTACCGTGATGCTAATATCATTACTTATTTGTCCAGCGAAAAAACCGTTATCAGGCAGGTGAGATTTGATAATCAGTTTTGGTGATAGCATATGGAAGTTTCATTGATATTACCAGCTTATAATGAAGCTGTAAGAATAGAAGATACGGTGAATCAAGCTTCAAAAGCCCTTGAAAAAATTACGTCATCTTTTGAGATTATTATAGCAGAGGATGGAAGCAGCGATGGAACTGATAAAATTGCCAGTAGACTTGCTGAGAAATATAGCTACGTACAGCATCTTCATTCAGATTCGCGTCAGGGCCGTGGCAGAGCATTAAATAGAGCTTTCAAGTCTGCTTCTGGAGAAACGCTTTGTTATATCGACGTGGATCTTTCAACTGACATGAGTTATTTGAAGGAGCTTATTGAGTCAATATCAGTAGAAGGATATGATTTTGCAACAGGCTCAAGAATGATGCCTCAGAGTCAGGTAAAAAGACCGATAAAAAGAGGCATAGCGAGCCAGGGATTCAACTTTTTAGTACGAACGTTTTTGCACTCAAAATTATACGATCATCAATGTGGGTTTAAAGCTTTCAAAAGAGAACCATTGTTTAACATGCTTGATAAAGTAAAGGATACACACTGGTTCTGGGATACTGAACTGTTTGTTCTCTCACAGCATCATGGATATAAAGTTAAAGAATTTTCTGTGGTATGGAGGCATGGAGGTCCTACTAAAGTAAATTTAAGAAGAGATGTGATGAACATGGGTAAACAGATTTTTCGCCTTCGTCGGGATCTGAAAAAAGAAAAACGAAATAATAAAAAGCCTCGAGAGGGGTTATTTTGAACAAAAACCAGATCTTTTATTTTAGCGCAATAATATTCTCCATGCTCTTACAGGCAGTGGAATATATGGGAAAACGCCCCATCTTTATTATATCCACTTGAAGTTTGGTTAACTTTGTGATATTGGTTTTTTTTTCTGCGATTTTATTTCAAAGTATCCTCTTCAAATTGAGTGGAAATCTTTCTTGTTTCCACTGAGTACACTTTTATCTCTAATGAGTTGAGCCAGAGATATCATTTCAAACCTTAACTCTGCCTCAAATAGGGAATAACTTTTTCAGAGAACAATGCTCTTGATCCTGCTTTCGGCAGGTAACTTGTTTTTTTTTCGTAATATTTTTACTGATAACGTTTTTGCTGGGAAACACATTATCCCTGATACAAAACATTGTTGCAAAAATGGTTCATTGTTTATATATGTCATGAGATTTGGGTTATATGTTAATCAGCTTCAGACATATCACATATTTACATAATTTTTTAAAAACACCATCAGTAAAAATTCTCAAAATCTAACGTCGACCTGCCGAACATAGGCTGCATACGAGGAATTTTTATTGTTTCTTCTCTTTTCTGGGATTTTTGTCGATAAGAAGCCTGATGGATATGAAATAATAGGGTCGATGATTGCGCTTTCAGGAGTTTTTGCAATGTTCTATGTCCGGCGTTGAACCAATAAAGAAAAGAACTGGTATTTTGCTCAGGGAAGCATTAAAATACCGGGTAAATACAGGTTTAAATCCTCATTTTCCTGTTGCTTTCCATAGTTCTCTTGCAATATCTTTAATCATCTCTCCGACAAGGTTTGCTTTATCACAATGAGAAGCCTCTTTTGGCTTGCAGTTAAGGAGAATACTCATTAGTCTGTCAGCTGTCCGATAAAATTTCATATCCTCAAGCCTGACCAGAAGTTCGGATAAGCTTTCACCGAACTCCCTGCATTTGTCGTGATTGCAAATGGCTTGCTCATGCAACTTGCAGACAGATTGAAGATCCTTTACAATTTCTGCTGGGACATTCTCGACCATATTCATCTTCCATCTAGGTAACTACCTTTAGTAATGTTTAAGAAACAGATGAAAGTATAATACTCAGTTAGAGTATTTTATTGCATATTAAAACTGGATCTTAAAAATATAGTTAAGTACTTTAAAACGTGTACATATGACTGGAGTTTTCCATAATATCATCTATAAGTGTAGCATAAAAGTTATCTGGAACAATAACTTTCTCTCCTGCCTTGATAGCTCTTGCCTCAAGATCTTCTTTGCAAGCATAAACCTTGCACTCTATCAGCTTTTCCTCTATCCCGGTAAGTAAATGATATACTCCGTCTCCTGCAAGATAAAGTCTAAAGTTCTCTGTGCGAGCGAGCAGTTTGAGACACAAATCTGACCTTGAATTAAGAGGAGGTCTTGTCAGAAGAAATACATCCAAATCTTCTTGTTTCATATTTCTCATCTCTTAGTAACATTGTAGCTGTTGACTTAAAGCAGAATAACGCATTCAGAATTCTCCATAGCTTCCAGAAAATCTTCTTCATCGGTAAGTTCGAGGGTTTCTATGAAGGTTTCCCCAAAAAGACCTCTCTCAAACAGTGAGGGTTCATGCACAAGCACTCTTAATTCTCCATACGAGTAGAGAATATCTGCAAGGTTTGGAACTTCAAGTTTTCTGCTGTCCTGACCGGTAACTGCAAGATATACTCCGTCTCCGTAAAGGCCGAGGGTCACATCCATATTGTTAAGACTTACTGCAGCCGCATTCAATGCTCCGAAGGCTTTTTCACTGCCATATGGAGCTGTATCCAGCAGATAGAAAACTGATTTCATGTTTAAACCTCGTTTCGGCTGCTTACCTTGACAATGAAATTACTTTATCACTCTTACTCAGCATTTCCGATAGCTCATAAAGGCTGGTAATTCTTATTCCAGGAAAATAATCACTGCAGTTACTTCCTTCTATAATCTCTTCCTCTGGAAAGTAACCTCTTGCTCCAGCACATCGTGCACAGGCTCGAATCTCCGCCCCTTTTTCTGTAAGCCCTGAAAAGAGTTGTCCTGCATTGGTAAAGAAGGAAGGATCCTGACCCTTTTTGGGAATATGCACTGCATCCAGGTACAGGAATATGTTTACCTTATATTGTTTAAGTGCAGACTCAGCGAGTTTGTAAGCAATTTCAGCATATTCGGAAATGTAAGGACCATCGGTAAGCACTATTGTTAGTGTCTTCATAATCTCCTCCGATAAGATACATCAGTAATTGTGACTCAAATGTAAGCAGACAAAAACTGCAGACGCTCCTGGTTGGCTGCATAATCTGGCTCTTTAAGAGGCGTACACTTATCGAGAATAGCCTGTCCTGCCATTAGCCTTATGGCAAAGCTGTAGCATCCCTGTTCGCCGCACTTGCCACAGTTGGTTTGAGGGAGATATTTGTAAATATCCATAAGTTCAACTTTGATCTTTTCCCTAGGGGGTGGAGTAATTCCTTTTTTGATGGCTTCATTGATAGTTTTTTTCAGGATTTCAAGCTCTTCTTTAGCTTCATCCTCATTTTTAACCATTCTCATGACCACTTTCCCGTTACCATAGATAGTTGTAATTATTTCTCCTTTTTTAACTATCAAACTACTTTTTATATCTGAATAATTAGCTCTGGGAAAGATAGGTTCAATAATTTTTAGGAGCCCACCTAATGGAGGAGACATATTTGCGATTACCCTGAATTTTGAGGCATCTGCTATACAAGGCAGGAGTTGCCTGACTTCTGCAATCTCTACTGGTCTTGCCTGGGAAAGGTCGTTAACTCCTTCAATACCAGTATCTTTCTTACCTTTCAGGAAATTCTTTCCATATTCGCTTATTTTAACAGTTTCTTTTTCCAGCTCAATAAGGCCTGCATCTTGCAGAATCTTAAGGTGAAAATCAAACTTATTTCCCCCTACTATTTCTCCTATTTCCTCAAGATTTTTGTCGCCTTCTGAAAGGAAGTTAATTATTTTCCTTCGAGCCTTATTGGCCATAGCGAAATTTACCAGCTTTGTCTCGCCTGCGCCTCCTGACATTTTCACACCTACCAGTTTATTGAAGTCTGTTCTGTTCTTCTTGGTTTGACATGTTAGCAATCATATCTTTGGAGCAGAACCCAGTATCTCAAGCTATTCTCACGGTTAATTATGAAATCATACCCATAAATACACAAAAGTCAAATATCAAAAAAGACTGATATTAAAGATTCTTTAATCATCGGATTATGTTGAAACAATATAGAATAGCGCTAGAATAAGTAGAAAGGATAAGATTTATTACTATTTCTCTCATTTAAATCTAATTTTCTTAATAATGTTTTCAATACACATTGTGTTTGTTTAGTACCCATTATTAGATATTAGGTGTCAAAACTTGCAGATATTCCTTGTTAGTTGCATATCTTGGTTCTTTGAGCGATGTACATCCCTCCAAGCTGACCTCTCTTGCCATTAGCCTTATGGCAAAACTGTAGCACCCCTGTTCGCCGCACTTACCACAGTTGGTCTGGGGAAGGTATTTGTAGATCTCCATGAGCTCAACTTTGATCTTTTCTTGGGAAGATGGTGTTACTCCTCTTTTGATGGCTTCATTAATAGTAGTCTTTAAATTCTCAAGTACCTCTCGGGCTTCATTCTCATTTTTAATCATTCCCATACCAACTTTTCCAGTACTATAAATAGTAATAATGATTTCTTCCTTTTGAATTATTAGGCTACCTGTTCTATCCAGATATCTACTTCTAGTAAAAAGAGGTTCAATTATTTTTAGGATTCCACCTAACGGAGGAGACATATCTGCAATTACCCTGAACTTTGAAGGATCTGCTATACAAGGCAGTAGCTGCCTGACCTCAGCAATCTCTATTGGTTTTGCCTGAGAGATTTCTGATATTTTCTCTGTATCTTCTTCTGTTTTGTCCTTAAGGAATTTCCTACCATATTCGCTTAATTTTATCTTTTCTTCCCTCATTTCAATTAAGCTTGCCTGTTGTAAAATTTTAAGATGAAATTCAAGAGTGGACTTCCCTATGAAGTCTTTTATTTCCTCAATGTTTCTATCGCTATTCTCCAAAAAATTAATTATTTTTCTTCGAGTAATGTTGGCCATAGCAAAATTCACTAACTTTGTCTCATCTGTATTTTCTGGCATATTAACACCTACTAGAGCTATGGGACCCAACTTTGAGCCTTTTTATGCTTCAGTATCACCTGAAAGCCTATTCAGGAAGAAACAACTTCTTCAAAGTAAATTCACTTAATGAATTATTTATTGATTACTTTAATAAGACCTGAAACTGAATATCGAAACAGATCTATGAGGGAGTTTTTTTGAGTCATTACTCTAATCTAAAGAAAGTAGGCCTATTCGAGGTCAAAATAAAAAAATACAGGGGCAAAGTTCACCCTAAAACCTTCAATTTAACCCTTAAGTATTTCATTTTTCAGATAGATGTATTTGAAGAGATTCCGGCTTAAATATAAGCAGTCAAAACCTGGAGATGCTCTTGATTAAGTGCATACTCTGACTCTTTGAGTGGTGTACATTTTTCCAGAGAAGTTTCGCCGCTCATTAGCTTTATGGCAAAGGTATAACAGCTCTGCATTGGTCATCGGTTAAGACCTTCTTTTCCTCTTCCAATAGTGTTTTTCATTTCACATTTTCATTCAAACCATTCTTCTCTGAATCTTTCTCTGTTTACATGTGGATCCAATGCTTGACTTTCGTAT
>Ga0208826_1003035_pt1 | contig 11912 bp, 9 predicted proteins | sample AD_UKC115_MetaG_FD_184451 | JGI IMG/M metagenome (GOLD analysis project Ga0208826, IMG submission 184451) | Active sludge microbial communities of municipal wastewater-treating anaerobic digesters from Hong Kong - AD_UKC115_MetaG (SPAdes)... | ecosystem: Engineered > Bioreactor > Anaerobic >... | reverse complement strand
ATATCTAAATTTACAGGCAAAGGTAAAATAATATCAGAAGAAAAATGAAAGCTCCCCATATGGGGAGTTTTCATTATGCCTTCTGATCAAAGATAATTCCTTCTATCTCGTTCATTGCTTTGGCCAGTTTAACAGCTTCCTCTGGTGGAATCTGTCGTATAAGCTCTTTTGACTCCTTATCGATTATCTTAACTACAATAAGGTCGGCTTCTCTGTCAATTTCAAACTTTGCTTCTCCATTGAAAAGAAGCTTGACGTTTTCCATTTTTTTCTGAAGGATGTCTTTTACATTATCCAAAGACAGTTGCTGTCCTTCATTGGTTTTCTCATTGCTTTTTTCACTTTTTTTCTCAACCGGTGTCTGAATGTTTTTCTGTGTATCAAACAAGGGTTTTGAAGCAACGTGATTGATATCCATAAAGATCCCTCCCTGGAATTTTTCCTCCTAACGATTTCTTATCGTCTGATAATGTATGTTACTTTAAAAGCATATAATAAAATATTACTTTATATTTACGGTGTTTTTTCCAAGGCGCTTTGATTCATACTGAGCGCTATCTGCTATATCCATAAGTGAGGAAACGCTCCTTACATCCGGATGAAGCAGATGACTTGTTACTCCAAAAGAAGCGGTTATACGGAATTTAAACTTTTCCATGCTTTTGATCTCGAAATTTCTGCGGATCCTTTGGGCAATTATAAAAGCTTCCTCAGCACCTGTGTTTGGCAATAGTATTATAAACTCTTCGCCTCCATACCTTCCCAGTATATCAAAGCTTCTTATACTAGATTTTGCGAGTGCTGCAACAAGCTTAAGGACGTCATCACCCATCTTATGACCGTAAGTGTCATTTACATGTTTAAAATTATCGATATCAAAAAATATCAATGAAAAGTCTGAAGAATCACGGATTGATTTCTGAAGCTCTTCCTCTATTCTTAAAATGGTGAACCTTCGTGAAAAAGCATTAGTAAGATAGTCAACTATACTGTTTTCAAGATGTATTATCCTGTTTATAGCAGAAGAAAGAAACATATCGATAATCAGTAGGGAATCAAAGATTGATTCAAACATCATAAAGTTTGCCGAGAGATTTTCATTGGAAAGTATGTAGCTTATGGTGTAACTTTTGTAATTGGATATATAAGAAATTTCAAAAGGATTTATCGAAAAAACTTCCTTTATCTGAGGTCTGTTATCCATATTTGTGCTTTCTACTTCAAAATTTGATGATTTGATTTTTATATAAAGATGTTTTACCGGAAATCTTTTTTGTATAAACTTTCCTGTTTTTTCGACAATTTCCTGGGCATTGTCAAGCGAAAGAATAGAAAGCGAGTAAGACACTATATCGTCGTAAAACCTGAGCATGTCGGTGTGCTTTCTGTTTTCAACAAGTTCGGGATCAACTACAGAAATATCCCCGAATATTTTTGGATAAAGGTTTAGATAAAACTTTGCCGAGAGGTTTTTAATTTTTTCTCTGAAATTAAGAGCCTCATAAGTCTGTATGGCAAATCTGAAAAACTTAAATGCGTCAAATTGTTTATTTTCAAAGTGCCTGTAAAAGTTTGCCAATCCCTCATAAGTAATTGCCAGACTAAGCTTTTGATCTGATTCTCTGAATTTTTCAATCAGTTTTAAAGATTTGACTTCATAAAGTTCTTTAAGCTCTTGTGACAGAAGGAATTTTTCATGCAGAAAAAGTATAGTTTCCTCCTGATAAGTTCCACTGTCAAAAAGAGAGAGAAAATTTCTTTTTATATCCTGAGGATTGTCAAGCAGATAAAGGTCAGTATAGGCTATTATATCGTGTGCAGACATTCTGAACTCATCAAGCTCTTTGCGGTATGACATAACGGACTGTCTGGCATCAATCGATATGGCGTACATGACCTTGACTATAAGATAATGAAGCTTGTACCTTTTTTGCAGATAATCAGGCATTTTGAGGCTTTCCGCAAGATCACGCGCCAGTTCTATGTTCATGTTGTTAAAATCACCACTGTAAAAGTATAAAAGAGCCTTTATATAGCGGCAGGTAGCATCAGCCTTTAAGTTTTTGGACTGTCTGGAGTACTTCTGTGATTCCTGTATGCCTTTAAGCGTTTCTTCTACATTTCCAGAGTAAAGACTGTGGAATGAGTGGGTTGCATATACAGTGGCAAGTCTTGAAAAATCGTTGGATTTATTTGAAAGGATAGTTATCTCTTTAAGCATGTTTTCAAAAAGCACAGGGCTTTCATTGATATAATTATGAGCTAAAGCAGTATTAATGGCAATCTCAAATTTTTTAAGATTCTGTTGCTTTGCCAGCAAAAGAGCGCTTTCAAGAATATTTATAGATCTTATTCTATCAAAAGCCTTTACTATTGAGTCAAATGCAATACATGAATCAAGGTATATTTCTGTAAATTTTCTTAAGTTGCGGTGTTTGGAGTATATATGTTCTACTGTTTCAAAGATCTGTTCGAGTTCGTTAAGATCGCCAAGATTTTCCAGGAACGAACATGCAAGCAACTTAACATAATTCAGATATAAGATCTGAAAGTCAGAGTTTCCTGTATTATTTAGTATTGAATCAACCTCTTCTATGGTCTGCCTTGGAGAAAAAAAGCTTTTAGCAAGAAGATAGTAAAACCGCATCCATCTCTTTTTTTTCAGAGAATCTATGAGATCTGAAATCTGAATATAATTTTCGGAAATGATAGAGGTATAGATATATATGACTGTAGCGCAATCGTTTGCAAGACCCATATTCTGAAGTTCGCTGTATCCAAAATCAATGAATTCAATATCGCTCCATGTATCAATGCAGCGTTTCATTTTTTGTGTAAAGTTTAGAGCGATAAGAGCATCCTGCTTGGCTTTTTTTAGGTGCCAGATTTTTTTGCTGAACTCATTTATATTTTTTGAAATCAGTACATGAATTTTATTTCTTTCAGTCTTGTCAAGTCTGTCATAAAAAGCCTGCCAATAGAGTGAATCAAAGAACCGGTAATGTTCTGCTTCTATTTGCAGTATTTCGGTTTTTAACAAGCCCTGTATATCAAAATCTTTTCCCAGAATAATGGAAAGTTCTTTTATATCCTGTTTCTGGAAGTTATTTCCTAAAACCGAAAGAAGAGAAAGCTCCCTTTGGAAAACCGGTTCGATTTTTGAAATTTTTTCCAGGATAAAAGAGTAATAGTCATTAAGCTCAATTTTATCAAAATCAACCTGCCAATCGCCGTTTTTGAAAAAAAGTGTTCCTGATTCCTCCATATCGTGTATCAGGCTTTTTATATTTCCAGGGAGACCATTGGAAACATTCTGGATAAAATTTATGAAGTCCTGGTTCTTTTTAGCAAATGAAGAAGATAGCATTGAAGTGAGTACAGTTACCGTATCTTCAATCTGAAAAGGCCGTAGCTCGATCTTTATAAAATTACTGTACTGCTTTTTTAAGACCAGTTCATAACTGTTTGTACATACAATCAATATTAAAGGAAACTGAAAATCTATGTTTTCCATGAGTGAAAGAAGATCTGAAAAAACATTTTCATAGTCATGGTAGTCATCTATAAAAACTGCTATCTTAAATTTTTTATGTGTATTAAGGATGTTTAGAAGGTCGAAAATTTTTATGTTGAGGTTTGATATATCGTTGAGCACAGTGTAATCTATATTTTCTATGGCACTTATTATCTGAAGAAGACCGGAATAAATATCCTGTTTGCTGTGGGCCTCTATAACAGAGTAATCATCTGAGGAGATCATCTCGTTTTTTATTACAGAAAGCAAAGACGTTTTCCCTGATCTTTGTGGTCCGTAGACAAGTAGCTTTTTATAAGATAAGTTCTCCAAAACAATCTGATTTATAAGCTCTTTTTCTTTTTTTCTGTCTACGAAATAGGGTTCTCTAGGTTTTATCTGCCATATGTCTTTAAAGAAGGAGTTATAAAAACTGTAATACTCTGAAACACAGTCAATTTTTCTTGATTGGATATCGTTGAAAAATAGATCTAATCTCCTGGAGGTTCCCCTAAGACGTATATCAGTGTCTTTAATTATTCTATTCATGACAGATATAAGAGCCTCTTCGGAGTTTTCGGAAAGACAATAGACCGAATGGTCAGATATGTTTTTAAAGAAAGGAGCTATAAAGTAAAAGTTCTGATTATTATCACAACAAAGATCCCTAATATCAAGACATTTAGGTATAAAATTTACGCCATGAACTACTTTATCAATCAGATCGAAAAAAAAGTAAAGCGAGCGTATGTAATTTTTCTTTGAGATATCGCCTGTAAAAGATTTTTCATTATGGTAAGGGTAGAATAGTTCAGGTCTTTCAGAATCAAACTTAAGAAATTCCGGAAGCACAAGTCCAAAGATTTTGAAAGGTTCCAGCTCAGTTTCAAATTTTGAAAAAGCTGCCATGTCAAAAATTTCAGGACTATTGAGTTTTCTCAAACGGTAAAACCGATCTTTAAAAGATACCAGAAAGTCCTGACAGTATGAGTAACTCCCCAAAATATCAATAATATTATACCTTTCCATCTATGCCCCCCAAAGGTTATAAGCTCTTCAAAAAGCTTATTTTATAAACATTGCATCCCCAAATGAAAAAAATCTATACCGATCAGCTACCGCTTTTCTGTAAGCATCCATGATAGTTTCATGACCTGAAAAAGCGCTTACTAATAGTAGTAAAGAAGATTTAGGAAGATGAAAGTTAGTAATCAGACAGTCTACATATTTAAAATCAAATGGAGGATATATATAAATATCAGTTTTTCCAAACAGTCTGTCCGGAAATATCCCTACCGTCTCAAGGGTTCTTACTACAGTAGTTCCCACAGCAATTACCCGTCCGCCATTCTTCTTAGTCTCATCTATTTTTTCTTTTGTGCTTTTGTCTATACTGTAATATTCTTCATGTATCTCATGATTACGAATGTCGTTTTCCTTAATTGGTCTGAAAGTACCTAAACCTACATGAAGTGTAAGTTCGGCAAATTTGGTTCCGTTGGCTTTAATTTTTTCTATTAATTCTGAAGTAAAATGTAATCCAGCAGTTGGTGCTGCCACTGCTCCTTCTACTTTTGCATACTTGGTCTGATACTTTTCAGGATCATCTATCTTTTCATGTATATAAGGAGGAAGTGGGGTTTGACCGATAAGGCATATCTCTTTCCACACATCGATGCCTTCAAATTCGATAATCCTGCTTCCGTCATGGAGATGCTCAATTACATTTGCCGAAAGGTTTTTAGAAAAAATAAGTCTGCAAGATGATTTTATTTTGCCTCCTGGTTTTACAAGACACTTCCACATATTCGGTTTGTCTAGTTTTTCAAGAAGCAGAACTTCAATTTTTGCTCCGCTGTCTTTTTTTCCAAATAGTCTTGCCGGTATTACTCTGGTATTATTAAGAACGATAATATCATCTTTTCCTATGTATTGTGAAATATCTCTGAAAATTTTATCTTCAAACGTTTTTTCTTTTCTGTCAACAACTAAAAGTCTGCACGAATCCCTTGGTTCAACCGGACTCTGCGCAATAAGCATTGGATCAAGCTTGTAGTCATATTCCTCCAGATTATACATCCAAAAACCTCCGTATTTCAAGAATCTTTTCCTGATTTGCTTTATAATCTTTAAACTTATCGTTAGATACTATATAATAGTCAAGCTTTCCCGATATACTTAAAATAAGGTCGTCCGCAGGTGAATTAAAATAGACAAACCTGTCGTTTACAAAATTTCGGAAACTTTCCCTTTCGGATACATCCAAAACATATTCAATGTTTTTATCAAAAACAATGACTGCAGGGAGAAAAACCATTTCGTCTATAAAGAGGTTGTCTATAAGATCAAGTAGCCTCTGAAGTTTATTCTCGGAGTTATGCCGTATGACATTACTTCCGTCTATTACCGCCCCACGGACTGTAGGACAGCTTAAAAGTCTGTAATGATAATAAGAGATACTGCTGAGTCGAAAGTCTATAATCTGACGTTCCAGTTCACTGAAGGAAAGATAGAATTCTTTTACCTTCATAAAGTAGTTCTTTTTGGTTTTTAACGGATCAATACAGAGAACCTCATTTAAAAAATTCTTTATTATAGGACTGTCCGCATCATACGGAACAAATTTCATCAGCGCATAAAGATCAATATAATCCCTGAATCCAAGTTTTTTCAAAATGGCATCAGCACAATAGAATTCAATATTGTATCTTTTTAAGTCGATATTGAATCCACCCGGTGCAAACTTTTTCGGATAAAGAAGAAATTTTAAGGTCTGCAGTTCATCATCCGTAAGTTTATAGTAATTTTTGAGGTCATTGAACCGGGAAGAGTTTGGATTGTTTATTATGTGCATAAGAAGAAATTGAAAATCATTAATATGCCTGCTAATGAATTTTTTTTCAATATTTCTCCCGGCAGTACGATAAAAAAGATACATCTTCCTTTCGTTAAGCGTCCTTGGATTCACAAGCCAACTGTTGAGCCTTGTGATGTCGGATCTGATTCGTTGGCAGTGATTGGAATAATCACGATGCTCTAGAACCAGCTTTATATTCTGGATTGACATCAGGTGTTTGCCCTTATGTTAAGGATGTCTCCGTCCTGTACTATCTCATCTTTTCCTGCAAGTTTCCACAACCCCTTGGACTTCAGTACTTCTTCACTTTTATACTCTATAAGGTCTTTTGACTTCATAACTTCAGCTTTTACAAAACCTTTTTCAAGATCAGAATGTATCTTTCCTGCGGCCTTTTTCATGGAAGTATTTTTCTCTATTGTCCATGCTCTTACTTCATCTTGCCCTACGGTAAAAAAGGATATCAGTCCAATATGGTCGTATACAATTTTTGAAAGCGTATCAATGCCAGGTTTCTTAATGCCAAGTTCTGTCATGAAAACTTCTTTTTCTTCTGGAGAAAGCTCTACGAGGTCGGATTCAATCCTTCCGCATAGTTCCAGGTAAGCAAAGTTCTGTTTTCCACAGTCGGTGAGAATATCTTCCCGGCCTTTATAACTAGCATTTTTAAGCTGTTCTTCGTCAATATTCAAAAGGACAATTATAGGCTTAAGTGTCAAAAGTGCGAGGGAACTTATAAGTTTTTTTTCTTCGTCGTTTATCGCTAGCTTGCTTGAAAAATCTCCGTTATCAAGTTCCTGTTTGATTTTTTCTAGAAGTTCCTCTTCTTTTTCCATTTCAGGTGTGCTCTTCTTTTTCTTTTTATCTGCCTGAAGTCTCTCAAGTCGGTTTTCCACAACCTCCATGTCTCTTATTATGAGTTCTGTGCGTAAGGTTTCAAGTTGTTTCAATGTAGTATCGTTGTCCTGTGGCCATGGAATAACCGTGCTTTCAAAAGCTCGTATTACCAGAATAATTGAATCGACAGCCTGTATCATCTGAAGAATACGAGTTTTTTCTTTTTGATCGGATTTTGAATCAAATCCGGGAATGTCAATGAAATTAAGTGTTGCATACGTTGTTTTCTTGGGAAGGAACATATCGGAAAAAAAATCAATTCTTTCATCTTTTACTTTGGCAGTTTTTTCAACTGCATCTGTTTTGTAAGAGCCATCAAAAACAGAGTCTGTAAGTAAAGAAAAAACTGTGGATTTCCCGGTTGATTTAAGTCCCAGAATTCCTATTTTCATTATTTTTCCTCCATTCATCTATGCGTTTTATTATAAGAGAGTATTTTTCAGAATCTGAAAGTATAGTGATATTTCTAAGTTCAAGTTTATCTGTATAATCAATACGGATTTTCAGGTATTCTTGCGGCATAAGATAATCAAGGTACTCTGCCCATTCGATAAGATAGATCATTGTCTCATCAGAGAAAATGTCAAGATACTCTATTTCGTCAGGGTCTGCGATCCTGTAAAGATCAACATGAGAGGTTCTTGGAGCTGTGTCATATATCCGCTGCACCGGAAAAGTAGGACTAGAAACATTTATATTTGAGTCTTTTGATAATGCTTTGATAAAATGACGAACAAAAAAAGTTTTCCCGCTTCCCAGATCGCCGTAAAGCAGTATCTTCATCCCTGCGAAAGATTGGGCGGCTGTGATTGCGGCAAGAGTCATCATTTTTTCTTCATTCATATTGTAAAGAGTAATCATGTAATCCTCCGATTTCTTTTTCACAAATAATATTTTATCATTAAATTCTCTGTTTTATAAGGCAATTAATTTTACTTAGTTTGAGAAACAAAAAATTTACATAGTCAAGATATAATATTTACAATAGACTCAAAAACTAAAGGAGGAATCATTATGAAGAAGGGTCTGGCCTTTATTATATTTTTATTTTTTTTGGTTTCGGCTGTAGCGGCACAGGAAAAATACTTTTATGTTGCAAGCGGATATGAGGGATTTGTTATATTCAAAATGGATGAAGATAAAAGTATAGTTCCGATTAATGTCTTTAAAAGCGGTGAAAATATTTTAGATCTGTTTGTTTCGAAAAACACAGTATTTACGGCTGAAGGTGTTGCCGGAATGAGAATCCTAGATATCACTGACAAAACAAATATTAAGGAGCTTGCCGTTTTTCCCTGTGAAGATTACTGCGAGGGGGTTTATGTATACTCCAATTATGTTTATATGTCAGACGGTTATAAGGGTCTTAAGATAGTAGATATATCTAATCCGTCTAAACCAAGGCTGGTAAGCAAGCTTTTTGTCAACGATTATATAAAGAATACAAGAGTTTCTGATGGTATAGCCTATATGAGTACTGCAGGCGGAAGATGGTTTATGGCCGATATAAGCAATCCCAAAAAACCTTTGATATATAATTTTACAAACTTTGGGGACTATGCTTGTGATATAAAGCTGTACAAAAACTATGCCTTTGTTTCGGATTCATCAAAAGGCTTGAAGGTTCTTGATATTTCATCAGCAGAAGACTCTTATGTAAAATACAATTTTATGGATTTGGATTATGTTAACAGCACATGGGTATTTGGAGATACGCTTTATGTTGCTAATGGAAGCAGTGGAGTAAGAGCGTACGATATTTCAGATATTCAGGACATAACCTATCTTACTGATATTGATACTGAGAATTATGCCGTAAGTGTATATGCTTATGGTGAGTATCTTTACATAAATGATCAGTATTCGATAGCCATATATGATATAAATTCACCTGCGTATCCGTCATTCGTTTCAATGGTTGGTTTTGATAGTATTGAAAACATGTATGGATACGGTGAAAGTATCTATGTATACAGTAACAGTTCAGGACAACTAAGTCTTTTGGACGTTTCAGATCCATACAATCCTGTATTGAAAAGCACGCTGATGCTTGAGTCATATTATGGACAGATGCAGTACATTAACGGCAATATTATTTTTTCATCATCAGATAATGGCTTGGATATAATAGATGTAAGCAATCCTGAAAATATTTATCTAAAGTATTCCGTACAACTTGAAAATAATTATGGGTATACATCATTGTATCTCAATGATAACAAACTATATGCTGCGAGTGATTATTTTATTGATATATTTTCGCTTGAGGATATGAGTAATATATATAAGATAACAAGTATCTACATGAATACAGCTCTGATAAGTATGCAGATATCGGAAAACAAACTGTATGCAGCCTGTGGAGAAGATGGGGCATTGGTTTTCGACATAAGCGATATATCAAATCCGGTACTGATATCAGATCAGGTATGGATAAAGTTTCTTTCTATTGTCGAGCAAAAGTAAGATTTTTACGAGAGATCAATCCTGAAAAGTCTGTGAGCATTATTATAGAGTATATCAGACATGTCTGAAAAATTTATATTCTTGATTGAAGAGATCTTTTTAATTACTTCAACTATATAGGCTGGTCTGTTTGTTTTTCCTCTGTATGGAACAGGAGGCATATACGGACAGTCTGTTTCACACAGGATTTTTTCTTGTGGGCAGAACGCCAGAACTTCCCGCAGAGCATCATTTTTAGGATAAGTGATAGGACCATCAAAGCCAAGATAAAAGCCAAGATTCAAAAGTGGACGAGCCCATGAGATATCTGATGAAAAACAGTGTACTACAGCATTTTCTGATAAGAAATCATAAGATTTTATAAATTCATAAAACTCATAATAAGCCTGCCTCACATGGAAAATAACGGGCAGGTTTCTTTTTTTTGCCAGATCAAGCTGAAGTTCAAGGAGCTGGTACTGAAAAGGTTTAGGGCTTTCCCAATGAAAATCAAGACCAATCTCTCCAACAGCAAGCACTTTGGGAGATAAGACCAGACTATTTAGGCGGGAATACAGCTCTTGAGGTTTTTCAGCAGTATACTCGCTGGGATGTATACCAATAGATGCGTATATATTATTGTTTGCCGCAGCGAGTTTTATGGCTGATTCTGAACTTTCAAGTGTATAGCCGACTTCTATAATTTTCATACTAAGCTCTGAACACTGATCAAGTATCTCTTTACGCAAGGGGATAAGATTTTCCGAGCAGATATGGCAATGAGTATCTATTATATTCATAGGGCAACATCTCCTTATAAAAAAAGTTTATCATAAAGATGTTTTTTCTGTATTAAAAAAACTTCAAGTGTTTTGTTTTTCTGCTTATGCAAAAGATGCCCTGAGATAGTATAATTGATTTTATATTAAGATTTATGATAGAATCTAGCAGGAGGAAGTTATGGATTTATTTGTTTTTGATATTGATGGAACATTACTTGACTCAAACGTAAGAATGAGCGACAGAACAGTCAGATCGCTGGAAAGAATAAGTAAGCAAGCTGAGATTGTAATCTGTACGGGAAGAATGTGTTCTTCAACGATTAGTCTACTGAAAAAATACATTCCCTCATTTGTGGGTAAAGCAAATCTGATAACTTATAATGGTGGCAGAGTGAAAGATGCAAAAGGATCACTCATATATGAATCATCTATTGATAAAAATACAGCTCTGGAAATTTCAGAGTATTTCCTCAAAAAAAGCATTTACTTTCAAGTATATATAGATGATCAGCTTTATACTTATAAAGATTGCGACAAGATAAAAGATTATTCGTCGCACGCATCTGTTGAATATATAGTACATGAGAACTTAACTGATCTTATCAGATATGCATCATCGGGACCGAATAAACTGCTTGTTATAGATGAGCCAGAAAAGCTTGCTGTTGTTCAGGAGTATGTTGGGAAGTACTTCTCGGGTGCACAGAGTGTAATGTCTTTCAGAAATTATCTTGATATTGTTCCGGTTGGTGTGTCCAAGGGAAATGCATTAAAAATTATGGCCTTTAAACTCGGTGCAAATATATCGGAAGCTTTCGTTTTTGGAGATTCACAGAACGATATTTCAATGCTCCAGCTTACAGAAAATTCTTTTGCGATGGGAAATTCTACAGAAAATGTAAAAAAAGTGTGCAAATATATTATTCCTACAAATGATGAAGAAGGAGTTGCTCAGATACTTGAAAAAATTCTTGATTCTGATGATATTGATATTTTCTGCAACAGTAGCTACAGCAGTTGGAACTGATTTTTTTTGTTGTTCTGCAAGAGTTGGGCGTATTTATGATAGTATAGATGACCAGGTGCCTACTCAGGAATTGAGTGGGTATATTCTTGATCTATCAGAATTTGACCAGGATCTTTGTTATCTTAGCATCGGAGCAATGCGTAACTTTGAGATCACTCAGAAGCTTGCGAGAGATATAGGAGTAATTCTTAAACGTAAGGGATTTGATTTTGTAATTTTTGGAAATTTACGGCTACTTACTAAAGACTCAGAGAATAAAACAGAATTTTTCAACTCCTCGTACTCTCTGATAGCAGAACATACTTACAGGATGATCCGAGGATTTGAAGCAGCCGGGATATTTCCGGTAATTTCAATCTCGCGCGGAGATGATAAAAATGCCTACAAGTC
>Ga0208826_1003033_pt1 | contig 11925 bp, 11 predicted proteins | sample AD_UKC115_MetaG_FD_184451 | JGI IMG/M metagenome (GOLD analysis project Ga0208826, IMG submission 184451) | Active sludge microbial communities of municipal wastewater-treating anaerobic digesters from Hong Kong - AD_UKC115_MetaG (SPAdes)... | ecosystem: Engineered > Bioreactor > Anaerobic >... | reverse complement strand
GCTATTGCGGGAGATGCCAGATAAAATATGTTTAAGCTTTTTCCTGTCAGAAAAGAAAGAGGGTAGTAACCTGTAGTTGCAACGGGTATTATAAAAGTGATGATGCCCCTGATCAGACGGTTATATATATCTGCAGGATAGTACGAAGCATTTTTGGTGGAATAAAAAGCCAGAACTATTATATCTTTATTTCTGGTTGTCCAAAATGCTATGCTTGCCAGGAAAATATTGATTTCAAAAGTCATAATCACACTGAAAAGCATAAGTAATAAAAACCAGAAAACAAGGTTAAAATCACTTTTAATACTATATATTCCCCAAAAACCTACAGCCACAGCCTGAATGATTATGCCGGCTCTTTTAAAATCTATTTTCTGGAGCATAATCTGTATTATAGGATTGACAGGTCTTAAGAGGAAGGTATCAAACTTTCCGGTTACTATAAGATCTTCAAAGTTGTGCAGACCTTCTCCAAAAAGCCTGAAAAATCCCCATCCTCCTTCTGTTATTCCGTAAATGAAGGCAAGTTCCGCTAAAGTCCATCCTTTTATGGTTCGCATGCTTCCAAGCAGAAATACTATAAGAACAAAATCGCTGAGTATGCTTAACCCGCTTGCAAATATATCCACAAAAAAGTTAGTCCTGTCTGCAAACTGAGTTTTCATACTGGCTTTGAAAAGAGTAGAAAATATCATATCAGCCTCCTGTAATTCTAATGTCTTTGACAACTTTTTCGGTTAGTATCCGGCATACTGTCCACAAAAGGAAAACCCAGACAGCCTGAACTGATATGCCGTATATTGGGCTGAGTCTTCCAAGATAGATGCTTGAAGGTATATAGCCGCTGCAAGCGAAAGGTTGAATTGATATAACCAAGCGTATGGCAGGCGGAAAGTATTCAGCCGGAAGAAAAAAACCACCAAAAAGATTCATCAAAAAGTAGTAAGTATTTTGTGCGGCAGAGATATTAAAAAACTTCAATGCCCAAAGACCGACAATATAATTCAGGAAAAACGAAACCAAAAAAGCTAGAAAAAGCGATAAGAAATACGGAAGAAGAATTTTTGGAACAGGCAGTTCTATCTGCAGAAGAAAGATACTGAAAAGGAATATCGGAAGACTGCGGAATAAAAGATTGTAAAGACAATGGCCGCCGACTTCAAAAAGGCTTAACTGCAAAAGGCTGTAAGGCTTGAGAAGATCAAAGGAAATAGTTCCTTCCCGTGTTTTCTCGTAAAGAAAACATCCGTAAGGCAGGAACATGGTTACCCAAAGGGATGCCTGGTTTACCATGACATAAGTAACCATCTGTCTAACCTGTGACGGAGGCTTACCCTGAAGCAGTGCCGTCCACACACATGCATATACGTATCCGAAAATAAAACTGCCAAGAGTGTTTATCATGTGGTTGAATACGTATATTTTGTTTCTTTTGAAAGCTGTTTTCAAAAGTCCGAACAACGACAAAATTTTGAACACCTCCTTATTTGGGTGTTCATTGAAAAGCGGATAAAGGTATTCTACCATATTTTTTTCTTTTTTCAAAACAAAAAATGCCTGATTCATAATCAGGCATTCAATGACTATTTATAAAGTATTTCAGCACATTCCTCACATATTCCCGAAATTTTCAAAGATACTTCTTTGACTTGAAAAGACTGATCTTTAAAAAGTTCTTTGAGAATTTTCTGATCAAGATCCACGTTAAAGGCTTTTCCGCATTTAGTACATACAAATATGGCATTTCCGCTGTTGGTTTGGGTCTTAACGTACTCATATTTGATATTCTCATCATCGAAAAGCACTTCTTTAAGGAGTCCAAGATCAACCAAAAGATCTATCGCACGTTTGACAGTCATCTTACTGGTTCTGTGACTTCTTTTCTTTCTCATCTCCATAAAAACATCGTCAATACTAAGCAGTTTCCCGTTAGAATCCATAAAGACTCTCAAAATAAGTTCCCTTTGAGCAGTCATTCTTTGTTTTTTTGTTTTCAGGGCGCTTTTCAGTAAATCCTGCTGTGTCAATCAAATCGCCTCCTAATAGTATTTTTGTTTATATTTTAAATGATGATATCATATGATTATTAACGTAGTGTATATATTACACTTAAAATACTACTATTAGGTTAAAAATGGCTCCTTCAAAATTTATTAAGCCAAGCTTTAGAATTTTTAAGCCAAGCTTTAGAACTGTTAAGCCAAGCTTTAGAATTTTTAAGCCAAGCTTTAGAACTGTTAAGCCAAGCTTTAGAATTTTTAAGCCAAGCTTTAGAACTGTTAAGCCAAGCTTTAGAACTGTTAAGCCGGAGTATGTATATCAATTTTCCAGCTGGTAAGTTTTGCAGCTGCTCTTGCTGTCTGCCCACCTTTTCCTATCGCAAGGGAGAACTGTGATTCAGGGACAGTTACAGTGGCTTCCTTTTTATCTGGGTTAAGAGTAATTGAAAGAACCTCCGCCGGTGCCAGAGAATTTTTAATAAATTCAGATGGATCGTCCGAATATCTTATTATATCAACTTTTTCACCCTTGACTTCGTTTATGAGTTCAGATATTCTCGAACTGTTTTCACCGATGCATGAACCTACCGGATCAACCTTCGGATCTTTGGAAGATACAGCTATCTTGGTTCTTATACCGGGTTCACGGTATATCCGTACTATACTCACTATATCTTCCTCTATCTCAGGAACTATAGTTTTAAGCAGCTCCTTTATAAACTCAGGAACAGTACGAGAAACTATTATTCTTGGACCCTTTGATGTATACTGGACATCTTTTATATATACCTTGACAAGATCGCCCTGCTTCATAGTCTCATTTGGGATCATATCTTTGGAGGGAAGCTTGGTTTCAAGTTTCCCTATCCGTATATCAGCCCCGTCAGGAGATACTTTGGATACTTCTGCATTTGTAATCTTATCTTTCAAAGGGATATATTTTTCAAAGAGAGTATTTTTCTCGAGCTCTTTTATATTTTGCATTATTACTTGCTTTGCTGTTTGAGTGGCAATTCTGTTAAAGTCCTTTTTAGGATTGACTTTTTTACGTATCTCCCCTCCCAGCACGGCTTTTGAATCAATTTTCAGGGCATCTTCCAAAGACATTTCCTCATTTGGATCGTTTACAGCCTCTGTTATTTTCCATATCTGAAAAACATTAAGGGCGGTGAGGCTTTTATCTAAAAGCACTTCCACGTTTTTGGTTCCGTAGTTTTTTTTGTAGGCGCTTGTTATGGATTTTTGGATTATATTGATAAGCGCATCCTTGCTTATTCCTTTTTCCTTTTCAAAAGCATCCAGAGCCTCAAGCAGGTTGATATTCACAATTCCACCTCCATCACCTTTATTTTAAATAATTATAAGTCTATTTCAAGATTAGCTTTTTTTACCTTGGGAAAATCAAACGTGAATACTTTCTTACTGTCTGATTCAAGGATACTTACATTATCATCCTGAACATCTTGAATGTAACCCTTTAATACAGTTCTGCTTTCCAAAGGCTCTTTAAGGATAAATTTGGCCAGCCTTCCTTTAAACCGTAAGCACTCGCTTATATCTCTTAACGGCCTGTCCAACCCTGGAGAACTGACAATTAGATCGTACTTCATCTCAAAAGGATCATTTTCCTCAAGCCAGGGATCAATTTTTTTGGAGAAGTTCTCGCACTCGTCTATTCCTATGTAGCTTGTAAGGCTGTCAATTATTATTTCAAGTGTGGTTTTCCTTTTAGTCTGAGTTATTACAATATCAAAAATTATCAGTCCCAACTCCTGTGCAAAGGACTGAGCGGCTTGGAAAATATCTTTCTTTATATCTTTCATTTCATATTCCTCCGGTTTACTCTAAAATAAACTTCGAGGGCGGAAAAAATAGGCCCTCGACAAAGAGTAAGTTTATATATTATTAGTTGCATTATAGCATAAATAGATTTAAATTGCAAGCATATTCTAAGTTTTTTATGGTAAAATTAATACCGTAATTGAAATTTTTATAATGGGAGGAACATATGAAAAAACTCGTATTTACAGTTATTCTTATGTCGTTGTTTGCAGTAATGTCCTTTTCCCAGGATGTTGCTTTTTTGGTAAGGAAAGAAGACGGTAAGGTTATGGATCAATATAAGGTTAATCTGGAAGAGGCTATGGGGGAGTACTATAATAATCTTTTGGATATAATGCAGAGTGACCCTAGTTACGACACATTTTTAAATATGCCTCAGAACCTGTATTATACCATTGGAAGCCTTGCGGATTTTCTCATAATACAGTACTATCTTGATGAGAAAGGTATTGTAGTGGATATGAACTCGGTTATGAGCCAGACAAAAGAACTCTACGATGCATATATGACCAACGATATGTATAGGGACTACCTGACCAGCGTTTTTGAAAATGAGAATAATTTTTATTCTTATGTCAGGGGTATATTTGTAAAGGATGCTCTTATAGGTTCTTTAAGAAATCAGTTTACAGATATCTCAAAAGACAGGGTTCTTAATTATGTCACCAACAACTTTAACAATCTTGTTCTTGAGTTATCGACAGAGTCAGAGACCTATCAGACACCTGAATCAATGATGGAAAGTCCTACAATAGTAGAAAAAATGATTTTTGACATTGCTACAAATGACCTTGTAGAATGGTTCAGCATATACAGAACCAAGTTTGATTTTGCAGTAAATTACAAACCTCTTGAACTTGAAGAGAAACTTCAGAAAACTGTTGATATGAATGAAAAGATAAAGCTTGAAGAGGAGTACAGAGGAAAGATAATGACTATGGAAAAGGTTCCTCAGGAATGGCTCATTTCATACTCTATGCTCGCCGATCAGGTAATAACGGATAAAAAAGCTATTTTGGAAGAAATAAACGTATACGGCCAGCTCAGAACGGTCTATCCTGAAGAATCAAAGATGACCCCTGAGCAGATTGATTCCATAGTAGCCGGTATCGTAGAGGAACAGTCTACTGCTGCCTCAACAGAAGTAAGCGAAAAGCTTATGCAGAAAGAGAACGATCTGAGGAACCTTGCGTATCTGGTATACTACTACAATGGTCTTTCCGATTCACAGATACAGGCTCTGAAAACAGACAGCGAGAATAAAATAAATGAAATAGGGACTTTTCATGTAGCGGCTCTGAAAAACCTTTACAGGTTTAACCCAGATAACGGGAACCTGGTATATAAGATACATGAGCTGGATCCTGACGATCCTGTTATAGCTTACCAGTACTTTGAAAGTTTCTACTCCATGCTTGTACAGTATATAGATGATCCTGTCAACAGAGATATAGTAATACTCAAGCTTACCGAGATAAAGCAGCAGGCCGAGGTTATCTCCTCATCCATTAAGGACAATGCAGAGCTGGCAGCTCTATATACGGAGCTTATAAAGGAAATTGACGGTCTCATAAAATAAAAATATCTATCCCCGTAAGGGGATAGGTTTTTGTTGGGGAAACTTATATGAAAAAGTTTTTAAAAACAATCGATCATACACTTCTCACCATTTCGGACGATCTTTTTGAAAAAGCTGCTCAATCGTACGAAACAGTTCTTGTTTCTGATACAAAGCTTGAAGCAGTAAACGGAACACTCGTAATAAAGGGTAGAGCTAGAGACGGCTCAGAGGTTTTTGATACTCTGGTTTCAGTAAGTGAAGAAAAGATCATACATAAGGCATGCCTGTGCAGTAACAGTGGAACAGAGCTTTGTGTTCACCAGGTACTTCTGCTCTTAAAAGCCAAGAAGGCTATTCTTGATGGCAGAGGTGAAAAAAGTGATTATATAAAAACCGTTCTGGACAGCCTACAGGCACAAGCGTGCATTGAACATGCCGATGCTTATGGTCTTTTTGAGGATGCGACAAGAGGAAAAATATATGTACAGCCGTTGAAAAAAAGGAAAAAAGAGTACATACCCATGGAAATGGAGATGTATGATTTTTTTTGTTCTGTAGGCAGTGATACCAGAGAAAATGACATAAAATCTTTTACGTATCCGGATATAAAAACGGGGAAACTCTTCCTTAGATCTTTCAGAAGCGTACGCGAAAAGATGACAGAGATTTTTTATGATGACAAAACCGCAACTTTCGGATCTGATGTAAATCTTTGCTGTACTATTGATAAAAACAGTGATAACAACTATAATCTTCGTTTTGAACTTAAGTCTGACGGCGAAAGTATGCCGGCAAAAAAGGTGCTTAGTTCGCTCCAGGACTGTGTGGTAATAGATGAAAAAGGACAGCTCCGGATAGTTGATATCAACTATCCTTTTGATGTTTCAAAGCTTGTCTTGCAGAATGTTGAGAACATACCATACGGTGAAATTACAGAAAATTATATTCATAAACTGATGGGAACAGGCATAAAGTTTTTTTCAAATACTCCAGATATAAAAGTGCTTCAGGGACCACAGTTTTATGAGCTTTACATATTCAGAATCGACCAGACTTTCAAATTCAATTTAAAGATAAGCTGTGAAGGAGTTTCATATACATTCAGACAGGCAGGGCAGATGATAAGGGATACTGTTTGCGAGCAGGAAGTGGTTTCAAGCCTTTTAAGAGCCGGTGTAAAGCTTGATAAAAACGGAGAACTGTCTATGAGCCCGTCTAAGTTTGTTAAATTCCTTAATGAAGGCATTCTTGAAATTGATAGAAGGATAAGGGTTCTTTATACACAGGATATAAAGGTTATCTCAAATCCAAGGGTCACAGTATCAGGTGCAAGAAATACAGATTGGTTTGAACTTGATATCTGTATTGAATCTCAGAATATAAAACAGTATTATGAAGAAATTAAAAAATCCGGGTATATCGTGCTCAAGGATGGAGGAATTGTCGAGGTTCCCACGAAAGTAAGAAAACTGGTTGAATCAATAGAACGAAATGCCGGAAAGGTTCCGTTTTATAAGCTTTTTGATTTTAAGCAGGAAGCTGACGGTGAACTGAAGGAGTACTTTGAAAGATTTGACAGGTTTGAGACTGTTCCTTCTGCTGCATTCGTATCAAAACTTCCTTTGAGGGATTATCAGCTTAAAGCTGTTGATTATCTTAGGTTCTTATATGGATATGGAATTAACGCAATCCTTGCGGATGATATGGGATTAGGCAAAACAGTCCAGACCATAGCGCTATTGGGAGGGATAAAGAATTCAAAAAAAGATCTGATACTCTGCCCAAAATCTGTTTTGTATAATTGGGCAGCCGAAATAGAGAAATTTTCTAATATGAGCTGTCAGATATACGGTCAGGGGAAAAATATCAGTCCGGATGCCAAGATCATAATTGCGACCTACAGTGCTTTAAGAAACAGTGAAGAGCTTCAAAGCACAGAGTATAATTTTATTGTGCTTGATGAAGCACAGTATATAAAGAACAGCTGGACACAGACCTCAGAAGCTGTAAAAACTCTTTCTGCCGAGCATAAGTTGGCTTTAACCGGAACTCCTATAGAAAACAGTATAATGGACATATACAGTATCTTTGATTTTCTTATGCCGGATTTCTTAGGGGAAGAAAAAAAGTTTCTGCAGACATATGTGCAGCAGGAAGGTAAAGACCGTATAGCTTCAAAGATAAAACCGTTTGTCATAAGAAGAACTAAAGAAGAGGTTCTTAAGGATCTTCCTCAAAAAAGTATACAGAGTGTCTATGTCAGCATGGAGGACAGACAGGAACAAATGTATTCTGATCTTCTATCTCAGGCCAGATATAAGCTCAAGTATATAAATAATGATTCTGAAATAAAATTCTCTGCTCTTGAACTTCTCCTAAGGCTACGGCAGGCAGCATGTCATCCGAAACTTTTGTTTCAATGGTATCAGAACAGTTCCGGAAAGTTTGAGGAGTTTAAAAGTATCACCAATACGGTTATGCAAAGCGGTCATAAAATTTTGGTGTTCTCTCAGTTTGTAAGTATGCTGGATATTATGAAGAAGTACCTTGATGAGACAAAGATCAATTATTTTACCATAACCGGTAGTACCGAAAACCGGGCGGAGGTATGCGAGAAGTTCAATAACAGTACTGACACCAGTATACTGTTGTGCAGTCTCAGAGCAGGTGGAACAGGGCTTAATATAACCGGTGCCGATTATGTCTTGCATTACGACCCCTGGTGGAACCGGGCCGTGGAAAATCAGGCAACCGACAGGGTTTATCGTATAGGGCAGACAAAAAATGTTTTTGTATACAGGCTTATAACCAAAAACAGTGTTGAAGAAAAAATTGAAAAGCTTCAAAACAGCAAGCAAGAGATTTCAAGTGCTTTCGTATCGGAAAACAATATTCTTCAAAATCTGACTAAGCAAGAGATAATCGATCTTTTTGAAGATTAATAAAAAGGAGTAATAAGTATGAGTCTGCTGATTCTGAATCTTAACCCGGGGTATGACAGGTGGATAATATTCAGCAAAGAGCCGGAGCTAAAAAAAGTCCAGCGCGGAGATAAGGTGGTATCGTACTGTGCAGGCAAGGGTCTGAATATGTCAAGGGTATTGAAATCTCTTGGATATGAGGATTACCGTTGCATAAACATAATAGGTGGCCATGTGGGAAGCATAATAAGGCTAAAAAGTACAGAGGAAGGACTTAATCCTGTTTTTTGGGGTATCTCTGATGAAAGCAGGGTAAATACGGCTCTGGTTTATGAAAACCGTAAAGAAATGATTATGATAAATGAACCCGGTCCGTTTATGAGCAGAGATGAAGTAGAAAGCTTTAAAGAGTTTTTCAACACTACTCTTAAGAAAGAGCATGAAGTTGTTCTTTCCGGAAGTGCACCCAGAGGATTTGAAGCTGAAGATATCTTTCAGATGCTGAACAGCGCTAAAAAATCAGGAGCAAAGATCTATGTGGATATTGCCGGCAGATGGCTCGAGAAAGCTGCACTGACATCTCCGGATCTTATCAAGGTTAACAATGATGAATTTTTAAACGCCTTTGGAATTGACGGAAGCGATATTCCTAAAGTGAATGCTTTTCGTAAGGAACACAGTATAAAAGAACTTATAATCACGTTCGGAAAAGAAGGTTGCATAGCTTACGCAGATAAGATTTTTAAAGCTATTCCTAAAAAGACATACTCTGACTTTGCAGTTGGTTCGGGGGACTCTTTTTTTGCCGGGTACTTATTTGAAAGCAAAAGAACAACAGACATAAAAACCAGACTTATAACAGCTACAGCATGCGCTGTGGCAAATACACTGCGTTACGGTGCGGGTTTTTTTAATCTTGATGAGTATGAGCAGCAGAAACAGAATGTTGAGGTAACGGAGGTTTAAGATGCAGTCCTGCTTTTTGGGAGTAGATATCGGTACAACAGCAATGAAAATTCTTGCAGTCGGACAGGATGGTAATACTATTGGATTGTACAGAGAGGATACCCCCAAAAAAATTATAGAAGGTATAACTTTTCTTGATCTAAAAAGAATATATGAATTTTTTCTTAAGATATATGCAAAGACAAGAAACAGCTATAAAATTCTGGGGGTTAGCTGTGCAAGCATAAGCGAATCCGTTATTCCGATAAGAAACTCAAAAGCTTTGACAGATCCTATCATATGGTATGAGGACTGTACGCTTGCATACAAAAACTCTTACGGAGAAAAAGCTGAAGCGCTGTCAGGATATGGTGTATCGGGATTTGAAAACGAACACATATTTTCATTATATAAGATACTTTGGACTCAGGATCAGATTAAACCGCAGACTGTTGATTTCTGGATTCCGGTCAGTTCATACATTCCTTTTATGATGACTGGCAGAGCGGTATGGGATATAACTCAGGGATGCAGGTCTTATATGATGAATGTTCATACAAGATCATGGAACAAGGAGCTTATTGATTTTTTCATCCTTTGTGGAAATCTCGGTGAACTTAAGTATATGTCATCTCTTATTGGCTATACACAAGACGGTGTGCCATTTTTTTCTTCTGGTCACGATCATATGACAGGACTTTTTGGAGTATGCCGGATAATAGGTACAGATAAAATTATTTACGATTCGATGGGAACAGCCAGTTCAATAGCGGGACTTTTTAACAAAAACGGATCGGATCAGGATACCTCGCAGCCCTTTATGGGAAAAAGCGGAAATATAGGAGCTGCATTTAAAGATAGTCAGTACTATGCAGAAAACTCCATCCGTTTTTACGGAAAGTTCCTTGAATATCTTATGAAGCTGGTCTGCCGGGATATCAAACCCAAGGACTTTGAAAAGATAAACAGGGAGATAGAAAGTTTGCACGAAGTGCGAGAAAGCTGTATCTTTCTGACGGGCGGGGATCCTATTGCCGGAAAGAAAAACAATTTTTTTAATATAATGGACGCATGCGATAACATAACAGCGCCTCTTTTAATTCAAAGCGGCTATATATACCTAAGCCTTATAAGCAAAAAGATAGCTGAAGCAGTAAACAGTTTTTTGCCGATGGATTCTTTATACTATGCATCCGGAGGAAATACAAACAACAAAGTTTTGATGCAGTATAAAGCATCGCTTCTACAAAAAGAAATCATAACAACCGACATCAGAGAAGGCACAGCACTTGGGGCGGTTGTGAGCGCCGCTGCAGGATCAGGCTTTGACAATACATTAAGGTGCATTTCTGACAAAGTAAAAAAAGAAGTTATAAAACCAGATCCCAAAATTTCTGTACAGATAAAAAAGGCGGAGGAAAGAATCCTCCGCCGTTATAGTGAAATAATCTCCGGTAACTTTTTCTGATAAAAAGCTCAGAAGAAGTTACTCTTTTTCCTTCATCTTTCTGAACTCTTCGTCTTCGGTCTTGAGCTCCTGCAAAAGATCTTTCACTTTCCATTCAAGACTTGTCTGGGTGGTGCTTGCGAATATTATACGCGGAATGCCTTCTATAGACTTGACTGCTTTCATTACCTTGAGAGTTTGCTCATTGTTCAGACCGTTCATAATTATAACCGGTGATGTATTTTTTTCTTCCTGCATAGCCGCCTCCCAATCATTTTATCAGAGTTTCCTTCGTGCAGTAAACGATTCCAATCGCGCCCGGACCCACATGGGTTCCTATAACCGGTCCTATATCAGCTATTTTAATATCCTTTCCTGTTTTTTCCTTTATTATGCCTGCAAGCTCCAGTGCATCTTTTTCACAGTTGATATGATGAATTATAGCTTCAGAAAATCCAAACTTTTCAGTATCTTTTGAAAAAACATCTATCATCTTTTCAATAGCTTTGGATCGTGTACGCACTTTATCTATGACATCGGTTGTACCGTTGTTTACGGTAAGTATTGGTTTTATCTGAAGCACAGAACCGAGTAAAGCCTTTGCTGAGCCGATCCTGCCTCCCATTTTGAGATACTTGAAGGTATCGGGTATAAACAGGAATCGGCTTGACTGTATATTGTGCCGTACCTCCTGAACAGCCTGCTCAAAAGACATCCCGATCTTTGCAGCTTTTGCTGCAGCAAGAGCGGCAAACCCCAACTGCATGCTGTTGGACTGTGAATCGATTACCTCAATTCTTGCATCAGGATACTTTTCGAGCATCATTTTTTTTACAAGAACGGCGGTCGAATATGTTCCGCTCATTTTTGAAGATATAAACACGCCTATAAGAGAATCTCCGTTTTTTACGATTGGCTCAAAAAGTGAGCAAAAACTCTCTACAGAAGGTTGTGAAGATTTAGGAATTTCATTCTTTTCATCCAGTTTTTTATAAAAAAAATCGTTACTGATCTGATTTTCAAAATAACTTTCCTCGCCGAAAGATACACTCAGCGATATTTCCTGTATTCCATACTCCTGTTTGAGTTCCTTTGGTATATATGAAGTGCTGTCAGTAATAACTTTTATCATATGTATTATCTCCCTATAAAGGTATATAAAACATTATATCATTTTAACGTAAAAAAAATGTGACTGTGCAAACTTAG
>Ga0208826_1003031_pt1 | contig 11927 bp, 8 predicted proteins | sample AD_UKC115_MetaG_FD_184451 | JGI IMG/M metagenome (GOLD analysis project Ga0208826, IMG submission 184451) | Active sludge microbial communities of municipal wastewater-treating anaerobic digesters from Hong Kong - AD_UKC115_MetaG (SPAdes)... | ecosystem: Engineered > Bioreactor > Anaerobic >... | reverse complement strand
AAATTAAACATAGCAGCCACTCTGGTAAATCCAGCCGGCAGATGTTCGGCAAAATAATTTGAACCCTGCAGGCCCATCTCTTCGCCGCCAAAAAGAACAAACATAATTGACCTTTTAGGTTTGACCCGGCTGGTGCTGAATGCCCTGGCCAGAGTCATAACGACCGCTGAACCGCTGGCGTTGTCATCGGCACCGGGAAAGACAAGCCCCAGGTGCCGGCCACAGTGATCAAAATGCCCCCCGACTATGATCAACTCTTTTTTAAGTTCCGGATCGGAACCTGCTACCCAACCGACAATGTTATAACCTAGGCCCTCTGGAAAATGTCTGGATTGGACTGAGTAGGCCAGCTTTGATTTCAGAGGAAAAGAGATTGGGCGGTGGTAAGTCTGGAGAGCCTTTTTCAGTTCAGAAGTAGTCGAGTTCATCTCCTTAAATATGGCATCAGCCGTTTTGTCGCTAATCATGCCCGGCATAAAACCTGGCAGCCAGTCACCATTGGGATTGGCCTGAACTTCCGGGTAGATATAAATCAAGCCGAGTGCGCCTTTGTCTCTGGCCGTTTTCATCCTGGTTCGATGTTCGTCATAATACTGGAATTCCGCTCGGCCAGATTCTGGCGTTCCCCGGAAACAGAGAACGTATTTCCCTTTAACCTCCAGTCCAGCGTAGTCATCATAGTTCAGCTCGGGTGCCGAAATGCCCCAGCCGGCGAAAACCAACTCGCCCGTTTTGTCTCCGCTATCAGAAAATAAGAGCGGTAAGAAGTCTCTTTCGGGCTTTAACTCAACTTTCTGGAAGGTTGGCTGTCCATCCTGGCCGGGCTTATCAGGCAGGTAAAGAGTCATAGCTGCCTCATCAATCAGTGTATAGGGAGAAGGATACGACTGAAGATAACCAGCTTTACTATCATATGGCTGAAGACCCCACTCTTTGAATTTACCAGCCGCCCATCTGGCTGCTCTGGTATAACCCTCGTCTCCCGTCAGTCTGCCTGCAAACTCAGGTGAAGCCATGGTCCGGGCCAGCTGATAGGGAAGAATAGGATCAATAGCCGCTACTGCCTTTTTTAGACTGGCTGGCGTCTGGCCCAGAAGTGGCCCGACTGCTGCCCAGAATAAAATCAGGCTGCTGAAAACAATCGCTGCTTTTCTTTTCATTCTTGACCTCTTATATTTATTTGATTTTATAACCGATCATGATCGCCATTAATATAACATTCGCCTCCAGCTAAGTGGAACTGGTGGCCTCTTAATTATTTTTTCGCACTGGCAGTTCTTTTTTTCCTTTTGATTTCTTTAAGCACTGCCTGGTGGAGAACCAGGAAATAATAAACTGCGAGGAAAGCCAGTAGAATCAAGCCCGCTGCCCAGCGCCCCGTGAACATGGAATAAATAGAATAAGCCAGCAACCCGAGATAAAGACAGAAATGAACCAGGGCAAAAATCCAGCTAAACATCAATCCGGCTCGCCTGGCAGATTTCTTTATTTATATTTATCTGTCTCTCAGCCTGACTGCCAACCAGGGTTAATCCAGGCGGCTGACCGAAATGATTACCACCGGTTCAACCGGCACATCCCGGTGCATACCCTTGGCGGTGGTTGGAACGCTGGCAATGGCGTCGACAACTTCCATACCCTTAATTACCTTGCCAAAAACAGCATAACCGAATTTGGCTGGATCACCTGGCACATGATCCAGAAAAGCATTGTCAACGAGATTTATAAAAAACTGGCAGGTAGCACTGTTGATATCAGCTGTTCTGGCCATGGCTATCGTTCCGCGAAGATTTTTTAAGCCGTTATCCGCTTCATTTTTAATGGGCGGTCTTTTTGTTCCTTTTTCTTTCATCTCAGGTGTTAGGCCGCCGCCCTGGATCATGAAGCCTTTTATAACCCGGTGAAAAATTGTCCCGTCATAAAATTTGCTGTCAACATAAGCCAGAAAGTTCTCGACCGTTACCGGTGCTTTATCTGGATAAAGCTCGATAACAATATCTCCTTTGGATGTTTTCATTAAAACCCTGGGATTGGCAGCTAAGGCTGGTAAGGCTAAAGACAGAGTCAGGAGACTGATAACAGCTAAAGTCCATTTGTTCATGTCACACCTCCAATTTTTCAGTCTAACATAACAAATAAGAATAAAATAATCAAATTTTGATCCGCCTCTCAGCGGATATCAAAAAATGATAAAAAATGAAGGAAAATGATTGCCATAAATCTAAAAACAAGATGAATAATTCATTTCTGGCCCGGGAGATGGCTATTTCATCTGGTTCAAAAAAGACACCGGCGATCATTTACCGGAGATCAGAGCCGTGGTTCAGGACCTCTCTCCGCAGGGTCTGACAGCTCAGCGTGGTTTTCCCGTGGAGTTTTCGGTTAGAGGGGCCAACTGGGATGAACTGATCAAGGTCAGTCAGGAGGTCATGGAAAAATTGAGGGCCAGCGGCCTGGTAACTGATCTTGATACTGATTATCAAGTGGGCATGCCCGAGCTGGAAATTAAACCTGACCGTCAGCTGACAGTTCACCTGGGGGTTCCATTGATGATGTAGCTAACACTCCCAATGCTCTGGTGGGTGGAGTCAGAGTCGGCAAGTCCAGCACTGGCGGCCGGAGAATAGATGTCAGGCTAAAGTTGCTGGCAGCCCAGCGTTCCCGCTCGGAAGATATTGCCTGCCTCCGGGTCAGAGGCAGAAATGGAGATCTCGTCCCTCTTACAGCTCTTGTGGCCTATGAAGAGAGAACGGCCATTCAGGTCATCAACAGGAGAGATCGGGAGAGAGCTGTGTCTGTTTTTGCCAACATTGCTCCCGGGCACTCGCAAAATGAAGCACTCAGCTATATTGAAAGCCTGAGCCCCAGTCTCCTCGTGGGCTACCGGTTGGTGCTGGGTGGCTCCTCACCTGCTTTTAAAGAATCAATGAGCAGCTTGTTATTTGCCATGGGTCTCGGAGTCATTATTGCTTATATGATTTTGGCTTCGCAGTTTAATTCTTATATTGATCCAGTTACTATTATTACGATTCTACCCTTAACCATGCCCGGGGCTGTTTTTACCCTCCTCATTGCCGGGCAGAGCATCAATGTGTTCAGCATGATTGGCCTGCTGCTGTTGATGGGAATAGTCGAGAAGAATTCCATTATCCACGTCGATTAGGCCAATGCGTTCAGGCAATCTGGATTGCTTGCCAGGAAGGCAATGACCAAAGCTGGCCCGCTCCGCCTGAGACCAATCTTAATGACGGCAGTGGCTACTTTGATGGCCGCTATTCCGCCGGCTTTAGGCCTTGGCTCTGGTTCAGAAATCAGAAAACCAATGTCTATTGCGGTTTTCGGGGGATTGGTCGTCCCGACTATTCTGAGTCTGGTGGTTGTCTCTCCTTTTTATGTTGTAGCTGATAAGTGGTTCAAAAAGAAAAGTGGCCCGGTCAAAGCCAGCAAGGCGACAGAGATTCCCCTGGTGGAAATACCCTCAGGCCAATCAGGTTCAGCTATGTCTATCACCAGGCTGCCTGAGATGTTCAGCCATCAGCCCGGTCGGTGGATTACCTGACATTCCTCCCGCTGGCCCGATTATTATAGGGAACGGAGCCTATTAATTTTGATCTGATGATCTGAACGATAGCTAAGAATATTGTGGAAAGAGCGAGTCCCATAATTTTTTAAAAAATAAGTTCCCGGATTCACCAGCGCAGTCTATCCTTGACATCTATAATGAGCTGCAAATAAAATAACCGAGGCCACGGATAAATGAGAAATTAAATAATGAACAAATCTAAATTATTAGGGTTGAGCTGCCTGTTGTTTTTTCTGGCCGGGCCTCTTCGAGCTGATGGGCGGCTGGAATTCAATCTTCACTATTCAGGCTGGAGTCTGAATGTCGCCAGAGGCCTGGTAGAAAATATGGTCAGTGATGTTCTGGAGAGTGACCTTAAAGATAGATTTTTAACTCAGATTCAGTCTGATTATCCCGGCCTGGTTGAAAATGCTTACAGCCAGCAAATAACTTTTGATGCCCCTGGCCATAATTTTGGTTTCGAATTAAGGTTTTATCCTGGCGGGAGACAGGGTGCTTTCAGTCTGGGTCTGGGTATTGAAAAGAGTTCGATGAAAGTCAGCTTTTCGGAAGTTGAGGCAGAGCTTGATTTGATTGACCGGAGTCTTGACCAGACAGCTAATTTTCAGGCCCTGGCTCAGGCCAGATTCATTATCAAACCTTTATCTTTTCATCTGAACTTACGCTGGGAACTATGGCCAGCCAGAGTAGTCTCTCCTTTTATCACCCTTGGTGCCGGACTTTCTACCGGCCGGAGTTTTTTGGATGCCAGCTATGAATATTCTTATTCCGGGACTTTGACTTTGCCTGATAATTCAACTCGTGAATATAGCCAGTCGGCTAATAAAACTCTTGGTGACATAAAAGATGAAAGGCTGGCCGCTGGTAAGAGTTTTTCTCTTAACTTTTTACCCCTGGTTCAAATGGATATTGGTTTCAGAGCCAGAATTTCCAGGTCACTCAGTTTCTGCCTTGAAGCTGGCTTTTTTGATGGCTTCATTTTACGAGGAGGTCTGGCTATAAGGACTTAGAATCAGGCCAGACCTGAAACTTGCCTTAAGGAGGGAGTTCATGACCGGCCAACGAAGCAAAAATTATCAACTACCATCGATCTTTCTGCTATTCCTTATCCTTTGTATCTCTCTTTTCCTGGCCTCTGGCCAGCTGTCGGCTCAGAACCAGAGAAGTGGAGAAGAAACAAAGTTACTTAAGGCTTTTCATCAGATCTCGAGTCAGCCTCTTTACGACTGGGTGAAAGAGTTGAGCTCTGAAAAATACCAGGGGCGTCTGACAGGAACAGAGGGTTTTGATCAAGCGGCCCGCTGGGTCATCTCGTTTTTATCCTCCTGGGGTGTCCAGCCAGCCGGTGACCAGGGCACTTTTCTCCAGGCTTTTCCTAATCCTTATACCTTAGTTCTTGATCGGGGGGAGGTTTCACTTCACCTGCCCGTGGCGGCCGGCAATAAAAAAAAGTCTGCAGAAATAAAGAAATACTACCGCTATGAAGATGAGTATTTTCCCGGGGGGACTTCAGCCTCAGGGGAGGTCACGGCCGAAGTGATTTATGTCGGCTTTGGTATTACCGCTCCTGAACTGGGCTATGATGATTACCAGGGAGTTGATGTCCGGGGGAAAATAGTTTTAATGGAAAGTGAAGTGCCAGTCAGCCCGGATAAAGATCCGGAAACGTTCAAGAAATGGCGACCCTATTCATTTCATCAATATAAGCTTCAAAATGCTGCTGCGCACGGGGCGAAGGGGCTTCTATATTACTATGGGCCAATAGTTAATCCTAATAATGATTATATCGAGGGCTTCCTCTACAGCCACGTCGGCCGCAGTGTGGTCGATGATATCTTTGCTGGCAGCGGCCAGACTTATGAGGAAACTGCAGCAGCCATAAGAAAGAGTCTTAAGCCTCGGTCTTTTGCGACTGGTAAAATTTTTACCATTAAAAACAAGACTGAGTATCATCCAGAGGGTCTGGGCTATAACCTGCTGGCCAAAGTAGAAGGTCAGGATCCGGTTCTTAAAGATGAGGTAATAATTATTGGCGGACATCTGGATCATGTGGGCAGCTGTCCTGACCTGATGCCTGGTGCCGACGATAATGCCTCTGCCGTAGCGGTGATGATGGGGGTGGCCCAAGCTATGATGAAAAGCGAAGTCAAACCAAAAAGAACGGTTCTGTTTGCTTTTTTTGGGGCCGAAGAACAGGGAGTTAAAGGTTCAGAATTCTACCTGGAGCACCCGGTGTTCGACTTAAACAAAACTATCGGACTGATCAATCTCGATGGGGTCGGTTCAGGCGACAGAATTTTTGTCCTGGCCGGGAAAAACTTCCCCTGGCTCTACGCTCCGCTGGACAGGGCCAACAGCAGCTATATTCACCGCCAGCTGGGTACCAATTACTGGAGTAACGTGGCCCGCCCTCGCCTGGATGCGGCCCGCTTCCTTGATAAGAATATTCCTTCTTTATCATTTTCTATTTCCGGGCTGGAGTTGCCCTATTCGACTTACCATAATACACGCGATAACCCATCAATAATCAATCCGGAAATTCTTGAAGATCTGGCTAGGCTGCTCTTTATGGGAGTGATGGAACTGGCCACCGTCTCTCCGGAAAAATTAAAAGCAGAAGCCAGCCCCGCTTCCTGATCAAAAGATAGCTGGTTCGTCTAATGGCCGAACCCGGGCAACCGGATCAGGAAAGGTCCGGTAGTGATGGGCTTCATTGCCCTGGTCTGGTGGAAAAAATTCAAGCTTTTTGGCCCCATAAAATAGAATTTGAGCGAGAAACTTTAAGGTCTAACTTCGTCTTTTCTAATGGTAAAATAATAGCAAAAACGTTATTATTTTGCTGCTTATGGCTGGCCACAGCCATAGGTTTAGTTAAGATATTGATAATTAATATGATGCAGGTAGATATCCGGCAGTTTTTATGGTAGTTTTTTCTTTACTTTAAGAGTGATTTAAGCTATAATTTAAATCGGAAATGGTTGCAGGGTTGTTCGGATTTTCCTTCTAATTAAACCCTGATCTTATCCTGACAGGTGGCAGAAATGAAAGATGAAAAGTATACAGCCGATAGTATAAAAGTTTTGAAGGGACTGGAGGCCGTACGCAAGAGGCCGGCCATGTATATTGGCAGCACCGGGCCTGATGGCCTTCATCACCTGGTGTATGAAGTTGTAGACAATTCAGTGGACGAAGCTCTGGCCGGTTACTGCAGCCGGATTGATGTCATTATTCATGTTGACAATTCCGTGACGGTTATCGATGATGGCCGTGGTATTCCGGTTGAAATGCACCCCAAGGAAAAAAGGCCGGCGGCCGAGGTAGTTCTAACGGTTCTACATGCCGGAGGAAAATTTGATGATAAAAGCTACAAGGTTTCGGGCGGGTTACATGGAGTTGGGGTGTCAGTGGTCAATGCCCTGTCCAAGCGGCTCGAGATGGAGATCAAGCGAGACGGCGGCATTTATACCCAGGCTTTTGAACGAGGCAACCCAGTTACCCCGCTGAAGAAAATAGGTAAGACCAATAAGACCGGGACCAAGATTACTTTCTGGCCGGATGAAGAAATATTTGACACAACTGAATTTAATTTTGAAGTTTTAACCCAGAGAATGAGAGAGCTGTCCTTTCTCAATCGGGGATTGAAAATTACCATTACGGACGAAAGGATAAACAAAAGCCACGAATTTCAATACAAGGGTGGAATCCTGGAATTTGTTCAATATCTAAATCAGGATAAGACTGTTTTAAATCCACGTCCGGTCTACTTTGAAGCCCAGAAGGATGATATCATTGTAGAAGTCGCTTTCCAGTATAATACCGGTTATACCGAAAATATTTTTACCTTTGTTAATAATATCAATACGATTGAGGGCGGAACCCATCTGATCGGTTTTAAATCAGCTCTGACCAGATGTCTTAACACTTATGCCGAAACTCATAATCTGCTTAAAGATATGGGGATGAGCAACATCTCAGGTGAAGACGCACGCGAGGGTTTAACAGCGGTTTTAAGCATCAAGATGCGCAATCCGCAGTTTGAAGGTCAGACTAAAACCAGACTGGGCAACTCTGAGATAAAAGGTATAGTAGAATCGCTGGTCAACGAGAAATTGACCGCTTATCTGGAAGAAAATCCCACCAATGCTAAAAGGATCGTGGCTAAGGCAGTCGAGGCTGCCCGGGCCAGGGAAGCAGCTCGTAAGGCGAGAGAGCTGGCCAGGCGAAAAAGTGTTCTGGAATCAGCCTCGCTTCCAGGCAAACTGGCTGACTGTCAGGAGCGAGACCCGGCTCTGGCCGAATTATTTATTGTCGAAGGAGACAGTGCTGGTGGATCAGCCAAGCAGGGCCGTGATCGCCGTTATCAGGCAATTCTACCCCTGCGGGGGAAGATCCTGAATGTCTGGAAAGCCCAACCTGATAAGATTTTTCATAATGAGGAAATTGGCACCATTATTGCTGCCCTCGGCACCAGTGCCGGCGAAGAAAGCTTCAGCCTGGAAAAACTTCGCTATCATAAAATCATTATCATGACTGATGCCGATGTCGACGGCTCTCATATCAGAACTCTGCTCATGACTTTCTTTTATCGTCAGATGAGGCCGCTTATTGAGAACGGTCATATTTATATTGCCCAGCCACCACTCTATAAGATTACCCGCGGGAAAGAAGTTCAGTATCTCAAGGAAGAGCGAGAATATGAAAAATGGGTGGTAAAAAAAATTTCGGAGGATTTTAAACTGCGGGTCAAAGGCAGCTCGGAGCTATTAGAAGGCGAAAAATTCAGAAAATTTATTCTCAAAGTCATGCAGAAGAAGAATTATCTGAACTATCTGGAAAAGAAAAATATTCCTTCAGGCCTGATCGATCTGCTCATCAACGAAAATATCATCGAATTGGAAGCTCTCAGGGACAAAAAGAACATGAAGAGGCTGCAGGGGATGATTGATAGCCTTGGCTTTAAAACCGAACTCATCTATGACGATGAATATGATAGCTATGAGATTATGGCCAGCTATCAGGTTAATGGGATGGCCAGCCGGACCAGGATTAATTTTGATCTGATTAATTCAATTGAATATAAAAATCTGTTCAGAATCGTCAAGGAACTGGATGAATTCAAGCCTCCCTATGAGGTCATCAACAGTACTGAGACTTTTACCATCGAGAATGAAAGTAAGCTGCTGGACTATCTATTTGAAAGAGCAAAAAAGGGGGTAACCATTCAGCGGTATAAGGGCCTGGGAGAAATGACAGCCCAGCAACTATGGGAGACGACGATGGATCCGGAGAAGAGGTCTTTGCTCAAGGTCTCCATCCAGGATGCGGTCGAAGCTGATAAGGTTTTTTCTATTTTAATGGGAGAAGAAGTCGAAAGAAGGAAGCAGTTTATAGAGGAGAACGCCCTCCTGGCTCAAAATCTAGATATCTGATGACATCTTCAGCCAGGCAGGAGAAAGCCAGAAAGGTTTAAGACTATGCCCCGGAAAAGAGAAGATAAGGATAAGACTCAGGACAAAGAAAAGCCACAAACGACTGGTACTCAAAACGAGAACGCAGGACAGGCCAGCCGGAGTGGGGGTAAGAGCGGTGACACTCCGCCCCCGATAGCCAGAAGCCTGTCAGTAGTCAGCCTTGAAGAGGAAATGAAAAAGTCCTATCTGGACTATGCCCTGAGTGTCATCATTGGCCGGGCTATTCCCGATATCAGGGATGGTCTTAAACCTGTTCATCGCCGTGTTCTTTATGCTATGTGGGAGACCGGCACACTTCACAACAAACCTTATAAGAAATCAGCCCGCATTGTCGGCGATGTCATTGGTAAATATCATCCACATGGCGATGCAGCGGTCTATGATGCTCTGGTCAGAATGGCTCAGGACTTCAGCCTTCGCTATCCGCTGGTTGACGGGCAGGGTAATTTTGGTTCGGTCGATGGCGACCCGCCAGCAGCCATGCGCTATACCGAAGTCAGAATGACACGTCTGGCCGAAGAACTCCTGGCTGACATCGATAAAGATACAGTCAAGTTTGTTCCCAACTATGACGAGAGCTTGCTGATGCCAGAAGTGCTGCCAGCCAAATTTCCTAACCTTCTGGTCAACGGTTCATCTGGAATCGCGGTCGGTATGGCCAGTAATATTCCGCCTCACAATCTGGCTGAGGTCTGTGACGGATTGATATATCTGGTTGATCATCCTGAGGCAACGGTGGATGACATTATGAAGTTTATTCCGGGGCCTGATTTCCCCACGGGCGGTTATGTTTTTAACCGTCAGAATATCCGCCAGGCCTATCAGGAAGGCAAGGGCGTTATTCACCTGAGAGCCAAAAGCACGATTGAACGTGGAGAAAAGGGTGAGAAAGACAAAATAGTCATAACCGAGATTCCTTATGGGGTCAACAAAGCCAGGCTCCTAGAAAACATTGCTGAACTGGTCAACACCAAGAAAATTGAGGGGATAGCCGATATCCGTGATGAATCTGACCGGCAGGGAATCAGGGTGGTGATTGAACTCAAAAGGGGAGAAGTACCAGAAATTATTCTTAACAACCTTTACAAGCACACCGCCCTGCAGTCTTCGTTCGGAATCATCATGCTGGCCATTGTTGACAAACAGCCCAAGCTCCTTAACCTGCTGGAAATGATGAATTATTTTCTGGCTCACCGCCAGGAAGTGATTATCAGAAGAACCCGCTATGACCTGAAAAAAGCTGAGCATCGGGCCCATATTCTGGAAGGTCTGTTAATTGCCCTTGATTATCTGGATGCGGTCATTGAACTCATCAGGTCATCCAGGACAGTCGAAGAAGCCAAGACTGGCCTGATAAGCAAATTTAAGCTGACCGCGATTCAGGCTCAGGCCATACTGGAAATGCAACTGCAGCGGTTGACCGGTCTGGAAAGGCAGAAGTTAGTCCAGGAGCATCAGGAACTAAAAGAACTGATTAAAAAGCTTAAATTGATCCTCAAAAATCATGACCTTGTTCTGGAGATTATAAAAGACGAGCTGAAACAGCTAAAGGATCAATATCAGGATGAGAGAAGAACAGAAATAAGGGATGAGGTTATAACCGATATCAAAGCTGAAGATTTAATCAAAGAAGAAGATGTGGCTATCGTTTATACCAGCTCAGGTTATATTAAAAGAACTTCTCTGAGTGCCTACCGCTTTCAAAGCCGGGGTGGCAAGGGGCGGAAGGGCATTGATATGAAGGCAGAAGATGTGGTGGATAATTTATTTGTCGGCTCGACTCATTCCTATCTGCTGGTTTTTACCAACAAGGGCCGCCTGTACTGGCTGAGAGCGCTGGATGTGCCGGATGCCGGACCGTCAGGTCGAGGGAAAGCTATCGCCAACCTGCTGGAATTTCAGCCTGAAGAAAAAGTTCAGTCCATCCTGGCTGTCAAGGAGTTTAGAAATGATCAATTTGTTGTAGTCCTGTCAGATCATGGACTGATCAAAAAGACCAGGCTGAGTGAATTTCAGCATGTCCGGAAAGGTGGCATTATTGCCATGAATCTCAAGCCCGGGACTAATCTTTTCACTGCAGCTCTGACCAGCGGCAAAAACGACATCATTATTGGGACGAGAATGGGTAAGGCCATCAGGTTTAAGGAAAGTGATGTTCGGCCGATGGGCCGTCAGGCAGCTGGAGTTAAAGCCATCACTCTGAAGCCAAAAGACAGAGTAATCAGCATGATTGTGGTCAGTGATGACGATAGGTACATTTTTACTGCCTCCGAAAACGGCTATGGTAAAAAGACGCCGATTGAAGATTATCCCGTACACCGCCGCGGTGGTCAGGGAGTAATCAATTTAAAGATAACTGAGAAAACCGGGCCGGCCCTGGCTATGGTTGATGTCAATGAAGATGATTTGCTGGTTATTACCATCAGTGGCAAGGTCATCAGAATAAAAACGACTGATTTCAGACCGTTAAGCCGGGCCACACAAGGGGTAAAAATCATCCAGCTGGAGGAAGGCGACCGGGTCTGCTCGATAGCCAAGGTGCGAGAAGACTGAGCCTGTACTGCCTGAAATCTAATTGTTGTTCAGTTCTGACTTGCTTAGAACTGGCCCTGGTTTAGAAAAGCATAACGACCATAATTTTGAAATTGATCAAGAAAAGATTATCCCCACTTTAAAGGTCAGACCAGCACGGGTTAAAAGCCATAACCAGGAGTTAACTGGCAACCTTTAGCCGGAAGAGCCTTCCTCTTCTTGGCCTGCCGTCTCAGCTGGCGGTTCAAAATAAAGGATGCGGCCGCAGCTTTCGCACAGGTAAATTTTTGACCTGTCCTTTATCTCATTAAGCATTTGAGGTCTGATTCTTACCTGACACA
>Ga0208826_1003024_pt1 | contig 11963 bp, 9 predicted proteins | sample AD_UKC115_MetaG_FD_184451 | JGI IMG/M metagenome (GOLD analysis project Ga0208826, IMG submission 184451) | Active sludge microbial communities of municipal wastewater-treating anaerobic digesters from Hong Kong - AD_UKC115_MetaG (SPAdes)... | ecosystem: Engineered > Bioreactor > Anaerobic >... | reverse complement strand
GGTGATGCTGATGTTGCCGTTGTTGGCGACGTTGGTGGCGCTGGCGGGGACGGTGCCCAGGTCGACGTCGGAGACGGCGTTCACCACGCATTGCTTGGTGACGGTGGCGCTGACGGTGAAGGGGAAATAGCTGCCTTGATAGGTGCTGGGGCAGGTGCTCGGCGGGGTGCTGCCCGTGACCGCGTTGATTGAAATGGCGGTGTCGACCTGCTGATAGACGTCGGTGTAGTTGCCGGGGATCGCACCCGTTTGCCCGCCGACGACGCGGCCGTACAGCGGGATCGTGCCGCTGGTCCTGGAGCCGGCGCCACTGCTCCCAACCAGCGTGAACTGGACGGCTGCGGGCGTGGCCGAACCAAAGCCGTAGCTGCCCCAGATCACCGAGCGGCCGGGGTCCTGGTAGAGCTGGAACTGAAGCGTGTTGGAGCCGCTCAGCATCAGCCGCGGGTTCCATTGCCGGCCCAATGGTTCGCCGATGTGAAAGCACACCATGGCGGAATCGGTTCCCCCGTCGTTCTTGCTGCAGTTGTAGGTCAGGCTCGCGACGGCGTCGGCCTGACTCGACAGCGGGTTGACGGAGCCGAAATTGACGTCGGTCATCGCGGCGGTGCAAGTGAGGACAGCGTGTGCCGGAGCGCTTGCCAGCATCGACACCAGCAGCACACCGATGGCAGGGAGCGTGCCGAGGAAAAAGGATCGCAGCGACAGTTTCATGGCCGGGTCTCCGGGGTGCAGCGCAGCGGGCCGATGCGGGGAATGGCGCCGTCGGCGTCCTTGCGGTAGTTCAAGCGTACGCTGCAACGGCCGGCAGGGGTTTGCGCGGCCAATTGGTTGTGTTCGTCCAGCGTGTCCAGATAGACCTCGCCGTCATAGCCCACCACCGCCTTGCTCGATTGGCCGTTGACCGTGACGGCGCTGCCCAGCGGCAGCGGCTGGCCGGCGGCGTCGACCAGGATCACCAGCGCCGAGCGCACCGGGGTGATGCCGAACTGCACCAGCGTGCCGGCGCGGTCGGGCGGGGTGGCGATGGCTTCCACGCGGTCGATGCGCAGGTCGGCCGGCAGGTCCATGGGGTTGATGCCCAGCTTGTTGTTCTGCCAGGCGTTCAGCGGCGTGACCAGCAGGTGGCCGCTGGCGTCGGTGGTGCCGATGGGGCGGTTTTCCAGCCGCACGGGCACGCCGGCCACGCCGTCGGTGGACACCAGGGCGAAGGCGTCGTAGATGGGGCGCGCCGCAAACAGGTGCCCGCCCATGAAGACCAGCGCGCCGTTGGCGTCGCCATACGCGGTGCTGGCGCCGTTCATCACGTTCACGCCGGCGGCGTAGCGCCCGTAGGTGCCCAGGTAGTTGACCTCGCCCTGCGCGCCATGCTGGCCGCTGCCGGCGCGCGCCATCGCGTTCCAGCCCCAGCCGCCGTCGCTGGGCGTGGCGTGGCTGGCGCTGGCCGTGATCTGGGTGCCGCCGTTGTCGCGCTGCACGCCGCTGCTCAGGCTGGTGCGGCTGTCCAGCGCCCAGCTGAGGTTGACGAACACGCTGTAGAGCTTGCGATCGCTCAGGTCGCGGTTGGCGGTGAGCGAGAGCGTGGCCTGCCGGCCCAGCGACTTGAACCAGCCGGCGCTGGCGTAGCGCGCGGCGGCCTGGCCGGGGTAGTTTTGATAGAGGTAGCTGAGCGAGAAGCTGCCGATGTCGCCCGCGTTGTAGCCCACGGTGGCGCTGCCGCTGGCGCGCGCCAGCGCGGTGCCGCTTTGCGCCGCCACGTCGCGGTATTGGCCCTGCGTGCGCGTGCCGGTGAAGGCGACGTTGAAGCGCTCGTTGTTCCAGTTGTAGCCCAGGTTCAGCTGCGTGCCGTGCTGGCCGCCGCCGCTGGAGCCGGCCAGCGCGCCGCTGGCCACGCCGGCGTTGCCCAGCAGCCAGGCTGCGTCGGCGCCCACGTTGGTCAACCCGCGCGTGGCCTCGGCGTGGGCGGCCACCGTCAGGGTGTCGCTCAGGCCGCGGCGCCAGCTGCCGCTCAGCATGGGGTCGTGGCCGTAGTCGTTGGAGACCAGGCCGTAGTTCTGGCGCACGCGCCCCAGCTCGACCGACCAGCTGGTCAGGCCCGGCTTGAGCAGCTGCTGCGTGCCGTAGAGCGAGAAATTGAGCGTCGTGCTGCGCCCGAACGCGTCGGTCAGCACCACCTGCGCGTTGCCGGCGCCGCTGATACTGGGCAGGGTGTTGAGCTGAAACGGGCCGGCCGGCACCTGGCCGTTGTACTGGCGCATGCCGTTGACGTACAGGTCCAGCTGCGAGGGCAGCGTCGCCGAGCCCAGCAGCGAGGGCACGGGCGTGGTGCTCAGGTAGGGTTGCAGCGCGAAGTTGCTGCCGATCTGGATGCCGCCGATGCGCGTGGCGCGCGTCCACGGCAGGGCCTGGGTCAAGGTGTCGCCCACGCGCACCGTCAGCAGGCGATCGGGCCAGGACTGGGACCAGCTGGTGTCCAGCCGCACGGTGCGGGGCTGCTGCTGGGTGTCCACGTTGCCGTGCGTGCTGCGCGCCAGCATCGTGTTGCTCAGCACACCCCAGTTGCCGAAGGCGCGCAGCTCGGTGAAGGCGCTCAACGAGCCGGTGCTGGCCGAGCCCGCGCCTTGGCTGCGCGCACCGTAGAGGTCATAGTTGAGCAGCAGGCCGGGCGCGCTGCTGACGGGCTGTGCCGCGATGCCCGGCACGGTGAGCGTGGTCTCGGGCAGCTTGAGCAGGTCCAGCGGCGCGATCAGGACGGCGCGCTGCAGGGCGCGGTCGTACTGCTGCTGCACGCCGGGCAGGTCGCGCAGCGCCACCGGATCGGGGCTGTCCACGGGCAGCACGAAGCCGAGCGCGCGCAGGCTGGCCGCCGAGGCCCAGAGCTGGCCGGCGCGCTCGCCAAAGTGCACCAGGCCGCGCGCGCTGCCGTTGAGCGTGACGTCCAGGTACACGTCGTGGCCGCTCGCGCCCGCCAGGCTGGGCTCGGCCGCGCCCAGCACCGCGCCCGCCGCGACCGCCGGGGCATCGGCGGCGTGGGCGGGCAAGGCCAGCAAGGCCGGCGCCAGCAGCAGGGCCTCAGCGAGGACGCTCGGCCAGCGGGACGCTTTGGTCGGTCTTGCCATTGATCATTGCTTCCCAGCGGCCGCCCGCTTGCTGCGCCGCGGCCGGCAGCTTGAGGGCCCAGCGCATGCGCGCGCCCGGCAGGGCGTAGCCCAGCAGGCCGGGCGCCACGGGGGTGCGCTGGCCGGCGGGGTCGATGTAGGTCAGGTCGGCCAGCTGCGCGTGCGTGCCGCCGCTGTTGGCCACTTCCAGCAAGGTCTTGTCGCCCTCGCGCTGCAGCGCCCATTGCAGCTGCGGCTCGCTGGCCGGCGCGCCCAAGGGCTGCACGAACACCGGCACCGAGTAGCGCAGCACGTATTGCAGGCCCTTGCGCGCCGGGTCTTCGCTGGGCAGCTCGTCGATGATGAGGCGGTAGGCCTGCTCGGCGCCGCCGGTGGGCGGCGCGCCCAGGCGAATGGCGCGGATCAGCTGGCGCTCGCCCACGGCCAGCTCGATCATGGGCGGGCTGGCCAAAAGCTCCTTGGTGGGCGTCAGCTGGTCGGCGTCGTTTTCCTGCGTCCAGCGGAACACGCGCACCTGCGCGCGCACCGGGGTGTCGCCGGTGTTGGACAGCCACAGGCCCTCGGCGTTTTGCGTGGCCGGCACGTCGATGGACACCGGGGCCACTTGCAGGCCGCTGGCGCTGGCCGAGGTGCCTGCCAGCAGGGCCGCGCCGGCGAGGACGCAGGAGAGAAATCGGCGCATGGGATGCCTGAGGAAGAAGAGGACCGAGTCAATAGTCCACGTGGACCGTCACGGGTGATTCGGCGGTGCTGCTCGCGCGCCCGGTGTCAGCCGCCAGCGTGGCACTGATGGCGTCCATGCCGCGCCCCGTGGCCGCCAGGCCGGCCGTGTCCGGTGCGGACAGGGCGATGGCAAACGGCGTCTTGCGCGAGCAGCGGATCAGCAGGGCCGACGCGCTGCCGCCTGTTGCCACCGGTGCATCGAGCAGAACGCCGTGAGGGGGCTGTGCCGACACCAGACAGGTGGACAGCACTCGCAGCCGAACCGGGAACGTCAGGCTGGCTTGCCCCGCCTGGGCTGCCGTCGCGCCGGCGCACAAGGCCAGCAGGGCGGCTTGGGCGATGGGGCGAAGACGCACGAAAAGCCCGGCCGAGTGCAAGCAGCGCGCCCGATCAGTAGTTGACGTTGACCGTCACGGTGTCCTTGTAACTGTCCGGGGTGAAGTCGGAATTGGTGGCCTTGGCGTAGGCAATGAACGAAACGGTGTTGTCCGTGGGCGTGTTGGACATGCCCTTGCCGGTGCCCTGCTTGCCGTTACCCACCGCGGTCGTGGTGGCGGTATTGCCCCAGACGGTCGAATAGCCGGAGTCCGAATACAGGTTGTAGGGCACCTTGTCGGTGTTGCTGCCGGTGCCCGACATCACGCCGGCTCCATTCGCATTGCCGTTCGACGGTGCCAGGCCGATGTAGAACGGGGTGCCCTTCGAGCAGTTGACTTTGAAGGTGGTGCTGCCGGTCTGGCTGACCGCGACGTCCGTGGCGGCCACGGTTCCCAGGTCGATGTCGGCGATCGAGGCGGTGTTGACCTTGCAGGTCTTGGTGATGGTCATCTTGACCACGAAACTGCTCGTGGTCTGGTCGGCGTGCGCCGCACCGGCGACGGTGCCCAGGGCGATCAGGGCCAGCTTGGCGATGAGTTGCTTATTCATGATGTGTGGACTTTCGTGCGGCGTGCCGCGGAGGTTTATGGGGTGATCAATGGGTATCGGTGAGCAAAGACCCGGAAGTAAAAAGTAGTCTTTGCGGGCGGCGAATCTTAGGGGCGAAGTGGCCGCGGCACCTAATTTTTTCTGCTCAAAATCTGTGCAAAACAACACGCTGTCGCGGGGCAACGACAGGGGTGCTCAGCGGCTTTCGACGTTCCGTGAACAAGTTCACGCGGCAAGGCGCCGGGAGATACGGCGGTTCGCGGGACGAAGTCCAAGGAATTACATGGGTGAACGTGCTCGGGGGCGGGTCCCGGACGAATGGCTTGGGTCTTTCGGTGGACCGCGCGCGCCCGCTTGCCCGGCGAGTCGATCGAGTCCCTCTCGGGCCCGGTCCAGGGTTCTGGCGCCGTGGACAGCGCGGGCGCCGGCGCGTTCACGGAAGTTGTGATACGGTGACCCCGCCTGAACTTTCGCGATGCGAGGGAGCGCGCAAATGAACGACGATCGGCAGCCACCCACCACATGGCATGCGTTGAAGCCGCCGGAAAGCCGGCCCAACCGGCGCTTCATGCTGAAGGCGGCGGTGGGCAGCGGGGCGGTGCTGCTGGCCGGCGGGCCGTCGGCCACGCAAGCGGCCAAGGCGCTGCTGGACGAGTACAAGCCGGTGTACTTCAGCGGTGCCGAGTGGGCGTTCGTGCGTGCGGCCTGCGCGCGCCTGATCCCGTCGGGCGGCGACGGGCCGGGCGCGATCGAGGCGCAGGTGCCGGTGTTCATCGACCGGCAGATGGCCGGTGATTTCGGCAAGGGCAGCGACTGGTTCATGGGCGGCCCGCACGACCCCAACGCGGACCCGCAGCGGGGCTTTCAGTCGCCCCTGGCGCCGGCGCAGATTTACCGCGAGGCCATTGCGGCCGTCGATGGCTGGTGCACGCTGAACAAGGGCAAGCCCTTTGCCGTGCTGGACGAAGCGGCGCAGGACGAGGTGCTCAAGACGCTGCAGGCCGGCCAGCTGGGCCTGCGCGCGGAGCTGCGCGACTTCTTCACCTTCTTGCTGCAGAACACCAAGGAAGGCTTTCTGGCCGACCCGATGTACGGCGGCAACCACCAGATGGTGGGCTGGAAGCACATCGGCTTTCCCGGCGCGCGGGGCGCGTATCTGGAATGGGCCAACGACCAGGGCAAGCCGTATCCGCTGGGGCCGGTGGCCATTTCCGGTGAAAGGGGTTGAGCATGGCGCGGCAGGAGAAAAAAACCGATGCGGTGATCGTGGGCCTGGGCTGGACGGGCTCGATCCTGGCGATGGAGCTGGCCGAGGCCGGGCTGCAGGTGCTGGCGCTGGAGCGCGGCGAGGACCGCGACACGGTGCCCGACTTTGCCTATCCCAGGATGATCGACGAGCTGAAGTACGGCATCCGGCTCAAGCTGATGAACCGGCCCGCGGACTCGACGCTGACGATTCGCCGCTCGCTGCAGGAGACGGCGCTGCCCTACCGCGTGCTGGGCAGCTTTTTGCCCGGCAACGGCGTGGGCGGCGCGGGCGTGCACTGGAACGGCCACACCTGGCGCGCGCTGCCCGAGGAGCTGCGCCTGCGCTCGTACGTGACCGAAAAATTTGGCGCCAAGGTCATCGGCCCCGACCTGACGATCGCGGACTGGGGCGTGACCTATGACGAGCTGGAGCCGTACTTCGACCGCTTCGAATACGTGTGCGGCATCTCCGGCCAGGCGGGCAACCTGGGCGGCCAGACGCAGGCGGGCGGCAACCCGTTCGAAGGGCCGCGCAAGCGCGCCTACCCGCTGCCGCCGCTGCCCACGCTGCTGAACGGCAAGATGTTCGGCGATGCGGCCAAGGCCATGGGCTACCACCCGTTTCCGCTGCCTTCGGCCAACCTGTCGGACACTTGGACCAACGAGTACGGCATGCAGCTGGGGCCATGCAATTTCTGCGGCTTTTGCGAGCGCTTCGGCTGCATCAACTATTCGAAGTCGGCGCCCCAGACTTGCATCCTGGGTGCGCTCAAGCACAAGCCCAACTTCAGCTACCGCACGCGCGCCGAAGTCATCCGCGTGGAGCTGTCCGCCGACAGGAAGACCGCCACCGGCGTGACCTATGTCGATGACCAGGGCGAGGAGGTGTTCCAGCCGGCCGACCTGGTCATCCTGGCCGCCTACCAGTTCTACAACGTGCACCTGCTGCTGCTGTCGGGCATCGGCAAGCCCTATGTGGCGGAGACCGGCGAAGGCGTGGTGGGCAAGAACTACGCCTACCAGATGTCCGGCGGCACCAGCCTGTTCTTCAAGAACGTCAACTTCAATCCGTTCGTCGGCGCCGGCTCCAGCGCGATGGTGATCGACGATTTCTCGATGAACCAGGTGGACTTCGGCCGCGAGGGCTTCATCGGCGGCAGCTACATCAGCAGCGGCCAGTTCAACGGCCGGCCGATCGCCTCGATGCCGCTGCCGCCCGGCACGCCGGCCTGGGGCGCGGGCTGGAAGCAGGGCATCAAGGACTGGTACGGCCATTCGATGAGCATCGGCAGCCACGGCTCCAACATGTCCTGCCGCGATTGCTACCTGGACCTGGACCCGACCTACCGCAACAAGTACGGCCAGCCGAAGCTGCGCATGACCTTCGACTGGAAGCCCAACGACATCCGCATGACGCAGTTCATGCGCAGCAAGATCGAGGCCATCGCCCGGTCGATGAACCCGACGCACTGGGCCTCGGGCTACAAGGGCGAGGGCGCGCACTATGACGTGCGGCCCTACCAGACCACGCACAACGTGGGCGGCGCCATCATGGGCACCGACCCGACGCAAAGCGCCGTCAACCGCTATCTGCAAAGCTGGGACGTGCACAACGTGTTCGTGATGGGTTCCAGCGCCTTTCCGCAGAACCTGCAATACAACCCGACCGGCACCGTGGGCGCGCTGGCGTACTGGTCGGCGCGGGCGATCCGGCAGGACTACCTGAAGAACCCGCGTCCGTTGGCTTGAGGCAAGGAGCCTGGCATGAAAGCGCTGCTTCGCATCGTCGGCGTGCTGATCCTGATCGGCATCGTCGTGGTTCTGGGCCTGATGTTCGTGCCGCCGCAGCGCACCGCGCCGGCGGCGGCGCTGCCGGCCGACTACCAGCCGCCGCCGGGCGCGGGCCGGGCGGTGGCCGTGGCGGGCGACTGCATGGCCTGCCACACGGCGCCCAAGGGCCAGCCCTACGCGGGCGGGCTGGCGGTGCCATCGCCCTTCGGCGTGATTTATTCAACCAACATCACGCCCGACAAGGAAACCGGCATCGGCAACTACACGCTGGACGAGTTTCGCGCCGTGCTGATCGATGGCGTGCGCAAGGATGGCGCGCATCTGTACCCGGCGATGCCGTATCCGAGCTACCGCAAGATGAGCGAGCCCGACGTGCGTGCGCTGTATGCCTACCTGATGAACGACGTCAAGCCGGTGCATGCCGCGGCGCCGGTGACGGCGCTGGAATTTCCGTTCAACCAGCGCTGGGGCATCCGGGCCTGGGACTGGGTGGCCTTGCCCAAGGCGGGTTTCGAGCCGCACATGGGCGACGCCCGGCTGGACCGCGGCGCCTATCTGGTCGAGGGGCTGGCGCACTGCGGCTCCTGCCACACGCCGCGCAACCGCCTGACCTTTGCCGAAAAGGGCTATGACGCCCGCTCGGGCGACTTTTTGACCGGCGCCGTGCTGAACGGCTGGCCGGCGCCCGATTTGCGCGCCAAGGACAGTGACGCGCAGCGCTGGAGCGCGGCGCAGCTGGCGGCCTTGCTGGCCACCGGCCGCAGCGACACCACCGGCGTGGCGGGCGAGATGGCGACGGCCGTGGAGCACTCGCTGCAATACCTGCCCAAGGACGACCTGGACGCCGTCGTCGGCTATCTGCAGGCCATCCGCCAGGACCGCGCGGTCGCGGGCCAGACGGCGCCGCGCGCCAACGCCGTGGCGACCACTGCGACGCTCAATGGCGCCTCACCGCAGATTGACCTGGGCGCGCGCCTGTACCTGGACAATTGCAGCGCCTGCCACTTCACCAACGGCAAGGGCGCCAAGGCGGTGTTTCCGCAACTGGACGGCAACGCGCTGGTGACAGCCCAGGACGCCGGCGGCCTGATCGCCGTGATCCTGAACGGCGCGGCCATCCCCTCGACCCAGCTGCGGCCCGCCCGCCTGGCCATGCCGGACTTCGGCTGGCGCCTGAAGGACGACGAGGTGGCGGCCCTGGCCACCTTCGTGCGCCAGAGCTGGTCCAACGACGCGCCGGCGGTCACCGGCACCGACGTGGCCAAGGTGCGCGCGGCGAGCGCGTCGGCACGCTGAGCGTGTGAGCGCGGGCCGCGCGTTGGGCGCTCAGTCGCCCAGTGCCGGATAGTCGGTATAGCCCGCCGCGCCGCCGCCGTACAGCGTGGCGCGCTCGAGGGCGGCGAAGGGGCCGCCGCGGCGGATGCGCTCGGTCAGGTCGGGCATGCTGATGAAGGCCTTGCCGAAGGCCACCAGGTCGGCGCGGCCGGACTCGATGGCGGCGGCGGCCATGGCGCCGTCGTAGCCGTTGTTGACCATCCATGCGCCGCGGCCGCCGGCGTGGCGGTAGCTGGCCTTCATGGCGGCGTAGTCGAAGGGGCGGCCTTCGACCTCGCGCGGGCCGCCGGTGGCGCCTTCGATGACGTGGATGTAGGCCAGCGGCAACGTCGCCAGCGCGCGCACCAGGTGCCGGAACAGGGGTTGCGGGTCGGTGTCCACGATGTCGTTGGCGGGCGTCACGGGGGAGATGCGCAGGCCCGTGCGCTCGGCGCCGACGGCGTCGGCCACCGCGCGCGTCACCTCCAGCATCAGGCGCGCGCGGTTTTCGATCGAGCCGCCGTAGTCGTCGGTGCGCACGTTGGCGCCGGTTTTGAGGAATTGGTCGAGCAGGTAGCCGTTGGCGCCGTGGATTTCCACCCCGTCGAAGCCCGCCGACTGCACGGCGTTGCGCGCGGCGACGGCGAAGTCGTGCACGATGCCCGGGATCTCATGGCGGTGCAGCGCGCGCGGCTCGCTGGTGAGGGCAAAGCCGCCCTGGCCCTCGCAGTCGATCAGGTAGGTTTTGGTGTTGGCGCGGATGGCCGAGGGCGCCACCGGCAACTGGTGGTTTGGCTGCAGCAGCTGGTGCGACACGCGCCCGACGTGCCACAGCTGGCAGAAGATGCGCCCGCCCCGCGCATGCACGGCCTGGGTCACCCGCTTCCAGCCGTCGAGCTGCTCGGTGTCGTACAGGCCGGGCACGTCGGCGTAGCCCTGGCCCTGCGGGCTGATGGCGGTGGCTTCGCTCACGATCAGGCTGGCGCCGGTGAGCGGGTCGGCGCGCTGGGCGTAGTACTCGGCCATCAGCGCATTGGGCACGGCGCCGGGCGCGCGGTTGCGCGTGAGCGGGGCCATCACCACGCGGTGAGGCAGCGTGAGCGCGCCCAGACGAAACGAGGAAAACAGCGGGTGGGACATGGCCAGTCTCTTTGCAGTGGCGAGGGGTCGTGCCGCCGATTGTGCGACGGGTGCGCCCGCCGTGCCAGCCGCGCGGGCTGCGACACAATGCGCGGATGACCGCACCTGCCGCAGCGCCTGGCCCCGCGCCCGTTTTCCTGGCCCTGGCGCTGTCGCTGGGCGCCGCCGTGTCGCTGGGCATCACGCGCTTTGCCTATGGGCTGCTGCTGCCGGTGATGAAGGGCGACCTGGCCTGGAGCTACACCCTGGCCGGCGCGATGAACACCGTCAACGCGGCGGGCTACCTGCTGGGCGCGCTCGTCACGCCCTGGCTGCTCAAACGCCTGGGCGCCGTGCGGGTGCTGCTGTGGGGCGCGGTGCTGGCCAGCGTGTTCATGGCGCTGTCGGGCTTTTTCATCGACGCCGCGCCGCTGCTGCTGCAGCGCCTGCTGGCGGGTGTGGCCAGCGCCTTTGTCTTCATCGCCGGCGGGTTGCTGGCGGCCCGGCTGGGCACGCGCGCGCCGCAGCAGGCCGGCCTGCTGCTGGGCCTGTACTACGGCGGCGTGGGCTGGGGCATCGCGCTGTCGGCACTGGGCGTGCCGCTGCTGCTGGATGCCGCGCGCGGCGTGGCGCATGGCTGGGCCTGGGCCTGGTGGGGCATGGCGCTGCTGTGCCTGGTGGCCACGGCGGTGCTGGCCTGGCCGGCCAGAATACTACAAAAACAGGAGCTGATTGCGCAGACTGTGCAAGCGCCAGAGCCCCATTTGATTCAAAAAATATCATGGCGGTCCATGGGCTGGGCGCTGGCCGGCTACACGCTGTTTGGCGTGGGCTACATCGGCTACATGACCTTCGTGATCGCCCTGCTGCGCGAGCAGGGCGCCAGCGCCGGCGCGGTCACGCTGTTCTACACGCTGCTGGGCCTGGCGGTGGTGGCGTCGGCGCGCATCTGGGCGCGGCTTTTGGACCGGTCCAAGGGCGGCGGCGCGCTGGCGCTGCTCAACGCCTTGCTGGGCGTGGCCACCGTGCTGCCGGCACTGACGTCGGCGTGGCCGGTGGTGCTGGCCTCGGGCTTGCTGTTCGGCGCTGTGTTTTTGTCGCTGGTGGCGTCGACCACCGCCTTCGTGCGCCACAACCTGCCCAGCGCGCAGTGGGCGGCGGGCATCAGCGCCTTCACCATCTTGTTTGCCTTCGGCCAGATCGTGGGGCCCACCGTGGTGGGCTGGATTGCCGACGGCCCCGGCGGGCTGGCGCGCGGCCTGCTGTATTCGGCCGGCGCGCTGTGGCTGGGGGCGCTGCTGGCGTGGCGGCAAAGGCCGCTGGCGCGGCGCCCGGATGCCGGCGCTTAAAGCAGCCCCTCGGCCTTCATCGCACGCTGCACGGCCGGGCGGGCGGCCACGCGCTCGCGCCAGGCGCTCAGGTTGGCGAAGGGGGCCAGGTCCAGCTGCATGGGCTTGGCCCAGTTGGTGACGGTGAAGAGGTAGGCGTCGGCGACGGTGAAGTCCTGGCCCATCAGCCAGGTCTTGCCGGCCAGTTCGCCGTCGACCCATTTCAGGCGCTCGAGCAGGCGATCGGCGCTGAGCTTTTTGGCCTCGGCGGGCATGGCGGGGTTGAACAAGGGCGAGAAGCCCTTGTGCACCTCGGTGCCGATGAAGTTGAGCCAGCTCTGCAATTGATAGCGCGCCAGCGTGCCGTTGGCGGGCGCCAGGTTCTTTTCGGGTG
>Ga0208826_1003022_pt1 | contig 11964 bp, 11 predicted proteins | sample AD_UKC115_MetaG_FD_184451 | JGI IMG/M metagenome (GOLD analysis project Ga0208826, IMG submission 184451) | Active sludge microbial communities of municipal wastewater-treating anaerobic digesters from Hong Kong - AD_UKC115_MetaG (SPAdes)... | ecosystem: Engineered > Bioreactor > Anaerobic >... | reverse complement strand
AAGGTGGTGAGACGTTCAGTCCACGTACAAGAGACCGAGAGCTTCGATGTGACGCGAACCAACTGCTGATCACTGTCCCAGGATGAAACGCAAAAAGCCTTGACAGCCTCGGAGAGGTCATAGAAGGTCGGGTTGGCGCAGCGTCACCCGACGTGGGCGTCGAGTGGGTGGCATGGGTTGGCCGAACGCCCGTCGGGTTTTTGTTTCTCAACCCGACCTACAATTTCGAGATCGCGATTTTGCAAGTCATTTGGGCATCTGGCGCTTGTGTATCAAGCGCGGTAAGCTATGAATACTGAAGCAAATACCGACGCCACCCGCGTGACCTCGATGCGCCAGCGCCTGGGCGCCATGCTCGAGCGCGGGGTGGACGCCATTGGCCCCTGGGGCTCGCGCCGCATCCTGCGCGAGCTGCAGCACGTGCTCGACCCCAGCGTGAGCGAGGTCGAGGGCGGGCGCCGCGCCGCGGCGTTCGCGCAGTGGTACGCCGGCGCCACGCCCGAGCAGCGCAGCGAATGCTGGGTGCTGATGAGCGAGCACTTCGCCCCCGACGTGGCCGCCATCGAATCGGCCCACGCCGCCTATGAGGCCGTGCGCGGCACCGACGACGAAGCGCGTGCCGAAGTGCAGTTGCGCCGCGCCTTCACCGCGCCGCGCACGCGGCTGCTGCAGCGCTTTTCGGCCTATTCGGGGGGCGTGCATTTCCTGGTCGATCTGCGCGCCGAGCTGTTGCCGCACCTGAAGAAGGACAAGCGCCTGATCGCGCTGGACGGCGAGTTGCAGGAGCTGTTCTCCACCTGGTTCGACGTCGGCTTTCTGGAGCTGCGTCGCATCAGCTGGGACTCGCCCGCCGCGCTGATCGAAAAGCTGATTCGCTACGAGGCCGTGCACGACATCCGCAGCTGGCAGGACGCCAAGAACCGGCTGGACGAAGACCGGCGTTGCTACAGCTTCTTTCACCCGCGCATGCCGGGCGAGCCGCTGATCTTCGTGGAGGTGGCCCTGCTGCGCGAGATGGCTGGCGGCATCGTCCCGCTGCTGGACGAGGAGGCGGCGCCGGCCGACCTGGACAAGGCCAGCTGCGCCATCTTCTACTCCATCAGCAACACCCAAAGCGGCCTGAAAGGCGTGAGCTTTGGCGACGAGCTGATCAAGCGCGTGGTCGAGGTGCTGCAAGGCGAGTTCCCGCGCCTGAAGCTGTTTGCCACGCTTTCGCCCATTCCCGGCTTTCGCGCCTGGCTGGCCAAGAACCTCGACGCCCGCCTGCAAGCCATGCCCGGCCGCGCCCGCGCCGAGCTGGCGCGCGAGCTGGACGTGGCCGACCTCACCCCGGCCGATCTGTCGGCAGCCCTGGAGGGCGTGGCCCAGTGGCCCGAGAAGTCGGCCCGCGCGCGCTGGCTGCTGGCCGCCGGCGCGCACTACCTTGCCCGCGCCAGCACCGACGGCGGCCGCCCGCTGGACGCGGTGGCGCGCTTTCACCTGGGCAACGGCGCGCGCATCGAGCGCATCAACTGGCTGGGCGACCCCTCGCCCAAGGGCCTGCGCCAGTCGCACGGGCTGATGGTCAACTACCTGTATGACCTGAAGCGCCTGGACAGGCACCGCCGCGAGCTGGCGCAAGGCACCGTGCCCGTGGCCGGCGCCGTCCAGAGCCTGCTGGATTGAGGGGCTGCGCGGATCGCCATGCCCAGTGACATCCATCTTGAACGGGACGGTGCACTTGCACGGGTCATCATCGCCAACAGCGGCAAGCTGAACGCCATGTCGCGTGCCATGTGGCGCCGCCTGCGCGCCGTCTTCACGGCGATCCAGGCCGATGAAGGCATTCGTTGCGTGCTCGTGCACGGCCAGGGTGGGACGTTCTGCTCCGGCGGCGACATTGCCGAGTACACCGCGTTCCGCTTCGAAGTGGCCAGCCTGCGGGCCTTTCACGAGCAGGACGTGTGGGGCGGCCTGCAAGCCATGCTGGACTGCGACGTGCCGATGATTGCCGCCATCGAGGGCCATTGCATGGGCGCGGGCATGGAGATCGCCAGCTGCTGCGACATCCGCGTGGCCGCCGACGGCGCCCGCTTTGGCGCGCCGATCGCCAAGCTGGGCTTTCCGATGGCGCCGCGCGAGGCGGCGCTGGTGGCCCGCGTGGCGGGCGAGGCCACGGCGCGCGAGATGCTGCTGCAGGCGGCCGTGCTGGATGCGGCCGAGATGAAGGCGCGCGGCTTTCTGCACGGCGTGCTGCCGGCCGCCGAGCTGCTGGCGCACGCGCGCCAGCGGGCCGCTCGCATGGCCGCGCTGGCGCCGCGCGCGGCGCGCTTGAACAAGCAGACGCTTCGGGCATTGAATCAGCCACTGGCGCATGATGGACAAGCGCAAGCAGCTATTGAAAACATAGTGTCCGGCGCCTATGATTACGCCGACAGCGCCGAACACCGCGAGGGCATCGCCGCCTTTCTGGCCAAGCGCCCGCCGCGGTTTTGAACACCCGCCCACCCACTGGACCTCCAATCGACCGCCATGCCCAACGCCAACCTGTTTGTCGCCCTGCGCGCCGCCTTCCCTGACGACCTGGACGCCCTGGCGGTGGAAACCGACAGCGGCCTGCGCTACTCCTGGCGCGACCTGGACCGCGCCACGGCCATGGTGGCCAATCTGCTGCAGTCGCTGGACATTCCCACGGACCCCGACGGCATGCCGCCGCGCGTGGCGGTGCAAGTGGACAAGTCGGTCGAGGCCATGATCCTGTACTTGGCCACGCTGCGCGCCGGGTTTGTCTTTCTGCCGCTCAACACGGCCTACCAGAGCGGCGAGATCGAGTACTTCGTGGGCAATGCCCGGCCGGCGGTGGTGGTGTGCACCGGCAAGAACTTCGCCTGGGTCAGCCCCATTGCCTTCCAGGCGGGCACGCGCCACGTCTTCACACTGAACGACGACCGCACGGGCAGCCTGCTGGAGCGCGCGTCCCACTGCGGCGCCTCGCAAACGCCGGTGCCGCGCGGGGCCAACGACCTGGCCGCCATCGTCTACACCAGCGGCACCACGGGCCGCAGCAAGGGCGCCATGCTCTCGCACGGCAACCTGCTGTCCAACGCCGTGATGCTCAAGGACTATTGGGGCTGGACGGCGACCGGAGGGCCTGAAGGCCGGGGCGACGTGCTGATCCACGCGCTGCCGATCTTCCACGTGCACGGGCTGTTCGTGGCCATTCATGGCGCGCTGCTGAACGGCAGCACCATGCTGTGGCACGGCAAGTTCGACCCCAAACGGGTGATCGCCGACCTGCCGCGCGCCACCGTGTTCATGGGTGTGCCCACGCTGTACACGCGCATGCTGGCCGAGCCGGCGCTGACGCGGCAGCAGGCGGCGCGCATGCGCCTGTTCATCAGCGGCTCGGCGCCGCTTTTGATCGAGACCTTCAGCGACTGGCAGGCGCGCACCGGCCACACCATCCTCGAGCGCTACGGCATGAGCGAGACCATCATGCTCACCAGCAACCCGTATCGCGCCGATCCACGCTACCAGAATCAGAGCGAGCGACGTGGCGGCACGGTGGGCTTTCCGCTGCCGGGCGTGCAATTGCGGGTGCAGGGCGAGAACGGGCGCGAGCTGCCCGTGGGCGAAATCGGCGGCATCCAGGTCAAGGGCCCCAACGTGTTTGCCGGCTACTGGCAGATGCCCGAAAAGACGGCCGAGGAGTTCACCGTTGATGGCTTTTTCAAGACCGGCGACGTGGGCCAGCAGGACGCGCGCGGCTACGTCAGCATCGTCGGGCGCAGCAAGGACCTGATCATCAGCGGCGGCTACAACGTGTATCCGGCCGAGATCGAGGGCGTGCTCAACGAATTGCCGGGCGTGCAGGAGTCGGCCATCGTCGGCGTGCCGCACCCCGACTTCGGCGAAGTCGGCGTGGCGGTGGTGATTGCCCGCGCCGGCAGCACGCCCGACCCGGACGCGCTGCTGGCCACGCTCAAGACCCGACTGGCCAATTTCAAGATCCCCAAGCGCTGCTTCGTCCTGCCCGAGCTGCCGCGCAACACCATGGGCAAGGTGCAAAAGAATCTGCTGCGCGAGCGCTATCAAGGCTTGTTCGAGCAGGGGTGACGGGGCAGCGGCTTACACTTCCCACAAAGTTGCGGTCTTCGGCTCGCCGGCGTCAGACGTCGGCCGACTTCGGATCGCGGACCGCTGACCGCTGCAAACTGCCAACCGGAAACCGACCATTCAGGAGCACCCATGTCCTTGCGAACCTTGTTTTTTCTGTTGGTTTGCGCCGCCATCGCCGCGTTTGTCGGGGTGAACTGGACGGAGATGAACCGGCCAACCGAGCTGTCCCTGGTTTTTGCGCACGTGACCGCGCCGCTGGGCCTGGTGCTGGTGGGCTTGATGGTGCTGCTTTTTCTGGTGTTCGTCGGGGTGATGGCCTTCACCCAAGGCACGGTGCTGATGGAGACGCGCCGCCACGCGCGCGAGCTGGCGGCCCAGCGCGAACTGGCCGACAAGGCCGAGGCCTCGCGCTTTACCGACCTGCGCCAGCACCTGGACCAGGAAGTGGCGCGGCTGAGCGACGCGGTCGAGCGCCAGAAGCAGGACACGCTTTCGCGCATCGACCGCGCCGAAATGGGCCTGCGCGAGCGCCCTGTCGATGCCGAGATCGGCCGCCTGGTGCAGGCGGTGGAAAACCACAACCGGGACCTGCACGCGCGCGTCGATCGGCTGGAAATGGGCCTGCGCGAGGGCCTGGCCGACTACCGCCCCGCACTGCCGAGCGTGCGCCCGGCGGTGACCCACGAGGCATCGGCGGCCGAGCCGCCAGCCGATCCCGTGGGCAGCATTGCGCCCGAGCGCTGAAGCGGGGATCTCGGTTGTCGTTGGCGCTGCGCGCGCCACCCGCTTTGCATGAAACAAACGCGGCGCCAGCGCGGGCAGTCGCGAAAAGGCTACTCTGCCGCGCTGGCCGCGCCCGCTTGCCACGCGCGGCGTGACAGAAGCGGGACGGCGCGAAGCGACCAGGGGGTGCTTTACCGCAACACCAGCACCGGAATGCTCGAGTGCGTCAGCACCTGCTGCGTTTCGCTGCCCAGCAACAGGCGAGACATGCCCTTGCGCCCGTGCGAGGCCATGACGATCAGGTCGGCCTTTTGCGCCTTGGCGGTCTCGATCAGCGCGTCGGCCACCAGATCCGACTTGACGACCACGTCGCTCAGCGCCACGCCCTTGGCCTTGGCGGCGGCCTGCACCGCATCGAGGATCTTGTGGCCCCCCTCGGACCAGTGCTTCTCGACGCGCTCCACCTCGTCGTTGGTGAGCGGCAGCGAACCATCGAAATAGCTGCGCGGGTAGTGCGGCACGACCGTCATGGCAATCAGTTCGGCCTGGCATAGCGCGGCCAGACCAATGGCATGATCGACGGCCTTGGTCGAGAGCTCCGAGCCGTCGGTGGCCACCAAAATGCGCTTGTACATGTTCCATCTCCTTTCGTGTTGACGATGCGAGGCAGTGGCGACGACATCAACGCGGCCCCCATGCCTTCACCATACCTTATCCGGATCAAAGCCGCTGACACTTGACATGAATCAAGCCGAGTCGCTGGCCCAGCCCTTATCTTCGGTGCCCATGCAAGCCGAGGGCGTTCTTTCGCTGGGCCCCGCGCCCGAGCGGCCCGATGGCGCCGCTGCGCGGCCGGACGATGCCGCCGCGCTGCTTGACGAGCGTGACGAATGGCTGGCGTTCAGCCAGCGCGCGGCGGGCGCGGAGAGCGGCCACTGGGCTTCTTCGGTGGCGTTCGAAGGCATGCATTGCGCAGCGTGTGCGGGCACCATCGAGCAGGCCCTGCGCGCCGTCCCAGGCGTGCTGGAGGCCGACGTCAGCGCCGCCGGCCAGCGCGGGCGCGTGGTGTGGGACGAGCGGCGCACACGACCTTCGCGCTGGATGGCCGCCTTGCAAGGCACGGGCTACCGCGCGCTGCCGGCGCACGACCCGCAGGCCAGCGAGCTGCGCCAGGCCGAGACCCGGCGCATGCTGTGGCGCCTGGGCGTGGCGGGGCTGTGCATGATGCAGGTGATGATGTATGCCGCGCCGTCGTACTTCACCGCACCGGGCGAGATCACGCCCGACATCATGGCCTTGCTGCGCTGGGCGCAATGGGTGCTGTCGCTGCCGGTGCTGCTGTTTTCCTGTCAGCCGTTCCTGCGCGGCGCCTGGCGCGACGTGCGCCGGCGTCAGGTCAGCATGGATTTGCCGGTGGCACTGGGCATGGGGATCACCTTCATCGTCAGCAGCCTGGGCACCTTCGAGCCCGATGGCCTGTTCGGCCACGAGGTGTATTTCGACTCGCTCACGATGTTCGTGTTTTTCCTGCTGGGCGGGCGCTGGCTGGAGCTGCGCCTGCGCGACCGCGCCGCTGGCGCGCTCGAGGTGCTGATGCACCGTCTGCCCGACAGCGTGGAGAGGCGCGGCGCGGATGGCGAGTGGACGCGCGTGGTGGTGCGCCGCGTGCGGGTGGGTGATGTGCTGCGGGTGTTGCCGGGCGAGAGCTTTCCGGCCGACGGCGCACTCACGGCGGGTGCCACCACGGTGGACGAGGCCCTGCTCACCGGCGAGTCGCGCCCGGTACCGCGCGCGGTGGGCGACACGGTGATTGCCGGCAGCCACAACCTGAGCGAGGCGGTGCAAATGCAGGTGCGCCAGGTTGGCGCGCAAACGCGCTATGCCCAGGTGGTGGCGCTGATGCAGCAGGCGGCGGTGAGCAAGCCGCCCATCGCGCAACTGGCTGACCGGCTGGCCAAGCCCTTCCTGATCTTCGTGCTGCTGGCCGCTGGCGCAGCCTGCGCCTGGTGGTGGCCGCAGGACCCGGCCCACGCCTTGATGATCGCGGTGGCCATCCTGGTGGTGACCTGTCCCTGCGCGCTCTCGCTGGCCACGCCGGCGGCCATGCTGGCCAGCGCCGGCGCCCTGGCGCGCCGAGGCATCCTGACGCGGCGCCTGCAGGCCATCGAGGCGCTGGCTGCAGTCGATACCGTGGTATTCGACAAGACCGGTACGCTGACGCGCGACGCCTTTGCGCTGCGCCAGCTGACGCTGCGCCCCGGCGTCACGCGCGAACAGGCGCTGGCGCTGGCGGCGGCCCTGGCGCGGCACAGCCTGCACCCGATCTCGCGCGCGCTGGTCGGCGCGGCGCAGGCCGCCGATCTGCGCCTGCCCGCGGCGCAGGGGGTGCGCGAGACGGCTGGCCAGGGCGTGGAGGGCGTGGTGGAGGTGGCTGGCCAAGTCCGGCGCGTCAGGCTGGGCTCGGCGGCGTTTGGTGGCGCGGCAACGGCGTCAGACGCCGGGCCGGTCAGCCACCTGGTGGATGAGGAGGGCCCGATCGCGTGTTTCGAGTTCGACGAAGACCTGCGCTCCGACGCGCCGGCGGCGGTGGCCGCTCTGTACGCGGCCGGCCTGAAGGTGCAGTTGCTGTCGGGCGATCACGTGCAGGCGGCGCAGCGCATCGCCGCTCTGGCGGGCATCGACGAGGCGCTGGGCGGCTGCTCGCCGGGCGACAAGCTGCGGCACCTGCAGGCCTTGCAGGGCAGCGGCGCGCGCATCGCCATGGTGGGCGACGGCCTGAACGACGGCCCGGGGCTGGCCGCGGCGCAGGTGTCCTTTGCCTTTGGGCAGGCCGTACCCCTGGCCCAGGCGCAGGCCGATTTCGTGGTGCTGGGTGGCCAGTTGACGGCCATTGCCGGCGCGTGGCGCCAGGCAGTTCACACGTTGACGATTGTCAAGCAGAATCTGGCCTGGGCGCTGGTCTACAACGCGGTCGGCGTGCCTTTGGCGATGCTGGGCTGGATGCCCGCCTGGGCCGCCGGCCTGGGCATGGCGGCCAGTTCGCTCCTGGTGGTTCTCAATGCGCTGCGCCTGTCGGGCGGTCGCGCGCTGGAGGGGGTCTGATGGACGTGCTTTACCTGCTGGTTCCGCTGTCGGTGGTGCTGGTGTTTTTCGTGCTGGGTGCCCTGGGCTGGGCCATCTGGCGTGGCCAGTTCGAAGACGTGGAACGCGAAGGTCAGCGGATTTTCGAGAACGATTGACAAACATCAACGTGCCCATGCGCCAATCAAGGATACTGCGGCGCGATTGAAAAGGAAGAGTGGACATGACATTTGCCAACGCACAAGCGACGGTCTACAACGACAAGGTGGTGCGCCAGTTCGCCATCATGACGGTGGTGTGGGGGGTGGTGGGCATGCTGGTGGGGGTGTTCATCGCCGCCCAGCTGGCCTGGCCGGATATCACCTTCGGCATTCCGTGGCTCAGTTACGGGCGCCTGCGTCCGCTGCACACCAATGCGGTGATCTTCGCCTTTGGCGGCACGGGCCTGATCGGCACCTCGTACTACGTGGTGCAGCGCACCTGCCAGGTGCGCTTGTTCAGTGACAAGCTGGCGGCGTTCACCTTCTGGGGTTGGATGGCCGTGATCGTGGGAGCGGTCATCTCGCTGCCACTGGGCTATACCAGCAGCAAGGAATATGCCGAGCTGGAGTGGCCGATCGACATCCTGATCACGCTGGTGTGGGTGGCCTATGCCATCGTGTTCTTCGGCACCATCGGCACGCGCAAGATCAAGCACATCTACGTGGCCAACTGGTTCTATGGCGGCTTCATCCTGGCCATCGCGCTGCTGCACATTGTCAACAACGCCGAACTGCCCGTGGGCCTGATGAAGTCGTACTCGGCCTATTCGGGCGTGCAGGACGCCATGGTGCAGTGGTGGTACGGCCACAACGCGGTGGGCTTCTTCCTGACCGCGGGCTTCTTGGGCATGATGTACTACTTCATCCCCAAGCAGGCCGAGCGCCCGGTTTACAGCTATCGCCTGTCCATCGTGCACTTCTGGGCGCTGATCTTCACCTACATGTGGGCCGGCCCGCATCACCTGCACTACACCGCGCTGCCCGACTGGGCGCAGTCGGTGGGCATGGTGTTCTCGCTGATCCTGCTGGCGCCCAGCTGGGGCGGCATGCTCAACGGCATCATGACGCTGTCGGGCGCCTGGCACAAGCTGCGCGACGACCCGATCCTGCGCTTTCTGATCGTCTCGCTGTCGTTTTACGGCATGTCCACCTTCGAGGGGCCGATGATGTCGATCAAGACCGTCAACGCGCTCAGCCACTACACCGACTGGACGATCGGCCACGTACACTCCGGCGCCCTGGGCTGGGTGGGTCTGATCACCATGGGCTCGCTCTACTACATGATCCCGCGCCTGTTCGGCCGCAAGCAGATGTACAGCACCAAGGCCATCGAGGTGCACTTCTGGATCGCCACCATCGGCATCGTCATCTACATCGCCGCGATGTGGATCGCCGGCGTGATGCAGGGCCTGATGTGGCGCGCCGTCAACGCCGACGGCACGCTGACCTACACCTTCGTCGAGTCGGTCAAGGCCACCTATCCGTTCTACGTGTTGCGCCTGATGGGCGGGCTGCTGTACCTGAGCGGCATGGTGATCATGCTGTGGAACACCATCAAGACCGCCACGTCCGGCCGTGCCGTGCCGGTGCAGATTCCCGCCGTCGTGGCGCACGCTTGATCGAACTGAAAGAGGGCCACGCAACATGGCGCAAGAAAAAGTCACCGGGCATGCCCGCATCGAGACCAGCAACTTCCTGATGATCGTGCTGATCCTGATCGTCGTCTCCATGGGCGGCCTGGTCGAGATCGTTCCGCTGTTCTTCCAGAAGTCCACCACCCAGCCCATCGAAGGCCTGAAGCCCTACACGGCGCTGCAGGTGGTGGGCCGCGACGTCTACGTCCGTGAGGGCTGCAACAACTGCCATTCGCAGATGATCCGCCCGTTCCGCGCCGAAGCGCTGCGCTACGGCCCCTACTCGGTGGCGGGCGAGTTTGTCTACGACAACCCCCATCTGTGGGGCAGCAAGCGCACCGGACCCGATCTGGCGCGCGTGGGCGGGCGCTACAGCGACGACTGGCATCGCGCCCACCTGAACAATCCGCGCGACGTGGTGCCCGAGTCCAACATGCCCGCCTACCCGTGGCTGGAGCGCACCGCCGCCGACGCCGGCTCCATCCAGGCGCACATGCGCGGTCTGCGCACGCTGGGCGCGCCCTACACGGACGACGAAATTGCCAAGGCGCCCGAAGAGCTCAAGGGCAAGACCGAGCTGGATGGCGTCATCGCCTACCTGCAGGTGCTGGGCATTCACCGCAAATAAGGACGAGCCGTCATGGACATCAACCTGCTGCGCAGCATCGTCACGGTGATCACGCTGATCACCTTCGTGGGCATCGTCATCTGGGCCTGGTCGGGCCGCAACCGGGCGCGTTTCGAAGAGGCCGCTCGTCTGCCGCTCGATAGCGACTGACAGAACAAGGATTCGGCAATGAGCGACTTCACAAGCAATTTCTGGTCGGTGTTCATCACCACCATCACGCTGGGCGGCATCGTCGGTTGCCTCCTGCTGCTGTGGTTCAGTGGCAAGACCAAGGCCATGACGCAGAGCGACAACACCACCGGCCACGTGTGGGACGAGGACCTGCGCGAGATGAACAACCCTTTGCCGCGCTGGTGGGTGGGCCTGTTCATCATCACCTGCCTGTTCGGTTTTGCCTACCTGTATCTGTACCCGGGCCTGGGCTCCTACGAGGGCTCGCTCAAGTGGACGCAGATCGGTCAGCTCGACAAGGAAATGGCCAAGGGCAACGAGCAGGTGGCGCCCATCTATGCGGCCTTTGCCGGCAAGAGCGTGCCGGAGCTGGCCAAGGACGCACCGGCCATGGCCATCGGCGATCGCCTGTTCATGAACAACTGTGCCCAGTGCCACGGCTCGGACGCACGCGGCGGCAAGGGCTTTCCGGACTTGACCGACAAGCAATGGAACTGGGGTGGTACGCCGGATCAGATCGAGGAGACCATCACCAAGGGCCGCACCGGCATGATGCCGCCGATGGCTGCTGCGGTGGGCTCCCCCGAGGACGTGCGCAACGTGGCCAACTACGTGCTCAGCCTGTCTGGCGCGCCCAATGACTCGGTGCGTGCCAATCTGGGCCGCGCCAAGTTCGTGGTGTGCGCGGCCTGCCACGGCCCCGACGGCAAGGGCAACCCGGCCCTGGGCGCGCCCAACCTGACCAGCGGCGTGTTCATGCACGGCCCGGCGGTGGAGTCGCACATCGTCGCCATGATCACCAACGGCAAGACCGGCGTCATGCCCGCGTGGGACAAGAAATTCACGCCCGAGCAGATCAAGCTGCTGACGGCCTATGTGTGGGGCAAAGGTGGCGGCGTGGCGCCACCGGCCGCCAACTGATGGGCTGGCTCTGGGTCGATCCGCGCAAGCTGGGTTGACCTGCCGTTTTTTTGGTCATGAAAACCCCTGCACCCGCTCCTGATCCGGCCACCGACGGCCCGGTGATGGTGTCGCTGTACGCGGCGCAAAAGAAGGTCTATCCGCGCAGCATCAAGGGCCTGTTTGCCAGCTGGCGCTGGTTCTTTGTTTTTGCCACCCAGATTTTTTACTACGGCATGCCGTGGGTCCAGTGGGGTGGGCGCCAGGCCATGCTGTTTGATCTGGACGCTCGGCGCTTCTATATTTTCGGGCTGGTGCTGTACCCGCAGGACGTCATCTACCTGACGGCGATCCTGATCATCTCGGCCATGCTGCTGTTTCTGTTCACGGCGGTGGCGGGGCGCCAGTGGTGCGGCTACGCCTGTCCGCAGACGGTATACACCGAGATCTATCTGTGGGTCGAAAAGCGCTTCGAGGGCGATCGCCAGGCGCGCATGCGGCTGGACGCCGCACCCATGTCACTGGGCAAGCTGTGGCGCAAGGGCGGCAAGCATCTGGTATGGATTGCCATCGGCCTGTGGACGGGCTTTACCTTCGTGGGCTACTTCACGCCCATTCGGGAGCTGGCCGCGCACGTGCTGGCTTGGCGCCTGGGCCCGTGGGAGACCTTCTGGGTCTTCTTCTATGG
>Ga0208826_1003019_pt1 | contig 11970 bp, 9 predicted proteins | sample AD_UKC115_MetaG_FD_184451 | JGI IMG/M metagenome (GOLD analysis project Ga0208826, IMG submission 184451) | Active sludge microbial communities of municipal wastewater-treating anaerobic digesters from Hong Kong - AD_UKC115_MetaG (SPAdes)... | ecosystem: Engineered > Bioreactor > Anaerobic >... | reverse complement strand
AGCTCGGCGGTCGCAACGCTCACGATGCAGCGGTCGTGGTGATCGACAATGCGAGTGGCGAGGTACTCTCCTATGTTGGCTCCTCGGGCCGGTTGTCGGCGGCGGGTGAAGTGGATGCTGCGCGCTCGCCACGCCAGGCGGGTTCGACGCTGAAGCCGTTCATCTACGGTCTGGGCATTGAGCAAAACCTATTCACGGCGGCGACGCTGCTTGACGATTCGCCGTTCTCCGTCGATGTCGGCGGCGGCGCCTACACACCGCAGAACTACGCGCATGAGTTCGTCGGACCAGTAAGCGTGCGCACTGCGCTTGCGTCCTCGCTGAACGTCCCGGCAATTCGCGCGCTGACGCTGGTCGGGGTGGCCCCCGCTCATGCGCTGCTACGTCGCGCGGGGCTCAGCACGCTGATCAACGATCCCGATCACTACGGTTTTTCGCTCGCGCTCGGCAGCGCGGACGTGACCTTGCTGGACTTGACCAATGCCTATCGCGCCATTGCGAATGGCGGGAAATGGTCCAGTCCTGTCTTTACCTGCAGAAACGGCGACACAGCGACCAGCGTCTGCCCGAACGAGTCGGGTCGCGGCGGAGCTGCTGCCACAAAAGTTACACGCCTCTTTTCAGAGAACACCGCCTGGCTGCTCGCCGACATGCTCTCTGACCGGGGTGCGCGCTATGTCACCTTTGGATTCGACAACCCGCTTGCGTTGTCGCACTGGGCAGCCGTCAAAACCGGGACCAGCAAGGACATGCGCGACAACTGGGCGGTCGGTTTCAATGCAAACGTGACTGTCGGTGTCTGGGTCGGCAACGCCAGTGGTGCGCCGATGCACAACGTCACCGGCATCACCGGGGCGGGGCCGATATGGGCCGACATGATGGAAGCGGCGGCTACGAAACTCGGTACCAGTCGTTTTCGCGATGCCCCGGCCGGGCTCGTCAAGCGTCGGGTTCAATTCGTTGCCGAGGACGGTCGCGTCGAGGCCACTCGCGACGAGTGGTTCGTGCGCGGCACCGAGCCCGCAACGACGCTGGTGGCCGTACGCGAAGCGCAGGGCGTTGGCGCCCGCATCACGGCGCCGACCGATGGCACCATCGTTGCACTGGATCCGGATATTCCGGCTGGCCGCCAGATGATCCAGCTCGCCAGTGGCGACTCGGCTCGCGCGGGCTGCTGGCAGGTCGACGACGAATCACTGGGCTGCGCCACCTCACCTGTTCGATGGAGCCCGCAGCCGGGCGATCACGTGATTCGTCTGCTCGACAGCGCCGGGACCGAACGTGACCGGGTGTTGCTGACCGTTCGCGGGCAACGGCGTTAACCATTCACTTCGGCGCGCGCGGGCCACGCCGGATGTCGTCGATGCGCACGATGCCGTGCCCCTCTGCGGTCTTTTTAGCCGCCACCTTCCAGGCGTGGCCATACACCACTTCGACGCTGATCCGAATCGGCCCACCGTCGCGCCTCCCCGCATCAAGCGCCGCGCCAATGGCAGTGAGTCGTCGCGGCGTCATCAGCCCGCGCGGCCGGGCAGCCAGCGTGTTGGTAACACCCATCGCGCGCAGGTCGCGCCACAGGGCATCCGCGCTCGCGTACTCCAGCGTGATGACCTCCATGTCCATCACCGGATCGGCGAAGCCGGCGTGTACCAGCATGTCGCCAATGTCATGGAGGTCGGCGAACTGGTGTACCCGGCGTGCAGCATCGTCGCCCGCCAAGTTGATCGCACGGCGCAGCTCGATCATGGTGTCTGGTCCGGGCGCGGTGAACATCAGCACGCCACCCACCTTCAGCACGCGGTTCCACTCGGCAAACAGGGCCGGCAAATCATCGACAAATTGCAGCGCGAAATTGCTCCACACGACCTCGCAGCTTTCGCGCACCAGCGGCATGCTCCGCAAGTCAGACACGACGCCTTCAATCGCCGGCGCGGCCATTGCCTGGCCGCGTCCCAGCAGACGCCCGAGCCACGATGTCTCCGGGGCTGCCACTGACGGCACGGCACGCTCCACCATCGCCGCCGCGTGATCGACGGCCGTGATCGTGGCAGCCGGAAACCGCGCCGCCAGTGCAGCAGTGTGCGTGCCGGGGCCGCAGCCGGCGTCCACGATGCGCGTCGGCGTCAGACGCATGACATCAAAGCGGTCAAGCAGACGGCTGCCTACTTCGCGTTGCACCACAGCGGCTTCAGCATAGGTCGCCGCCGCGCGCCCAAAGCGGGTGCGCACGGCCTGGCGGTCAAGCGGATGCGGATTCAAGCGCTGGTGCCTCCGGGCGGCAACGACAGATGCGTAAGTACATGCGCGGCCACCTCGTCGCCATGCGACAGATGCGGCACATGGGCCGCATGCGGCAGTTCGACGTGCTGACCACCAGTCGCGCGTGCCAGCCAGGCACTCGACTGGCTGTAGCTGAGTCGATCAAGGCGACCGGAGATGGCAAGCAGCGGTGCGCGAATGGCCGCCACCTCGTCTCGCAAATCAACGCCGGAGGTCAGCGCGACGCCCGGCGCCAGCACCTCGGGACGCACGGCCGGGCGCAGCACGGCGAGCGCGGCCAGCGCATCGGCGTGCTCACGGAATTTGCCGGCCATGTTGAGCTCGAAAAACTGCGCCAGCGTGCCGGTGTAGTCGCGGGCAAGGCCGGCGCGCAGTAGCTCCAGCGCATGCGGCGTAGTGGCGTGCTGCCAGTCGTCCGCGCGCAGAAAGCGTGGCGACGATGCCAGCGTGACAACATGGCTCACCGCAGCAGGAAAGTCGATCGCCATCCGTAGCGCCACCGCGCCGCCGAGTGACCATCCGGCCACAGCGTAGGTTGGCGCCACTGCCTGCATCGTGTTGGCGACTGCTGCAGCCATCGCATCAAGGGTGTACGGCGTCACCGCAGGGCTGTGACCATGCCCCGGCAGATCAATTAGGTGGATGCGGCATTGCGGCGCCAGCAACGACGCCCACGGACGGAAGAATTCGCTGTGCAGGCCCCAGCCGTGCAACAGCAGCAGATCGACCGGCGTCGCCTGATCGCGGCCTGCAGCGCCCTCGGCAGCAATCGTTTCAACAGGTAGTGACGGCAGCAGCATCTCTCGGCAATCGGGCTCGGGCAACATGGGAAAATCGTTCACATCCGGCCAGCGCCGCGCCAGCGCGAGCTTGGGGACCGAACCAACAGGAGCCAACGATTTTATTGCGCACGCTGTATCAGGATGTCCGCCGTGCCGCTGCTCCGGTGCTGGCGCGCGTGCGCGATCATGCCTTGCCACAAAGCTGTCTGCTCTGCGGCGACACCGGGCCACGGGCCGTCTGCAAGCCCTGCGCGTCGTCGCTGCCGCGTGTTGGCGCCGATGCCTGCCCGCGTTGTCAGCTGGCTTCGGTGCACGGCCAGGTCTGCGGCCGTTGCCTGAAGCGCCCGCCACAGTGGCAGCGCCTGCTGGCGCCGTGGTCGTACGCCTTTCCGTTTGATGCTGCTCTGCTTGCGGCCAAGTACGGGCATGCGTTTGCGGTGTACCGCTGGGCAGCCGAGAATGCGTTGGGCCGACACGCGTGGCCGTTCGCCCGCGCCGTGACGCTGGTGCCGGTGCCGCTGGCGCCGGAGCGGCTGCAGGCGCGTGGCTACAACCAGGCGCTCTTGATCGCCCGCGAAATTGCGCGCCACTTCGACGAATCCTCCCTGCGCGTCGACCACGATGCTGCGGTGCGCATTCGTGAGACCGACGTGCAGCAGCGGCTGAACTGGATTGATCGGCGACGCAACGTTCGCGGCGCCTTCGCGGCAACGCGTTCATTCGCGGGTGAATCGGTGGTGCTGATCGACGATGTGCTCACCACCGGCGCCACGCTGAACGAGCTGGCCCGCGTGGCGCTCGCTGCCGGGGCCGTGCGGGTGGATGCGCTGGTGCTGGCGCGTGTGCAGCCGCTGCGGCGGCGCGAGCGGATCGCGAAATTCAACCGGGCGGTGACGTGATGCGCAGCGCAACAACCGCCGCAGGGCTCGCGCGATGATTCATGTCGTTCTGCTGGAGCCGGAGATTCCTCCCAACACCGGCAATGTCATTCGCCTGTGCGCCAACACCGGCGCCACGCTGCATTTGGTGCGCCCGCTTGGCTTTCCGCTCGACGACGCCCGCATGCGTCGCGCCGGGCTCGACTATCACGAATACGCCACCATGCAGGTGCACGACGACTGGTCGGCCTGCAAGACCGCGCTCGCGACACAAGGCGTGACGCGCTGGTTCGCCATCGAGACCTGCGGCGTCCGCTCGCCGCACGAAACGGTGCTCCAACACAACGATGCCTTTGTGTTTGGCTCGGAAGCGCGTGGCCTGTCGGCGACCGTGCTTGCCGATTTCACGCCGGAGCAGCAACTTCGGTTGCCGATGCGCCCAGCAATCCGCAGCCTCAATCTATCCAACGCGGTCGCGGTAACGGTCTACGAAGCCTGGCGGCAGCTTGGTTTCGAGGGGGCTGGCTAGGCACTGCTGGGCAATCAGCTTTGCAGTCAAATGGCGTCAGCAAAGGGCTATGCGCCATAAAACGCTACAAGTCGACATGAGGCGTTTTGCGACCCTTAGCCCAGCGGGAATGCGGCTTTCGCCATGTAGCCGTTACGAAATTTCCTGGCGAAACGCCCTCGAATCAATTCGCCGGCACGCAGAACGCCACGCCCTCGCCGTCCCAGTTCTGCGCAACAAACTGGTTGTAGACCGCGAGCGACGTCGTGAAGCGATGGTTCGGATCGTCCGGGAACTTGCTGCCGCGGAACAGGCGATACACCGGCACCTGCCCGGCAGCGCAGGTGGCGCTGACACCGCTGCCATTCGGACGGTAGGCAAAGCTGTCCACGCCTTCGTTCTGCGGCTTTTGCGCAATCGCGGCGTTGGTCGGGTTCAGCGCGGTCAGCGCCGTGACGTCGGCCGTATTGATCGTATAGAAGTGGCTGCCGCGAGTGCCACCCTTCGCAATCTTGTCGAAGTAGAAGCGCACATTGCCGCTCACCGCCGGCTCCGGGTAGGCCAGCATCGGGAAAGTCACGCCCGTGCGCGCCCAGGCCGGAACGCCATCCAGCAGCGCCTTTTCGTTGTCGCGCGAGGTCATGAAGTAATAGTTGAGACCGGCGTGGAAATATTCCACCACGGTCAGGCGCGTCGGCACCACGACAGCGGTATCGACCGTGGCAATCAGTGCACCGCGACCGCCGGTGGCGACGAAGAACGGTGCGCTGAGCTGCTTGCTGAACCCTTCGTGCATCGGCAACCGCTCGCGTGCTTCCATGCGCTGCGCGAAGTAGTTGTAGAACGCCATCGCATCGGCCGACAGCAGGCCATCGGACACCACCACCGTCGCCACCCGGAAGGTGCGCTGCGACGATGTGTAGGCGGGCGAGCGAGTGCCGTTGGCCGCGATGACATCGTTGACGGTCAATCGCGTGAAGCCGCTGCTCAACAGGCGGCCATCGCAAAGCGTCGCCCAATTGGCGCCGAAGTTGCTGTCGGTCACCACCCACTGATCGGGCACTTCGGACGCTGGCATCAAGCCCATCAGGTAGAGATCAAGCGGGTTGAAGCTCATCGCCCGCGAGGAACTCAGCGCAGCGGTACGCAGCCCGTTGCCTTCCGGGGTCAGCTTGCAGCCAAAATTGCCGCCCGCGCCACTGCCGGGAATCGACAGTCCCATGATGTCGGCCGCCATCGTTGACGCCGGCCAGTGCGGCGATCCACTCGACGTGCTGCTGTTGGCAAGGAAGTTGATCCACTGGTGCCCAAGCTCGTGCTGGTGGGCGGGCGAGGCGCCGTCGAAATAGTCCGACAGCGGAAACACGGTGATGCCGATCAGCTTGCTGCTGCCGCCATACAAGCCATTGTTGTTGATCATTGCCTCGCCGATGCCACTGACGCTATTGCGCGTGTAGAAGTGGTAGCGGTTTTCGATCTGGGCACGATCGAACACGATATTGAGAAAGTCGAACTGGTCAGCCAGATACTGATAGGCCAGCTGCGCCACCGGACCGATCTCCGGCGTCAACAAGTTGTGCGTTCGAAACAGTGACGCGGACGAAATGTTCAGGATATGTTGCGACAGCTGCGCATTGGCACCAAGCGATTTCACCGTCACGGACGGAATTTCGGGCGCACGCACCTGTGCCGAGCCGTTGACACGCATCGTCCGGCTCGACCCCTGAAAAACGTCGATGAAGCCGATGTCGACGCGGAAGATGTCATCAGCGGTGCGCCGCGAGAGGATCTGCTGCACGGGTATCGAGACCGAGTAGACGCCGTCTCCTGCGGTCGCGTCGCCACCGGTACCGTTGTCCACCAGGTTGTAGGTAACGCCCCAATTGGAAACAAATTGCACCGCCGTCGGCGCCGGTCCATCAAGGCGAGCAGCCAGCCGCACGTTGCCTGTTGCGGTCGACGGGATCACCGTTGGCGTCAGTGCATAGTTCACCAGCGTCGGCACTGTGGCCGCTTTGTTGCGATCAGTCGCCGGCGGGGCGTGACCTTCCGCCGCGCAGTCGTGTGCATGTAGCGTGACCAGCGGGTCATCGGCATTGCTGAGCGCGCTCGCCACAGCGGTGCACGCGACTAGCGCCGCTGCGAATGCACCGAGAACGGGCAAGAGGCAGCGAAAACGCGATTGGCTGGCAACTGACATAAATCCTCCGAACTATTTGGTGCCATGTGGCGGCAATGACGGCGACTGGTTCAGCCGCAGTTGAACAGACGCAATCGCAACGATTTTGCCGACGCGGCCGACGAATGTCAGCCGGACGTCTTGAAAAATTGTGCCGCCTGCGCGATGGCCGCGGCATCGCTCTGCACCGCATTCGGCGGCCCACCTTTGCCCCAAAGTTCGCCACCATAAGCCATGCCGCAGAACTGCGCGCACAGCCGCGCCGAATCAAACATCGGCTGCGCCTTGGCGCGATCACCACTGGTGGTGATCACATGCATGCGCTTCTGCGCCATCGCATCCTTGAAGCTCAAGCCTGGCACCCGCAACCATGCACTCCAGTGATCGAGATATGTCTTCAGGCTGCTCGGGAACGAGTACCAGTACACCGGTGTTACCAGCACAAGGTCGGTGCACGCCATCGTCGCGTCCAGCAGCGTCCGCAAATCGCCTTCTGGCATCGGATAGGTGCCAACGGTGTGACGCAGGTCGATGAACGGCGGCAGGCTCATGCGCGCGAGATGCAGCCAGGTCTGCTGCGCGGTCGCCGGGAGCGTTGCTGCGGCCTGACGAGCCAGCCATTCGGTGTTGCCAGGGTGATCGGGTTCGCGGGTGGAGGTGACGAGGAAAAAGTAGTTGGGCATGAGGAGCTCGCTGAGTCGGACAGGTAGTTTGCCATCATGGCGACGACGGGTGCACCCGTGAAGTATCGCCAGGAAAACGGAAGCCGCAGTCGGCGAAACCAGCGTCGTCGATACCGCTGCATTCGACCTACACCTTTCCCACGCAGATCAGGCGCCTCTAAACCGCGTCTCGGGCGCCGCAACTGACGGCATGTTGGTTCTTCTGCATGCGATGTTCGGCATGACCGCTACTCGTGCGGTCGCCAATGCGGTGGGTAGCGGCGCTACACGCAATCACAAGGGCGCGATTCGCAGCTTTGTTAACGCGACGTGCGGAACTTCGTTTGCGCCTTGACGTAGTAAGCAGAGGCCAGGAAACGCTGAACAGGCCCTAGGTGCGGGCACACGCCCGCAACGCCTCAACATCTGCGGACACGATCACGGCCAGGTGTCTTGAAATCTTCTCGACGGGCCAGTCCCACCAGGCGATTTCCTCAAGCGCCTGTACGACCTCGGCAGGGAAACGTTCCTTGATGGCCTTCGCCGGGTTGCCCCCGACGACGGTGTAGGGCGGCACATCGCTCACGACGACGGACCGTGAGGAAATGATCGCCCCGTTGCCAATCTTTACGCCGGGCATGATCAGGCAGTCATACCCGATCCAGACGTCGTTCCCGATGACCGTATCGCCTTTGTAGGGCAAATCACCGGGCTGAGGCATGACCTTTTCCCAACCGTTGCCGAAGATATAGAACGGATACGTGGAGATGCCAGAGACCTTGTGGTTGGCTCCGTTCATGATGAACTTTGCGCCACGCGCGATCGCGCAAAACTTGCCGATGATCAGACGGTCGCCGATGAACGGAAAGTGATAGAGGACGTTGCGTTCAAAGTTCTCCGAGTCTTCCGGATCGTCGTAGTAGGTGTAGTCCCCAACAACGATGTTCGGATTCGTCACGGTGTTCTTGATAAAGCACACCTGTGGAAATCCCACCATCGGATGCTTGCTCAGTGGACTCGGGCCGTTCAAATGCGCTCCTGTTGAGGTTTCTTGTGATGATTCCAATGGCTGGTGCAATCAAGTTTGCCGTCGGCGCGCCATGCCTGTTTCGCTGTGCTCATTGCGGGAACCGCGATGCGGCTATCTGATTCAAGGCGCATGGTGACGCCCAACGCTGGAGCTCAATCGCTACCAACGGAGACCCACTGCCATGGCCGGTCAGTTGCATGGCTCAACACTTCAGTTCTTACTGCACGCATGACCTGCACCAATTTCTCTCGCTTGCGTGGAGACTTTAGCGCCGCTGGCAGACGGCTAAGCCAATGACCGTTGGGGCCAACTGGAAGGCCGCGCTTCGATGAAAGTTGCCTGGATGTTGGCATCGGCTTCGAAGCTAAAACCTCAATGAAATGGTCCAGCTGCGCTGGGGAACTGAACTGCAACTCGTGCTCTTCAAACTGAACTCGCAGAGTGCGAAAACCCAGACGCGGAACTGCTTCAGGCGCTGGCGGGTTGCACTCGGTAGCTGCGCCAGGAACGGGCACATGCACCCAGAACGCAAGCGGAGCAGTTCGCCAATCCTTCTCGAATGTGAAGTGATATTCGAGCTTCATGTGCGTAGGCGTCTAGCGTGGTGAGGTACTGACCGACTTGTCGGGCAGCGTCCTCTCAATGGAAGGGTTAGGCGTCACGGATACGACTCCACTGTTCTTTGTATTGGTCGAGCTCTCTCTTGACTACCGAAACCCGCTTCTCCCGCCGACTGATCCCAAGATTCTTTGATTCACCACGAAGTGCGTGCGCCTCTGCGTGCGTTAGGACATAGCAATCGGCAAAACGCCCAGCTTGAACCACCACAACCACGAGGAAATCAAACTCACGTGCCAGGGAACCAATGCTGTTGTTCGTGCTTCTATTGTGCAATTCAGTGGCCTTGACCTGAATCCGAACGATTCGTCCTGACTTTGCAATCGCGGTTAGGTCGTAGCTATCTTGGTTCACTTTGATCGCAGAATAGGCTTCGACCTCATGCTCAAGCAGACGCGTAAGAGCAAGGTATTCGCCGTACTTGCCAATGAACTTCATGTTTGGTGGGCCGGTGTGACGCCTAGCGTTTGAGATGAGAGGATTGACCCGGCTTGCCGGGGTAAGTCCTCTCGATCGAAGGGTTGGGCGTCATTCGGGTTGACTCTTTGTTGTGTACTTGAGGCGCGCCGGGTTCCAGAAAGCGAACTGACTCCCGTTTCTCGCGATCTCCAACGCAGCAGCGCCACCGAGGTCTTCCAATACCTCTGCCACTTCGCTCTTGTCGTGTGGATCTTCGAACTCGACCACGAACGCCTTGGCCACTACGTCTTCATAGTGCTTCATCGTGTTCTCCATGGCGACTTGCTCAGAAACTTGCCCAGCGATGCAATGTGTGTGTAAGTCGCGGTCGATTGCAAACGTCTTGATTCTCCAAGTCTCGTCCTCAGAGAACCACCACTGCACGGTATCGAAGTGATTGCCCTGTGCTTCGCGTTCGATGTTGTCGGTGTAAGAGCTTTGGACTGAGAGTTGGAAGACGAGAAGCTTGTTCATGATGACGCCCAACGTGTTTTACACACGCATCGCGCGTATAACTTTTTAATAGTGCATGACGCGATTTGCACGTTCATCCGCCGGGTCCTTGATTTTTCGTCGGTTTGCAAGTTATACCTATATGCGATCGGTATAACAACGCGTACATGGGATACGTCCGCTTCCCGTCCGTAGATGGCCGTTACCAGTAACGCGAGGCGATCGCGCATCGGTCAGAAGAGGTCCTCGGTGCTTCGCACCGACGAACGGCACTCCGGTCCATCGCGGTTGTTATCGATTTGCTGTTGGTTGAAACCCGCCCTACGAACTCTCACGAGTTCATGGTTCGACGAGCTCACCACGAACGGGGGAAGAGCTGCTGCGTGAAGTTCAAGTCATCAGGCGATATCAAATTGGGTGCGTTGAAAACACACCCTACTTTTGTGTACGCAGCGCTTCGCTGACGCTTGCGAGCACCGGCTCCCAGCGCCGCGCGCGGTCTTGCCGGAACAGTTGCATCGTGGGTGACCACGCGCAGGTGTCGCCGCTGACGCCGTAGCGCCAGTCGCCAGCTTCGCGCAGCAGCACCCAGGTCTTTGCGCCCAGCGCGGCGGCGAGATGGGCGGCGCCGGTGTCGATACTGATGACCAGGTCGAGGGCGTCGATCAGCGCTGCCATCTCGGTGAACTCCACCGTGTCCGCCGTCCAGTCGATCACTTTCGCGGTGGCGAGTGGTGGCGCGCCGTGCTGCAGCGATACCCAGATGTGCTCGGGGTGTGCTTCGACCAGCCGCTGCATCAGGCGCGGCGGGATGGAGCGCTCTGCCATCTGGTTGTCCTGCCCGGCGAACTGGCCTTGCCAGACGAGGCCGATGCGCAACGCCCGTGGTTCGACAAGCTCACCACGAATGGCGGACGAGTGAGCCGCCGGGCTCGGCCGCGTCTGGCTGCCGGCCGCCACTGCGGCAAGCCGTTCACGCCAGCGTGCCACATCGTCCGCACGAGTCTGCATAAAGCGTGACGGCGCCGGCAGGTTGGCCAGCGTGATGCCGAGTGCAGCGGGCAGTGACCACAGCGCTGCCCAATAATCGAAGGTCATTGCCTCGTGGTCGCCGACCATGATCACTTTCACATCGGGGAACGATTGCTGCATCAGCGCCACCTGCGAGCGCTGCACGGCGAAAGTCACGTCAAACCCGCGCGCCGCTACCAGCGGCACAAAGCGCGCGAACATGAAGGTGTCGCCCAGGCCCTGCTCACACATCAGCAGCATCTGCGGCGCGCCGCCGTGCGTCGTCGCCACTGGCGCATCACCCTTCCACATCGGCGCTGCCGGAATCTTGCCGCTCGGTTGTGTCTGCGGAAATTTCAGGCGCAGCTCGTAATCGGCAAAGCCTTGTGCGTAGTCACCGTTCGCGAGCAATGAGAAAGTTCGATTCCAGCGCGCGTAGTCGAACGCCGGTGCAAGCTGGAGCGCGCGGTCGAACGCGGCGAGCGAGCCTGCGATGTCGTTCAGCGAGCGCAGGTTGAAACCGAGGTTGTTGAGCGCGCCCACGTGATCAGGGTTCAACGCCAGCGCGCGCTCTGCCGCCCAGCGGCCTTCGTCGTAGCGGCCAGCCGTCCACGCTGCAGCGCTGATGTTGCTGAAGAACTCCGGCTCCTGATCGAAGAGCCGCACCGACCGCCACATCAGTTCGAGCGCGGCCGACGGTTGCCCCGACTGATATTGCGAAAGCCCGGCGTAGTGCAACGCGGTGGGGTTCTCCGGCTCCTGCTGCAACACACGGGCATAGCGCTCAACAGCGGCCTGAACATTGCCTTGCTCGTGCAACTGCAGGGCTTCTGCCAACACCGCTTCGACGTTGATCGTCGGCGCTGCGCCCGCAGCGCCGGAACTTGCCGCCCCGACTTTGCCGTGGCATTCCTTGTAGCGCTTGCCGCTACCGCAAGGGCAAGGATCGTTGCGCGATGCAGGGGCCTTGATGGCTGCCACTGGAGCGGTGGCGGCCACGGCGGGAGCGCGCAGCGCATCCAGCCGCGCGCGCAGGTCGAGCCCGAGCACGTCGCCGGGCACTGATGCCAGACGGCGGGTGACAAACTCGCGCGCAACGTCGATGCGCTT
>Ga0208826_1003017_pt1 | contig 11983 bp, 8 predicted proteins | sample AD_UKC115_MetaG_FD_184451 | JGI IMG/M metagenome (GOLD analysis project Ga0208826, IMG submission 184451) | Active sludge microbial communities of municipal wastewater-treating anaerobic digesters from Hong Kong - AD_UKC115_MetaG (SPAdes)... | ecosystem: Engineered > Bioreactor > Anaerobic >... | reverse complement strand
GCTCCACGTACTCGGCATGGTTGTAGGTCGCGCTGACCTTGTTGGGATCGACATGCGAGAGCTGTGCATCCACCCAGACCTTCGGGTAGCCGATCTCGTTGAGCGCAGTGGACATCGTGCCGCGAATACCGTGTCCCGTCAGGCGTTCCTGATAGCCCATGCGCTTGAGCGCACCATTGAGCGTGTTCTCGCTGATGCGCTTCTTCAAGTCGCTGTCGTGCCGGAACAGGTGGCGCTGGGCCGGCTTGAACTCATCCAGCAGGTGCCGGACGATCTCCATGGCCTGAATCGATAGCGGGACGATGTAGGGCGGGATGTCCTTTGGCTGCTGCCGCTTCTTGCGCATATCCAACTGGAGTTGCTTCACGACGTCGGGCGGGATGATCCACAGCCCACGGTCCAGATCGAATTGATCCGGCGTCGCCTGTCGCAGCTCTCCGGTTCGCACGCCAGTCAGCAGCAATACCCGCAGCCCGAGCTGGGTCTGCCGCCTGCCGCGATAGCTGCGCAGCCGCTGCAACAGCTTCGGCAGCTCGGCCATGCGCAGGAACGGGTTGTGGTTGACGGGGGGCAGCGGCAGCGCCACCACATCGAGATCGGAGGCGGGGTTCTGCTCCAGGCCCGGCACGATCACCAGCGCGTAGCGGAACAGTTGGTTGAACCACGTCCTGACTTTCTCGGCGACGGAGAGCGCCCTGCGCTTCTCGATCTTGGCGATCACCTCCAAGAGGTCGGGACGCTTGATCTCATAGATCGAGCGCTTGCCCAAGGTAGGCAGCACATCCTTGTCGAAGATGCGCGGAAGTATCGAGAGGGTCGTCTGCCGGCCTTCCTTGAGGCTGAGCCCGCGATGCTTGAGCCACTTGCGATACACCGCATCGAAGGTGTTTTCGTCGGCGAGCCGGACAGCGGTGCGCTTCTGCTTGCGGTGAACGCGAGGATTGATGCCTTTGGCCAGCAGGACGCGCGCTTCATCGCGTAGGCCGCGGGCCTCGCGAAGCGTCACCTCCGGGTAGGTGCCGAGCGACATCCGCTTCTGCTTGCCCGCCCAGTAGTAGCGGAAGTGCCAAGTCCTGCCCCCTGCCGCGGTGACGGCCAGGGAGAGGCCATCCAGGTCAGGGAGGGTGTATGCCTTGCCAGTTGCCTTGGCCTGTCGAACGGCCAGGTCTGAGAGTGCCATGCTCTTGCTCCTGAACATGAGTCAGGAACCAGATGCTGGTCACGTCGACCTCGCCCCTCCATCAACAATCCGGAATCAGCCGCGCCCTCAAAAATGGACTTGTTTGTGGACTCAAAAGTCCCGGCTGTAGGCGGATCGCAGTGGACCACGGCAGAACATCAAAGAGAGGAAAAGTCTTTGTGTGGCAACGACTTGCAGACTCTCTTGGACTTCTGCGGAAGTCCGCAGATTGATGCAGTGGAGCGGGTGAAGGGAATCGAACCCTCGTATGAAGCTTGGGAAGCTGCCGTTCTGCCATTGAACTACACCCGCGTGCGAGGGGTGATTCTAGCTGAGCGTTGACGGCGTGGTGGCCGCGCGGACGGCGGCGATGCCGCTGCGCACGGCGCCTTCCAGCGTGGCGGGGTAGGGGCCGGCGATGTAGTCGCCGCAGGCCAGCAGGCCGGGTGCGATCGCTGCCGGCGGGCGTTGCAGCGCGGCCGTGCAGGCAAAGGTGGCGCGCCTTTCGGTGATGGTGAGCAGGGGCTGCACGGCCAGGCCCAGTTCGCGCTGCGCCTGCGCCACCACGGCGGCTTCGAGCGCCGGCCGTTCGCCGGTGCTGTCGCTGATGACGAAGGCCAGCAGGCGGGTCGAAGCGGCGGGGCCGGTGATGGCGTCGCGGTCGAACACGAACTGCGCCGGCGCGTCGCAGCCGCTGCGCAAGGCCAGCATCGGGGCGGGCAGCAAGCGGCGCGATGCGGGCGCCGCTGCGGCCTGGACATGGACGGTGGTGATGGCGCGGTGCGTCAGGCGGGCGGCGGCGGCGCTCCAGGTCCGCATGCCGATTGCTACATCATCAGGAGCGCCTTGCGCTGACTGGTCAAGCGCTGATGCGGCATTGGATGGGGAAGTGGCCCAGATGACCCGGTCGAAGTCCTGCTCGCCCACGCGCCAGTGCGGCGCCTGCCAGTGCAGTGCGTCGATGCGCTGGCCGGTGCGCACCGCTGCGCCGCGCTGGGCCAGCCAGCGTGCGGCGGCCTGGGGAAACAACGCACCCAGATCGACGCGCGGCAGCAGCAGGTTGGAGTGGCCGCGCCCGCCCAGCAGCGCGTCGTGCAGCACGCGCAGAAAGACGGGCCCGCTGGCCTGATCGACGGGGGTGTTCAGGGCGGCAACGCACAGCGGCTCGATGAACTCGGCGAGCAGGCGCGCGGGCAGGGAGCGACACAGGTCGGCCACGGTTCGATCAGGGGCGCAGGCAAAGCCGGCGCGCCGCCAGCCGATCGCCGTGCGCAGCAGCGCCAAGCGGTCGCTCCAGCGCCAGCCGCGCGCGCTCAGGATGCCCGCCAGCACATCGAGCGGCGCGGGCCAACTGGGCAGTTGCAGGCCGCTGCCATCGGCAAAACGCAGCACAAGCGGCACGCGCAGCAGGGCCTGGTCGGGGTCGATGCCGACGCAGCGCATCAGGCGCAGGCACTCGGTGTAGGCGCCGATCAGGATGTGCTGGCCGTTGTCCACCATCACCGTGCGCCCATCGGGCAGGCGCAGCGGCAGGCCGCGCGCGCGGCCACCGACCTGGCGCGCCGCCTCGAACACGGTGACGTGGTGGCCGGCCTGCACCGCGCGCACGGCCGCCGCCAGGCCGGCCCAGCCCGCGCCGACGATGGCGATGCGCAGCGGTGGGGTTGGTTGAGGATTCATGAGTCAAACAGTGCCGTATCGCGCATTCATCAAGCGCAAGCAGCTATAAAAACAGGAGTTGACGTCCATGGTGCCAGTCAACCGATCAAGCGGCCGCGGAGCAGGCCAAGCCAGCGAACGCCGTGCCCGGACCTGTGCCGGGCACTGGCGTTGTCCCCCCTCCAAGCGAAGCGCCAGAGAGGGGGCTGAGGTCTGCGGCTCCAGACCTGCCTGCGCAGGTCTGGACAGACCGAAGGGCCGCCGCCTCTGGCGGCGAGCACCGAGCCGCCTCAGCGGCGCAGGGGGGTGCGTCAAAACCTCCCCAGCGCCTGCATCTTCCAGGCCAGCCAGAACTTGCGCAGCGGCGTGAGGGCGATGCGTTGGTGCAGCACCTGAAAGTTGGCGGCCTCGATCTCGCGCAACAGGGTGCGGTAGATGCTGGCCATCATCAGGCCGGGCTTTTGCGCGCGGCGGTCGGCGGCGGGCAGCAGGGCCAGCGCCTCGTCATAGAGGCGATGCGCACGTTCGGCCTGAAAGCGCATCAGCGCCGTGAAGGGATCGGAGTATTGGCCCTTGAGGATGTCGTCGGCCTGCACCCCGAAGCGCTGCAGCTCGGCCACGGGCAGGTAGATGCGCTGGCGCCGCGCGTCTTCGCCCACGTCGCGGATGATGTTGGTGAGCTGAAACGCCAGGCCCAGCTTGTGCGCGTAGTCGGTGGTTTGCGGCTGGCTCTGGCCGAAGATGCGCGCCGACACCTCGCCCACCACGCCGGCCACCAAGTGGCAGTAGCGCTCGAGCTCGGCAAACTCGAAGTAGCGCGCCTGGTGCAGGTCCATCTGGCAGCCCTCGATCACGTCCAGCAACTGCCGCGGCTCGATGCCGTAGTCGCGCGCGCCGGGCATCAGCGCCTGCATCACCGGGTGGGTGGGCTTGCCCTCGAAGGCGCTGCGCACCTCGCCCTGCCACCAGGCCAGCTTGGCGGCGGCCACCTCGGGGTCGTGCACCTCGTCCACCACGTCGTCCACCTCGCGGCAAAACGCGTAGAACGCCGTGATGGCGGCGCGCCGGGGCGGGGGCAGAAAGAGAAATGCGTAGTAAAAGCTGCTGCCCGAGGCGACGGCTTTTTGCTGGACGTAATCTTGCGGCGTGCTCACGGGGGGCGATTGTCACATTCGCAGCATGCGCCAGACGATTGCGGGGGCGTCGGCGGCGTGCAGGCGGGGGCGCTGGAGCAGCGCCTGCGCGCCCATGGCTTCGACCTTGTCCAGCACGCGCAAACCGCCCTGCACCACGGCGCGCAGCTCCCAGCCGGCGCGGCCGGGGATGCGGTGCACGAGTTTGGTGCCTTTGAGCATGGTTTCCCTTGCCTGATGGGCGCAGGCAGCTATTAATTTTGTACTCTTCTCGTCGGCTCGCAGCGCACCGAATTGCGCCGACGGGTCGCTGACGGCGATGCCGTGCGCGGTGCATTCGGCCAGCGGCAGGTAGTAGCGTCCGCGCGGGATGTCCACCGACAGGTCTTGCCAGAAGTTGATGAGTTGCAGGGCGGTGCAGATGGCGTCGCTTTGTTGCAGCGACGCCGCGTCTTGCACGCCATACAAATGCAGCAGCAGCCGGCCGATGGGGTTGGCCGAGCGGCGGCAGTAGTCCAGCAAGGCGGCCATGTCGGGGTAGGCGGCGCCCGCCTGCGTCATCACCACGTCCTGCTCGAAGGCCGACAGCAGGTCTTCGAGCGGCGCCAGCGGCAGGGCAAAGGCGCGGATTTGTGCGGCCAGCGGCCCGAACACCTGCGGCCAGCGGCCGTTGGACTGCACCCGGCCCGCAGCGGCCGCATGCAGGTCGCGACGATAGTCGGCCAGCGCGGCCAGGCGCTCGGCGGCGCCGGCATCGCCCTCATCGGCCAGGTCGTCGGCCGTGCGGGCAAAGTGGTAGATGGCGGCAATGGGCGCGCGCAGGCGCGGCGGGCACAGCCAGGAGGCGACCGGGAAGTTTTCGTAATGCTCGATGCGCTGGGATGGGGGCATGGATGCGGACGTCGTGCGCTTCGGTCGGCTTTTGTGCCCCGCAGCGCTTGAACTCAAAGGATCGGAAGGCCGCGAAGCAGGCCACGCCAGCGGACACCGTGGCCGGACCTGCGCCGGCCACCGGTGCTGTCCCCCTCCCGCAGGAGAGGAGGAGGGCGCGCAGCGACGCAGGGGGTGTTCAGCCTTCCTGCTCCAGAAAGCGCTGCGCATCCAGCGCCGCCATGCAGCCGGTGCCCGCGCTGGTGATGGCCTGGCGGTACACGTGGTCCTGCACGTCGCCGGCGGCAAATACCCCCGGCACGCTGGTTTGCGTGGCCATGCCCTGCAGGCCGCCCTGGGTGCGGATGTAGCCATGCTCCATGTCGAGTTGGCCGTTGAAGATTTCGGAGTTGGGCGCGTGGCCGATGGCGATGAAGCAGCCCTTGAGCGCGATGTCCTCGGTTTGGCCGCTGTCCACGTGGCGGATGCGGATGCCGGTGACGCCGCTGGCGTCGCCCAGTACCTCATCCAGCACGAAAAAGGTCTTGAGCACGATCTTGCCGGCAGCCACTTTTTCCATCAGCTTGTCGATCAGGATGGGCTCGGCACGGAACTTGTCGCGCCGGTGCACCAGGGTGACTTTTCGCGCGATGTTGGATAGATACAACGCTTCTTCCACTGCGGTATTGCCCCCGCCGATGACGCAAACGTCCTGCTCGCGGTAGAAGAAACCATCACAGGTGGCGCAGGCCGAAACACCCCGGCCCTTGAAGGATTCTTCGGACGGCAGGCCCAGGTATTTGGCCGAAGCGCCGGTGGCGATGATCAGGCTGTCGCAGGTGTAGGTGCCGCTGTCGCCGGTGAGGGTGAAGGGGCGTTTGGACAGATCGGCCGTGTGGATGTGATCGAACACGATTTCGGTCGAAAAGCGCTCTGCGTGGGCCTGAAAGCGCTGCATCAGCTCCGGCCCCTGCACGCCGTCGACGTCGGCGGGCCAGTTGTCCACGTCGGTGGTGGTCATCAGCTGGCCGCCCTGCGCCATGCCGGTGACGAGCAGCGGTTTGAGGTTGGCGCGTGCGGCGTAGACGGCGGCCGAATAGCCGGCGGGGCCGGAGCCGAGAATGAGGACTTTGGCGTGGCGGGTGGGCATGGGTGATCGAGGATGGAGGGCCAAAAACGGGGACTGGCCGGCGCCAGACCGTTCCCTTGTGGGGCGTCGGGGCTTGGAGCGCTTGCCGTGCGCGGCGATAATGCTCCCATTTTAAGAATAAGAACCGATTGAATCATTCGATCGAAGGAGAATGCCCGCATGACGATGTTGACGAGTCTGGACTTGATTCGCCGAGTCCCGCTGTTTTCGATGCTGACAGATGCCCAGGCGGTGACGGTGGCTGATGGCGTGGTCAAGCGTCGCTTCAAGCGCGGCGAGATGATCGTCGAGCAGGGCAAGAAGACCAACGCCCTGTTCATCCTGCTGAACGGGCGCGCGCGCGTGGTGAGCACCGACAGCCGCGGGCGCGAGGTGATCCTGGCCACGTTGCAACCGGGCGACCACATCGGCGAGATGAGCCTGATCGACAACGAGCCGCACTCGGCCACCGTGCGTGCCGAGGTGCAGACCGACGTGCTGATGCTGGGGCGCGCCGAGTTTGCCCGCTGCCTGCCCGAAAATTCGTCCATGGCCTACGCCGTCATGCGCGGCCTGGTGCAGCGCCTGCGCCACGCCGACCGCAAGATCGAGTCGCTGGCGCTGCTGGACGTGTATGGCCGGGTGGCGCGCGCGCTGCTGGAGTTTTCGGTCGACGACGGGCAGGGCGGGCGCGTGATCCGCGAGAAGATCTCGCGCCAGGACATCGCCAAGATGGTGGGCGCCTCGCGCGAGATGGTCAGCCGCGTGATGAAGGACCTCGAGGAGCGCGGCCACGTGCAGACGCTGGACAACGGATCGATCCTCATCAAGGACCAGCTGCATTCCGTCGGGTGAGGTGAAAGAGCCCCGGTTGCGCCGCGCGCCGCGCTGATGCGCGGGGCCTCGATGATGGGCGGGCTTGAACGAGGAACGCCAGCGCCGGGGCCGAACCCGCCCGCATTGGCGTTAAGCTCGTGACTTGCAGTCGATTGATTCATGGCCTATCCCCTCAATACCTTCAACGCCGACGAGCGCGCGCCCCTGCCGCGCACGTCCGTGCAGCGCTTTGCGCAAGAAATCGCCCTGGTGATCGGCCTGGCGCTGATCATCTTTCTGACGCTGGCGCTTGCCAGCTATTCGTCCAGGGACCTGGCGTGGTCCACTTCGGGCGCGGGCGGGCCGGTGCGCAACTGGGCCGGCATGCTGGGCGCGTGGCTGGCCGATTTCCTGTATGTCTTGCTGGGCTTCTCGGCCTGGTGGCTGGTGGCGGTGGCGGTGCACGCCTGGGTCGGCACCCTGCTGCGCTGGATGCACGGCCAGGCCGGCCAGGGGGAGCGCAAGCCCCTGTCGCCCTGGGGCCTGCTGGCCTCGGTGCGCTGGTCCTTCTGGGTGGGCCTGGCGCTGGTGCTGGCCGCCAGCACGGGGCTGGAGTGGAGCCGCCTGTACCGCCTGGACGACGCCCTGCCCGGCGCGGCCGGCGGGGTGCTGGGCTACGTGGGCGGGCCGCTGGCGCTCAAGTGGCTGGGCTTTACCGGCTCCACCCTGCTGGGCATCGCGGCGCTGGTGGTCGGCGTGGCGCTGCTGTTTCGCTTTTCGTGGGGGCGCGTGGCCGAGCACATCGGCGCGGCGCTGTACACGCTGGTGGAGCGGCGCCGCTCGCGCAAGGCCATCGCCGAGGACGTCGAGCTGGGCCGCCAGGCCACGCGCGAGCGCGACGTGGTGCTGACGCATGAGCGCGAGGTGGTGCAGGAGCAGCCGCCCGCGCCGATGCTGATTGAGCCCACGGTGACCGAAGTGCCCAAGAGCGAGCGCGTGATCAAGGAAAAGCAAAAGCCCTTGTTCACCGAGCTGCCCGACAGCAAGCTGCCGCAGGTGGACCTGCTCGACGGCGCGGTGGCGCGCCAGGAAACCGTGGCGCCCGAGACGCTGGAGATGACCAGCCGGCTGATCGAGAAAAAGCTCAAGGACTTCGGCGTCGAGGTGAAGGTGGTGGCCGCCGCGCCGGGCCCCGTCATCACGCGCTACGAGATCGAGCCGGCCACGGGCGTCAAGGGCTCGCAAGTGGTCAACCTGGCCAAGGATCTGGCGCGCTCGCTGTCGCTGGTCTCCATCCGCGTGATCGAGACCATCCCGGGCAAAAACTACATGGCCCTCGAATTGCCCAACGCGCGGCGCCAGTCGATCCGCCTGTCCGAGATCCTGGGCTCGCAGGTCTACAACGACGCCAAGAGCCTGCTGACCGTGGGCCTGGGCAAGGACATCATCGGCAACCCGGTGGTTGCCGACCTGGCCAAGATGCCGCACGTGCTGGTGGCCGGCACCACCGGCTCGGGCAAGTCGGTGGGCATCAACGCCATGATCCTGAGCCTGCTGTACAAGGCCGAGCCCAAGGACGTGCGCCTGCTCATGATCGACCCCAAGATGCTGGAGATGTCGGTCTACGAGGGCATTCCGCAACTGCTGGCGCCCGTGGTCACCGACATGAAGCAGGCCGCCAACGGCCTGAACTGGTGCGTGGCCGAGATGGAGCGACGCTACAAGATCATGAGCAAGGCCGGCGTGCGCAACGTGGCCGGCTTCAACCAGAAGATCGACGAAGCCAAGGCGCGCGGCGAGTTCATCTACAACCCCTTCAGCCTCACGCCCGAGGACCCCGAGCCACTGGACCGCCTGCCGCACATCGTCGTCGTGATCGACGAGCTGGCCGATTTGATGATGGTGGTGGGCAAGAAGATCGAGGAGCTGATCGCGCGCCTGGCGCAAAAGGCGCGCGCCGCCGGCATCCACCTGATTTTGGCCACGCAGCGCCCCAGCGTGGACGTGATCACGGGCCTGATCAAGGCCAACATCCCCACGCGCATCTCGTTTCAGGTCAGCAGCAAGATCGACAGCCGCACCATCCTCGACCAGATGGGCGCCGAGGCCCTGCTGGGCATGGGCGACATGCTGTACCTGCCCAGCGGCACGGGGCTGCCGATCCGCGTGCACGGCGCCTTCGTCAGCGACGAGGAGGTGCACCGCGTGGTGGACTACCTCAAGAGCCAGGGCGAGCCCAACTACGTCGAGGGGGTGCTGGAAGGCGGCACCGTCGATGGCGAGGAGGGCGGCCTTGGCGGCGGCGAGGACAGCGGCGGCGAGAAGGACCCCATGTACGACCAGGCCGTCGAGGTGGTGCTGAAAAACCGCAAGGCCAGCATCTCGCTGGTGCAGCGGCATCTCAAGATCGGCTACAACCGCGCCGCGCGCCTGGTCGAGGACATGGAAAAGGCGGGGCTGGTGAGCGCCATGACGGCCGACGGCAAGCGCGACATCCTGGTGCCGGCGCGGGCGGAGTGAGGCATTTGTCTCTTTCCGGCAAGCCGATGTATCGACCGGTTGCCGGGCTGAACCTTCCGGACTTTTGCACGATCCGAACGCCCATGAAATCCAGCATCCCACGATTTGCGCGGCGCTTTGGCGCCGCTTTGTCCATGTTGGCCTTGACGGCCTCCCTCGCCTGGGCCGACGGCCTGGGCAGCCTGCAAGCCTTCATCCAGAACACCCGCAGCGGCCGCGCCGACTTCACGCAGACGGTGACCGCGCCCCCGCGGGACGGCAAGCCGGGACGCGTCAAGACTTCCAGCGGCGCGTTCGAGTTTCAGCGCCCGGGAAAATTTCGCTTTGACTACAAGAAGCCCTTTGTGCAGACCATCGTGGCCGACGGCAAGACGCTGTGGCTGTACGACGCCGACCTGAACCAGGTGACCGAGCGCCAGCAGGCGCAGGTGCTGGGGCAAACGCCCGCCGCGCTGATTGCCGAGGCGACCGATTTGCGCGCATTGCAGGCCGACTTCACGCTCACTGCCGAGCCCGCACGCGATGGCCTGCAATGGGTCAAGGCCCTGCCCAAGGCCAAGGACGGCCAGCTGCAGCAGGTGCAGGTGGGCTTTGACGGCGACAAGCTGGCGGCGCTGGAGATTCTGGACAGCTTTGGCCAGCGCTCGGTGCTCACCTTCGGCGCGATGCAGCTCAACCCGCAACTGCCCGCCAGCGCGTTCGAGTTCAAGCCGCCGGCCGGGGCGGATGTGCTCAGGCAATAAGGCGTCAGGCGTTAGAGGCCAGACGTCAGTTGGCAGTTGGCAGTTGGCAGTCTTCAGCAATACCGGTCTTGCCAGGCGGGGATCCAGCTTGCCAGCAGCTCGGTGACGTTGCCGGCGTCCCTGCCTGAGTGCAAATCCAGGTGATTGGCCGCCGCGCGCAGGGCCTGGGTGGGGTCGCTCAAGTCCAGCGCCTGCGCGCCGTTTTGCTTGCTCAGTTTTTCACCGTCCGCGCCCAGCACCAGCGGCGTGTGCAGATAGCGGGGCGTGGGCAGGCCCAGGGCGGTTTGCAGGGCGATCTGGCGCGCGGTGTTGTCGGCCAGGTCCTCGCCGCGCACCACGTGCGTGATGCCTTGCGCGGCGTCGTCCACCACCACGGCCAGTTGATACGCCCACAGCCCGTCGGCGCGCCTCAGCACGAAGTCGCCCACCTCGGCCGACAGGTGCTGCTGCTGCGCGCCCAGGCGGCGGTCGTGCCAGTGGATGGTGGCGGCAGATGCTTCACTATTGATAGCTGTTTGCGCCGTGTGGACGGGCGCTGCAGGCTGATTTTTGTCAAATCGAACGTCGCTGGACTTTGGAGACGCGCCCTCACCCCAACCCTCTCCCGGAGGGAGAGGGGGCAAGACTGCCGGGGCCGATCGCCCTCGCCCCTCTGGGGAGAGGGAGGGGTGAGGGGCAACTGCGCCACGCAAACCGGTCAGGCCGTTTTGTTCCAGCCGTTCGGTGTGCAGGCGCCACGCGCGCGGCGCGCGCCCGTGCAGGCCGCCGCGCTCCGGGCGGCAGGTGCCGGGGTAGGGCAGCTCGCGCCCGCGCTGGCGCGTGATGCCGGCGGCGGCCTGGGCCCGCTCGATGTCCTGGCGCGAGCAGGCGCAGGGGTAGGCCAGGCCGGCGGCGATCAGTCGATCCAGCGCGGCCTGGTAGGCCGCCGCGCGGGTGGATTGCCACAGCGGCGGTGCGTCGGGCACCAGGCCGCAGCGCGCCAGTTGCTGCAGGATCTGCCGGTCGGCGCCGGGCACGCAGCGCGGCGTGTCCACGTCCTCGACGCGCACCAGCCAGCGCCCGCCGTGGGCGCGCGCGTCCAGCCAACTGGCGAGGGCCGCCACCAGCGAGCCGGCGTGCAGCAAGCCGGTGGGCGAGGGGGCGAAGCGGCCGATGTACATGAAGAAGTTCAGCGTTGGGCGTTGAGCGTTCAGCGTGAACTTCCGAAGCACTGACCCCGTCAACACGCTCAACGCTCAACGCTCAACGCTCAACGCTCAACGCTCAACGCTCAACGCTCAACGCTCAACGCTCAACGCTCAACGCTCAACGCTCAACGCTCAACCTCCCCAAGCACGGTCAGCGCCAGCTCCAGGCCGGAGACAAAAGCGTCTTCGACCCGCTGGCCCAGGCACCAGTCGCCGCACAGGCCGATGCCCAGCGCGGCGTCCCAGACGAAGGGCCGGCCCAGCGCCTGCACGGTGCGGGCGTGGGGCCACAGCCGCGCCTGCGCGTGGCTGGGCGTGGCGCGGATGCCGGTGACTTCGGCAAAGGCCTTTTGCAGCTTGGCGCCCACGCGCTGGGCATCATCGCCGGCATGCTCCTGCGACCAGGCGCTGCTGGCCTGCACCGTCCAGCGCTCGATGCCGCCGCGCTGCGGCTTCGAGCTTTCGCGCGCCAGCCAGGCAATGCGGTGGTGCGTGCTGCGCGCCGCGTTCCACTGCGGGCCCAGGGTGTACAGGCCGGGCTGCGATGCCTGCGCAAAGGCCAGCATCAGCGTCCAGCAGGGGGCCATCTCGACCGCTTGCAGGCTTGGCGCCAGGGCGCTGGTTTGCTCTGATGTCGATAGCAGCTCGCGCACGTCGGGTGCGGGGGTGGCAAACAAAACGGTTTCAAATGTCGAATCGACAGGGGGCGTGTTGCCCGGCCCTTGCAGGCGCAACTGCCAGCCGCC
>Ga0208826_1003013_pt1 | contig 11994 bp, 12 predicted proteins | sample AD_UKC115_MetaG_FD_184451 | JGI IMG/M metagenome (GOLD analysis project Ga0208826, IMG submission 184451) | Active sludge microbial communities of municipal wastewater-treating anaerobic digesters from Hong Kong - AD_UKC115_MetaG (SPAdes)... | ecosystem: Engineered > Bioreactor > Anaerobic >... | reverse complement strand
ATATGGGTATAAAGCTCCTGCCGAATATTCAGCACGATTTTATTTGATACTTCCGACATGATATTTATTCTAATTCTGGATAAAAACATCGATAAAACATTAAGGACTGAAAAGAAAATTCCTATTACAAGAAGTCCGTTATAATTTTTATTTGTCACATGCTTATCAATAGCTTCTTTCAAAAGATAAGGGTTTACTAAGTTTATTCCCATAACAATAATCATCAAGATTATTACCCCGGTTATCTTAAGTTTGAAGGGTTTCATATAAGAGATAAGACGTTTAATCAACGATGATTTAGAAGTTTTTAAAGTATCTTCATCTTTAGATGTAGTATTTCTTGGCATTATTTACCTCCGTTATGCTAATTCCTCTGTGTATTCAAGCTCTTCGTAATCTTTGAACTGATCAGAGTATACCTGATAGTATCTGCCTTTCATTGCAAGAAGAGAGTTATGTGTCCCGTATTCCTTTATACTGCCATCTTCAAGGTACAAGATTATATCGGCATTTTTAACAGCCGAGATTCTGTGTGCAATCAAAAAGGTAGTAGGTTTGTTTTTCAAACCGTTCAGATTCTTAAGAAGTTGAAACTCCGTTTCCATATCCAAAGCGGATGTAGAATCATCGAGTATTAAAATAGATGACTTTTTAATCATTGCCCTGGCAATTGAAAGACGTTGCTTCTGACCTCCTGAAAGACCTATTCCTCTTTCTCCTATTTCAGTATCATAACCATTTTCAAGACTTGAGATGAAATCATCTATGCATGCCATATTACAGGCGTCTTTTATACTCTGTTCAGAAGATTTTTTTACTGAAAAAGCAACATTGTTGGCTATTGAATCAGAAAAAAGGAAGGTATCTTGAAAAACAACCGACATTGAACTTCTTAAAAGATCAAGATCAAGGTCACGTATGTCTTTACCATCAATTTCAACTGATCCCTCGGTCACATCGTAGTATCTTCCGATAAGACTTACCAGGGAAGTCTTTCCCGAACCAGTCGTCCCCATGATGGCAACGGTTGATCCAGCTTTAATATTAAGGTTTATATTTTTCAAAACATAAGAGTTATTATATTTGAAAGATACATTTTTAAAGGTGATGTCTCCTTTTATTTCTAATGGTTTTATACAGTCTTGCGTGCTTGCTATATCTGCTTTTGTGTTCATGATACCAAAGATTTTTTTAGCTGAGGTATTTGCCTGCGAAATGACGTTGGTAAGCCAGCCCATCATTCTCATTGGCCACACAAGCATGGAAAGATATCCGTTAAAAGCCACAAGAGTTCCGATAGATATATCTTCTTTTATAACCAGCATTCCTCCAAAAGAAATGACTAAGACTATAGAGATATTCGTAAGGAACTCAATCAAAGGATAGTACTTTCCCCAGATCTTTGCCTTTTCAACGTTTAAATTATAGTTGACTGCATTCAGATTCAGAAATTTCAGAATCTCATGCTTTTCGCGTGCAAAAGCTTTTACAAGCCGTATGCCAGAAATATCCTCCTGTGCGGTGGTGTTTATATGTACGGCATGATCGCTTATCTTATCAAAAGCTTTTTCTATATCTTTCTCAAGCTTCATAGCCAGCCATGCCAGAATAGGCATGATACACAAGCTTATAAGAGCAAGCTTCCAGTTAAGATACAAAAGAATTGCAGCTGCAAAAATAAAATATATTGAATTTTCAATAAACAAACTTATTCCAAAAGCCAAAGCCATCCATATATTATCCACATCTTCAGTTAATCTTGACATAAGCTCTCCAGTGTTCATATTGTCAAAGTATTTGAAAGAAAGAGTCTGAATGTGATCAAAAAGATCGTTTTTAATATCTGTTGCCACGCGTACTCCAAGGTAGTCAAGGGTATATTCCCGAAAGTATCCGAGAATAACCCTAACTAAAGTAATTGTAGCAAGTGAAACAAGGATAATGCCAAGCAGAGAAGTTTCCTTGTTCAAAAGTACTCTGTCAACAATAACCTTTGAAAGAAAAGGCTGCATAAGATCTAAAACAATTGATACAAAAAGAAAAACGAAAGGTAAAAAAACTAACAGCTTATACTTTCCTATATATTTAAGTATTTTTTTCATGAGGTACACTCCTTTGCCTGATTTTTACATGAAACGGCGTACGCTTAATAAAATATTGTTTATCAAATAAGTTTCCTTGTTTTCTTCAAAAGACTCTATTGATTTTCTCTGTTTTTTAATAGTATTTTTCATAATTATCTCCTTTTTAAATTATTTTAGATAGTTCAATGTATATTTCACTTAACTCATAGATATTTTCGAGTGCGGCTGAGTATCTGCCGTTTTTACTCTGGATATTTTCCTGTATAAAGTATTTTTTATTTTTCATAAGTATGCCTCCTTAGATATAGTTCTTCATGTTCATTAGTTTTTGACAACATAGAGTTTTGTAAAAGCTCAAATGTAAAGTTGCTCTTTTGAAGTGACTCTGTCCTGTAACTTCTTGAACCATTAAAAATCTCATTGAAAATTTTCATCATAAAGTGCCCTCTCCCTTAAATGCCATGTTACTTTGATGCCAGTTCCACAACTTCAGTTTTCTGCTATTCCCCGAATAAGCTTATTCATACCTTACCTCCTTAAATAAAAAAACCATGGTATCGTTATACCATGGCTATTAAAAAAAATTAATCAAAAAATTTTTTTTTAATTACTCTCATATAAAAAGAGCCATGGTATATGAATAACCATGGCTCTGTAATTATCGATCTTCGGTTAAGAAGCTGATACAGAGGCAAGGCTATTCAAAATTGACACACCAATCCCGCTAAGATTAAAAATGCCGTTAACTGCGCTGAATTTTCTTCTTATCATGACCTTACCTCCTTTTATTTTATTTAATACGTTTAAGAGTATATAGTAACAAAATTACAAAAAAAAGTCTTTTGTATTGACAAAACGTAAATTAAAATGAGATAAAAAGACTCAACTTATCTTCATTGCACAGAATAAAGTAAGCGAATCAGGATACTACTCCGGTAAAAAAATTATAAGACAGACACGTCGTCAGTTCTTATGGTCAAATCAAAGAAATACTTGCAGTAAATCCGGATAACAATAATTATAGAATGTAAGCCGCCGTAGATTATACGTTTCCTTGCTTTATAAAGAATTTTATATTCAAAATACTTCCATACATATTATTTCTGTCATTAATATTAACATATTTTGCAACTTTTACTGTTCTTTTTTGCATACTATATGATATAATAAATTGACTATAACTATATATTTTTGATATTTTACTCTCTAGTCAGCACTTTCAGAAGCAATATTATTTAAACTTATTTGTACATTTATGAATACTTGGAGGCCTTATGAAGATAGGGGAACGTATAAAACTTCTAAGAATCTCGAAAAATATGACACAGGAAGAACTAGCTGAAAGATCAGATTTAACTCGGGGTTTTATATCCCAGCTAGAAAGAGATCTTACATCTCCTACGCTTGAAAACCTTGATCATGTACTCAGAGCATTGGGAAGCGATACAGTAAACTTTTTTTCAAAGATGGATGATCAAAAAAAAGTAGTTTATAAAAAAGATGAACGGATTCCTATCTACGATACACCTTCAGGGGTTAAAGAATTTCTTATAATGTCACAGACCGACCCAAAAAAAATTGAACCTAGAATAGTTGAACTTAATCCGTCAAGTCAGAGTATTCTTGAACAGCCACATGAAGGTTTTGAATTCGGATACATAATCGACGGAAACATTGCTCTTTTGTTAAACGGTACTGTTTACAGGTTAAAAAAGGATGAGGCTTTCTTTTATGAATCCATAATGAGCCACCAGATAAAAAACATTTCACGAACTCAGAAAGCAAAGGTTCTTTGGATGGAAATTTATTGATAAAGAGGTGATTTTTATGATTGCTGCTTTGGGAAGACACATAATTGCTGATTTTTATGACTGCGACAGAGAATGTCTTAACAACACTGAGAAAATACAGTACCATATGCAAAAAGCCGCTATTATAAGTGGCGCACATATTGTTACTTCAAGTTTCCATACTTTTCTGCCTTATGGTGTAAGTGGAGCTGTTATTATTTCGGAGTCTCATCTGGCCATTCATACATGGCCAGAGTACGGCTATGCCTCAGTGGATCTCTATACCTGCGGCGATCATGTCGATCCTGAAAAAGCCTTTGAATATTTAAAATGTGCATTTAAGTCCGTTAAAGTTGAGAAAGAGGAGCATCTACGCGGAAATTTTGAGATTTTGGGAATAAAACAAAGTTCTTTATCTGAGAACAAAAAAATAGAGGTTAAAGTATGCTGATAGACAGTAAAAACTTTTCAATTGAATATCATAGCAGGAGCGGGTACGGAACTTTTCACAGAATAGATAAAAGAATCTATTCAAAACAATCTGAGTATCAGAAAATTGATATCTTTGAAAACACAGCCTTTGGGAAGGTATTTACTCTTGATGATGTTATAATGACAAGAGAATCAGATGAATTTATTTATCATGAAATGCTTGTACATGTTCCGATGATTCTTCATCCTAATCCGGAAAAGGTTCTTATAATAGGGGGCGGCGATGGAGGAACCAGCAGAGAGGTTCTTAAGCATTCCTGCGTTAAGCAGGTAACCTTATGCGAAATAGACGAAGAAGTAATTAAAGCAGCAAAAACATACCTTCCATTCACATCATGCGAATTTGATAATTCAAAGTTAGATATAGTCATTGAAGACGGTGCGAAATTTGTCAAAAAATTTCATGATTACTTTGACATAATTCTTATTGATTCTACAGATCCGACAGAAGGTCAAGCTAGTCAACTTTTCAAAGAGGATTTTTATCTTTCGTGCTTGGAAGCCTTAAAGAAAGATGGAATACTTTCAGCCGAAACTGAGGATCCTTTTATCCACAAAGAATGGATGATAAATGCTTACAAGCGTATACAAAACGTTTTCTCAAATGCATACTTATACACGGCTTATATTCCGCAGTACGCCCCGGGCTGCTGGTCATTTACTCTGGCATTCAAAACTCCTGGAAATATAGAACCAAAAATTCAAAATCATGAGATACTTACTAAAACACGTTATTACAACCTTAATATTCATAAAGCTTCTTTTGCTCTTCCTCAATTTATAAATACGTTAATTGAATAAAATAACTAAAGTTATGCTATAATCTTTATACGTATATGATTTGAGGTGAAAGTTTTGTTAAGAGCCAAAAGCCTTAATAAATTTGTTCTTACAAGTACACTTTTCGTATTTGTTTCTTTTATTTTCCTCATTTCAATCTTTTTATATATTTCACTGAACGAGTATATAAAAAAAGAAGCCGTGAAAAAAGCAGAAAGCGCTGCCATGCTTACGGTAAGTTATGTTGAAAAACAGTTTGAACGGGCATTGCTCAATGCTCGTTTTTTGTCTTTTTTACTGGAAACAACTAAAGCTCAAAGTAATCCTTCACGAGATGATGTAATAAAAATACTTAAGAATATTGTTGAAAACAACTCTGAATTTCTTGGAGCATGGGTAGTTTTTGAACCAGATGCTTTCGATGCAAGGGATTATGAATACATAAATTCTCCCGGTGCTGATAAAGATGGAAGATTTGTACCATACTACAACAGTATTGATGGGTATCATCTGGAAAGCTGTTACGGATACGATGATCCTTCTTCATTTTCAGACTGGTACAACATTCCTAAAAGGACAGGCCTTGAAACAATTGTAGATCCTTTTGAATACATTATAAAAAATGAAACAGTTCTTCTCATAAGCTACTCTGTTCCAATCTTTAATAATAATACTTTTATAGGCGTCGCAGGAGTAGATATTTCAAATATCCAATTGAAAAATTTTGTTTCTGGATTAAACTCAGTAAATGATTCCAAAGTTTTCATTCTTTCTTCAACCGGAAAGTTCATGGTTCATCCAGACGATACTTTTCATGGAAAAAATTTTGAATCCTTTTTATCTTTTAGAAACACAGATGAAAAAAAAATACTGGCTGCTATGCATTCAGGAAAATTGAATTCCTTCTTTGATTACTCTTACTTTGAATCTTCAATCACTCTTAATATAATAGTCCCTATAAAAATTACAAAGTATGCTTCTTCGATTACGCTTTTTATGACAATGAATACCGATAAACTTTTTTACCAGTCAAACAAAATACTTAATTTTGTTCTTATGGTGCTTCTTGTTTCAATTATCTTCTCTATCACTTTTATTTTTATACTAAGCAATCGAATAACCTCTCCGATAATTGAGCTCGCAGAGAAAGTTCGTGCATTTGGCCGTGGAGATTTTGATATTAGTTTTGAAAGCGGGAGGAATGACGAGATAGCGCTTATATCTAAAGAACTTGATAAAATGTCCAAAGCACTTATTCAAAAGATGGAGGAAATAAACCAGAAGAATGATCTGCTCAACGACAAAAATCAGGAACTGGCGAGCTCTTACAGAAGTTTACAGTCGAAAGAAATGGAATTACGGACTCTTTATGAAACGATTTCAAAAAACAAAAATATTTTAGATGAAAAAAATCAAGAACTGGAAAAGCTCAACATAAGACTTAATGAACTATTACGGCTTGAAACCATGAGTAAAGAAAGATTTATGGGCTTTCTAAATGTCACTGGAGAGTTTTCGGATATACTCCTTCTTTCTGACTCTCAGATTATAAGGCGTCTTATGATAAACACATCTTCGATGCTTAAGAATGACTATAGTATATCTATTCTTTTTGATGAAGATTTGAACATAAAAGATATATCAACTGTCGGTCCTAAAGCTTTGAACATTGATTTTATCAATTTTACTGTAAAGGAGATAGACATCTTTGATTCAGTTACAAAAATTACTCCTGATGAAATTTTAGCCTCTTCAAAGTATGGCTATATGAAAAAACTTTTAAAAGACCATACTTCCAATGTTTCTGACATAATTGCCTGCCCCATAAAAAACGGAGGAAAATCCTTCGGGCAGTTTTATTTTTTCTTTTTTAACCGGATATTTTTTTCGCCCGAAGATATTAAAATAATTACTTCTTTTCAAAAAATAACAGAACTGCTTTTAAAAATAAAAATTTATGCAGATAGAATTAATAATGCATATACTAATTTCGCTCATAAACTTGCTCTTATTGCCGAGAACTATGATGAAGATACAGGCTTTCACATTAACAGAGTTGGTAAGATAGCAGGTTTTCTTGCGCTTAAATACGGACTACCTAAAGAAACCGTTCGACAGATAGAAAAATTCGGTCCTCTACATGATATAGGAAAGATATTTATTCCAAAAGAGCTCCTGATGAAAAAGTCAAAGCTTTCTGAACAGGAGTATGAAGTTATGAAGAATCATACATTATATGCGAAAAATATTTTACAGGATGATGATTATTTCACAGTAGCACTCAACATAGCACTTTATCACCACGAAAAATATGACGGCAGTGGTTATAATTCTGGATTATCAGGAGAAAGTATACCTATTGAAGCCCAACTTGTTTCCATTACAGATGTATACGATGCCCTGAGATCTAAAAGACCTTATAAAGATGCCATGTCTCATATACATGCTGTAGAAATTCTTAAAAATGGAGACAGCAGAACCAAACCTACAGATTTCAATCCTAAAATCCTTGAACTTTTCATTAAATACGAACGCGAAATCGGAAGAATATACGATATATTCTCTTAACTCTTGGAGGAAAGATGACAGTATACGATCTTACACATGTTATAGAAGAATCCATGCCAGTATATCCCGGCACTGATGGTCCAAGACTTTCTACTGCCTGTACTTTAGAAAAAGACGGTTTTAAAGAAACCTTAGTCACAATGTTCACACACACCGGAACACATGTAGACTGTCCGGAGCATCTTTTTCAATCGGGCGAAAGTACAGACAAAAAAGATATATCTAGTTTTTTCGGAAAAGGCTGTGTTCTGGATTTTTCTTTTTTAAAAGAAAATGCAGTTATAACTAAAAAATACCTGCTTGAATCAGAAAAAACTATTAATGCCTCAGATTTTGTTATTCTTCATACAGGTTGGGCGAGATTTTGGAATTTTCCCGAATACTTCGGCAACTTCCCGGTACTTGATAAGCAGGCTGCCCAGTATCTTTCTCAGTTCAATCTTAAGGGCATAGGTCTTGATACAATATCTCTTGATCCGGTGAATCATGAACTTATAAACCATAAAATAATACTTTCAAAGCACATTTGTATAATAGAAAACCTCAACAATACAGAAAAGCTTATCGGTAAAGAGTTCCTGTTTGCATGCTTACCTTTAAAAATCAAGAACGGCGATGGTTCGCCGATAAGGGCCGCAGGAATCGTTTTATAATCTACTCTCTGTAAAAGTATAGTTTTCCGTCCTGAACAGAATAAGAGATCAATTTTTCGGAGATGAACATCTCAAGATATCCGGCAACTGTTGTGCTTATAAGCATATACTGTTTAAAGTCAACGGAAAGCTCGTTTAATATAATTATATTTTCAACTATTTCTTCTTTGGTAAAAGCATTTTTCAAAAATGTATAGATCTGATCTCTGAAAAATTCGACCGCTGATACATTCTTAGATGCCAGTTGTTCAATCTCCTGTTTATCATATACTTTGCAAGAATGTCCGGGAAGGAAAAACTCCGCATCCGAAGATAGTATCTTGTTAACAGATATCAAAAACTTCTTTATATCATAAATATAAGGTATTTTATATTTTTGAAGCTTTTCTTCACTGAAAATACTGTCGGAAATATAAAAAACCTTTTCTGGTGTAACTATTCCCGTCAGAGCTTTGGAATGGCCACCCAGATCGATTATTTCAAATTTCTCATCATTAATCTTATTAATACCTTCTTCAAGGATCGCATCAATTTTTTCTTCTTTTGTACTCCATTCTATATGGCTGCATGGAATCCCGCCCCAAAGTATGCTTGAGTATAGAAAATTGTTCTCTATAAATACCTTTTCGCCCTTTGAGGAAAAAAATTCACATCCGGGGTATTTATTCCGAAAATAGCTGTTTGAACCGCAATGATCAAGATGATGATGAGTATTGAAAACATACTTTGGATGAAAGGCACATGAAGAAATTTCTTCATCGATCTTTTTCGCTGCAGAGGAGTTAAGTGGTGTATCAATAACTAGGCAGTTTTTATTTCTGAAAACATAAAGTCCTATGTTAGTAGGAGAATTGATATAATATGATCCGCCTTTTATTTTTAAACAAGAAATACTTATCACCTCACAATTTTCAACTTTTTGAAGGACTTTGAGCTTTCACAAAAATCATAAGAACTCCGCCGATTATAAAAAGGATTATAAGGCTTAAGACTCCAAACCTTGGATTTCCAGTTATCTGAGAAGCCATTCCATAAAGCAGTGGGCCAAATATTGCGGCAAATTTTCCAAAAATATTGTAAAATCCAAAGAATTCGGCAGATTTTTCTTTGGGAATAATCTTTCCGAAAAGCGATCTGCTTAAAGCTTGTATGCCTCCCTGTGAAGTGGCAACAAGAAGACCAAGTATCCAAAATTCTAGTTCAGATTTTATGAAATATGCATAGATCGTTACAAAAGTGTATACTATAATCCCGACAAAAAGCATTATTTTTGCAGAGAACTTTTGGGCAAGCTTCCCATAGATAATTGCAAAAGGAAAGGCAACAAACTGAATTACAAGAAGAACTACCATTAGTGTTGTATTAGAAAGATTGATATCCTTTCCAAATATTGTTGCCATAGATATTATGGTATGAACACCATCAATATAAAAGAAAAAAGCAAGGAGAAACAAAAAAATATTTTTATACTGTTTGATCTCTTTGAAAGTCTTTATGAGTCTTAAAAAGCTTTCTTTAACAGGTCTTGTGCATGGTTCAAGATAGTTGACTTGTTGTACGTTTTTCAAAAGAGGTATTGAAAATATGAACCACCAGAGTGCTGTTATGATAAAAGAAAGCTTAGTTGGAATAATAGCCGAATCAAAACCAAGAATCTGAGGTTTCATTATCAGGGCAATGCTTATAATAAAAGGTATCGTACTTCCAATATAGCCGTATGCAAAACCGTTTGTAGATACCCAATCCATTCTATCTTCTGTTGTAACGTCAACAAGCATAGAATCATAAAAAAGATTTGAACCGGAAAATCCGATAGCAGTAAGAACATAGATAAACAGACAGAAAAACCATTGACCTTCGCTCACAGTAGAAAGCAGTCCGGTAAAGAATATTCCCATAAGGAGGAAGAAAATAAAAAATCTTTTCTTCATGTTCTTATAATCTGCAATAGTTCCAAGAATAGGAAGCATAAGAACTAGAAGAACGGTTTCAATAGAGTTGGAATATGCCCAGAAGGCAGAAGAATCGGTGTCGCTAAGTCCCTTGGACGCTACATCTTTAAAAAATATCGGAAGAATTGTTGAAGTAACAGCCATCGAATAAGCTGAGTTGGCCCAATCATACAAAATCCAGCTTTTTTCTTTTTTGTTCACAGACTTACCCCCCTTTAAAAACAAATTTTAATCATTCCCCTTTACAGAACAATTATATCATAATGCTACTTTTTTAAGCATTTTTGAACAAGTGTGATATAATTTACATGACAAAAAAAGAATGGAGTGACAATAATGGAAAACAACGGTTCAGTTGATGTTGTAATTGAAAAGCTTATATACGGCGGCTATGGTCTGGCAAGGTATAATAATGAAATCTATATGGTTGAGAATGTTTATCCTCAGGATATCGTAAGGGTAAAAGAGAAGTTCAAAAAAAAGAACACTATCTTTGCATCTGTTGAACAGATAATAAAACCTTCTCCATACCGTACGGCTTCTCCGTGCAAACATTTTCCGAAATGTGGCGGATGTCAGTGGCTTGGGCTGAAGTACGAACAGCAGCTGCAGGCTAAGCATTCGATTGTTGAAGAACAGTTCAGACGTATCGGAAGCATTGAGGTCAATGTTTCACAGATAATTGAAAGTGATGATTCAACACAGTACAGATCAAAGATGGAATTCGGATTTTCTTATGGTAAAAAAACTGTTTTAGGTCTTAAAGAGGCAAGCACGCATAATATAATAGATATAAACAACTGTATAATATCGCCTGCACCCTTTGATAAAATACGGAATACTGTTAAATCAATAATCTCTGACATGAACTTATCTGTGTATGATCCGGAAAAGAAAAGTGGTGTACTTAAGCATCTTGTACTAAGAAAATCCTTTTCTAAAAATGAAACCATGCTTATTTTTGTTACCCATACAGAATATTTTCCAAAAGAACATGAGTTTAAAGAAGAGCTCTCAAAAAAGGTTCATGCAGATTCTATAGTTCATGTGATGAATACCTCAGACACGGTTACACTAAGAGGACCGTACAAAACATGGAAGGGCGAAGGAGTTTTGAGAGAAGAGTTTGATGGATTTTTATTTCAGATTCCACCTACTTCTTTTTTCCAAAATAACTATAACGTTACTCATAAAATGCTTAACTACATTCTCAAATACTTCAAAACTTTAAACACCGCATCAGATTCACTGCTTGATCTTTATTGTGGTGTGGGGCTTTTCAGTATTTATTTTGCTCCTCTTTTCAAGACCGTTTACGGTGTAGAGACCTCAAAGGTTTCTATAAAAGCTGCCTGTTCAAATTCAAATATAAACTCGGTAAGGAATACACGCTTTTCGTCCTCAAAATCAGAAGATTTTATTCTTCAATCGTGTATTGAATCAAAAAAATTCTCTTACGCTATAATCGATCCTCCTAGAGAAGGAATAGGTGTTCTTTCAGCTAAAAATCTTGCAAAAATAACTGAAAAGGCCATAGTATATATATCATGTGATCCAACAACTCTGGCGCGAGATATAAGAGCATTTATGGAAAGCGGTTTTGAAGTACTTTCTGTTCAGCCTTTTGACATGTTCCCAAACACTTATCATGTAGAAACTGTTGTTATTTTAGAAA
>Ga0208826_1003007_pt1 | contig 12005 bp, 10 predicted proteins | sample AD_UKC115_MetaG_FD_184451 | JGI IMG/M metagenome (GOLD analysis project Ga0208826, IMG submission 184451) | Active sludge microbial communities of municipal wastewater-treating anaerobic digesters from Hong Kong - AD_UKC115_MetaG (SPAdes)... | ecosystem: Engineered > Bioreactor > Anaerobic >... | reverse complement strand
TAAAATTTGGAAATTTAATCAAATAAATTTCCAAACAATAATATAATATTTTATTCTCTCACAAAATATTTTCCTAAAAAATTTAAATACTATCATTTTTCATCTTTTTTAAATTTATTTATTAAATTTGTATAAAATATTAATTAGTTGAAAATTAATAATTATTTTTTGAAATCATTTCATTTTATTAAAACCAATAAAAATAAATTTTTATTATTTTTATTCTTTTTTTATGTGCTCATTTTAACGATTATACCTTATAATGATAGAGACAATATTAAGCAAAATAGTAAGTTGGATTTTCCAGAATTAGTTGATAGAGGTTACCTAAATGCTATTGTAGAACATAATAGTATGAGTTTTTTTGTTCACAATGGTAAATTAATGGGGCTACAATATGATTTATTGAATTATATTAGTAAAAGGTGGAACCTCAAAATTAATCCAATTGTTGTAAATGATCTCAGTGAAGCTATATATCTTGTGGCTTTTGATACCATTGATATCCTAACGTCTGAAATTACTATTTTACCCAAAAGATATCCGTGTTTAGAGTTTAGTATTCCTTTATACAAAACAAAAATGGTATTAGTTTTATATGATTCTATTCATCCAAGTTATAAAATTAGAAATTTTTCAGAGCTACATATCGAAAGTTTGCAGAATAAGTCTATTGCTGTCCCTTCTATGTCGATATTTATTAATTATTTAAATAATTTAAAGGATAGTTTAAAAATTAATTTTTCAATAAGGGAGTTATCTGAGGAACCAGAATCTATATTAGATAGTGTTATGAATAAAAAAATTTTTGCTACTGTGATGGATGAAAAAATTCTTATTGTCAATACTCCGCTTTTGCATAATACAAGTTCTTATTATTTGCCATATCCTTCTTTTGACATTGGGTGGGCTTTTAGTTGCCATCAACCTATTTTAAGGGATAGCATCAATCAATTGTTGTTATATTTGAAAAAAAAAGGTATTTTAGATTTCTTATTAAATAAATATCAAAAACCTATTTATATAAATCAAAGCAATCAATTAACAGCACATTCGAAAAGGACAAAAAAGCTTACTCCTTATGACAAGATACTAAAAAAATATGGCAAAGTATATGGAATAGATTGGCGACTTGTAGCGGCATTGATTTATAATGAATCTAAATTTAATGTAAATGCTATTTCGAGTAAAGGTGCTTTTGGGATAATACAAATAATGCCAGAGACAGCTGATATTTATGGTATTTCTTCGCAAAGCTCTATTGATGAACAAATTAAAATTTCTTTTAAAATTCTGAATAATTATAAAATTACTTTAAAACAATTTTTTAATAATGAAAAAGATTTATATAAAGCCATGATTGCTTCATATAATTTGGGGTTGGGTCATATTTTGGATGCTATTAATTTAGCCCTTAAATATGATGGAGAAATTTTTAATTGGGAACAAGTCTCTAGATGGCTCATGAATAAAGCTCAAAAAAAATATTATTCTGATCCAATTGTTAGAAATGGATATTGTAATGGTAGATTAACCGTATATTTTGTAAATATTGTATTCGATACTTATGAAAATTATGTACAGCTTATTTAAAATTGTACCCATTAATTATAATATAAATACTGATATTTTTTAAAATCACCTTTAAAAGTTGCAATTCATTTTTTTATTTATAAATTTGTAAAAATAAATTTATAAGTGATGAAAAAGGTTATTTCTACAGATCAAGCACCCAAAGCCATAGGTCCATATAGTCAAGCAATAGAATGTAATGGATTATTATTTATTTCTGGACAAATACCCATAGATCCTTCTACGGGAGCAATAGTAGATGGTGATATCAAAATTCAGACTCGCAGAGTTTTGCAAAATATCACAGCTATTTTAGAAGCTGCAGGTTATCAATTGGACGATGTCATTAAATGCACTGTCTTAATGGCAGATATGAATGATTTCGCAGATATGAACGAAATATATGGTGAATTTTTTACTAATAATAAGCCTGCAAGAGCAGCATTTGGTGTTGTACAGTTACCCATGAAAGCAAAAGTAGAAATAGAATGTATAGCTTCTAAATAAAATTATTATATTTACTTAAACTTACACAATGCTAAATGCTACTAATAAACAATTTTAATTAAATGCCTAATTTAATTAAAATTATTCATTTACTAATACTTCTTTTAGCACATCTATCATATTATCTACAAAAATAGGTTGTAAATTTTGAGTATAGTGTTTTTCTATATCATAGAAGTCTGCCATATTATCAGCAGGTAAGATAATTTTATTAATGCCTGCCCTCGAAGCTGCTAATATTTTTTCTTTAATACCACCTACAGGTAATACTTTTCCTCTGAGAGTTATTTCACCAGTCATAGCTATGTCATTACGTACAGGTTTATTGAGCAAAACACTTGTCATCGCAGTTAGCATAGTTACACCTGCAGAGGGTCCATCTTTGGGTATAGCACCTTCGGGTACATGAATATGTATATTAAGTTTTTGATAAAAATCTTCTTCAATATTCAATGTTTTAGCATTAGCTTTTATGAACTCGAAGGCTAATGTAGCAGATTCTTTCATCACATCGCCTAGATTACCAGTCATAGATAGTTTGCCATCACCTTTGTGAGTAGATGCTTCGACGAAAAGAATTTCGCCACCTACTGGTGTCCATGCTAATCCTAATACTACTCCTACCATTGGTTGAGTAAGGGCTTTTTCGCGTTTAAAAATTGGTACACCTAGAATTTCTTTAATATCATTAACTGTTAATGTAGTTTTTTTCAATTTACCAGAAGCGAAATCTACTGCTTTATTACGAATAATTTTAGATATACGTTTCTCTAATGCTCTCACACCACTCTCTCGAGTGTAATTATCTATAATTTCTTTTAAAGAATTTTCCGAAAATTTTAAACCAGATTTAGCCATTCCATTTTCTTCTAATTGTTTGGGCACTAAAAAACGTTTGGCTATTTCTAATTTTTCCTCGAGTACATAACCATGTAGCTCAATTATCTCCATTCTATCGAGTAGTGCAGGATTTATACTAGCAATATTATTAGCAGTAGCGATAAACATTACTTTAGACAAATCAAATTCTGTCTCTAAGTAGTTATCATAAAAATGTGTGTTTTGCTCTGGGTCGAGAACTTCTAATAGTGCGGCTTGTGGATCGCCTTGTATAGACATTGTACCGACTTTATCAATTTCATCGAGCATAAAAACAGGATTAGAAGATTGTACTTTTCGCAAGCTTTGTATTATCCTGCCAGGCATAGCGCCCACATATGTTTTTCTATGACCTCTTATCTCAGCTTCATCATGCAATCCACCAAGAGAAATGCGAATATATTTACGCTCAAGGGCTCTAGCAATAGATTTCCCTAAAGAAGTTTTGCCTACACCAGGAGGGCCTACTAAACATAATATTGGTGAACGCATATTACCATTCAACTTAGTAACTGCTAGAAATTCAATTATCCTATCTTTAACTTTTTCTAACCCAAAATGATCCTCATCTAGCACTTTACGTGCTCTTTTTAGGTCATAATTATCTTTAGTATATTCATTCCAAGGTAAATCTACTAAAAGCTCTAGATAGTTTAGTTGTACAGAATATTCAGCTGCAGCAGGGTTCATGCGTTGTAGTTTTTTGAATTCTCTATCAAATAGTTCTGCTACTTCTACTGACCATTGTTTTTTTTGAGCTTTTTCATATAAATTTTTTAACTCTTGTTCATTAGTAGATACTCCTAATTCATCTTGTATAGCTTTTAATTGAACATTCAGAAAATAGTCTTTTTGCTGTTTATCTATATCAGATTTTACGCGTTCTTCTATTTTTTCTTTAATCTCTAAAATTTGAATATCACTAGCTAATTTTTCTAAAACTATATTTGCTATTTCTATAGGGTCATCACTCTCAAGGATTCTTTGTTTTTTTTCTATTGGCAGATTTAAGCTAGTAGAAATAAAATAGAGCAAATAAATAGGACTTTGGATATTTTCTATAGCCATACTAGCCTCATCAGGCACATTAGCAGATTGCTTGATAAGTTTTTTAGCATAATTTTTTATTAACTCAATAGAAGCAGAAAATTCTTGATTATTTTTAGGTTCAATGATAGGTTTGATTTTTTGCACTTTAGCGATATGATATGGTTCGGTAGTTATAGGTTCTATGACTCTAAATCTATTACGACCTTGCAAAACCACCATTTTACTATGATCTGGCATTTGTAATATCTTGATGATTTTGCCCACAGTACCATACTCAAATAAGTCATCAAAGTCTGGATCTTCTACATTAGCATCTTTTTGTGCAATTACACCAACTATATTTGTGGTTTGGCTAACATCATTAATTAATTTTAAACTTTTATCTCTGCCAATGGTAATGGGCATTATGCTACCAGGATACAAAACTGCATTACGTAATGTAATTATTGGCAGTTCTTTAGGTACACGCTCACTATTAATATGTTTTTCATCATCAGCTGATATCACTGGGAAAAAATCTTCAGCACCTTCACTCATAAAAAAAGCAATATTATTCATTAATTCTCCAATTTCTGACATCTTGTCTTAATTTTTATTATTTTTTAATTTTTATTATTAGTTACAAATAAAAGACCAAAATTTATTATCTTAATCCTTACTTCAATTTTTTATAAAATAATTATTATGACAAATTTATTATTTATAACTGCGCTTTCTGAAAAAATAAATTATCACTCCTGCCAAGCATACTAATAGAATAGGCACAACTATATTTATAGTTCTAATAATTGCTAAATTAATTTCAACTTTTCTTTTATCTAATAATCTAATATTAATATCGCGGTTTCTAATAGATATAATATCTGCTTCATCCAATAAATAATTTACACAATTTAATAGAAATTCACGATTACCATACATTATACCAGTATATCTATCATAACCAAGAGGATAGGGTATGTATTTACCCTGACGAAAAACAACTTGATTTTTAGCAACATTGCCATCTCCAATGATAATCATTCTATTAGGTTTACTAGTTTCAGTGAAACGAATATCAGGATCTTTAGATATGGTATCTGGAATTCTATCTTTATATAAACTAGTGAAACTACCTTCTAATAATACTGCCATTGGGATATTACTTCTATTAAAAAATGATCTATCTGCTTTAATACGTAAAAAATTTAGTGAAATAATAGATGGTGTATTTAGAAGGCGAGAATAATTACCAGAAGACAAAAGAATAGTTTTACGAATACCTGGTTTGGCAATAGTATCTATACTACTAGCGAATTCAAATTTTATATCATTAATATTTCTAACAATTGGATGTCCTTTGATATTAGCAACTGTGGGGAAGAAATACCAATTAAATAATGAAAATTGTGGTTGATTACCCACTTGTCCAGTTTTGACAGGTATCTGAGCACTATGATAATCCATCACAAGGTCTTTATTTACTCTGGCACCATAGTTAAATAGCATATCATCTAGATTAATATCATTAGGTATAGCTAAAATATCTGATTTAGATTGCAGACTATCCATATCTGCTAGGGCACCATCTATCAACCACAGTACTCTGCCACCTTTCATTATATATTGATCGATAATAAATTTATCCATTTCATCAAAAGTACTATCTGGAGCAGCAATGATGATAGCTTTGTATTCGTCTAAAGCTTTTAGTTGATGATTTATCGGTATCTGGCTCACAATATAATAATCTTGCAAAGCTAATGCTAAATCATTGATTTCTAAAACATCTAATTCTCCATGTCCTTTTATGAAAGCTATTTTAGATTTTTCTTGTAATGTAATGCGATAGATACCATCTATTAGCTTGTATTCTGTATTCTCAATAGCATCATTTATTAATTCTTCTTTAGAACCTGGAATATTAGAATAAATAAAATTAATCGGTATCTCTCTACCTTTGTAAGTAACAATAGCACATGGCCAAACAACATTTTCACTCGTACCAGTTTCGCTCATTTCATAATCTATAGATGGTACTAATCCTCTATATTCTAACTCTTTAAGATAATTGCGAAGTGTAGCCTCGTCTTTACCCTTTGCAGGATCTATCAGATCATATTTAATCAACCTTTTGTTGTATGCTTTGAATTCATCAAGAGTTTCTATTATAGTTTTTTGTAATCTTTTATATGAAGGTGAGAGATTGCCATCTAAAAAAACCTGGAAATATACATAATCATCGAGATTTTTTAACACATTTTTAGTAGCTGGAGAGAGAGAATATCTTTTTTCACTAGTGAGATCGATTCTAAAATATAAAAAACTAGCAATGATATTAATGGCTATTAACCCTAATATTACAATAGCTAGATTCCATTTATTATTTTTGAAAACATTTTTTTTGTTTTTCATCACAAAATTTCTTTTTTATTTTTAATTAACATATTATTATCTACTTCTATGATCTAGTTTATATTTTGTTAAATATAAAAAACCAAATGTTAAACTGAGTAAATAAATAACATCTCTGCTATCTATGACGCCTCTACTGAGCGAAATATAATGATCATTAATGCCTAAACTTTTAATAAATAAACTAATAGAATCAAAAATAGGTAAACGACTAATATATTCAAAGCCAATATAAAAGAATAAAGAAAGTACAAAGGCAATCAAAAAAGCTATTAATTGATTATTAGCTATAGAAGAACTAAATATACCTAAAGATAAGAAAGTCATACCCAACAAAATAAGACCAATATATGAGCCTGCTATACCTCCTATGTCTACATTACCCATAGGCGAAGCTAATTGATAAACACTATAGAAATAAATAAGTGTAGGCAAAAGACTTAAAATAAAAATTGTTAATCCAGCTAAAAATTTACTAAAAATTATTTGCCAACGAGAAATAGGGAATGTAAATAATAACTCAATAGTACCAGTATTATATTCTTCTGCAAACATTCTCATAGTAATAGCTGGTAAAAGAAATAAAAAAACAAAAGGTGCTAATACAAAAAGTCCATCTAGTACTGCATAACCTCCTAGAGTAATATTAAATTCATTTGGGAATAACCACAATACTAACCCTGTAGCTAGCAAAAAGATGCAAATAACAATATACCCTACTAAAGAAGAGAAAAAATCGGACAATTCTTTTTTATATAAAGCCCACATATGTATTAATAATTTTAATTTGCAAAATTAATAAATAATGCAATAAAGACAATTTTTTTAATTTTGCTTTAAAAAAAATGTTACTTTTTATTTTAGCACTAGTTACTAGTCTAGCTATTCTAGTAAGCTTCAAAATATTCGAGAGATTAAATGTATCTACTCCACATGCTATAGTCATAAACTATATAATTGCATTTGCATTGGGATATTTATATCAGCCATATAATTTTCAAAACATACTATCAGCTGATTGGATTTATTTATCAACCATTAGTGGTATTATATTATCTGTATCATTTTTTATTTACGCACTATCTATTAAATATTTTGGAATAAGTATAACTGCACTTAGTGGCAAAATGTCAATATTAATCCCGATAATTGTAGGATTTGTTTTATTAGGAGACGAAATATTAGTGCATCGCATAATGGGAATTATAATGATATTCCCAGCTTTATATTTACTATTATATGAGAATGATAAACATACTAAAACAAATAAAATCAAATATTTAATATTCCCTATATTACTATTTTTATTTACTGGTAGTAATGATAGTATATTCAAAATAGCAGATACATATTATCTATTCGGAAATATCAGCAATGTTTATATGTTTTTGACAAATGCATTTGCTATATCATTTGTAATAGCTATTATTTTTATCTTAATACAAAAACCATCGATAAATAAAAATCAATACTTAAAAACATGCTTGGCGGGAATAGAATTGGGTATATTAAACTGGTATTCTACTTTCTTTTTTTTAAGGGTTATTAGACTTTTACCAATATCTATATTTATCCCATTATACAATATTTGTTTTGTATTATTGAGTGTTTTATTAGGTAGAATATTATTTAAAGAAAAATTTGATAAAAATAAAATAATAGGAAGCATCATAGCAATACTATCAATTGTATTATTAAGCATATAACAATATTATGTTAGATGAATATAAAACTGTAAAATATAAAAGCGAAGGTATCTACAAAGACAGAAGTAGTAAATTCATTGGAATAATATTGCCAATAGAGAATATCGAAGAAGTAAAAAAACACTTACAAGAAATAAAAAAAGAATACTACGACGCTACACATCACTGCTATGCTTATTTACTTGGCATTAATAAAGAAGTACAATTTGATAGTGATGCAGGAGAACCAGCAGGATCGGCTGGCAAACCAATATTAAACACATTACTTTCATATGACATCACTGATACACTAGCAGTAGTAATTAGATATTACGGAGGTACCAAACTGGGCATACCAGGACTAATAAATGCTTATAAAACAGTTACACAATTGGCAATACAAAACAATGAAATTATTACAAAATATGTATTTGAGCAATTGATCGTGTCTATACCATATGAAAAACAACAACTGTTTTATAATTTACAAAAGAAATATAATTTTGAATATGAAGTAAAAGCTTCGGATAACTCTGGACAAGAAATAGAAGTAAAAATAAGACAAAAATTTAAAGAAGAAGTAAAAAAAGAGTTTAAGGGTTTAGGGGTAAATGTTAGTGGATAGAGGGTTAGAAAAAAGAAAAGTTAGAAATAATATTTTGTTTAAATTAATTAATGATATTTAAATTAATGTATATTTGCTTTAACTTATTTTTATATCTAATAATTCTAGAAAAATATTAAAAAATTTAATATTTAATAATATTCCAATAAAATACATAATAAATCTATTAAATATCATAAAATTTTATTAGTTTAATATCATTACTTATTTTAAACAATTATAAAATTAGTATATACTTAAACCAGCTAATCATTTAGCTAGGAATTAATAAATAATTAAAATATTTATCACTCCTCCTTATGATATTTTCGACTTTTAATAAACCTTTTTCTTCATCAATAAAATAATAATCATATTTTATTAAAGACATTTCAATGAAATTTTGTACATTTTCTCCTATTTTATCATATAAAATTTCAAGTAAAATTATAGGTTTATGTGTTTTGAAATATTTTTTATATCCATCTAATACTTTATCTTCGTAAGCTTCTACATCTATTTTAATTAAATCGATTTTATGGATATGATTTTGTTCAATAAAATCATCTAATGAAATGGCTTTTACAAGATAAGAATTTAAAGAGTTTGAGCTATTATTTAATAAAGTTGCAGCGTATTCATGCTCAGTTTTTGTATCATATATTCTAACAAATTCTGTTTTATCTGAAATTGCTATATTAAATGCATTTATATTATAAGAATTTAATTTAATATTATATATTAATTTTTCATAAACACGCTCTACAGGTTCAAAAGAATAAATCATGGCAGCATTATTTATAGATTGGGCGATTAAAGAATATATACCAGTATTAGCGCCGATATCTAATATCACATTACTATTTTTACATAGTTTAATCCATAAATTAATGCTATTAGGTTCCCATCCATATTTACCATACCAGAATAATTCATTTTCTAATTGATAGCCATAATGTCTCATTTTAAAAGAATGATTTTTGTCTATTTTTACTCTAAAATTACTTTTAAAATACAAATGTTTGGTTATAGAATGTGGTAAATTAAATGGTTTAAAAATAATAAATATCTGTTTTTTAAATGGAATTAATAGATATAACCTTTTAAAAAAACTCTTCACCATATAAATTTTAGTAAAATAATTACAAAAATATTGAAAATCTTATAAATAATTAATAAGAAAATATAAATTAAGCTATAAATTATACTTTTACAATTATAAATATAAAATATAATTGTAAATTAGTAAAAATTATATAAAAATACTTTCTGCAAAATTTTTATTTTAATTAAAATAATCCAATATTAAAATTACTTGTTTTGCTGATATATAATGTCTATGCTTTGTTTTATAAAATCAGTTAATTTCTCGCCATCCAAGAGATTTTGAGAAATGAGAGCAAGATTAATCAAGTGTTTTGCTTTTTTAGTTTTATTTTCCACATTATTGTCCTTGACAATTTCATCAATAACAGGATGAGCTATATTTATAATCATAGTATATTCTTTTTTAAGACCTTGAGCATATTCCATACCACCTAAAGCAGCCATTTCTCTAAATCTTCTTATTATTTCTGGTTGTACCAAGATAATTGGTAAATCTTCATCAGGCATATAACGTGTAGCAATTTCTATATTTACATTATTTAAATCATTAGGGATAAGAGATCCAAATAAATTTTTAACTTCCTCTTCTTTTTGTTTATCTGTATTATCAGATTTATTATCTGTTTTATCTATTAATCTGTCTAAAGTATCAGAATCTATTCTTTTAAAAGTAATGTCATCAAATTGGTTATCTAAGTAATCTATAAAATGGCTATCTAGAATAGAATCCATGATAAGAACAGTATATCCTTTATCAATGGCAGGTTTAATATATGAATGTTGAGATACAGGATCAGTAGTATATAGAATAACAATTTTATTATTTTTATCTGTTTGAGTGTCTTTAATTTTATTTTTTAATTCATCTAAAGTATAAAATTTATGATTAACATCTTCGAACAAAGCGAAATTAATAGCTTTCTGACTAAACTCTTGATGTGTCATAATTCCGAATCTAACAAAATCGCGTAAAGCGTGCCATTTATTCTCAAAATCTGATCTATTATTTTTAAACATTTCTTCTAATGTGTCAGCTACGCGTTTGGTAATATGATTTTTAATTTTGCGGACATTAGCATCAGTTTGCAGAGAGCTGCGACTAACATTAAGCGGTATATCTGGTGTATCGATTACTCCTTGGAGAAGCATTAAAAAATCCGGTACAATATCCTCTAAATTATCAGTAACAAATACTTGGTTACAATATAATTGTATTCTATCTCTCTGAGGTTCAAAAGAATTATGTATTTCAGGGAAATATAAAATACCATTAAGAGTAAATGGATAATCTACATTTAAATGAATCCAAAATAAAGGTTTATCTACAGAATAAGGATATAATTCTTTATAAAAATTAATATAATCCTCATCTTTTAAATCTTTAATGTTCTTTTTCCAAAGAGGTTCAGTATCATTAATAATACGAGGTACATCAATAAATTCGGGCTTTTCTTTTGAACCTATATTTTTTTTCTCAGTTCCGAATTGGATAGGATAAGGAAGAAAACGACAATATTTTTTCAAAATATTTAGAATTCTATATTCATCATTGTATTCTAGAGCATCATCACTTAGATGCAAAACAACAGTAGTACCACGATCTGGCAAATCAATATCTTCTAATGTATATTCCGTAGATCCTTCACAAATCCAGTGTACACCTGAAGCATCCGGCAAATACGATTTAGTAAATATTTCCACCTTATCTGCAACCATGAAAGCAGAATAGAAACCTAATCCGAAATGTCCAATAAAATTATCTTTTGATTCTTGATTTTGAAGATATTGCTGAATGAAATCCTGTGCACCGCTGAACGCAATTTGAGCAATATATTTCTCTACCTCTTCAGCAGTCATACCTACACCTCTATCGATTACTTTAATTATTTTATTGTCAGCATCAAGAATTACTTTAATAGTTAAATCACCCAATTCCAGTTCGATTTTTCTCAGAGAGACGAGTTTAGATAATTTAGTAGTAGCGTCTACAGCATTAGAGACTAATTCTCGAAGAAAAATATCAGTATCACTATATAAAAATTTTTTAATAATAGGGAAAATGTTATCACTTTTAACATCAATAAAACCTTTTTTCATAAATGAATGTTTTTTAAGTAGGGAAATGACAAGAAACGTACCTAAATAGTGTAATAAGACAAGTTGTCATATGAACATTTAAATATGTTTCAAACAGTATATGATATTTT
>Ga0208826_1003005_pt1 | contig 12007 bp, 10 predicted proteins | sample AD_UKC115_MetaG_FD_184451 | JGI IMG/M metagenome (GOLD analysis project Ga0208826, IMG submission 184451) | Active sludge microbial communities of municipal wastewater-treating anaerobic digesters from Hong Kong - AD_UKC115_MetaG (SPAdes)... | ecosystem: Engineered > Bioreactor > Anaerobic >... | reverse complement strand
GTCGCACGTTTTTCCATCGTTTGTTTTGCTGCGCGCTGCCGTTGCGGGCGCCAGTCCAATATATCCGGAGGGTGGAAGCGATCATGAAGAGAACACGTATTGGCATGGCAGCAGTTGTTTGTGTGGCCGCTCTGTTTATCGGAGCCATGCAGCAGGCGCAGGCGAAGAAAATTATCTTCATCTACGGCACCGCGAATGCTTCGGACACTAATCTTCAAAATTGCCTGAACAGCACAGGAATCACAGTTGGAGCCACAACCATACCAGGGTTGGGCCACACGGTAACTGCCGTGACGCATGGCACCGAGCAGGACACCTACACCGCGGCTGACGCCGACCTGATTTACATCTCGCAATCCGTCACTTCAACCCTGGTTAAGAGCCACATGGATGATCCGGTGGCCCTGGTCGATAGCGAGCAGACCTTATCCACCACGAGCGGTACCGCAAAACCCTGCTACATGTTCTTTGGCGCCGCTGAGGGAACGCTCGCCACCCCGCCGGAGATGAAGATCACCAACAACACGCATGACATCACCAAGATCTTCCCATTGGGAATTCTTGCCTTCAGCACCAACACCGGCGGCGGGCACTGGTGGATCACCGGCCCGGCCTCGGGCGTCACCGTGCTGGCCGAAGATGCGGCGACTCCGGGATCGGCTGTTCTGGGCGTTATGGAAACAGGCACCCCTGCTTCGGGCTTCTATAAGAATGGCGTGGACACGGCGAACAGCCTGCCCGCGGGCGCCACACCCACCCCGGCGCGTCGTGCCATCCTGGGTATCCAGAACAATAACAACTTTAATCCTCCGACGGTGAATGGCGTTTACCTGTTCCAGCGCACCATCCAGTGGGCCCTGGGCGATGCCGTAACCGCTGGCGGCGGGTCGTCGGTTAAGGATTGGAACAATCGTTAACAAGTAAGAAGGACAAAGCAAGAGGACAATCAAACGCCGGTCTGCCTTAGCAGATCGGCGTTTTTAATAGGTTGGCTCTCCGAGCCGATATCTTTGTTTCGCTAAGGCCAGAACATCAATGTGTAGGGTGGGTCAACGGCCCACCACATCCACTGCTTAGGAAATATACCTATCATCGTGCGCAGCCTGGCCCACCTACTGACGGCTGCCAGGCTGCATACCATCCTTCCCGCTCCAGGGGGAAATTACATTTTCACCCGGAAAATATCCCCGCCACTGACTGTGCCATTGCTCGGATCATACGAGCGCGTGATCAACTCCGGCGACGGCTGCGGAATTTTGCCGTCATAGAATTCGGTCAAATCAGAAACATAGCCTTTATCGGGTCCGGGCGAGAAAAGAATCCAGCCATCGACGGTGCTGAAGTAGCCAAAGCTCTGCCCCTTTTCCGCAAAGGCATCTTGCGGAAAAGTTGTCATGTATGCCACAGGAGTTGTCAACTGGCTTGGAAGCGTGGGCATTTTGTTCGCCCCGACTGCCGCAGGCGGATACACATTATTGTCCACATAATACGCCTCCAATGCCGTGGCCACCGAGCGCATATCCGTCTTCACGCGCGCAACTTGCGACCGTTTCTGCGCTTCCAGAAAATTTGGCACGGCAATGGCGCCCAGAATCCCAATGGGCACGGCCGCCACAGTCATCACCACATCCGAGGCATGCACATTGCCCTGCACAATCCACTGAATGCCATCGGCTGAATTGATGCGCACCTTCAAACGTCCAACACCTTGTTCGCCGCCGCCCAAGGCTGCCAAGGAAGGTACATCCGCGCCTGAAGCCTTGGCCACTTGCTGCATCACGGCTGAAAGATCCTTGACCGCTCGCGCGCTGATAAACTCGATTCCGTTGCATGCCGCGGGGACGATGGCCGCCAGAGACTTGTATTCCTCGGCGGAGGCAAGATTCTTCCCGTTTTTGGCCGTCGCCAGGGCTAATTCGAGTTCCGCCGGATCGCTGGCAATAAATACCCAATTTTGGATTTGCGCCAGAGTCAACTTCACCTGCAGCGGATTATTTGCCGCAAAGATCAGCACCTGTATGTCAGAACCGTCCGATGCCTTGGCCGATGATAGGCCATTTGGCGAGGCTTTTTGCATCAACTTCAATACCGCATCGTGCAAAGCGGCATCTTTTGCCTTGGCCATAAAAACGAAACTCGGGCGAGGCATCTTGACTTCCTTGCCTGCTTCCGAGGAAACCACTACCTGATTCGCCTCATCCAACCTGAGGAAGAATCCGACTTCTCCATCGATGGATGCCATCAAGGCGGCGGGATCAAATCCTGCCTGCATCTGGACCATTCCCAGCGCAGAGGTGACTTGCGATTCGCCCACTGCGCCTACGGCATTGACGGCCACTTGCCTGATCAGCGGAATGATTTGTGTGGTGTCGAGGCATTGATCCGTGGCGATGACCGCATCCGCTGGAATATACGCCAAAGCCTCAAGCGTCTTTGGCTCGCCGCCAAATAATGAGAATAACCCGCTTCGCGGAGTCAGATGCAGAAAGGCTTTCATTCGCCCTTGCCGCACATCCAACGGGACCACGCTTAACCCAACATCGTTTAATCCATCCAACCCGAGCGATTTTACGATGGTGCGCAAAATTGGGGTGATTGCCGCCGCTTGCGGTTGTCCGCTCTGCGCCAGCAGCGGTTCGAGCTTATTAATAAAATTCGTCAGCACGCCTTGTACGTCTGCATAGACATACAACTCTCCGCCCGAATCGAGCTTCTTCGCGACCAGATCGAAGTCGGGGTTCGCCACTTGCGCCAAAGCGCTTGCGTAAAGAATGCTAATAACAAAAAGCAAAGTCGCAATTCTGGGCAGCCGATTCATTGTTGTGCTCCTTTGATGAGTGGACAGAACGGTATGTCACCTAACTACAAACCAAGTGTTATCGCGTTGTCAAATTCTATTCGAATCCACTTCGGTCAAAGATGTGACAAGCAGAATTTTCAGCGCATTCGTTTAATTTGCTGCTGGAATTGTAAGGCTCCGGCGGAGGCGAACATCTGTAGAAATGGATTTTCAATATTCAGATAAGATCCGTAGGAGCGACTCAAGACTGGCCTCACATACGCTCAGATCTGTCGCTCCTAACGAAGCTTCATCCGGTAAAAAACCCTATCTACAGATGTGCGGCTCCTAACGGAGCCATTGACTTATAACCAAGCCAAAGGCAATGGCTCACATAAAAAACATTCAGATAAAAGAATCCACGAGATGCACCCATCCACTACTTGTGCTTCCCCTTCATTTTCACTATACTTTCGCCATGCGTGTGGATCCCGAAATTTTTAACAACCTCGATGCGCTGGCCGCTGACCCGGCCACGGTGGCGCTCATTCGCTCCGGGCGCACAATGGGGTGCTTTTACATTGAAAGCCCCGGCATGCGGCAATTGCTGCGGCGGCTGGACTGCACGAGCTTCGAACTGACCGTCGCGGCCAGCAGCGTTATCCGCCCGGGCGTGGCCGAATCGGGCATGATGCAGCAGTTCATCGAGCGCCACATGGATCATTCCAAGATCCAGTATCTGCACCCGCTGCTCGAAGAGGTGCTGTATGAAACCTACGGCGTGATGATCTATCAGGAGGACGTGCTGAAGGTGGCCTGCCATGTCGGCGGGATGTCGCTGGGTGAAGCCGACCTGTTGCGCCGCGCCATGTCGGGCAAGATGCGCTCGAAGGATGCCATGGCCCGCCTGACGGAGAAGTTCTTCGCCTCAGCGCGCAGCAAAGGCATTCCCGAGGAGACGATCGCCGAAATCTGGCGCCAGATCGCCTCGTTCGCGGGCTATTCCTTTTGCAAGGGCCACTCGGCGGCCTTTGCCGTGCTGTCGTATCAATGCGCGTATTTGAAGGCGCATTTCCCGGCGGAGTTCATGGCCGCGGTGCTCAACAATGGTGGGGGATTTTATGCCGCCGCGGCATATGTGCAGGAGGCGCGGCGGCTGGGCTTGCGCGTGCTGGGGCCGGATGTGAACGCCAGCGCGGCGGCTTATACGGGCGATTCAGAGGAGAAATATCTTCGCGTGGGATTGGGCGCGATCAAGAACTTCCCCCCGCAACGCATTGAGGCGATCCTGCGCGCCCGGGAAGAACGCCTGTTCGATGCGCTGGAGGATTTTCTGCGCCGCAGCCAATGCACCCGCGAAGAGGCCGGCAAACTCATTCGCGTGGGCGCCTGCGACCTGTTTCAATCCACGCGCGCGCAGTTGCTGCTCGATGTCGATTTGTATTTCGCGAACCAGCGCATGAATAGCGGGCAGGCGGAACTGCTGCCGGTCATGTAGGTTGGGCCTTCCGACCCGACAACATAAAAGAGGCAAAGATCAAAGCACCTGTTTCAGCTGTCGCACAAATTCATCAACGGCAGTTGGATCATTCGCATTGAGGAGGATAGGGTGCCTGTTGCGTTTGGTGAGAAAAAAACCAGCGTGTATTTCAAGCGGTTCGGGAATCGCGATTTCCAAAGTGGCAATCTCCATTTTTTTCGCCCGCAAGATCTGGCTTAAGCGCGGCAAGCGCGGCGTAGTCATCGACGGATGCACGGCAATGACAGCAGGCAAATCCGCCGCGAGGCGCAATTCCTCCTGATCAACCCGGCAAATGGCCGTCAGGCGCTTGCCTTCCAAATCTGCCTGCACGGCATTCGGCAAATAAGCACATCCGCAAGTTTGCGCCAACCGCGCCGGGCCATCGCGCCGCTGAAGGTCGCCATGAATCGCTGCGCAAAGGATAATGGCGTCCTGCGCCTGTTGTACAGCTTGCCCTATTGCTTCCCACCGAACGCGATAATCGGGCGTGTCGCACGGAATGTGTATCGCTTTATCAACACCAAGGGCCAGGCAGTGCCGCAATGGATGAATAACTTCCTCTGGTCCGGCGGCGATGGCCGTCAATGAAAAGCCAAACTGTTCTTTCCATTGTAGTGCCATTTCCAACGCCACAGCCGAAGCGCTGTCGAGCACCGTGCCCGATAATTCCGCCGCTTTCTCCAGTGGCTCATCGATGGAAATAACGTTCTCAATGCAGCAGATCAGTTGAGTCATTCTCGAAGTTTCGCTTAAATCCAATATAGCGGCAATGATCGTTTTCATGCGCAATGACTTGAAAAACGCGACCTAAGATAAGAAATCGCTTGCCAAGGAACGCTTCTGCCTAATAATGACTGGAAGTTTTTTCCATTCCACAACTGCCGGTGGCATTCCCAAGCGATCCAACGGCCTGTTTACAGGGCAGGAATACAGTTATGGCTAAGGTGAAGGTTTCGCGCGAGGATCTGAAACACGACGAGTTGCTGGATTTTGGCACCAGTGTGATGCTCTGGTATCAGCGCCGCCAAACGCTCGTATGGTCCGTCATTGTTGGCGTGCTGGCCGTCTTTTTCGTTTGGCAGTTATGGAATCATTACAGCGAAAAACGCACGGTGGAATCCAGCCGGCTGTATCAAAGCGCGCTGTTCAATTATCAGCAGGCCTTGAGCCTCACCGAGCCTAAGGCCCGCGACCAGAAACTTCGCGAGACGCTGGATGTCGCCAGCCGCGTGCGCAATCAGTATCCCGGCTCAAAGGCCGCGCGCGAGGCACTGCTGCTGAGCGGCAGTGCACTGTTTGCACAGAATAATCCCAAGCAGGCCATCAGCAAATTTGAGGAATATCGCAGCTCGGCCTCCGATCCCGACGATATTGCGCGGGGATTGCTGAATCTAGGTTACTGCTATGAGAATTTATTCTTCATGGGGCAAATGACCGACCAGGTGATGGGGAAGAATGCGTTGGAACAATACCAGCAGGCGGCGGAGAAGGCACGCGAAGGCGACCTGAAGCGCCAGGCCATGCTGGGCCAGGTGCGCATCTATGAAGTGGCCGGCAACCTTTCCAAAGCCATTGTAGTATGCGATGAAATTATTAAATCAGCCCAAGCGGCAAAGCAAGCCGACCAGAAGCGCTTTCTTACTGATGCAGATGAGAAGAGCCGCAAGTTGTTGGCCATGAATCCCGCCGATGTCAATGACACGGAGAGCATCGCCAAATTGCAGAAGGAACGCCTTGAAGCATTGATCGCCAGCGGCGATGCGGCCACGGTGTCGCAGCACTCCATTCCTTCCGCCACCGCGCCCACCAGCGACACCTTGACTGCTTCGCGACCGGCGGCAGCGCTGAGCGCCTCTGCGCCGATGGCTGCTGCGCAGGTCACGGCCAGCGCGCCGGCTTCGGCCAGTGCCCCGGCCAGCGCTCCGGCGGCGCAATAGGCGCTTTCAAAGGGCAGTTGGAGAATCGGGTGTTTACAGGCATTATTCAGGCAATCGGCGAAGTGGATTCGGTCTCGGGAGACGGCGATTCCGCCGACCTATGCCTTCGCCTGCCCGAAGGATTTGGCCCGCTGAATGAAGGCGAAAGCCTTGCCGTTGATGGCGTTTGCCTCACAGCTACCCAGCCCTCGGCTCCCAACTTGTTCCTCGCTACTGTTTCGTGGGAAACGCTCGACCGGACCACCCTGGGATCAAAGACGACAGGCGATTGCGTCAATCTGGAGCGAGCGCTACGGCCCATTGATCACTTGGGAGGCCATTTCATAAGCGGCCATATTGATGGAACCGGGCACATCCGCTCGGTGGAGTCACGCGCGGGCAATTGGGAGTTGTCCATTGCCGCGCCAGAGGACATATTGCGGTTTTGCGTGGAAAAAGGGTCCGTCGCCATTGACGGAATCAGCCTCACCATTGCCTCGCTGGACGATCTTGGCTTTACTTGCGCCATCATTCCGCATACATATAAACAAACAACTTTGCATCTGCGGCGCCCGAACGAGGCGGTGAACCTCGAAGCCGACATGCTGGGCAAATACGTGCAGCGGTTCCTGGCCGGAACCCATGCGCCGCGCCCGGCTGTGACATGGCAGATGCTGAAGGATGCCGGGTTTATGTAGGTTGGGTCTTCGACCCGACAGCGTAGGTTGGGTCTCTGACCTGACAGCGTAGGTTGGGTCTTCGACCCGATAAATGCCGGCTTGCCAAGCCAACCTACAGATGCCGCATTTGCAGTGTAAAAGGAATGATTTGAATGCCGTTACTTTCAGTGCCAGAAGCCATCGCCCGCTTTGCTCGCGGCGAGATGCTGATTATGGTGGATGACGAAAACCGCGAAAATGAGGGGGATTTTGTCATTCCCGCTCAATTCGCCACGCCCGAGGCCGTCAACATCATGATCAAGGATGGGCGCGGAATGGTCTGCGTCGTCATGGGCGAGGAGACCGCCGCCCGGTTGGATCTGCCGCTCATGGTCCCGCATAATACCTCGCTTCACGGCACGAACTTCGCCATCAGCATCGACCATACGGATACCGGCACGGGCATTTCGGCGTCGGCGCGTTCGCGCACAATTCAGGCCGTCGCCGATCCCGTTTCCAGCAGCGGCGATTTTCGCCGGCCCGGGCATATTCACCCTATTATTGCCAAGACCGGCGGGACGTTGCGCCGCGCCGGGCATACCGAGGGCGTGGTCGATCTTTGCCGTCTGGCGGCGCTACGACCGGTGGGCGCCTTGTGCGAGATCATTCGCGATGATGGCGAGATGGCGCGCATGCCCGACCTGGAGATCATCTCCGAGCAGACCGGGTACGGCATTGTTTCCATCCAGCAAATCATTGAATATCGCTTGCAGCGCGAGAAGCTGGTGCAGCGCGTGGCTTCGACGAAACTCCCCAATGAATTTGGCGTGTGGGACCTGCATCTGTATGAGAACAGTTTGAATGGCGATTTGCACACAGCCATGGTGCTTGGCGAGCCGGACAAAGCCGCCAGCGCGCTGGTGCGGGTGCATTCGCAATGCTTTACCGGCGACACACTGGGGTCCATGCGCTGCGATTGCGGCCCGCAATTACAGACGGCACAGGAATTGATCGCCCACGAAGGCCATGGCGTTTTGCTTTACTTGCAGCAGGAAGGACGCGGCATTGGGCTGAAGGCCAAATTGCAGGCCTACGCCTTGCAGGATCAGGGCATGGATACCGTGGAAGCCAATGAGCACCTGGGCCATGCCGCCGACCTGCGCGAATATGGCATTGGCGCGCAGATCCTGAGCGATTTGGGCATTCGCCGCATGCGCCTGCTGACGAACAATCCGCGCAAGCTCGTCGGCCTGCAGGCGTTCGGGCTGGAGATCGTCGGGCGCGAGCCGCTCGTCGTGGGCCATAATGAATTTAACAATCGTTACCTGAGCACGAAGGCGCACAAGCTGGGGCATCTCTTTAATATGCCAACGGTGGCTGGCACATTGAAGGCCGGAGACTAAACACTTATAGAGGGGATTGCATCATGGCAAACATTGTCGAAGGTCAGTTGCTGGCGCAGGGATTCCGCTTTGCCATTGTGGCCAGCCGCTTCAATGATTTCTTTGTCTCGAAATTGATTGAAGGCGCCATGGATGCGCTGGTGCGGCACGGGGCTTCGGAAGAGGATATTACGATCTACCGCGTACCTGGTTCGTTCGAGATTCCGCTGGCCACGGCAAAGCTGGCGCGCTCGACCAATGCCCCGGATGCAATCATCTGCCTGGGCGCGGTCATCAAAGGCGCCACGCCGCACAACGTTTATATCTCCAATGAAGTGACCAAGGGAATTGCGCAGATTATGATGGAAACGGGCATCCCCATCGGCTACGGCATCCTTACGCCCGACAACCTGGAACAAGCCATTGAGCGCTCCGGCACCAAAGCCGGCAACAAAGGCGCGGATGCGGCCTTAAGCGCTATCGAAATGGTCTCGCTGCTGCGCGCCATGGATCAGCAATAAGACGCGCCAGCGATAAAATCACGGACAGAACATCACCACGGAAAAGGCAATGCAGACCGAACCTCGCGTATTGACACTGGGACACAGTCCCGACCCCGACGACGCCTTCATGTTTTATGCCATGGCCAAGGGCAAGATCGACACGGGCAACCTCGAATTTGTGCATCAACTCGAAGATATCGAGACGCTGAATCAACGGGCGCTGAATAACGAACTCGATATCACAGCCATCTCCGTTCACGCCTATGCCTATGTGCTGGAGAATTATGCGCTGCTGCCAAGTGGCGCCAGCATGGGCGACAATTACGGCCCGCTGGTTGTCGCGCGCGAAGAGTTTTTATTGGAGGAGTTGAAGGATAAGGTCATTGCCATTCCCGGCACAATGACCTCGGCCTACCTAGCGTTGCGGCTGGCCATTGGCGAATTTCCTTATGTGGTCGTTCCCTTTGATAAGATTTTCGAGGCGGTGCAAGAGGAGCGCGTGGATGCAGGCTTGATCATCCATGAAGGCCAACTCACGTATGGCAAAGCAGGATTGAAGAAGATCATTGACCTGGGCGAATGGTGGATGAAGGAGACGAATCTGCCGCTGCCGTTAGGTTGCAATGTCGTGAAGAAGGACCTTGGGCCGGAACTGATGGAAGAGGTCTCACGATTATTGAAGGAAACGATTGCTTACGCGCTGGCGCACCGGCATGAGGCGGTGGAGCACAGTTTGCAATGGGCGCGCAATATGGGGCATGACCTGGCCGACCAGTTCGTCGGGATGTATGTAAATGAACTGACGGTGGATTATGGCGAACGCGGACGAAGAGCAGTGGAATTATTCCTGCAACGCGGCCATGAAGCCGGCCTGCTGCCCAAGCCGATTGATTTGGAATTTGTGCCATAATTGATAATTTACCACGACGACACAACGACACAACGGCACTACGAGATGCAATGCTTTGGGCATAACATGCCTGAGTTGTTTCTGTTTTTCATCGTGCCTTCGTGTCGTTGTGGTTTCATTTTATTTACCACGGCGACACCACGACACTACGAGATGCAATGCTTTGGGCATAACACCCCTGATTTGTTTTCGTTTTTCATCGTGTCTTCGTGTCGTCGTGGTAGTCAATCGCTAAAGCACTATCCGCTTGATGCCGTCCTTCAGCACTGGGACATTAAAATTTAATAAGAAGCCCAGTCTGCACTCGGTTAATTTTAGATAAGTTAGCAGTTGCGCCTCATGCACAGGCAAGATCTTTTCCACCGCTTTCAATTCCACAATAATGCGGCAATCCACCAGCAGATCCAATCGCAAGCCCGCATCCAATTTCAAGCCATCGTAGATAACAGGTAAGCTTACTTCAGCCTCATGCGCTATATTTCTTTTGCGCAGTTCATGTCGCAAGCACGCCTGATAAACGCATTCCAACAATCCAGGCCCAAGCGTCCGATGTACTGCAAAAGCTGCATCCAAGACCTGTGTTGCAGCCTTTTCAGTTTCCTCTGGAATTTTTTCGAATGTTTTCATGCCCAGCCTTGCTTATGCTGCTATTGGCGCGCAATCGATGATTCCTTACTTGGGCAAAGCATCCAAGCGGAATTGCGTCAGGTTCTTCTTGCGGAATTCATCGATTAACGTAACGAGCGATTGATACGTCGAATTGGCATCGCCTTGGATCGAGACAGCAGCAATCTTCCCCGCATCAAAACCGGTCTTCACCTTCTGCGACAGATCATTCAAAGTCATTTCCGAGCCATCGAGGAAGTATTTATTATCTTTGGAAATGGAGACAACGACGGTCTGCTTCTGTTCGCTGCCGGTGGCGGCGCTGCTGGATTTGGGCAAGCTGACCGGGATCTGGCGGCTGGCCTGGCCGAAGTGTGTGGCCACAACAAAGAAGAAGATCAGGTTGAAGATCATGTCCAGCATCGGGACGAGGTTAATTCCGTCTTCAATAATCCAGCGCCGTGATCGTTGACTCATGGGACTACGCAACCTGACATGAAAATCGTTCGACCCCTACGGGGTCGAGCAGTAAGAGTAACTATCGTGCTACCGATATGCGCCTCCTACGGAGGCAGCGCTTCCGCTCAACCCTCAAGGATAAGCGTAGGCGTTGTTTTTATGTGTCGGCTCGAAGAGCCGACCTACATACCACGCTTCCACATATCCTATAGAATAAGCGCTTTGTTTTATTGTCGGCTCGAAGAGCCGACCTACATACCACGCTTCGTTAAATCCTGGGAATCAGCAGAAGCATTGTTTTTGTGGTGTCGGCTCGAAGAGCCCACCTACTTGAGTGTGCCGCAGGAGGATCGGAAAGACAATTTATTTGCAACAGCAAGGACTTGCGATTCCGCTTCCTGATTGAGGAGTTTCGTTGTTTAATGCGGGTAATTCGAGTCTCATTGTCGTGGATGCATTCGAGTTCAGCTATGGAGTTGGTTCAGTCTTGGCACAGACAATTACCCGTGAACATGAACAATGGCGCCGCCTCCGTAGGAGGCACATATCGGTAGCCCGACACCGCATAAAGATTACGGCCCCGTAGGGGTCGCACAAGGAAAAAAGCCCATGCCCGTGGATGAAGAAATCGAAGAAGGTCGCCGACGTCATTCGGCACTCGGATTGTTCGTCACGCTATTTATCATGCTGGCGCTGCTGGCCGGGGCGCTCGTTTTTGCCAAGATGCACTCCAGCGGACTGAATTACACGCTGACCTTCACCGACGCCAAGGGCCTGAGCGCGGGCGATCCCGTCATGCTCAGCGGCGTGCAGGTGGGCGAAGTCCGCCGCGTCGAACTCGTCAGCGAAAATGATGTGCGCGTGGCCGTGCACATTGCCAGCGAACATGCGCAAAAAATCAAGCAGGACTCCACCGCCGTCATCACCAGCGTCTCGTTCCCCAATGTCTCCGGACAAAAGGTAGTCGAAATTCATAATCCCACGACCGAATCCGCGCCGCCGCTCGCCAAGGATGCCGTAGTGGTGGGAAAGAATGGCCCCATTGACTTGAAGGCTTGGCAAATTCAGCAGAAACTCGGCCCCATCAAGAAGGAACTGGGCGAACAATCGCGCGCAGTGGCCGACAAGGTCTCGTATATGGTCGAGGAGTTGAAGGACCTGCCCGAATCGCCCGAGGTCAAGGATGCACTCAATAAATTAGGCAGCATGGCCGATGACCTGAAAAGCCGCGGCAAGGACAAGATGACCGAATTGGGCAAGAAATGGGATGA
>Ga0208826_1003003_pt1 | contig 12018 bp, 11 predicted proteins | sample AD_UKC115_MetaG_FD_184451 | JGI IMG/M metagenome (GOLD analysis project Ga0208826, IMG submission 184451) | Active sludge microbial communities of municipal wastewater-treating anaerobic digesters from Hong Kong - AD_UKC115_MetaG (SPAdes)... | ecosystem: Engineered > Bioreactor > Anaerobic >... | reverse complement strand
AATATATCAATCCACTCCTTCACAGCAAAACTTACAAAATAAATTCCTTCAGGATTATAAAATTTATAGTTTCTGCTCATGTCTATGTGTTTCCTTGTTCCTTTTTATGCTCTCGCATTCATTTTTACATTTGCTCTTTATTTCTTGCTCTACAGACCAAACCACCGATTACAAATCGGCGGGAGCGGGTGAAATAAAAATAAATTTCTTCATGATAATCAATTTTTGCAAGGTTCAACATTACCTATATAAGCGGGCCATATACAATCTGCTGTTCCCGGTCCTTCCCATTTTTCATATTTTACGATCTTAAATTTGATCATGCTTCCTATTTTCAGCTCTTGACTAAATAGATCAGGATTAAAAGTAATCGTTTGCCCTACGGGCAATCCGTTTTTGGGAGCAGAGGTTATTTCGATAATGTCGTTACATTTCCCTCTAATTTGGATAACTTTACCTATATAGCAGTCGGCATTGTTATTTTCTTTCTCACACCCCATCCCTCCCACTAATAAGAGGAGCGGGACAATCATTGTAAATAAAGTTGTTTTTGTTTTCATAAAATTTGATTATTAAAATTTGTAAACTGGTTTATTCAATTTTAGTTCTTACCAAAATATTGGTAAGGGTAGTCTTAAGAATGGTGGAGTATTTGCTTACATAAATCGTGAAATATTTTTATCTAATATAAAAGATGTAAAATAATAGTAAGTAGTTGCATGTATGATTAGCGTATTAACATTTTTGCTCTTTTCTACTATGCCCCGTTGAATCGCAAGGAGCGGAGCGGATTGCGCTTCAACGTCTTATTTACGCAATAAACATACAACATTCGTAAATACAAAACTTAAAACTTACGTAAACCCCTTTCGAGCTTAGGCTTGATATCGAATGATAAATTACATGATATCAATAGAATAAACTATGGTTCCTTTTTTTAAGTCCATTGTTTCATTACCTTGTTTGTTTCTATCAATTTTAGGTTTACTTTACCATAATCTTGACAAATTTATACAATGATTTCAATTATTCAAAACAAATTAAAAAATCATTATTATTCCATAAAAAGTAATCCGCAAATCAGTAAATCATAGATAACTATCTGGTTTACACATATTATTTTAAAGCCCCCCGCTCCCGCCGATTTGCAATCGGTGGTTTGCTTGTTCAAGCAATCATATCAGCATTATGTCTAATAATTCTTTTTCCCCGGTATCATCAACAGCACTACTGTAAACATATTGCTCGGCTCGAAATATAAGTCTTTCTTCTTACAAATCGGCAGGAACGGGGGGGGGTAGAACAATAGATATAAAGATTTTATCGTTGGTATTCATTTGTTTAATTTGTCTTCTTGATAGAAAAAATCCTCTGTGCTTCTCTGCACCCTCTGTGGTAAAAAAAAAATCAACTTTAATTTTTTTAGCAAATCTCTTTGAATTTGAAAATAAAATTATAATTTTGAACCCATTGAAAATCTAAATTTTCATAAACAACTTTTTGAAACTTGACCTGTTGCCATACTTAAAATTTTGTCTTTGAATAAAACAAGAACCAAAATTCCATGAAAACATCAAAGTTTTTTTTTATAATTGGATTGTTTCTGGCCTCCTTTCAGTTAAATGCTCAAATTGAAAAAGAGATTAATTCGTATGTGGATAGCACTGAAATTTTATTAACAAATGGCAGAAAAATGCTATTGGAAGAAATTCAATTGTTTAATTATCCGAAAGCCACTGAAATTTTTTATTTTTTACAATCGAAAGCAGAACAGAAGCAATGCAATGTGTTTAATTATACGGAAGAATTGTATATTTCAATGCTTATTTCCAATTGGGATTATTTTTTTCAAAAAGCTGAAAACATTAAAATTGAAAGAAATTCATATTGTTATTTTTTCAGGGATAATGTCGAAAGGGATTTGTATAGTGAAGTGATTAAAAATAGCGACCGAATTGAAGCTCAAATACATGAAGGTAATTTTTCGCCCGAACAAAAGGAATTGTTTGAAATTTATTTTTATGTACTTAAGCTTGGTACACAAGACGAATGGTACAATAATCAACTAAAAAATTTTAAAAAGAAATATCCTCAAACCCAATATAAAGATTTTATAAACATATATTTACCAAAACCAATCGTGAAAGGAGGGTTGAGCTTCAGTTTTGGTGCAACAGGCTTTTTTCCACAAGGAAATTTACAGGGAAATTTTGATGCAAGTGTTGGAGGAGCTATGAGCTTCGATTTCAATATTAATAAGCTATATTTTTCATTATTTTTGGATGGAGGAACTCAGAAGTTAAAAACTCCTTTTAATGTAGTGAAAGATTCTTCTCCCTATGAGTTTAAAAGTGGAGATAAATTTTCAAATTTCAACGCTGGATTAGAAGGTGGATATTTTGTGTTTCGAGGAAAGCATGTACATGTAGTCCCTTATTTAACTATTGGCAGCGGAAGCTTGGAAAGTAATTTATTTGAAGACAATACTCAAGATGACAAGGAATACGAAATATACAACTCTTTCATATACGGAGGTGGTTTACACACCGAATTTAAAATTATCGACTTAAACGATGATTTTGCCAATGGTTATTTGAGCCTGAAATTGGACGGAGGTTATAATGTAATAACTCATTACAATTACGTACCTTTCAAAGGGAATGTTATGTATTTGAAGCTCTCTTTGAATCTGGGGTTAGGAATTTTTTAATTTACTCGGCATCAACGCATTTTTTAATGAGTAGTTTGGCTTTAATAGAAAAGAGGCTGTCTTGTTGAGGCATCCTCTTTTCTATTAATTAAAAAATTATGAAACAGAATTTATGAATTCTGTTTCATAATCCATTCATTCATCCCTTTTGCAGCTTTTCTTCCGTCGCCCATAGCCAGGATTACAGTAGCGCCACCCCGAACGATATCTCCGCCGGCAAAAATATATGGAATGCTTGTCTGCATGGTTTCTTCGTTTACAACCAATGTTCCTCTACTGGTAACTTCCAGCCCCTTAACCGATTGAGGAATGAGCGGATTTGGGGAAACACCTACGCTAACAATTACTTCATCAACTTCCACCAGTTCGGTTTTCCCTTTGACTTCTACCGGGGAGCGACGTCCCGAAGCATCCGGTTCGCCCAGTTCCATCACCTGAAGCAGCATGTGGGTCACTCTTCCATTTTTATCGCCATAGTATTCAATAGGATTTCGTAAAGTCATAAACTCTATGCCTTCTTCTTTGGCATGTTTGATTTCTTCAATACGGGCGGGCATTTCCTCCTCTGTTCTGCGATATACAATCATTGCTTTTTCCGCACCAAGACGTCGAGCTGTACGTACGGCATCCATTGCCGTATTTCCTCCGCCGATAACGGCTACCTTTTTCCCTTTTATAACAGGCGTATCCGATTCCGGATTGGCAGCATCCATCAAATTAACACGCGTCAGGTATTCGTTTGACGACATAATTCCAACCAAGTTTTCACCTTTAATGTTCATAAAACGAGGTAATCCAGCACCACTGCCAATAAAAATTCCTTTATAATCTTCAGCCAGCAAATCGTCAATGGTAATTGTTTTGCCTATAATGCAGTTGGTTACGAAGTGAACACCCATTGCAATCAGATTTCTGATTTCGGCATCCACAATTTTGTTGGGTAAACGAAATTCCGGTATTCCATACCGAAGAACGCCTCCAATTTCGTGCAAAGCTTCAAAGAGGACTACTTCATAACCCATTTTTGCCATATCGCCTGCAAAAGCCAAACCAGCAGGCCCAGAACCAACAGCGGCCACTTTTTTATGAAGTGGTGCAGCCATTTCGGGGATAGAAATATTCCCTGTATCACGTTCGTAATCGGCAGCAAAACGTTCGAGATAGCCAATAGCAACTGCTTCGTTTTTTGTTTTTAAATGAATACATTGTGCTTCACACTGTTTTTCCTGAGGGCAAACGCGCCCACAAACTGCTGGTAATACAGAAGTTTCTTTTAGTGTTTTTGCTGCCTCTAAAAATTCTCCGCGTTCAATATTTTTGATAAATTTTGGAATATTGATGGACACAGGGCATCCTTGAACACAAGTCGGATTGGCACAATCAATGCATCGCTTCGACTCCATCAAAGCCATTTCGGGCGTCAAGCCCAGATTGACTTCTTCTTTCATGGTGTGGGAACGATATTCGGGATCGAGTTCAGGCATTTTTACTCTCGGAATTGCCAGTCTGTCTTTGGGTTTCATGGAATTTCGCAATTCCACTCGCCACGGCTGCATTCTTTCCTCATTAAAATTTGTCATTTTTTCGGCTTAATAATTTTCAAAAAAAGTAATTTGATGTTTTTCCAACAAAATTATTTTGCAGGAAAATTAAGAATTGGGAGATATTTTGTGTAATTGTTCTCTTTCAATGTCTTTGTATCCGTTTAAGCGTATCAGCATTTCATCAAAATCAACCTGATGAGCATCAAATTCAGGCCCATCAACGCAAACGAATTTTGTTTTTCCTCCAACTGAAATCCTGCAAGCGCCACACATTCCTGTTCCATCCACCATGATGGTATTAAGCGAAGCAACAGTAGGAATATTATATTTTTTTGTCAGTTCACTCACAAATTTCATCATGATAGCCGGCCCGATAGTTACGCATAAATCTACTTTTTGACGCTTTAAAACCATTTCTACACCATCGGTAACCAAACCTTTGTTGCCATATGAACCATCATCCGTCATAATGATAACTTCATCGGAAAATTTTCTTATTTGTTCTTCCAGAATGATTAATTCTTTTGTACGTGCAGCCAAAACGGTTATAACGTGGTTCCCGGCTTTTTTCATGGCTTCGGCTATTGGAAGCATGGGCGCTGTTCCCACACCGCCACAGGCACATACTACCGTACCAAAATTTTCGATATGTGTAGCTTTTCCTAATGGGCCTACCAAATCGGTTATGCAATCGCCTTCGTTCAATTCGCAGAGTTTGGATGTGGACAAACCGATTTTCTGAACTATCAAAGTGATGGTTCCTTTTTCCGTATCGGCAGCAGCAATGGTTAACGGAATACGTTCTCCTTTTTCTCCAACCCGTACAATCACAAAATGACCTGCTCTGCGTGCTTTGGCTATTAATGGAGCTTCCACTTCAAACTTAACCACGTTGGGAGACAGGTATTCTTTGCTGACAATTTTATTCATTTTTGGCTGTTTTAGTTTCAAAAGACAAAATTACATGATAATTTTCAATTTTCACACAAAAAGATAAGATGCGTAAATTAACAAAGTCAAGGTCAATAAGTTATTTTCATAATAAATAATTTCTGAAATTATATGAATAGCATCAATGTGCTCAATTAGTCTGAATTAGTTATATTTATAAGTGGTTTTTCCCCTAAACATGAAGAAATTTTTTTCACAATTTTTTGCAAAAAAAGGAAACAAAAAAGTAATCTCTATTTGTTATTGTTGAATTGGCGCAACTTGATATTGGTAAACACTTTTTTTGTGTGGAGCGAAAAATCGCTGCTCATAATCCAGCCGTAATAGCCGGTATCTGTTTTGAGTACATCTTCCACCTTTTTGCCTTTGTATTTACCGAAATTGATAATTTCCTCTCCTTTTTCATTGTAGATAACGCGTCCGGCAAAGTCCACATTGTTGTTCTGTGTAGTAAAGCAGGACAGGAAATCCACATCGTTTTTCAAATCGGGATAATGATCCAATTGTGCTTTCAATACTTCATAGGTAGCCAGAGCATCGGCTTCGGCGCTGTGAGCATCATTCAAATCCTTATTGCAGTAAAATTTGTAAGCTGCCGACAAGGTTCGCTGTTCCATTTTGTGGAAAATAACCTGTACATCTATAAAACGATGTTTCATCAAATCAATTTCCACTTCCGCCCGCAAAAATTCTTCAGCCAAAAGTGGAATATCAAACCGATTGGAGTTGTAACCTGCCAGATCGCTTCCTTCAAAATCGGCTGCTATCTCTTTGGCTACTTCCTTAAAAGTGGGGCAATCGGCCACATCGGCGTCCGAAATACCATGAATAGAAGTGGCATAGGGAGGAATAGGAATTCCGGGATTGATGCGTTTGGTTTTAGTAAATTCTTTTCCATTAGGGAAAATCTTATGATAGGAAATTTCCACAATGCGGTCGGTAACAATGTTGATGCCTGTTGTTTCAAGGTCGAAAAATACAATCGGTTTTTTTAAATGTAAGTCCATGAAAAAAATTATTGAGAAAAATTGAATTAAGAAAAAATTGAAAAAACAAGGTCTAAAGTTTTTTTCACCTTAGACCTTAAAAATAATCCGATAAAAATTCATGTATTTAATCGTAATCCATCAAAAGCATCGGCATGAGCAACATTAAAACTTCTTCGTTTTCCTCGTTTTCGAGCGGGAAAATCAATGCAGCCCGACTTGGTTCGGAAAGTTCGATCACCACGTCTGAAGAATCGATATTGGAAAGAATGTCGATAAGATAGGTAGCTTTGAACCCGATAGTAATAGCATTTCCTTCCAACTGACAAGGAATAGTTTCTTCGGCAGAAATGGAAAAATCAATGTCTTCGGCCGATATATTTACCTGCTGTTCGCTGAAAACCAGTTTTATAAGGTTGGTTGCTTGATTGCAGAATACGGAAACCCTTCTGATGGAATTGAGCAACATAAGCCGATCGACAATAATTTTAATAGGATTGTTGAACGGAATTACGCTGTTATAGTTGGGGTATTTTCCCGACACCTGCAAACAAATCAACGTATAGTTTTCCAACTCAAAGTAAATATATTTCTTGTCAAATCGAATTTTTACATTTCCCTTTTCTCTTGGCAGAATATTTTTCAAAAGATTTGCCGGTTTTTTAGGAAGAACAAAACTGTTCACTTCCTCTTCATTTAAAGAAGTACTTACGTTTGTAGTCTTGTAACGTGAAAGTTTGTGTGCATCGGTTGCAACAATAGTTAGTTCTTTTGGTGATAAATCAAAATAAATACCGTTCATGACTTCGCGTAAATCATCGGCAGCAATTGCAAACAAAGTTTTGGAAATACCCGAAAGTAAATTGTCAACCGGCATTTCAAAGGAACAAGGTTCGCTTTCCAATTCTGGTAAACGAGGAAATTCGTCGGCATTTTCACCAATAAAATTATACGCACCATTGGAAGTTGTGATGGTCAAGCCCAAATTGGATTCGTTGATGGAGAAAGTGAGTGGTTGTTCCGAAAACTCGCGCAAAGTATCCAGTAACAATCGAGAAGCAATGGCAACTTTACCTGAACCTTGAGCTTCCTCTACTTCCATGGAGGTGATCAAAGTGGTTTCAACATCGGAAGCGGTCATTGTCAATGTGTTTCCTTCTAAAGAAAACAGGAAATCGTCCAGAATAGGCAAAGCATTCTTGGCGTTGATAACCCTGCTAATCGTTTGCAAATGGCTCAAAAGTTCTGTGCTGGAAACTATGAATTTCATACGTTTAGTTTTATTTTATACTGAAATGTTTAATTGAGCAAATGTACAGAATATTTTAATTTTTAAAAAATAATCTTTTGTTTTTCAGGAAAAATTTTATAAATAATTGATTGAATGCTATATATAATTTTGTGAAAAAAACATTCAGAAATTTTTTTATCCCAAAATATTATTCGTAATTTTGCGAACAACAAATTAAAGGAATCATTACAACGATGGCTTACCCTAAAAATAAAGAATACGACATTGATACCGAAGAGTTGGCACGTTTTGCCAAAGCGATGGGACATCCTGCCCGCATCAGCATTCTTCGGTTTTTGGCTTCGATGGACAGTTGTTTTTTTGGCGATATTTGCCAGGAACTTCCTATTGCAAAGGCTACTGTTTCGCAGCACTTGACGGAACTGAAAAATGCCGGATTAATCAGAGGCGAAATCGAGCCGCCCAAAGTGAGGTACTGTATCGATCGGGAAAATTGGGAAAAAGCCAATGAAGCTTTCCGACAATTCTTCTCGAACATTCAATCCAAAGATGTTTGCTGTAATCCCGAAAATTAATTTCCCATTTATGAAAATACTCGTACTCTGCACCGGAAACAGTTGCCGCAGCCAAATGGCAGAAGCATTTCTGCAGTCGTTCGACAATCGTTTGACGGTTTGTTCGGCGGGCACCGAATCTGCGGAGAAAGTGAACGAAAAAGCCATTCAGGTAATGCGGGAGGCAGGTATTGATATTAGCCGGAACATTCCAAAATCTGTTAGTCGGTATCTGACGGAAACGTGGGATTATGTGATTACGGTTTGCGCCGATGCCGACCGGAATTGTCCGGTATTCTCGGGAAAAGTAAAACACCGGCTGCATATCGGTTTTGACGATCCTGCTAAAATTACCGGTTCTTCCGAATTTGTGATAAGTGAATTCCGAAGAATAAGAGACGAAATAAAAGAAAAATTCTACCAGTTTTATCAAGAAAATTTACTGATATAAATCTGATTTTCAATATTATAAAAATAATTTGCTGTCTGTTGAACCGATTATTGGTTTTGGAATTTTCAAACATTGTTCCATTTATCAAACTAAAGAAAAGATTGACATTGGACAAACAATTATAAACTTATGCACAGTGATTTAGTACATGAGAAAAATTGAGACATTTGTTTTATATATCTGTAAAACAGGTCATATAAGCCAAGCTCTTCGGGTTGACCTTGTCCAGTGAGCCGAAAAACAAGTGAGAAAAGCGTTTAAAAATCGTCCTTGTTTGAGTTCCGACGTATTTCGTCGGAATGAGTTTGGACGATTTCAGCTTTTTGAGCGTAAGTTTTTCGAGTGAAGTGGGCACAGTCTTGAATTTTTTTGCTTACTTTTTTGTTTCAAGACAAAAAAGTGAGTGGGGTTTGGGGCAAAGCCCCATTATTAAATATCTGAAAATAAAAAATATAAATGTTCTTAAAATTTTTTTGTTATAAACTTATGCACAGTGATTAAAATGTATAGTTTTTCTATTCCTCAACGATTTAATTTAAAAGAAGTTATTGTTTAATTTTATTTTTATGAAAATAAACTTTATTTTACTTGCTTTGTTAACAATCTCATTTTTTTTGAAAGCACAAATATATACTGGGCCAATTCCAAAACCAATCGGTGTTTATGGCGCTGACGGCATTTATTCGGTAGCTTCCGAATCGTTTGCCAATCCGAATTTTCCAACCGAAAATATTAGGATATATTATCCATCCGGCATTAGTTCCAAAGTTCCGACAATTTTTTACAGTCATGGTTTTGGAGGAAACAATCCAAGCAATATCATGGGGTTACTCAAATTTGTTGCTCAAAAAGGGTATGCAATTGTATTTGTTCCTTACCAAACTACGGGAGTAACGGTTCCTGAACGTTACAGCAATTTACTAAATGGCTTTATCAAGGCAGCACGTGATTATCCTAACATCATCGATACTACCAAAGTTGGATTTATGGGGCATTCATTTGGTGGAGGTGCAACTTTTACCAATTCCTACTACTGTTTTACCCATCTGAAATGGGGAGAATCAGGCCGTTTCATTTTCGCTTCTGCACCGTATTACTCCTTCAATATCACTCAAACCGAAGTGCAAACGTTCCCTGCCGACGTAAAATTACTGACTATGGTATATGACAACGACTCTACCAACGACCACCGGATGGCAATAGATATTTTCAAAAACATAAACATACCTGCGTCGGAAAAGGATTATCTTTTAGTGAAATCCGATACCATAAGCGGATATGTTTACGAAGCCATACACGGAGTTCCCAATACTCTCTCGGCATTTGATGCTTTGGATTATTATGCAATTTATCGTCATTTGGATGCTTTGTGCGACTATACCTTCAACGGCAGTTTGGCAGGTAAAGACGTTGCATTGGGAAATGGAAGCGCCAATCAAATTTTCATGCCGATAGGTATGAAAAATTTGGAACAAAGTGATTCTCCATATCCCAAATATCCCGAAAATAATTATACCTATACTTGCAGTGATATTTCAAACCCGAGACAAGCATATTGTGAAGGTACTTCCTCCGTCGCACAAACAGAAAACGAAACAATTGCAGATATTTTTCCTAATCCTGCACAATCCACATTTACCATTTCATGCAAAGATCAAAATTTTTCTTTTGCTCTTTATGATTATTCGGGTAGAAAAATTTGTTCCGAAAACGATGTTTATCAAGATATTACTGTAAATACTGAAAATTTCTCCAGTGGAATATATTTTGTCAGAATAACCTTGAAAAATGGCAAACAATGGACAGAAAAACTTATGATAAATAAGACTTCTTTCAAAAAATAATCAGGAAGAACGAATAAATTTTTAAAGTGGCTTAATCAAGAAAATTTACAACTATGAATGTGATTTACACCATTGTTAAGGTGCTGCTTTCGTCCGTAGTGCTGGTAGCCGTTTCCGAAATATCCAAACACAGTACCTTCGTGGGCAGCCTGTTGGCTTCCATACCGCTGGTTTCGCTGCTGGCCATCGTTTGGCTCTACATTGATACCAAAGACACCGCACAAATTGCCTCGTTGTCCACCGGAATTTTCTGGTTGGTGATTCCTTCGCTCGTCTTTTTTATCGTGTTGCCCATGCTGTTGAAGCGAAGTCTCAACTTTTGGTTGTCGCTTGTCATTTCGTTGGCATTAACCGTCCTTGCCTATTTCATTATGCTCTATATTCTCAAAAAATCAGGAATATAACTCTAAAATCAATTATATGGAAAAAAATATCAAATCCGTTGTTAAAGACACTTACACAGTGATTGCCCACCAATCGAAAGAACAGAACGAAACTTCCTGCTGCGGCGTTGGCGGTTGTTGTCCTACGGTAGATTACGCTGTTTTCAGTGAAAACTACCGTCAACAAAAAGGTTATCACGAAGAAGCCGATTTGGGGCTGGGCTGCGGCATTCCCACCCAATTTGCATCCATCAAAGAGGGCGACAGTGTGCTCGATTTGGGCAGCGGTGCCGGTAACGATTGTTTTGTTGCCCGTGCCATTGTGGGGGAAAGCGGCAAAGTGGTCGGCATTGATTTTACCGATGCCATGCTGGAGAAAGCGCATAAAAACAATGCCAAACTCGGTTTTCGAAATGTGGAATTTGTCAAAGGCGACATTGAAGATATGCCGTTGGAAGACAATCAATTTGACGTGGTGATTTCCAATTGCGTACTCAACCTGGTGCCCGACAAACGGAAAGCGTTTGCCGAAATCAAACGGGTTTTGAAACCGGGCGGACATTTTTGCGTGTCAGACGTGGTCATCAAAGGCAATCTACCCGATAAATTGAAAAACGATGCCGAAATGTATGCCGGTTGCGTTTCGGGAGCTATTGAAATGCAGGACTATCTGGATATTATTCAAGAAACCGGATTTCAAGCAATTACCGTTCACAAGCAAAAGGAAGTGCAACTGCCGCAGGAAATTCTGCAGAAATACCTCAACGAAGAAGAAATCCGGCAGTTTGACAACAAGGAAATCGGAATTTTCAGCATCACCGTTGCGGCAGAGAAAGCAAAATAAAAGGGAATAGCCTGTGCATAACAAGCGGTCATACGACATTGGGGTTTTAGTGGTTAAATCAAGTGTTCTGACAAAGCTGCCGCACGAATCCATTCGTGTGGGGCTGTGGAATTTGTCCCGTAGGGACAAGCTTTTGGTAGAAAAAGGCAACGAACAAAAAAATCCTGTTGGGATGACCTTACGCTGCCTGGCGGCTAATTAACAATGGATAATGGATAATTGAAAATTGAGAAGAAAAAGTGGAGAAATTAGAAATTAGAAGTGAGAAAATATCATAACCCCTGTGTTGCATGACGGTAGCACTTGTCCCCTTATCTTAAGAGGACAGTCAGGCCTGGAATTCATCAATAAATCATCAAATCCGTAAATCGATAAATCGATAAATATTTTTCCCCACGCTGCCATACGAAAGGATTCGTGCAAGCAGCGTGAAGATTTGACAGATTGTCTTTTATCCAAAAGTGTCAAGAATAAGAATAAAATAATATACGCATATTTG
>Ga0208826_1002999_pt1 | contig 12027 bp, 10 predicted proteins | sample AD_UKC115_MetaG_FD_184451 | JGI IMG/M metagenome (GOLD analysis project Ga0208826, IMG submission 184451) | Active sludge microbial communities of municipal wastewater-treating anaerobic digesters from Hong Kong - AD_UKC115_MetaG (SPAdes)... | ecosystem: Engineered > Bioreactor > Anaerobic >... | reverse complement strand
CCTGTTCAACGAAAGGATATTCGGTTCTTGTGTCGGTTTTGTCCAAATTCGTTGCAGATGGATCAGTTTGTCCCGAAAGGATATTCTTTACCACATGTTTTAAATCCATGATGTCTTTTTTCATATCGAAAAGTACTTGATAGAGAATTTCTCTTTCGTTGGCAAATGTTTTTTGCTCGGCGTCGTGTATGTTTGAGATAGCAACCGGTAGCATACCAACTTCGTTTTCGGGAAGATACGTTTTTAAAATTTCGGGAGTAATTATTCTTTCCTGCTCAATAATAGAGATTTGTTCCGTGATATTTTTCAGTTGTCTTACGTTTCCGGGCCAACGATATTCTTTCAGCATTTCCTTAGCTGCGTCCGTTAGTGTGATGGGGGGCATCATGTATTTTTCGGCAAAATCGTTGGCAAATTTTTTAAAAAGCAAGGGAATATCTTCTTTGCGGTCACGTAAAGCCGGCACGCGAATGGGTACAGAGTTTAAACGGTAATACAAATCTTCTCTAAATTTCCCGTTTTCTACAGCATAGACTATGTTGACATTGGTTGCAGCTACCACTCGTACATCGCTTTTTTCGACTTTTGACGAACCTACTTTGATAAATTCTCCGGTTTCAAGCACGCGAAGCAGTCGAGCCTGCGTAGGGAGTGGAAGTTCAGCAACTTCGTCGAGGAAAAGGGTGCCGCCGTCTGCCACTTCAAAATATCCCTTGCGTGTAGCTGTAGCTCCTGTAAATGAGCCTTTTTCGTGTCCAAAAAGTTCGGAGTCGATAGTGCCTTCGGGTATTGATCCACAATTGATGGCGAAATACGGGCCGTGTTTTCGTCGACTGTATTGATGGATAATTTGGGGGAAATTTTCTTTTCCTACGCCACTTTCGCCGGTAATTAAAACAGATAAATCGGTGGGGGCAACTTGCAAAGCAATATCAATAGCTCTGTCCAGTTCGGGAGAAGCGCCAATAATCGAAAAACGTTGTTTAACCTGCTGTATGTTTTGTTTTGCCATAAATATTATCCCTTGTTTGTCCGAAATTGTGACGAAACGAATTCAAAGATAAAACATTTTTATTTGTTTTTGGCTAAGGCATACGTTTTGTCGCGCAAAAAATTTCCCAATTGGTCAGCGTTGGGATGTTGTGCGATTTCTTCGGGCATAATGGGATTCCCAATCGAAATGATCATGGTATGGTTTTTTTTATTTTTCAACTCATGACATAATCGAACCGGTTGCACCCTCCATCCGAAAATGATACGGGTAAGATAGAATGATAGCGAGTTTCGACCCGAAAAGTGAATCGGAATAACGGGGACTTTGGCTTTCTGAATCAGTTTGATAACTGATTGCTGCCATGCACGATCGTAGATTCGTAAAATACCGTTTACGAACTTTAATCGCGAATTGGATCCTGCAGGGAAAAATCCGAGGGGATATCCTTTCTTGAGGTGGGCAATGCATTCTTTGATACCGTTGAGCGATTTACTGTCGGGTTGTTCGGATTTATAGGGTGAAACGGCGATGAAATTTTCGGACATGGTGTCTATCAGTCCCAAAATATAGTTTACCATTACTTTGTAATGATCAACACGTGAAGCGACGGTCTCTATCAATGCGATGCCGTCGATATGTCCGTAGGGATGATTAGAAACTGTAATGAAAGGTTTGTTTTTAAAGCTTTCCAGTATTTCTGCATTTTTTACAATCCTCTTAACTTGCATCTTATCGAGCAAATCTGTACAAAATTCATGACCCGAAAGATGTTTCGATCCATCATATACGGCATTTGCCACATCAAGAGCGGTTAACTTTACGCCGAATTTAATGAGTTTATCTCCGTATTTTCCCTGAAAAATTGGATGTAGGCATCGAATATCTTCAGGACTGATTAGCTTTTCTTTCATTTATATTTTTTGAAACTGTTTGAACACGAGAGAGCCGTAAATATTCTCGATTGTTGAAAAATTTACGGCAATCCGGTTTTTGAGTTAAAGATTATCGAAAAAACGATTCCGTTAAACCATTTCTCGAATCATATCTATGATTTGGTGACCTATTTCTTCTGCTTCTTCTATCGATTTTGCTTCTGAATATATCCGGATAATGGGTTCTGTATTCGATTTTCGCAGATGGACCCATTTATCCTCAAAATCTATTTTAACGCCGTCTATATCTGTAACTTGCTGATTGGCAAATTTTTCTTTCATTTTAGCCAAGATGGCATCAGGATTGATTTCGGGCGTGAGTTCTATTTTTTGTTTTGCCATGAAATAATTGGGGTATGAAGCCCTCAATTGGCTGACTTTTTTCCCCGATTTGGCCAAATGAGTCAAAAAAAGTCCGATTCCTACCAATGCGTCCCGACCATAATGTGATGCCGGATAAATTACGCCTCCGTTACCTTCACCTCCAATCACTGCATTTACTTCTTTCATTTTAGCTACGACGTTCACTTCACCCACGGCTGCCGAAAAATATTTCCCCCCTCTCGAGAGTGTAATGTCGCGCAAAGCTCTGCTGGAGCTCAGGTTCGAAACGGTGTTTCCTGGTGTATATTGTAGAATGTAGTCGGAAACGGCTACGAGGGTATATTCTTCGCCGAATGGCTCACCATTTTCGCAATAAATGGCCAGACGGTCAACATCGGGATCAACTGCAAAGCCTACATCGGCCTTCGAGCTTTTCATCAAGGTTGATAGTTCTGTCAGGTTTTGCGGAAGTGGTTCGGGATTGTGCGAAAAATTGCCATGAGGGGAACAGTGTAGTTTGAAAACCTCCTTGACCCCCAAAGCATATAGCAACTCGGGAACGGCTACTCCTCCTACCGAATTGACTGCATCCACGGCAACGCGCAAATTGGCTTCCCTAATTGCCCGCACATCTACCAAGTCGAGTGAAAGTACACTGTGAATATGTTCTTGAAGGTATTGTTTAACCCTGATTTTACCTAACTGCTCTACCGGAGAAAAGTTGAAGTCTTCCGATTCGGCAATAGAAAGAATTTGGTCACCTTCTTCTGCATTTAAGAATTCACCTTTATCGTTTAAGAGTTTAAGAGCGTTCCATTGTTTCGGATTGTGGCTTGCGGTGAGGATGATTCCACCGGCAGCGTTTTCGCCAACTACCGCCAATTCGGTTGTGGGTGTGGTAGCCATCCCGATGTCCACTACATCGAATCCCATCGCCGTAAGAGTTCCTAACACAATTTGATGAACCATGTTGCCGGAAAGTCGGGCATCACGACCGACAACAATTTTCTTTTCTTTATCATTGAGATGAGTAGAAATAAATACAGCATAAGCGGCCGTAAATTTCACGATATCGAGTGGCGTCAGTCCCTCTCCGGCCTTTCCTCCAATTGTTCCACGAATTCCGGAAATTGATTTGATAAGCGTCATTCTTTTGGCAGTTTAATTTTCGATTTTTATCAGTTTCGTCCTATTCGATATTCCATCAATCCATAATATACTGTATAGTAATAGCTTTGGTCGTATGTGGTTCCACTATTGAAAGGAACAATCATTTTCACTTTTGCTTCATGACCCACATTTGGGATGGGGGCGACCCATCCGGTACTCTGATAGGTGTTTAAATTGCCGTAAATCAATTCCACCGGGCCATACAAGCTGAAGTAGTTTCCCTCATATACCGTCGTGTCGTCACCGGATATATATCTGACATCTTTGTAACGGATGTATATCTCATCCCCAAGATTTGGTTTGTAGCTGCCCTTGTCGATAACGTTATAGTAAACGCCGGTTGCGGGATCCAAATAAAATTCGTTCGGTGCGAATACCGAATCGGAAGGATATTCTTTTAAAACTGTAATGTTATTCTCGCTAATAAATGCTTTAATGGCTTTTTTTTCGTCATTCAACCGATCGATGTAGGTGGCCGTGTCATTACAAGATAGGGTGAATAGAAGGACGATTATCATGAATGATATTCTAAAACTTTTTTTTCTCATTTGTTGCAATGCATTTTTTAGTTAGTGCAAAAGTAAGGAATCAACTTCAAATAAACGTTATTTTCCCGGCAATAAACTATTATCTATTCTTAAAAATAAATTCCTGTGCCAGAGCCGAGTCTGTTATCTCTTTGAGGATTGCAGTTTTTGAGCGTATTGCTGAAGCCCATTTTCGAAAATTTCAAGTACTTCTTTCATCGTACCGTAATATTCTCCCCCTGAAGCATTACGATGACCTCCACCGTTGAAAAATTCGGAGGCAAATTCGTTGCAGGCAAAATTTCCCTGCGAGCGGAATGAGATTTTGATATAATCTTCGTCTTCACGAATGAAAGTGGAAAAGACAATGTCTTTGATGCTCAGCGGATAATTGACAAATCCTTCGGTGTCGCCTTTGTTGTATTTAAATTGGTTTTGATCTTCTTTTGACAGATAAATCAGAGCCGAATGTAGTTCGTCATAAATTTTCATCCTGTGTAACAATGTGAACCCCAACAGGAGGAAGCGATCTTTTGAGTAATTATTATAAACGTTGGAATATATGGCATCCTTATCGATCTTTTTTTTAAGGAGAAGACTGATTATCTCAAAAATTTCAGGATCGTTTGAGTTGTAGGTAAAACCTCCTGTATCCGTCATCATGCCGCAATAAATACATTCAGCCGTAGCATGATTCATGCTCTCGTATTCTCCCAATTGATCAATGAGTCGAAAAATCAGCTCGCTTGTCGACGATTTTTCGGGATGCGAAATCACCACCTCACAGGCCTTTTCGGGGTAGGGATGATGGTCGATCAAGATTCTCTTTGCATGCGCATTTTGTACGTGTGTGGCCATTTTCCCGATTCGTTTAGGAATGTTGTAATCGAGGCAGAAAATCAAATCGACTTCGTCGATAATATGTTTTCCGGCTTCCGGATTATATTCGAAAATAAGTACGTCCTCCGATCCTTTCATCCATTTCAAAAAATAAGGAAACGAGTTCGGAACCATCACCCGCACTTTTTTACCCCGCTTTAGCAAATGGTGATAAAGACCAAGCGAAGATCCCAGTGCGTCGCCATCCGGTGAAACGTGTGTTGTGATAAGAATATTGGATGATTGAAGTATTAAGTCTCGAACGTGCCTTAAGTTTTTTTCGTCTATTAATGGGGTGATGGGCGTTGCTAACATTCAAATAAATTTTTTACACGACAAAAGTACTAAAAATTAACGATAAATGCTCCCGATTCTGCAATATCATGAACTTTGATCCCGAGTTCTCGGCATTGTCGCATCAATCGCTTTGAAGCGCTTCTTGACAGTGAGCTGTCGAGTATTACTTCACGCGTGACGAAATGATTTTTCAGCGTGTACATCGAAAACGAATTGTCTTCCGAAAGAATGAGATAATCGCTCACGAAAGGTTGTTTTGAAACTTTATTATCGAAGATATTGCTCGAAATTTTCACAATTCGTTTCGTGGGATGAGGTATGATTGTGTTGCCCGAATTCGAAAACATTGTTTTTTGGCGTCCGTGCACATATGCTATTTCGCTTGCAGATGGTCTGTTAAACACGACTAATTGAAGCGGTTTCGGCCGGATTGATTCAATCGTTTGTAAAGAGAAAAGTCCGAATGCCGCTGACAGAAATATAAAAATCGGAGCGAATTTTTTGTTTTCAAATCTCATGAAAAATGATATGACTAGAAGAAAGACCAAAATCATACCCCAAAAAGTGAGGTATTGATCTTTGATTTGTGCTGCAGGAAGAGTTTCGAAAAAATAAACGACCGATAGGGTGAATCGACAAATCTTATCAAATAGCCATTGGCAAAGCATTGCCGGAAAATCGAATACGGCAAATCCGATACTTCCTGCAGCCGAAAAGACGGCTACGGGAATGACGGCATAAACAATCAGATTCGTTAGTGGCACTATCAGCAGGTTGGTAATGAAAAAATAAGTCGGAAATGTTCCAAAATAATAAAGTACAAGTGGAAAAACGCCCGCTTGCGCTGCAAGTGAAAGCGTAAAAAGACTCCACAAGGTAGCCGGAACTTTGTTTTGAGGCATATAGAGTCGATTGATTTTAGGCTGGAAAAACAGAATTGCTATTACGGCCATAAAACTCATTTGAAAACCGATTTCGAATAATCCGAACGGGCGCGACAGCAGAATAAAAAATGCCGCTATAGCCACCGTATTGTACGAAAATCCCTTTCGATTGAACATATTGCCCACACAAAATATGCTGAGCATGATTGCTGCCCTGATGACGGCAACCGAAAGCCCCGTGATGAAAGCGTAACCCCACAAAGAAAGAATGATAATGATTTGTTTGAGTATGTTTTTTCGTTTCGATCCTTTGAGAAAAAACAACATCGAAGTAATCACGAGATAAATGATGCCTACGTGTAACCCGCTTACCGAAAGGACATGCGATGTGCCCGATGCGCGAAACGCTTCTTCCATTTCCTGAGGAAGAAACTCCTTATAGCCGATGGTTAAGGCCGTAATAAATGCATATTCGTCATTTTCGAGTCCGAACGATTTGTAAAATTCGAGAGCTTTCAGCCTGATTTGTTGTGAAATTACATAGGGTGTACGATTCAAAATCTCTGTTTTCATCCATTGATTTTCGGGAACATAACCTGAGGCTGCAAATCCTCGGTTTCTCATCAATCGGGCATAATCGAAATCGTCCGGATTCCCGAAATTTTTAAAAGGCTGCATCCGAGCTCGGAATATAACCACATCACCGGGAACTAATGATGAACTTTTGTCTGTTTTTTGAAAATAGACGATTACTTTTTTCTTATTTGGAACATTCAGCGCGATATTGCATTGAATCGATTTTGGCTTTTCTTGTGGGATATCGGTTACGTAACCTTGGTATAGAGCGTTTCCGTTCGGAAAATTGAACTCCGCTTGTTGCTTTTCTTGATTGTATCTCAGGGTGGTAATAGAAAAGATCAGAGCCATCACACCTGCCCCAAACAGCCATCGCAGTTGGTAAGCATGTGTGGCCGGCACGAAAAAAGAAATACCCATCAGAATAATCGCAACCGTAGCGAACAGGAAAACCGATATGAAGCCCGGCATCAGATCGTTGATGACAATTGCAGCAACAACGGGCATCAACAGAAAAACGAATGGAGCTTTGCCGATGATATTTCTCATAATCGGTAAATTATGAGCGATTCTGTTTTTTTGTGTTAGAGATTTTTTAGTTGATGGATTGTGTCTTTTGGATTTTTGGAAGAGAAAACAAAATTTCCGGCGACGAGCACGTCGGCTCCGGCCTCGATTAATTGCTTTCCGGTTTCGAGATTAACTCCGCCATCCACTTCTATGAGCGTGCTCAGATTTTTTTTCAGAATCATTTCCTTTAGTACGGCTACTTTCTCAATAGAATGTACGATAAATTTCTGTCCGCCAAATCCGGGATTTACGGTCATCAACAGCACCATATCAAGATCGGCCAAAATATCTTCGAGCAACAGCACCGGTGTGTGTGGATTGAGGGTTACGGCCGCTTTCATGCCGGCTTTTTTGATTTCCTGGACCACACGATGCAGATGGGTGCATGCTTCGTAGTGGACGTTCATCATATAAGCGCCTGTGGCAGCTACCTCAGATATGAATTTTTGGGGTTCAACAATCATCAAATGCACATCCAACGGTTTACGAGCTGCTTTTTTTACGAAATCTAATACCGGAAAACCGAAAGAGATGTTCGGTACGAAAACGCCATCCATCACATCGATGTGAATCCAATCGGCTTCGCTTTCATTCAGCATTTCGATCTCTTTACCCAAATTCAAAAAATTGGCCGACAAAATGGATGGAGCTACTTTATGGTTCATCGTTTTTCTTTTTTGCCAAAATTAGTAAAAAAAAATCTCGAAAGCAGTTTCTACGTTGTTTTTTTGAAATTGCAAAGTTTTTGATCCGGCATGAAATATTTACAGCTTCCAATTTTGAATGATCTACTTCCAAAGTTTTCCATCGAGTTCATTTGATCAAAATGACCTTTATCACATTTGAGATGCCATTTATTCCGGTGTTTTAACCATATTTTAAACAAAAAAGCGCTTGGACTTGATACGAACCAAATACGAGCCAAGTACGACTGAAATACGACGCAAAGGGTATTCGAAGAAATACTCGAAAAAATGCTAAAGATATTTAAAATATCGAATAAACAATTGCGAGAAACGCTCGTCAGGCAAAAAAATGAAATATCGTTTATCTGCTTGATATTTTGCTGTTTATTATTACGATCAAATCAATAGCTACTCACAGGATAGGAGCTTGTTACCGACACAATTGACCATTTGTCGAGAATAATTTGTGGATGAATCTCAAACTAAAAAGCCAATTTTTCAGTTTATAATAATGTCTGAAATATTTTATGCTTATCTTTACACCTAATTACAAACCCAATATTCAGCGACAATGAAAAAAATACTCTTTTTATTTCTAACGGCAATTCTTCTCGTTGGATGCCAAAACGATAATAAAACCTCGATACAAGGAACCGTTATGGATCCTGCATTCGAAGGAAAAATGGTTTTTTTGAAAGATACCGCTTCTGTAAATCTTGACTCGGCTATCATTCGTAACGGAAACTTTAGTATAAAGACCAACTCCGACACCTCGTCCGTCCGCATTCTTATGCTTGATGAACGCATCGATTCTAAAAATGATACCGAGGTTGCAATATTACTCGAATCGGGAACAATCCGGGTTGCATTCGATACGATAGCTATAGTAACAGGTACACCCGTCAATCAGACATATACCGATTATCGATTGAAGATCCGCGATATTTCGGACAAAATGCGTGCCCTCTCGGTTCAGTACAACGAAGCTGCTTCCCAAGGTGCGATGAATGACTCCCTCGATGCTCAGATCAATCAGGCCTACGATGCATTGGCTTCCGAAAGGTTACAACTTAGTTTCGATTTTGTAAAAAACAATATTTCGAATAGTTTGGGTCGGTATATTTTTGCCACAAAAGGACAAATGTTCGATTCCGAACAACAAAAACAATTGCTCGCGCTTACCGACGATGGGTTCAAAAAACAGGCTTCGGTGCAAAAAATGATTCGTCGTCTGGAGAATGAGGAACGGGTTTCGATTGGGAAAAAGTTTGTAGATTTCACGCTCAAAGATCCTTCGGGGAATGATGTTTCGCTGTCGGATTATGCCGGTAAAGGGAAATATGTATTTATCGATTTTTGGGCATCCTGGTGTTCTCCGTGTCGGGAAGAGATGCCAAATGTTGTGAAGGCGTATGCCAAATACAAAAATAAAGGTTTTGAAATAGTGGGTGTTTCTCTCGACAAAGATCATGATGCATGGGTTAGGGGAATTAAGGATTTGAACATCACGTGGCCGCAGATGTCCGACGTTAAATTCTGGGATAGCCAAGTAGTTGATTTATATGCTATCGACGGAATTCCTCATACCGTGTTGCTGGACAAAGATGGCATTATCATCGCCAAAGATTTACGTGGCGATGAATTGGATCGAAAACTATCCGAGCTATTGCAATAATCTATTTAAAAAAAATGAAAGCCGTATTTGCATCAGGTGAAATACGGCTTTTGTCCTTTGAAATAATTTCGGGTGGTAGCGTCACGTTTCCGATAAAAACAAGATCATTATTCAGGTTTTGACTGAGATGAATTTTGCAAACTTTTTTCAACATGTCGGGACACGTTCTTCGTTCTATATTTTTCAGAAGGGCAGGGTAGTGTCGTTATTTTCATACTATAAACTATAAATGTTTGGAATGAATTCCTTCATCAGGCTTTTGGGTGCTTTTCTATCGGTATTTTTACTGATAGGAATGCCTGTTTCGGCTAAGTCCACAAAGTTTACGGTGGTTATCGATCCCGGACACGGAGGGAAAGATCCCGGTGCTATTGGGGCAAGGAGTAAGGAAAAAGATATCGTTCTTTCCGTTTCAAAAAAATTAGGGGCTTTAATCGAAAAAAATCACGATGATGTTGAAGTAATTTATACCCGCAAGAGCGATATTTTTGTTCCACTCGATCGACGTGCCACTATTGCAAACAATGCAAAGGCCGACCTTTTTATTTCGCTGCATTGCAATGCTTTATCTCGAAAACAAACTTCACCTCAAGGGGTTGAAACGTTTATATTGGGGTTGCACCGCAGCCAGGATAATTTGGAAGTGGCAAAGAAAGAGAATTCGGTGATTTTGCTCGAAGACGATTATTCGCAAAAATATGCAGGTTTTGATCCCTCCGAACCGGAATCGTACATTATTTTCGAATATATGTCTAATCAATATCTGAAGCAGAGCCTGGATTTGGCTTCACTGGTTCAGCGAAAGCTCGTCAATTCTTCGGGTCGTCGTAATCGGAATGTTCGTCAGGCAGGATTTCTCGTCCTTCGCGAAGTGGCAATGCCGAGCATTCTTATAGAATTGGGATATATTAGCAACCGAAACGAAGAGCAATATTTGATGAGTGCCTCGGGTCAGAGTTCTATGGCCGAATCTATCTATCAGGCTTTTAGGGAATACAAAAAAAATTTCGACAAAAAATCAATCGGGATTTTCGTTTCTGACCCAAATTTGTCCGAGACTTCTACCGTTCAAGCGACTGAGGATCAAGTAGCCGGAGTTACGGAATACAGAATTCAGTTTCTTATTTCCTCCAAAGAAATCCCTGTTAATTCGTCTCGATTCAAAGGGCTGTCCCCGGTGAGTTATTATAAGGACGGAAAAGTGTTTAAATACACCTATGGTTCGTCAACCGACCAAAAGGAAATACTTAACCTATTAAAAGAAGTTCGACGCAAATTCCCCGATGCTTTTGTCGTTGAGTTCCGTGACGGAAAACGTATTAAATAATAACAATAGAAAACGTATTGTATGAAGAATAATTTGAGAAAAAATGTCATTATCGGATTAGCATTTTTAGCTTCGTTGATGATGTTGTATTTTGGAGTGAATTTTTTGAAAGGCTTTAATGTCTTGAAAAAACAAAATAACTATGTTGCCGTTTTCGATGATGTAACAGGATTGGTTGTTTCTTCGCCGATTTATCTAAACGGTTATCAGGTTGGATTGGTCAACTCCATAAAAATGATTAGCACTGATCCGGTGAAGATAGCGGTTGAAATAGGACTTGAAGAGAATTTTAAATTGAAAAGTGGAAGTTATCTCGAATATGACATTGAATTGCTGGGCGGATCGGCTTGTAAATTGTTAATGGATAATGAATCTACGACATATTTACATGTAGGTGATACCATTCGCGGAACCAAATCGCGAGGGCTTATGGATGGCGTTGCCCAAATAATGCCTAAGGCCGATTCAATCTTGGCACATGTCGATTCTGTAGTACTCGCCTTGAACTCCATTATGAGAGACCCTGCAATGCAACAGTCGCTGACAAATGTACAGCAAACTGTAGTTTCGTTGAATGCCGCAACATCTAAATTAAATATGATGTTAGGCGACTTACAGGCTGACTTACCTCAAATTTCAGGCAATTTGAATGCGGTTTCATCCAACCTGAAAGATGTTACGAACGATATTAATTCGATGGATATCAATAAAACACTTCAGAACATTGATCAAACGGTGGCTAACTTGGAACTCTTGACAAGTAAACTCAATTCTCCCGATAACTCTGTTGGAAAGCTGCTAAACACTCCTGAATTTCATGACAGTTTGAATGTAACCATTCAAAGTGTTACGAACCTTTTGAACGATATCCGAAAAGATCCGAAAAAATATTTGGATGTGAGGGTACGACTTTTCTAAGAGATTCGTTGTTATTTCGAGAAAGAATACTTATATAGATTTATTCTAAATAACGATATTATCGCTTTCATGAATTAAATTGTTTCATTTCCGCGTATTTATGTAACATAAACTTAATTTTCTTGATTTCCGATTGTAAAAAATACACTAATTGAAGCATGTTGAAACTTAGTTTGTTATAAAAGATGATGCTTATTTATCCCTTTAATTATAAGTATATTACATGTATACGGTTGATAATGAAAGTTGTGTTTTTGTGGAGTGAAAG
>Ga0208826_1002997_pt1 | contig 12036 bp, 8 predicted proteins | sample AD_UKC115_MetaG_FD_184451 | JGI IMG/M metagenome (GOLD analysis project Ga0208826, IMG submission 184451) | Active sludge microbial communities of municipal wastewater-treating anaerobic digesters from Hong Kong - AD_UKC115_MetaG (SPAdes)... | ecosystem: Engineered > Bioreactor > Anaerobic >... | reverse complement strand
CCGCTACTTGCCACGAACACATACGTGGCCACCAATAAACCCCTGGCTTACGCCCGGGGCTACAAAGATTTCGCCCCTTCAGGGCTCTTGTTTACACACTCTTCAGGCTCATCATTTCAAAACTATTTCGCCCCTTCAGGGCTTGTAAAAATCGTTCGCTCCATACAAGGGGCTGCGCCCCTTGCTACTTATTACGCCCCTTCGGGGCTTAAATCCATCAGGTCACCTACCAGTTCCGCCGGTAGGCGAACAAGTTTTTGAATTTTTTAATCCGCCGGTAGGCGGACAGGTTTTTGAATCTTGAATTTTTTTATCCTTTACCCTTTATCCTTTATACAACCTTCCCTGCCAGGTATTCCTCTGTTCGAGTAGCTTCTCGAACATGACCATAAGCTGATCGGTTCTGTAGCTACCCCAACCATTAGTGGCCAGGAATCGGGGCGGAGCTTCTCCCGTTATCCGCTCCACCACCATGTTGGGGTTTAACCTTTCTACCACGTCAACCATAAAGTTGAGGTACTCCTCCATCCCAAAAAGTTGGAATGCCCCAGGATCTAATTCATACCGTTTTGCCATGACTGTCCCCCTGATTACCTGAAGTTGATGGAACTTCACGGTGTGAATAGGAAGGGAGGATAGAATGCTGGCTTCAGCCAGCATTTCGTTGCGCGTCTCGCCTGGTAGCCCAAGAATTATATGAGCACCAACCTTTATTCCCCGCCTATGCGTTTCCTCGATAGCCCAAACCGATTGCTCGAAGGTATGCCCCCGGTTAATCGCCTCAAGCGTTCGGTTGTAGCACGATTCCACACCGTACTCAAGAGTTACGTAATGCTTAGCTGCAAGCTGTCCGATGTAGTTGAGTTTTTCTTCATCAACACAATCGGGGCGAGTTCCAATAACCAGCCCTATAACCCCGGGAAAGGCCAGCGCTTCTTCGTAAAGCATACGAAGGTGCTCTATTGGTGCATGGGTATTGGAGTAGGCTTGAAAGTATGCCAGAAATCTTTTTGCCCGACGATAGCGAACCTTATGAAACTCAATCCCTTCCTCAATTTGCTGGGTAATTGATTTTGTGGGGTGGCAGTAGCTGGGGTTAAACGCCTCATTATTACAGTAGGTGCATCCACCGGTTGCAACTGTACCGTCACGGTTCGGACACGAAAAACCGGCATCAATGGCCAACTTTTGAACTCTACCACCAAACTCCCGTTTAAAGTAACCCGAGTAGGTGTTGAATCGGCGGTTATCGCCCCATGGGTAAACGTCGCTCATCTATGTGCACGCTTGTTTTTTTGGTGTAAGTGTACTGGTAGAGCCTTTCTGATATTGGCCTATAGCAAAATCAGCTATCTCAGATGGCTGTTTATGATGTGCAAAGGTAGCGATTTCAATGAACTGTATATTCGTAAAAGTTGGTATTGCATTTTTGCTTGGGTAGCTATAACTTTTACTTCTTGATCTTGTTGAGCACTTCAAAATTCTGATTTGTGGTTCTTTGTTGGCAATATCTGGCTACCTATGCAGGTAATTTGTTTTTTAGCTGTTAAAATAATTTTTTATCTTTATGAATTTCAGCTATATTGCAGATACTTTTTAGAAAAAAATGGTATTTTTTCCTATAAATGTTAAAGTTATATATTTTTGCAGTTTGATTAATTCCCATACATAATGTCTAACTAATTAATTGTAAATCGTTTAAATGACAAATCAGGAAGAAATGGCCAAAGAGGCTACAGAATTAGAAAAACCTACCCCTGTGGCAGGAGAGAATGTTAACACTGTGAATTTAGAAAATTTTGACTGGGATTTGTACGCCAGGGAAGGGGCCTACACCCCCGAGCAACGAAAAGAGCTGGAGGATATTTATGACAAAACTCTATCAACAGTTGCTGAAAATGAGGTAGTTGAGGGAACAGTCGTAGCAATTACCAAGCGTGAGGTATTTGTTAATGTCGGCTACAAGTCGGAGGGAGTGCTGAGTATCAGCGAGTTTCGTTATAATCCCGATTTAAAGGTAGGCGATAAGATTGAAGTTTATGTTGAAAGTTCAGAGGACAAACGCGGACAGCTGGTTCTTTCGCATAAAAATGCCCGTGTTCTACGCTCATGGGATCGTGTTAATGCAGCCCTGGAGAAGGATGAGATAATTAAGGGATATATAAAATGCAGAACTAAGGGCGGTATGATAGTGGATGTTTTCGGTATTGAGGCATTCCTGCCCGGCTCTCAAATTGATGTGAAGCCAATACGCGACTACGACATCTACGTGGGAAAAACCATGGAGTTCAAGGTTGTTAAAATCAACCAGGAGTATAAAAATGTTGTGGTGTCGCATAAGGCGCTTATCGAGGCCGAACTCGAACAGCAAAAGAAGGAAATCATCTCCAAACTCGAAAAAGGTCAGGTGCTTGAGGGCACCGTTAAAAATATTACCAGCTACGGCGTATTCATTGATTTGGGAGGCGTTGATGGGCTCATCCATATTACCGACCTTTCCTGGGGCCGGGTCAACCACCCCGAGGAGGTTGTTCAGCTCGACCAAAAACTTAACGTGGTAATCCTCGATTTTGATGATGCCAAAAAGCGTATTGCCCTTGGGCTGAAGCAGCTTACACCCCATCCTTGGGATTCGCTCGATACTAACCTCAAGGTTGGCGATGTGGTTAAAGGTAAGGTTGTGGTTATTGCCGATTACGGGGCTTTTGTTGAAATTGCCCCCGGCGTTGAAGGCCTTATTCATGTTTCCGAAATGTCGTGGAGCCAGCACCTGCGTAGCGCTCAGGAGTTTCTCAAGGTGGGCGATATAGTTGAAGCTCAAATACTCACCCTCGATCGTGAGGAGCGCAAGATGTCGCTGGGAATGAAGCAGCTTAAACCCGACCCATGGGATAAGATTGACGAAAAGTATCCTTTGGGTTCTAAGCATACCGCAAAGGTTAGGAATTTTACCTCCTTTGGGATTTTTGTAGAAATTGAGGAAGGGGTTGATGGGCTTATCCATATCTCCGACCTAAGCTGGACAAAGAAAATTAAACACCCTGCCGAGTTTACCTCGGTTGGTGCAGAAATAGAGGTAGTTGTTCTTGAAATTGACAAGGAAAACCGTCGCCTCAGCTTGGGCCACAAGCAGCTGGAGGAAAACCCATGGGATGTTTTCGAAACCATTTTCACCGTTGACTCCATCCATGAGGGCACCGTCATCGATGTATTCGACAAGGGCGCCGTTGTGGCCTTACCCTATGGGGTTGAAGGATTTGTTACCCCTAAGCATCTGGTTAAGGAAGACGGCTCCTCAGCTAAAGTTGACGAGAAGCTTCCCTTCAGGGTGCTCGAATTCAACAAGGCAGCTAAACGCATAATTCTCTCCCATAGTCGAACCTATGAGGAGGATAAGAAAGCGGAGGAAAAGGCGGATAAAAAATCTAAAACTTCTTCCACACAAAAAGCTGTTAAAAAGTTGAATGCTAATATAGAAAAAACTACCTTAGGGGATATTTCCGAGCTGGCAGCTTTAAAGACCGAACTTGAGGAAAACAGCAAAAAGGAAGCAAAGGCCAAGAAGGAGACCAAGCCTAAAAAGGAGACCAAGACAGCTAAAGCAGCTGCGAGTGAGGATGAAAACGTAAAAGTGGACGAACCCAAGGCCGATGCCGAAGCAAAGGACGAACCCAAAGTTGATGAGTAGCGGCAAAGTATAACCATTTAATCCTGAAAACGATGGAATTTAAAATTGAGAAATTTGATAAGTTTACGCTGGTTGAGGTGTTGGAGGAAAAACTTGACACCAACATCGCCCCAGGGTTAAAATCAGAGTTGGTTTTAATATCGGGGAATGGTGAGCGTAATCTGATACTCGACCTGAGTACCTGTCGTTACTGCGATTCATCAGGATTAAGTGCCATACTTGTTGCTAACAGGCTTTGCAAGAATGCGGGTGGCACCTTTGTGCTCACCGGTTTGACTGATGCGGTTGAAAGGCTAATTACCATATCCCAACTCGATACGGTGCTCAACATTGCCTACTCCATGGAGGAAGCCGTGCAGATTATAGAGAATGCGGAAATGGAGAGCAGCAAGAAGTGACCTTTTCTGTAACCATCTTGGGAAGTAGCTCGGCTATCCCTACACCTACCCGATTTCCATCCGCTCATGTGCTCAACGTGCATGAGCGGTTGTTTTTAGTTGATTGCGCCGAGGGCACACAGATGCAGCTCCGCCGCTTTCATATCCGGATGAATCGTATTAACCATATTTTCATCACCCACCTTCATGGCGATCACGTTCTGGGCCTTTTCGGCCTGATTTCAACCTTTAACCTATTAGGTCGGAAGCAGCCCCTGCATCTATTTGCCCCTAAGGAGCTGGAGAGCGTGCTAAACTTCAACATGGGTGTTTTTACCGATAAACTCTCGTTCCCTGTTATTTTCCATCCGGTTGACCCCAACATGTCGCAGCTGGTTTTTGAGGATAGGCATGTCAGCGTTACCTCGCTACCCCTTAGGCATAAAGTTCCTACCGTGGGTTATCTTTTTAAGGAAACCCCCTCGCTACCCAACATACGAAAGGACTGCATTCAGCAATACTCACTGGGCTTGGCCGATATTGTAAAAATTAAAAACGGCGCTGACTATATCGCTCCTGATGGCAAAATCATTCCAAATGCGGAGTTGACCTTCCATGCCCGGTTGCCCCGCTCATTTGCATACTGTTCCGATACCCTCTACAGCGAGAGACTGGTTGGGCTGATTAGAGGTGTGGATTTACTTTACCATGAGGCTACCTTTCTGGATGCAGATGTAGATCTGGCCCGTCAAACGGGACACTCCACTGCCTTGCAAGCTGCAACAGCTGCCGTTGGGGCGCACGTTGGGAAGCTAATCATTGGACATTTTTCATCCCGTTACAAGAACATTTCGCAACACCTGCAGGAGGCAAGAAATATTTTCCCTGAAACCTATGCAGCCGAAGATGGCCAAGTATATGCCATTCCCGAAAAATTCGGCTAACCGGATGCTTGTTACAACAGAATTTTAACCCCAACTACCATATTCCTAGTTCATTTAAGGTTTATTTTATACCTTTGCAAATTCTGAAAATAGTCATTTTTCAATGTACGAAAAAATCGTTATACTCGATTTCGGCTCACAGTACACGCAGCTAATCGCCCGCCGAATAAGAGAGTTAAATGTTTACTGTGAAATATACCCCTACAACCAAATCCCGGTGTTGGATGGCACAATTAAAGGAGTAATCCTTTCGGGAAGCCCATTTTCCGTGAATGATAACGCCTCTCCTAAACCCGATTTGAGCGGAATTAGGGGGAAATTGCCAATTCTCGGAATTTGCTATGGAGCCCAGCTACTTGCCGCCAGCAGCGGGGGCCAGGTGATGCCTTCTAAAAGTAGGGAGTATGGACGTGCTACACTTGAAGTAATGGATGTTTCATCTAGCTTATTCAAAGATTTCCCCATACAGTCGCAGGTTTGGATGTCGCATGGCGATACTATCACCGCGCTCCCCCGTAACTTTTTGATTACTGCCAGCACCACGGATATTCAGGTTGGCGCATTTCAGGTAACAAACGAGCAAACCTATGGTATTCAGTTCCATCCTGAGGTTTACCATACTACAGAGGGAATTACCCTACTCCGAAATTTTGTGGTGGACATTTGCGGTTGCAGCCAAACATGGACACCTGCATCGTTTATTGAGGAAACTACCAGAAATCTTCGGGAAACTCTGGGCAGCGATAAGGTAGTATTAGGACTATCGGGTGGGGTTGACTCTTCAGTTGCTGCCCTGCTTTTGCACAGGGCAATTGGGAAAAATCTAACCTGCATTTTTGTTGACAACGGGCTTCTTCGTAAAAATGAGTACCAGCAGGTGCTCGACTCTTTTGGCAGCATGGGGCTTAACATAGTTGGAGTTGATGCCAGCCAGCAGTTCTACAACGAGCTAAAAGGTGTTACCGATCCCGAATCCAAACGTAAGATTATTGGCCGTAACTTTATTGAGGTCTTTGAGCGTGAAGCTCAAAAAATTCAAGGGGTCAGCTGGCTCGCTCAGGGAACTATCTACCCCGATGTAATAGAGTCGGTCTCGGTTAATGGCCCTTCGGCCAAAATAAAATCGCACCACAACGTGGGCGGGTTGCCAAACCAGATGAACCTTAAGGTTGTTGAGCCCCTTAGACTTCTTTTCAAGGACGAAGTTCGTAGGGTTGGTAAGGAGTTGGGGCTTTCGGCTGCAATACTTAACAGGCATCCCTTCCCGGGCCCAGGACTGGGCATTAGGGTGATAGGCGAGGTTACCCCCCAAAGAGTTAAGCTGCTTCAGGAGGCGGACAACATATACATCAAGGCCCTGAGGGAGTCGGAACTATACGATAAGATATGGCAGGCAGGTGCCATACTACTTCCGGTGCAGTCGGTTGGAGTTATGGGCGACGAACGTACCTACGAGAATGTGGTTGCCCTTAGAGCTGTTACTTCAACCGACGGAATGACCGCCGATTGGTACCCATTTCCCCATAATTTTCTGTCCAGGGTATCTAACGAAATCATTAACAAGGTGAGAGGGATAAACAGGGTGGTTTACGATATCAGCTCCAAGCCTCCTGCCACAATTGAATGGGAGTAGGCTTACTCTATGAACTTTTACCATTTGTTTCGGGTTTTACTACATGTAGAAATTTTCCTTTACCATGACTAAAAAACTACTCTATCTATGTGCTTTTGCCCTGATAATGCCTTTTGGGGCACTATCGCAGAACTCTTCAAGCTTTGGAGCCTACAAGTTTGTTCGGTTTATTCAGTACCTATCGGGCGATTACGTTGATACTATCAACGTTAACAAGTTGGTTGACAATGCCATTGTTGAAATACTCTCACAGCTCGATCCGCACTCCATCTATATTTCAAAAGAGGATGTTCAGGCTATGAACGAGCCCCTTGAGGGAAATTTCGAGGGGATTGGTGTGGAGTTCAATATTCTGAACGATACCCTGATGGTGGTTAATCCCATTTCGGGCGGACCATCTGAGAGGGTTGGCATACTAGCCGGCGACAGAATAATTGCCATTGATGGCAAGTCTATAACCAATATCAACCTGAAAATCACCGATGTGCATAAGTTGCTGCGAGGCCCAAAGGGAACCAAGGTAACCGTGCTCATTCATCGTAAGAGCCTTAGTACACCTGTGGAGTTCACCATCACCCGCGACCGTATTCCAATCTATAGCATCGATGCCTCCTACATGGCCGAGCAGGGTATCGGCTACATCAAGATTAACCGATTTGCCGCTACCACCGAGCAGGAGTTTGTTGAGGCTATGAACAAGTTGAACCAGCAAAAAATGAACGACCTGATCATAGACCTGAGAAACAACGGTGGAGGATTGCTTAACTCTGCTTACGACCTGGCCAACTACTTTTTCGACCCCGGCAAGCTGATTGTTTACACCGAGGGTCGTAATAGCCCAAGAACCAACTATTTTTCCACTTCTAAAAATAAGGTATTCAGGGGAAGGGTGGTAGTGCTCATTGACGAGGGATCGGCCTCGGCAAGCGAGATTCTTGCCGGAGCATTTCAGGACTGGGATAGGGGAATTATTGTTGGAAGGCGATCGTTTGGTAAGGGGTTGGTGCAAAATCAGCTGCCCTTGCCCGATGGTTCCATGATTCGACTCACCGTTGCACGTTACTTCACCCCAACCGGTAGAGCCATTCAACGCCAGTATAAATTTGGTGATCTGAAGGACTACTATTCCGATATGACTCAGCGTTACGACAGGGGCGAACTCTTCAACAAGGATAGCATTCATTTTGCCGATTCGCTTACCTATAAAACCCTCATCAGGCATAAAACGGTTTATGGTGGCGGAGGCATCATGCCCGACGTGTTTATTCCGCTCGACACCAACTACTATTCCGACTACTACGGTAAGCTGGTTCGTTCGGGAGTTATCAACCAATTTTCCTTAACCTGGGTAGATACCCACAGGAATGAGCTTTTAAAAGAATACCCCAAGTTCGACAAGTTTAAAAAGAATTTTCAGGTAACTGAAAAGATGATCTCCGAGCTGGTGGCTTTAGCCGAGAGTAGCGGAATTCCCAGCGATGAGAAAGGTTTAGCCCAGTCGGCCAATGAACTTAAGATACAGCTCAAGGGGCTGGTTGCCCAGTCAATTTTCTCTACCAGCCACTACTTTGAGGTAACCAATGAAACCAATGAAACTTATCAAAAAGCATTGGAAATATTTCATAGCTGGAACGACTACAAGCATTTAGTACAGGAATAACATAAATTTAATTAATTTTACTAATAATTTAACTGGACTCTATGAATGAGTCCAACTTATCATTACATTAATGGAAGCACTTGATGAATTTAAAGAGCTCGGGTTATCCGAAAAGGCATTGGCAGCAATAAAAGCTAAGGGTTTCGAGCAGCCTTCGCCAATTCAAAAAATTACCATACCGGTACTTTTAAAGGAGACAACCGATGTTATAGCCCAGGCTCAAACAGGAACAGGAAAAACAGCGGCATTTGGACTACCCATTATAGAAATGTTCGAGGGCCAGCCTGCAGGCATAAAAGCCCTTATTTTGGTACCAACCCGGGAGTTAGCCCTTCAGGTTTGCGACGAAATAATTTCGCTGGCTGCCAAACGTATAGAGGTGGTTGCAGTTTACGGCGGCCAATCAATCTCTGAGCAGCAGCGCAGGATTAGAAGAGGTGTTGATGTGGTTGTGGGAACCCCGGGTAGAATTCTTGATTTAATTGCCCGCAAGGACCTTAACTTTCAGAACCTGAAAATTTTCGTTCTCGACGAGGCCGACGAAATGCTCAACATGGGTTTTATAGAAGATATTGAAGCCATCATGGAGCATACGCCAAAGGAAAAACGCACCCTGCTTTTCTCGGCCACCATGCCCGATAGAATTGTTAAGCTGGCCAAGAAGTACATGAAGTCGGCTGTTAAGCTCGAGGTGGACAAGGCACAGCCAACTACTGGCCTTACCGATCAAATTTACTTCGAGGTTAGAGATTCCGATAAGTTTGATGCGCTAACCCGCATCATAGACATCGAACCTGAATTCTACGGCCTGATATTCTGCCGTACCCGTAACGATGTTGACTCGCTCACCTCCAAGCTTATTGAGCGTGGCTATGCCGCCGAGGGGTTGCATGGCGAGATCACCCAAAGCCAGCGTGAAAAAACCCTTTTAAAATTCAGGAGACGTTTGCTGAACATCCTGGTGGCAACCGATGTGGCTGCCAGAGGAATTGACATTATCGACCTTACCCACGTTATCAACTACAACATGCCTCAGGATGCCGACTCCTATATTCACAGGATTGGACGAACCGGAAGAGCTGGCAAGCAGGGCACGGCCATTACCTTTATTTCTCACGATGAGTACCGCAAGTTGAACTATGTTCAAAAGGCCACCAAATCGAATATCCGTAAGGAAATTCTACCTGCTGCCGAGGATATCGTTGCCGTTAAAAAGGAAAAAATTAAGGACGAACTCCACGAAATTATCAAGCAGGGCTCATATAACGACTACCTTGGAATGGCCGAAGACATCCTTGAAACTAATAGCCCCGAGGTGGCGTTGGCTGCCCTGTTGCGCCTAGCCTACAAATCGCAACTCGATGTCTCCAACTACTCCGAGGCTCGTACTTTTAGGGTGGACACTAAAGGCACAACCCGCTTGTTTATTGGACTTGGTCGTAATGATGGCATGACCCCAAAAAAGATTTCTTCCTTCATCAGGCAGGAGGTTCAAATCCCCGATAATAAGATTGACGACATTGTTGTTCGCGATGATTTTTCCTTTATTACCGTGCCCTTTGTGGATGCCGAAAAAATTCTGAAGGCCTTTGCCAATCAGGAAACAGATGGTAAACCCCTTATAACAAAAGCCAAACCAAAAAAATAAGCGAGTAGGCCTTTATGGTGGAAAAGTTTGAAATGATTGCCAAAACCCTCCAGGGGCTGGAGGGTGTTCTTGCCGATGAACTCACCGAACTTGGTGCTGAGGATGTGAAGATCGAAAATAGGGCCGTGAGCTTCCGGGGAACAACGGAAACCCTTTACAAGGCTAACTTCTGGTTACGAACAGCCATTCGAGTGCTTAAGCCTGTTTACTCATTTAGCGCCCGAACCATTGAGGAGTTCTACGGAAATGCCCGTAAGTTCGACTGGACTTCACTGATGGACTTATCGCAAAAATTTGCAGTTGACAGCGTGGTCAACTCTGAGGTTTTCCCACATTCACGTTACATTGCCCTTAAATTTAAAGATGCTGTGGTTGATCAGTTCCGCGATCGCTACGGAAAACGTCCGTTTGTTGATACCAAAAATCCCCAAATACAGTTCCACGTCCACATTTCGGGCGATAGCTGCACCATCCTGCTCGATTCCTCAGGGGAATCGTTGCACCGTCGCGGATACCGAACTGCTCAGGATATTGCCCCTATCAACGAGGTGCTGGCAGCAGGGCTAATCAAACTTTCGGGTTGGAATATGGATTCAACCTTTATTGACCCAATGTGCGGCTCTGGAACTATTGTTATTGAGGCAGCCCTTATGGCGTATGGAATAGCACCCGGTGTTTTTCGCCGGCAGTTTGGTTTTGAAAACTGGCTCGATTTTGATGAGAAGCTTCTCCAGTCAATCTATAACGACGATAGCATGGAGCGGGAGTTTACCCATCCAATTATTGGACGTGATATCTCGCGCCAGACCGTTGAATCGGCGTTGCTCAACGTTAAGCATGCAGGTTTGCAGAAAAAAGTTGACATTGAAGTAGGCTCCATCTTCGACTTTCAGCCTCCTGCCGATTCTCAGGGCATTGTTATTACCAATCCACCTTACGGCGAAAGGCTTCGACGTGAGCAAATCGAAACTTTCTACAAGCAGCTGGGCGACTGCTTTAAACAGAAATATGAGGGGTACAACGTTTGGATGATCAGCTCGAACATGGATGCCCTGAAAAATTTTGGTTTGCGACCATCAAAACGCTACACCCTCTATAACGGCGCTCTTGAATGTAAGTTCCAACGCTACTCCATGTTTGCCGGTAGTGTAAAGGCGAAGTACCAGGGTAAAGGGGAAAGGATAAAGAGTAAGGATAGAGAATAAGATAAACTTGTCCGCCTACCGGCGGAACTTGTCCGGCTCCCGACGGATTCAAGATTCCAGAATTTGTCCACCTATCGACAGAACTTGTAGGTGACCTGACGGATTTAAGCCCCGAAGGGGCGTAATAAGTAGCAAGGGGCGCAGCCCCTTGTATGGAGCGAACGATTTTACAAGCCCTGAAGGGGCGGAATAGTTTTGAAATGATGAGCCTGAAGAGTGTGTAAACAAGAGCCCTGAAGGGGCGAAATCTTTGTAGCCCCGGGCGTAAGCCAGGGGTTTATTGGTGGCCACGTATGTGTTCGTGGCAAGTAGCGGCTGCTCCAAAGCGCCAGGCAGAACCGTTGCATAGCCATGGCAGAATTTTGGTAAAGTGCATGTTAAGTGTTCTTTCTTGTCTTGATACAAGAAAGAACCAAAGAAAATCAAGGCTGAAAAGCCCGACCCGATGGGTTCCCCGGGGGCGGAACTGCCACGCGGCACAACTCGCCCCGCCTACGGCGTGGCTCAAACAGTGCCGCTCGGGCATTCCCACGCTACGTTCCGCCCCCGACCCATTTGCGGGTCAGGCTTTTATGCCGTTTTTCAATACCAGCAACGTTTAACGATTCCCGCCTTGACGAGCAACGCGGGAAATACCTTCTCCCCCGTTGGGGCTGAAGAAAAGGGTAAAGGTTAAAGGATAAAAAAATTCAAGCAGGATTCAAAAACTTGTCCGGCTCCTGACGGATTCAAGAACCTGTCCGCCTGCTGGCGGAACTTGTCCGCCTACCGGCGGATTCTCCACTCAACAGGTGTTACAGTGAGTCTGCCGAACTGCTCACTGTAACACCTGTCGAACTTTTCAGGGTTAGTTTTTAGCTGCTCTCAACCTCTCGGCTTAC
>Ga0208826_1002990_pt1 | contig 12057 bp, 12 predicted proteins | sample AD_UKC115_MetaG_FD_184451 | JGI IMG/M metagenome (GOLD analysis project Ga0208826, IMG submission 184451) | Active sludge microbial communities of municipal wastewater-treating anaerobic digesters from Hong Kong - AD_UKC115_MetaG (SPAdes)... | ecosystem: Engineered > Bioreactor > Anaerobic >... | reverse complement strand
TGTCCCTGAATTTGTTGTTGTTTCTGAATTTGGTTTGATATTTGGCCTGCAAATACTGGAATGGAGCATATAATGACGACGGCAGTAATTATCAGAACAATCTTCTTAAGATTATCCATTCTTTCACCTTTATGTTACTTAAAATATAATATTCCCGAGGATCGTATAAATAATTATACCCAGATCTTGCCCATAACTTAACATTTTTTTATTCTAAAGTTATCCAGATCAATATTAACAGTGCGAAAAATTCTATGAAATTTACAAAGAAGAAGGGAATACCGATTTCCATGTTTCTAAAGCAACTGTATGTTAATAGTAAAGATGTGAATATTATGTTCTGAAAGAGTAATAATAGTGCGAATAATACTAGTCCTAGAGTAAATTTGGTTCTAAACTCCCGATAACTCTCCACATATACGTATAGTAAAATAATTAAAAGTAATATGGCTGCAATTCCTATTATAATGTCTATACTTATAATTTGGCTGTTGGTAGGTTGCAGTATTGACAATATTCCTCCATTTCCTGTTTCATTTAGATCTACCATTTAATCACCTCGTTCTGAATATAATTATTTTTTCTCCAATTTTTTTACAATTTCCAGGAATAAAGGGTATTTTTCCTCCATATTATCTGATAAAAAGAACAAAGCACCATATTTCTTCCCTGAAGATTTAACAATAACTTTATGGTCTTTTAACACTTTAATATGATATTCAACGGTTTTATAATCTAGATTGAGTTCTTCGGAAAGTTGATTAACATTGTAAGGTCTTTCATTAAGCTTTTTAATTATTCTGGCCCGATTAGCCCCTCCTCTGCTCCCGGCAATCAAATACCATATAATCCTCTTCATACAAAATCACTGATTATAAAGTTGAAAGATACAAATTTGTATTTATAAATAAAAACCCGTTATTATATAGATTTTTTCAATTTATTTTTTCATAAATATGAAATAGGGCAAATAAATTATTGATTAACGATTGCCATAAAAATAATGAGTTTAACAAAGACTTGGATGATTGTTTAATAAGAAAATGGATATAATTTCAGAAAATGACGAAATTTAATCTATCTCAAAAACTAAAAGAACATTTTTATCCTTTGCAATTTTAATGCATCTATTTGTCAGTTTTTTAAAAGAAGTAAGAAAAATAAAATTATTCTGGGGGGAAAACTTCAAAGAATAATTCTTTAAACTCACCCATTAATTCTTTAGGGAATTTTAAACCAACACAGATTATTAGAACCCCGGTTCCAATTGTTCCTTTTTCACTGTTGGGGTCATCTATTAATTCTTCATCAAAAACCAGATTTACCCTGGACTTTTCCTGAAGGAAATCCCACAGTGTTTCTTTTTCAGGAGTTTTACCGGAGGCACTGATTTTATTACGGAGTGCCAGTTGTAAAAATTGTTCCCAATCTTCATATGCGCAAAATTCAATCCACACTGACCCTTTATAATCAATACATGAATTACAGGTTTCAATTTCCCAGTGAAAGAAGTTTTTAACAATATCCTCTATACCTTCATCTACCAGAATATAAAAATCATCATCAACTTTAAGCTCTACCTGTTTATGTCCCATACAATCCATCCTATTGGGGTATACTTTATTTATTGTTTATTTTCTGAACAAAAAGTGGTTATTTTCTTCTAACCACATTGTTAATGGTAATTGCTATTAATAGTAAAACCGGCCATATCTCCAGTCTTCCCATCCAGAAGTCGATTATGAATACTATTTTTACCAGTGCCGGGGAAGTGGGGGTCATAATTCCACTGGAGAGCCCCACGTTACTCAGGGCAGAGGCTACCTCAAATATCACCCGGGAAATATCGGGATAGTAAATCAGGACGATGATCACACTTACAATGTACACCACCAGGTAGGTGGATAGAAATGCTCCGGTTAAGCGTATCACATCGTCAGTTATTTTTAATTCAGTGACGTGGTGCAGTTTCTTGGCCATAACTGCTTTACCCGGTAATATGAAAGATTTCACCTGCCAGGATATTCCTTTAAGGAGTATACCTACCCGGAGCCATTTGATACCTCCGCCGGTAGACAGGGATCCGGCACCGATAATCATGATTATGGTCATGAGGAAGGTACCCAGACCAATCCACTTACTCAGGATATCGGGATAGAAAGCAGTCTGCAATCCGGTGGTGGTGATGGCGGAGACCATCTGGAACAGACTGAACCTTAAGTTAAGAAGTAAGTCATTACCATAAACCTGGTTGTTGTAGAGCATGAAGGTCACCAGGGCGGTGGAAATGATTATGAGAGTGAAGGCCACCTTGGTTTCAATATCCTTAAAGTACTCCCTCCAGTTCCCTCTGAGAATAGTGTAGTGCAGGGCGTAGTTGGTGGCACCGATCATCATTATGATCATGGCCACAATTTCTATCCAGACGCTGTTGTAGAACAGAAGACTACTGTTGTGCATTCCAAACCCTCCAGTGGAGAGAGTGGTGAATGCATGAAAAACCGAGTCAAAAAGGGGCATTCCGGCGATGAAAAAGAGAGCTATGGATATTAAGGTGAATAAAGAGTAAATGTAAACTATAATTCTGGTGGAATGTTTGATACTGGGCACTAATCGTTCTTCCCGGCCTTCGGCCATGTAAAGTCGCATAACGTCCACCCCAGTGGATCTTAAAAGCGCAAGAAGAAGGAATATAATTCCCAGACCACCGATCCACTGGGTGAAAGCTCGCCAGAAGTTCATGGTGTAAGAAACAGCGTCTACATTGGAATACATACTGAAACCAGTAGTGGTGAATCCAGACATAGCCTCAAAATAGGAGTTAAGGTAGGATAACTCTCCAGAAAGATAGTAAGGTAATGAACCCAGTGCACAGGCAACCAGCCAGATGATGGTGGAGAAGACCATGGCACTTTTCAGGGTCATCTTCATCTCCACCCTGAAGAGCTTCACCAGAAGAAAACCAATAACCGCACTGATAATAGCAGAATAAAGAAAAGAAACAATATATTTTGGTTCGTTGTAGATAAAGGTAACTAAAATGGGAATTAACATGGCAGCTGCCAGGAGAATACACACATTGCCGGTATGGTGTAGTATGGTTTTGATTTCCCTTCTACTCAAACGGTGAATTTGTTGCAAGCCCCCAACTCCCTTTCTTTTATTTCACGCACCCTGTTTTTTTCAACCGGTTAAGGTAGATCACCCTAGCATATAATCTTTGTTATTGAAAATGCAAATTCTAAAATTATTTCCCGCCGTCATGCCAATTGATTTTAGTTAAATCCCATTAAAAATTAGGGGAAATGGCTAAAAATGAATTTAAATTATTCTTTATTTTGTTGAATGGTTGTTATATTAGTTTTTAATCATGGATAGGGATAGGGTCTTATGATCAAAATTAATAAAAAAACTAATATCTACTACCAACAAAATAATTCGGGGGCTGTAATATTGACTGATAAAATTCTCCTGGTGGAAGATGAGGGTGTAGAAGCCATAGATATTAGGTGTGCACTGGAAAAAATGGGTTATGAGGTTGTTTACATAGCTTCAAGAGGGGAAGAAGCTGTGGAAAAGATTTTCGAGCTCCAACCGGATCTTATTCTAATGGATATTATGGTAAAAGGTGATATCAGTGGCATAGAGGTGGCTACTGTGATCAAAGATATGGGCATACCTGTTATTTTTTTAACGGCACATTCTGATGAATCTACCCTTGAAAAAGCCAAATTAACCGCACCCTACGGTTATATAATAAAACCTTACAATGTTACTGAACTGAGATATGCCATAGAACTGGCCCTTTACAAAAATAGAATGGAGAAAAAATTAAAAACCAATGTCGAGTTCACCAATGCCATTGTAGAATCTTCCAATGATTTCATGTTTTTAATTGATCCTTCGGGTGTGATATTAACGGTAAATGATGTAACTTCACGTCGATTCAGCGTTACTCCGGCTGAAATGATAGGTAAGCCTTTAAGTCTATTCCTACCGGAGAATATATTCCAGAATCGATGGGGACACATGGAAGAAGCCATAAAAACCAGGGAAGTAGTGGAGTTTGAAGATGAACGCGACAAAAAATACTTCCACTACCGTATATTCCCCCTGGTGGAAGAGGGGGAGGTGCAGAAGTTGGCAGTTTTCGTTAGGGAAATAACAGAACGCAAATCATATGAACGAGAATTGATAAGAAATTCTCTGCACCTTAAAAAGGCTCAAAAACTTGGTCACATGGGTAGCTGGGATTGGGATATTGCAACTGGGGTTTTAAACTGTTCTGAAGAACTTTACAGGATATTTGGAGTGGATGAAACATTCCAGCCCACCTTTGAAAATATCGATGCCCTGACCCACCCTGATGACCGGGAAATGTGTATTCAGAAGAGGGAGGAGTTATTCCGCAGTGGAGGTAAATCTGAGTACGAATTCCGCATATTAAGGTCAGATGGTGAGATTAGACATTTAAAACAGTCTATCCAGGTATTTTTTGAGAAGAATACCAAGTCAGTGGTGGCATTTGGGATAATGCAGGATGTGACTGAAATTGAAAACTCAAAAATAGCCCTGGTGCAGAGTGAGCAGAAGTACCGGGATATATTTGAAAATGCCATAGAGGGAATTTACCAGACTACTCCGGAGGGTAAGATCATTAATGCTAATCCTGCCTTCGCTCGGATATTTGGCTTCAGTTCTCCTGAGGAGCTGATAGAAAATGTTCATGATATTCAAAAAGATCTCTACGCCCATCCGGAGGATAGGGATGAATTTAAAAGGCGCCTGGAAACTGAGGGAGAAGTTAAAGATTTTGAAGTGGAATTTTTCCAGCTGGATGGGACTCCGGCCTGGTTACTGGTCAATGCCAAGGAAATTAAAGATGAAAAAGACCATGTTAAATATTATGAAGGCATGGTAGTGGATATAACTCGGCTAAAAGAAGTAGAAAAGGCATTGACAGAAAGTGAGGAAAAATATAGGAATGTAGTTGAACAATCCTATAACGGAGTGGTGCTTTCCAATGAAGAAGGAAGGATCATTGAATGGAACAGTAGTATGGAGAAAATAACTGGTCTGGCTGAGAATGAAGTCCACGGGAAATATTTATCCACTATAATACTCCAATCTCTACCTTCCACATTCACTGACCAGCGGGCTTCCCATTTAAAGGAGGGTATAGACCGGATCTACCAGAATCAAGAACTTCATCCATCCTTTAAAAAATTGGAATACTCTTTTCAACGGCCGGATGGCCAGGAAATATTTGTTAAGGCCATTAACTTCCCCTTTAAATCCTGTGGAAAATTTTTCATGTGCACCATTATCCGGGATATTTCCCGCCAGAAAATAGCCGAGGAAATGACCCAGGACCATTTACAAAAGCTGACCATACTAAACAAAATTATTAACATTGCCAACAACGCCCAAAACATTCATGATCTATTTAAAGGTGTTTTAAATTCCCTACTGCATTTGCTGGGCTTTGAAAGTGGTAGTATCTATTTGCTGGATGAAAATAAGGAATTTGCAGAATTGGAGTATTATGAAAATCTTCCCAAGGAATTCCTGGAAAAAGTGGAAAAATTGGAGGTGGCTAGAGAACCCTATTCTTCAATTTACCTGAAAGGAAAGGCTTTCTATGATTATCTTAAAGTTAGGCCAGTTTTGAAGGAATTTGGCTTTAAAGCAGTGGCAGTGGTTCCCTTCTTTTCGGCTCAGAAGGTGATTGGATCCATACACGTGGTCAGCCGGGAAAAAAACAGTATAAGTAGCCTGGAAATGGATATCCTGGAGACAATAGGAATGGAAACCGGGACAGTAATTGCCAAAATGTATTCCGAAGCTACAATCAGGGATTCCCTGGCAGAAAAAGAAGTTCTTTTAAAGGAAATCCATCACCGGGTTAAAAACAACATGCAGATCATCTCCAGCCTCCTGAACCTTCAACTTCAACATGTACAGGAAGAAGAAACCAGTAATGTCCTTATTGAAAGCCAGGGACGGGTGAAGACCATGGCCATGATCCACGAAAAACTGTACCAGTCACCGGACCTAGCCCGGATCCGGTTCAGAGATTACATTCAAAAGCTGGCCTATGATATCCTATACACCTACGGTGTTAAGGCCGGGAGCATTGAACTGGAAATGGATATTGATAACATTGAACTGGGCATGGAAACTTCCATCCCCTGTGGCCTGATAATCAACGAACTGGTAACTAACAGTGTGAAATACGCATTTCCAGAGGGTAAAGGGATCATAAAAATACAATTTAAGGGTCAGGATGAGTTGCAACTCATTATAAAAGATGATGGGATTGGTCTGCCCCTGGAAATAGACCTGGAACACATGGAAACACTGGGCCTCCAACTGGTTTTAAATTTGGTCAAACAGTTAAATGGAGAATTAACTATCAACCGGAGCCAGGGAACAGAATACATCATAAAATTCAAAGAATTACAATATAGCAAAAGATTTTAAAGGCCAGAAAATATTTTAATGGCTGGGCACACTTTTAGGTAGAGGCCAGACACGCTCTTAGAGAGATTACAATGAGAAGAAGTGATAAAGAGATCAAAGACCCGAAGCTAATCCAGGAAATATTAAACCAATCTGAAGTATGCAGGGTAGCTTTATGTGATGATGGAAAGCCCTACATAGTGCCCATGAACTTCGGTTACCAGGACCAGACTTTATATCTCCACTCAGCCACTCAGGGCCGGAAAATTAATATTCTAAGGAAAAATAATAACCTATGTTTCCAGACGGATACTGAAACCAGACTGGTTACCTCTAAAACACCCTGTGATTGGGGAATGAGATATCTGAGTGTGATAGGTTCTGGTAAAGCTCATTTCATCCATGATCCTGCCGATAAAAAAGAAGCACTGGATCTGATTATGAGGAAATACTCCCCGGTTTCATCCCGCCCTGAAAAAACCTTCCAATACTCGGATGAAGCCATAAGTAGTGTTATAATTATAAAAGTAGAAATAGAAGAAATAACTGGTAAAAAATCAGGATTTTGAATGTGTTCATGAAATGTAATGATTGGTGAGGGTGATAAAGTGGACCGGTACAGCAGGGGCTGGAAAAAACTTAAAGAAATTGATGGTAAGATGGAGAAGCAGTGGTGGAAAGTTTAAAGGACATAGCTCCTGATCTGGCCCGGCAAATCATTGAATTTTCCTTTGGAGACATCTACAGTAGAACCGGAACCAGTCTCCCGGAGAAGGAAATTGCAGTGGTGGCGGCCTTAACTGCCAGGGGTAACGCCGCCCCCAGTTGAAGGTGCACATACACGGAGCAAGCAAGGTGGGTGTTTCTACAGAGGAACTGGTGGAAGTGATCCTACGATGTCATCCTACAGTGGCTTCCCCATTACCATAAATGGGATAAATACTCTTAAAGATGTTTTAAGGGATAGGGGGTAGAGTTCCAGCCAGTACCCCAAGAAGTTGAGGGTGATCGTTTTGCCCGGGAAAGGATTGGCTGGGGAAACTGGATGAAAATTAGGTACAGGTATTTTAGGAGAATTTTAGGGATGTAGCTCCGGATTTAAGTGAATTTATGGTGAGCTTGGATACAGGGATATCTACAGGAGAAAGAACCTGGATCCGAAAATGAGGCAAATTGCCACTATAGCCGCCTTCACTGCTATGGGTACAGCCCAACCACAACTGGCCTTCCATATTCAGACAGGTTTAAAGGGGGGTTTGTCCTGGCAAGAAATAGTGTAAACCCTGATTCTCATGGTGGTTTATACCGGGTTCCCGGCAGCTAGCAATGGTATAAACACGGCCAAAGAAGTTTTGACTCCCTTTAAACAATGTTACTTTAATTAGGTTAAGTTCAATAATAGTATAGACTTACCGGGGATTTTTTCATGGCAGAATTACCAGAACTTTTGATCTTAAGCAAACAAATGGATGAACAACTGCAGTTAAAGGAATTTGCCCATGGAGAGCTCCGCCAGGAGAAATCATTAAACCTATCTCCGGGGGAATTCCTGGAGACAATAAGGGGTAAAAATGTATTAAAAGTTTACAATAAGGGTAAATGGATTTTCATCCAGCTGTCTGATGATTATCATCTGCTACTGAACCTGGGTATGGGTGCCGACATACTCTACCATGAAGCCGGCCAAACACCGGAAGAATACCAATGCCTCTTCCAGTTCACCGACGGATCCTATTTCACCTCTAAATTCTGGTGGATTGGAAGGGCCGAACTCCTGCCTGATGAGGAATTACCTCAACATAAGGCCACCAAAGATATTGCCATCACCCCCTTGGACCCAGAATTCACCCCTGAATACTTACAAAAGCTTTGCCAGGCCCGTTCCCAAATCAAAAACCTCCTCCTGAACCAGAAGAAAATTGGGGGAATAGGAAACGTTTACATCCATGATATACTCTTCCGGGCAAAACTACACCCGCAAAAGGTGGCCAATACCATTGAATCAGTTAAAATTGGCGATTTACACCACATAATCCAGGAAAACCTCAAAGAAGCCATTGAATTAGGTGGACTGGCCTATGAAAAGGATTTTCACGGCGAAAACAATGGATTCGGTACCGAACATTTCCTGGTAGCCTATAAAGAGGGTGAACCCTGTCCTGAGTGCGGGGGTTCCATTGAAAAGATCAAAACCGGGAGCATATCCTCCTATATCTGTCCCAACTGTCAGAAATTGTAAATTACCACTTAACACCATGATCGATAGTTTAATTTAGAAAGTAAGCCAAACTAAGAACTAGAGAATTCATAAGGAGATCCAAGTAAAATGGGCGAAATTGCCATAAATATCAAAGCTGTTAACCAGCCCGGAGTATTACGGGACATCACCGAACTAACTGCCCAGTGCCAGATCAACATCACCTACACCCACATGTTCATTGAAGACAAATACCATGCCTCCCTCTACATGGAACTGGAGGCCGTGGAAAATGTGGAAAAGTTAATGGAGAATATTGGGAAGCTGGAAGCGGTAAGTAGTGTTGAGGAATGTCCCACACTTCAGGATGTCTTCGGTAAACGGATTATCATCACTGGTGGTGGGGCACAAGTGGCCATGGTGGCCCAGGGAGCCATAACCGAGGCTGACCGCCACAACATCCGGGGAGAACACATCAGTGTGGACACCATCCCCCTGGTGGGAGAAGAAGACCTCTCCGAGGCAGTGTCTGCCGTGGGAAGGCTGCCCCGTGTTGGTGCGTTGGTCCTGGCCGGTTCTTTAATGGGAGGTAAAATAACCCAGGCCATTGAAGGGATAAAAAAGGATCACGAGGTCATTGTTATCAGCCTCAACATGCCGGGCAGTGTGACTGAAAAGGCGGACCTGGTGGTCACTGACCCCATACAGGCAGGAGTTATGGCGGTAATGGCCGTGGCAGACACTGCCCGGTTTGACATTAAAAAATTGGGTCAAAAGAAGTTTTAAGATAGGTTTTTTGAATAAGGGGATTAAAAAAATATTTTAAAGATCTCTTAATAGAGATCTCCACTTTTTTTTGAAAAATGAATGAATTTGAACTTTCTAGGTTTATTTTTGCAGTTATATTTTTGTTTAACTCATTTCTATGGCTCGGATAAGTCTACTTGCTTCGTTTTTAAGTTCAACGTCAGTGATATCTCCACTTTCCCTGACTTTTAGTGCTAACTGCAGGACCTGTGAAACATCACTTGGTTTGAGATTTTCAGCCATGTCCAGATAGGTTTGTCCCTCTTTATCCTCAACAACCACATCTTTTTCGGCCATCATTTTCAATAAGCCTTTGCAGGTGCCCATAATACTGGTATCTTCCATATTTTCACATTTTTTAAGGAGTTCCTCAGTTTTTTTATCCATGGTATCACCAGTTATACTTATGTTCCCACCGTGATTTATAATTATATTAATTCCTGTAATCACGGCGGTGGATCATTTAATTACTATTTACCAACAAATATTAACCCTGCCATAAATTCCAGAATGATTAAATATCTGAGGGTGAGATGATGACACTTCGCTGTGAGAATATGGATAGTCTGGTGGTCAAAGCGGCCGAGGAAGCCCTGGAAATGGAGAATGTTAATTATGTGCTCCCCTATGTAAGGGAAAAATATGAAGATGAACTGAAGGATGCTTTTGACCGAACCTGCCTGGTGAGGGAGTTATCGGGAGATGCGGCAGAACTGGCTGACTACTGGTTCTTTGAAACGGCTGTCCGCCTGAATCTAAAAGGCAGGGGAAAAGCCTACACTGGACTTAGACCTTCCCCGATCAATGAAGAACCAGTCATCATCATGACTAAACAGGCTATTAACACGGAAAACCTGGATACTCTCATGAACTTCATGTTAGACTCCATCAAAGAGGATATATGGTCCAGATTTGAGGATGTGATCACCAAGAAGGACTATGATGTTAACGATGTGGATGATGCCCGGGATTACGTGGATTCACTCTTTAACTTCGTGGGTTACCTGCAGCATTTAATTGAATTCATGGAACTGGGCTGAGGGAGTAATTTTTTGTTGAAAATTGATGGTAGACCCATTAAAATTGCGACCTTATTTGATTGTGTGAAATTTATAGTGATTTAAAATAATAACAATGTTAGGTGCATAAAATGACAGAAGAACTGAAGTCCGTGGTTATAAATGTGGAAGATCTGCTGGATTACCAGGAAGGAGCCGTTGTAAGTAGGGAGATAATCCGCAAGGAAACAGGAACCGTGACCATATTCGCCTTTGACCAAGGGGAAGGTTTAAGTGAACACTCTGCTCCCTTCGATGCCATGGTCCAGGTCATTGATGGAAAGGCAGAAATAACCATCTCTGGCACGAAACACCATCTGGAGAGAGGGGACATGATCATCATGCCCGCCAATGAACCCCATGCCCTCCACGCCGTGGAAAGGTACAAGATGATACTGACCATGATCAAGTCCTGATCAAGGTTCACACTCTATTTTTTGAAATATTCATCTTTTTATTCCTCAATTATCTTTATTATTCCTTTTTTTATTCCTAATAGATCTTTTTTATTCTTCTATTATCCTTTTAATTCCATATTGTCATTTTTTCCAAATCTAAGACCATTGAACCTAATATTTATCCTTAAAATTAAGCTGCAATGGCCATTAAATTAAGGCTGCAATGTCAATTAAAATTAGAAACATGTCAATAAAAAAAGTTTAAAAAACCCTTATTTAACAAGGGCCTTTTGGTGGTGTTTATTCCAGTAAGCGGATGAGGTTGGTATCGGCCTTCACCAAATCCATCTGGTCAATGAGTTTGATGGCTTCCTGCACATTTTTCTCCAGGGCTTGATGGGTCACCATGAAGATAGGCACGGCCTCTCCCTCTGCAGCCTTTTTCTGACTCACCGATTCAATACTAATATCCAAGTCACTTAAAACTCCGGATATGGAGTGTAAAACTCCGGGCTGGTCCAGGGCAGTTATTCGCAGGTAGTACTTGGACTGCACATCAGAAATATCCTTGACCTTTTCCACCCGGGTCTCCCGGGGTCCATAGAACACTGGCTTTCCCATATCCTGGATTATGTCCATGCAATCGGCCACCACGGCACTGGCGGTGGGCATCATACCGGCTCCGGCTCCGTACATGAGCACTGGGCCCACCACATCACCTTCCAGGTACACGGCGTTGAACACATCGTTAACCGATGCCAATAGGTGGGTTTCCGGGACCAGGGTGGGGTGCACCCTTATTTCCAGTTCACCGTCTTCTATTTTGGCGATGGCCAGTAGTTTAACCACACTTCCCAGTTCATCCCGGGCGAACTGAATATCATCAGGAGTTATCCGGGTAATGCCTTCTACATGGAACTTGTCCTGTTCAACGTAAACCCCGAAGCCAAGTATGCTGAGTATAATGAGTTTTTGAGCAGTGTCATGTCCTTCAATATCAAAGGTGGGGTCTGATTCTGCGTAACCCATCTCCTGGGCTTCCTTAAGCACAGTATCAAAGTCAAGACCTTCAGCGGCCATTTTAGTAAGTATGTAATTGGCAGTTCCATTGATGATCCCGTAAATGGTTTCAATG
>Ga0208826_1002988_pt1 | contig 12075 bp, 8 predicted proteins | sample AD_UKC115_MetaG_FD_184451 | JGI IMG/M metagenome (GOLD analysis project Ga0208826, IMG submission 184451) | Active sludge microbial communities of municipal wastewater-treating anaerobic digesters from Hong Kong - AD_UKC115_MetaG (SPAdes)... | ecosystem: Engineered > Bioreactor > Anaerobic >... | reverse complement strand
CGACCGGTGTTCTTTCCTGGTGTAATGAAGTGGCTGCCCTGCCCGTTCATAACATGAGACAGACTCACCATCCTGATGCCTGGAAAATAGATGGTGAAAGACTGAATAATGCCCGGGTGGCCACCTATGGCTGCCCCAACTGCACGATGAGATGCGGTATTGCTATTAGGGATCATGAAGGTCATGAATCAGAGCTGGATTATGAAAACATAGGGCTTTTGGGCAGCGATCTGGATATTTTTGAACTTGACCAGGTCGGGTCGCTCAATTATCTGTGTGATGACTATGGACTTGATACTATCTCAGCTGGCGATACTCTGGCTTTCTACGCTGATGCTATTGAACAGGGAGCGATTAAAGGAGACTTCCGGTTTGGCGACGCTGAAATGGCAAAAAAATTGCTCGGTATGGCAGCCAGAAGGCAGGGTGAAATTGGCAATTTGCTGGCCGATGGAACTATGAGAATGTCCAGGGCAATCGGGCATGGTTCTGAAGCTTATGCCATGCACGTCAAGGGTCTGGAGATCTCAGCTTATAACTGTAAATTTATCCCTGGTATGGCTTTAGCTTTTGCCACCTGCCCGCTGGGCGGTCACCATAAAGATAGCTGGGTCATTACTTTTGAGATTAAACAGAGCCGGCGTGATTCTTACGGACCTGAAAAAGCTGCCAAAGTAATCGAATTGCAGAGGATTAGAGGCGGTTTATTTGAGTTCATTGTCGCCTGCCGCTTCCCCTGGATTGAATTAGGCTGGCCACTCGAACATTACCCTGAATATTTCAACCGGATAACCGGATTGAACTGGTCTCTGGATGATTTCTGGAAAATATCTGACCGCATTTATGCTCTGATGAAATTTTTCTGGGTCAGAGAATTCCCGGACTGGGACAGAACCAGGGATTATCCGCCGATGATCTGGTTTGATCCCAGCAATGCAGATAAAGATGGGCCAATTGCCGGCAAGGTTCTGGAACTTGATAAGTTCAACCAACTGCTTGACCATTACTATGAACAGAGAGGCTGGGACAAGAGAGGAATTCCAACCAGAAAAACAGCCGAAGCTCTTGACCTCAAAGATGAGATAGCGGAAGTAGAAAAATATACCAGGCTGGAATAGAATAAAAATAGAATGTCGATAGAATGTCGATGATAAAAATTACGGTAAAATTAATTGGCCCGCTGATCAATCTGGCAGGCTTTTCAGAAAAAACACTTGAGTTTCCGGCTGAAACCACAGTGGAAGAAGTTCTGGCTTCTCTGCCTATCGATCCTCAGCGGCCAAAAATTGTGACCAGAAATGGACAGGCTGTCGCTCCGGGCGAAAGGCTCAGGGATGGCGACCGGCTGGCTATTTCTCCCATTTATTCTGGCGGATAAAGATATCAGGCAATTTCCTAATGAGAAGTCAGGTCAGACCCATCCAGGAAAACTCTTAATGGGTTTTTAAGGAGAAGTTTCCTGAAGAAATTGTCAGTCGGCGGCAACCGAGTCAAATCCCCCCTGCAGTCAGCGACTGCCAAAGACACCAACACTCCAATATGGGGTGGCGCATTTACCTCTCTGATAAAAAGCCTCTACGACATTGAGCCTATCTAAAAAGACAGTACACTTTCTGCCGCCTTTAGGCAATTGCCGATATGTCCTCCCCTCCTCAGGTGCAGCCAGAATCGACCTGAATGGTCCAGTCAGAATTCTTTAAAAAAATCTGTTCTGGCCAGTACCAGTTGGCCAAGGCAACAGAAAGGCTTATCATGATTATTTCAATAGCAATAAATGGCTGGTGCAGCCAAAAAGAGTTTCAAAAATTCATAAAAAGGCAAACCATCATTAAGAAGGAGGAAGAGAATGGAAAATAAAAGCTCATCAATAAATGATGATGTGGAACCGGTTTTAGTCGCCGGAGGTTTCAGGCCGGCCAGCTTTTCTGAGACTTTTCAGGCTTATAACCCGGCCACCGGTGGAAAATTGCCTTCTCTTTACCCCGTTTCCAGCTGGCGAGATCTGGAACTGGCCCTTAAAGAAAGCCACCAGCTGGTGCCTGAGCTGGCCTGGACATCCCCGGAGAAACGAGCCAGATTCTTCACTCTTTATGCTGAGCTGCTGGAAAAACGAAGATTAGAAATAATCTCCAGAGCTTACCTGGAAACTGCTCTGCCGGCTGAAGCCAGGCTCAACCAGAGTGAGTTTCCCCGCTTGATCAATCAGTTGAGACAGGCGGCCGCAGCCTGTAGCGACCGGAGCTGGTGTCAGGCAACAATCGACACCAGATTAAACATCAGATCGAAATACGGACCGCTCGGCGGAGTGGTGGTGATCTTCAGCCCGAACAATTTCCCTCTGGCTTTTAACGCCGTGGGCGGAAGCGATCTGGTTAGTGCCATAGCCACCGGTCACCCGGTCATCTGCAAAGCCCATCCCGGGCATCCGGGAACGACCAAACTTATGGCTGAGTGCCTGCTGGAAGCTCTAAGGGGCTCCGGACTGCCTCTCTCCACTGTTCAGATGCTCTATCATTTTAGCTCTGAAGACGGCTTTCGCTTGGTCAGTCAGCCCGAAGTGGCGGCTGTAGCCTTTACTGGCAGCAGAAAGGCGGGCTTGAAACTCAAAGAGGCAGCCGACCGGGCTGGCAAACTGTTTTATGCAGAAATGAGCAGTGTCAATCCAGTGTTTTTCCTGCCAGATCTAATCAGGGAAAAAGCCGGTTCTTTAGCTTCCGAGCTTTTTGCTTCCTGCTCCTCGGGCAGCGGTCAATTCTGCACCAAGCCCGGACTGGCTGTTTTTATAGACGATGAAAACGGCCGTATCTTTCTCCGGCACTTAAAGCAGGTCTACGCTGAGCCTCCTTCCGGCCATCTTCTCTCCCCTGCCGTTCAGGAAAATTTAGCCGCAGCCATTGCCAGGTTAAAAGCGGCCGGAGCCGAGCTTCTAATTGGCGGTCAGCCCCTGCCCGGACCGGGCTTTAGATTTGAGCCAACTCTTCTGGCCACATCGGGAGGACAATTTTTAAAAGAGCCAGCCGCTTTTCAGACTGAAGCTTTTGGCACACTGACTGTAGCCATCCTGGTCAAAGATGCCGCTGAAATGATTAAAGTTGCCGAAAATCTTGAAGGCAATCTAACCGCAGCTATTTATTCGAGCTCTTCAACCACAGATGAGGCACTTTATCGCCAGTTAGAACCAGTAATAAGACTTAAAGTTGGAAGGTTATTAAACAATAAGATGCCGACGGGTGTAGCTGTTTCACCAGCCATGCATCACGGCGGACCATATCCAGCAACCAATCATCCGGGATTTACTTCAGTCGGTATTCCAGCCTCTTTCCTGCGCTTGGCTGCCCGGCACTGTTACGATAATGTCCCGGATGAACACCTGCCGGACGAGCTGAGAGGCAAAAACCCAACGGGCCGGATGTGGCGCCTGGTGGACGGCAACTGGACTACCGACGACATTTAAAAAACTGCCTTTTGACGTGGAGCGCCTGGACTACTATCCTGACCAGGCCACATTTTTGCTTTCTAATACTTTTTTAATAATATTTTTGGCAAACCTAGAGACTATTATCCTTATCAATACTCGGAATTCGGTTCAACAGCCAGTTTAAGTATTAACAGTTTACCTGCCCGCTGTAAAAAAGAATTCAATTCTGTAAAAAATGGATTATTAGCATGATAGAAATATATCTAATAGGCGGCTGGCAGACCAGAGAATTCAAAAAGAGTTCCTATTTTTCAAGGCCATAAGTTTTCATCTTATAGCTAAGTATTCTCTCCGTCAGGCCCAATATTCTAGCGGCCTGACTTTTAACTCCATGAGCTTTTTCCAGAGCTTTCTTAATTTCTCTGACTTCCAGCGCTCTAACCTTTTCAGGCAAAGGCTTTGAGCTCTCCATCTCCAGCTCTTTTTCCGAGGTCATTTCCAGAAAAACCGGCAGGTCGGAACTGGTCACGATTTCGTTTTCGGCGAAGACCACGGCTCTCTCAATTATATTTTCAAGTTCTCTGACATTTCCTGGAAAATCATGGCGCATAATAATCTGCAGAGCCTCGGCGGATATTCCTCTGATCTTTTTTCCCTCGCGCTCGGAGTATAGGCGGAGGAAATGGTCAACCAGGGGCGGTATATCTTCCTTTCTTTCTCTGAGAGGCGGAACATTTATCCTGATAACATTCAGCCGGTAATATAAATCGCTTCTGAATTTTTCTTCACTGACCAGCTTCTCCAGATTTCTATTAGTGGCAGCTATAATCCTGACGTCAGCTTTAAGTGGCCTGGTTGAACCAAGCCGGAAAAATTCTTTATCCTGAAGAAAGCGAAGCAGCTTGACCTGAACTGAGGGGGCCAGCTCACCTATTTCATCCAGGAAAAGAGTTCCAGCCGCGGCTGCTTCAAATTTGCCAATCTTCCTTTCCGTCGCGCCGGTAAAAGCTCCCTTTTCAGCCCCGAATAGTTCACTTTCAACCAGCGTCTCAGGTAGAGAAGGAATATTGACAGCCAGAAATGGTCCCGAACTTCTTCTTGAAGAAAAATGAATAAGCCTGGCAATCAGATCTTTACCTGTGCCCGTCTCACCGGTGACCAGGACAGTCGCTTCACTCTGAGCTGCTCTGGAAACAAGTCTGGCTACTTCCTGCATAGCAGCTGAAACAAAAATAAAATTTTTAAAACTGAACTTCTCCTCCAGGCGGTTTTTGAGCTCAAAGATTTCATGCTGAAGTTTAAACCGTTCTCGGGCCCTATCAAGGACCAGCAGGAATTTTTTGAAATCTATTGGTTTAACCACATAGTCATAAGCACCCTCTTTGATAGCTTCAACGGCAGTTTCGATCGAAGCAAAGGCCGTCACCATGATCGGGGTAATTAAAGGATTATAAGCGAGGATATCTTTGATTAATTCCAGGCCTGATTCCTGACCCAGTTTGTAATCTACCACGGCTATTTCTACTGGATTCTCCTTAACTAGTTCCAGGGCTTCAGGCGGGGCTGAAGCTGAGATAACTTCATACCCTTCTCTCCTGAGATTTTTAGAAATAAGTTCCCTTTGAAGATCATCATCCTCGACAACTAAAATAACTCCCTTAGCCACTTTCCCCTCCTGGCATTTCAACTTTAAAAACTGCCCCGCCACCTGGCCGGTTGCTGGCTGAAATCTTCCCGCCATGGGCGGCCACAATCTTACGGGTTAGATAAAGTCCAATCCCGTAGCCAGAGCTTTTACTGCTGACAAATGGGTCAAAAATTTTTTCAGCCTGCGTCTCTTCAAGACCCGGGCCAGAATCTTCGACTTCCAGTATTAAACTTTTCTTCCGGGCATAGGCCTTTAAACTGATCAGGCTGCCGGCCGGACTGGCCTCGATGGCATTTTTCAGGAGATTGGCCACCACCCGGCTGAAAAGCAAGCGATCAGCCGTTAGCTTCAATCCGCCTTCGGCTTTGAGATCAATTTTTAGGTTCTTCTCTCTGACCAGATTTTCCAGCTCTTTAATTTCTTCACCGATTACCAGAGCCACTCCGAATTTTTCCGGAGAAATAGAAACCGGTTTTAAAGCTTCAGAGAAACGGTCAACCAGACGAGCAATTTTTTCTACCTCATTCTTCCCTTTTTCCAGCCCTTGATTGATTTCAGGTAAATTCAGAGACTGCCAGTATTCGAAAAGAAGAGCCAGGCTGTTCAGCGGATTTTTAATTTCATGAGCAACTCCAGAAGTATAAGCAGAGATCTCCTTAAATTTTTCTTTTTCTTCTGCCTGGCGGGCAGCTTCGGTGGCGGCCAGCTGGTAGGAGCGGTGCAACCGATAAAGTCCGGCAAAAATCACCAGGCCAGCCAGAGCCAGAGCTGATAAAATATACCAGAAATTCCTTCTGGAATAAGTCAGCAGAACATCCAGGCTTTTCAAAGAATAACCAAGGTAAAAATAATATTTCCGCCCGTCAGCCGTGGTCAGCGCCGAATAATGATTGAAAATTTTTCCTTCTGGTGAATCGATAATCCATAACTCCCCAGCTGGACGTTGTTTTTTGGAAAGTGGAAGATATCCTTCAAATCGGGAAGTCCAATCCAGGACATTTTCCTTACTATCCAGGATAGCCATAAAATAGATGTCCTCAGTTGCCTGATAAGGAGTTAGAACTTCTGAAGCTGGTAAACCTCTTTCGAGCCCGGCCCGAATGCTTTCCTTAAGTATCAGAGCAGTGGCTGATAGCTGGTCGCGGGCCAGTTCTTGCATTTTAGCCTGAATATATTGGCGGTTTAAATTTGAGAGCAGGGTAAAAAGCCCTACGACCAGCAGAAACGGAAGTATAAAAAAGAGCAGAAATTCCCTTTTCCTCATCTATTAACCTGCATTATCGATAAAGCAAGTTTCCTTGTCATTTTCAATTATCACTCATCATACCATTGGGAAATGATATGATTTTCTTGAATCGGTCCTTGCCTCTGAGTTCCCTCGAAAATAATTCATCCAGCTCGATAATAAAACAGATTTACCAGGATGATTTGCCACTGCCCGGCTAAGTTCAAAAATCAGTATATAACATTTTCGGTCTGGCTAAAAAGATAACCTCAAAGAAAGGCTATCACCCTCTTTTTCTTTGCCGGCCCTGGCCACCGCTCCAAGCTGGAAAACCCCGGCGATCCCTTAAAATTATGGTCTGGTTTTGCAGCCTCATTTCTCTGGCCATAATCAATTTTTTCTGTCCACCGTTAACTTCTACCAGAGAACCAATCAGCCTGATTTTTTCCCCTTGATGAAAGTCAACCTGGAAAAACCAGGCTGGGGCGGTTTCCACCTCATAGATTTCGCCTGAATTTTTGTCCTTAACTTGTAGAATCAAAAAACTGGCTCTTTTCTCGTACCGCTGCTCGAAGCGGATATCCTCAATCTGGCCTTCAATAGTGATTTCCCGGTCAACATTATAATAGGGTAAAGCGGACCTGGCTTGAGGCCAGCCAGCCTGCGTCTCGCCGGCCAAAAGAAAGAGGCTAAACATGGCCAGGATTATTGTTGTTTTGATTTTGAAACGCTCAGGTTCCATTTAAGCCCTCCACTGATAAAATTGCCTGACCAGTCAAACCAGGGATCATTCGAGGCATTACTAATATAAGAATAGGAGACAAAAAAAGAAACTCTGGCCAGGTCAAGTTGAACCAGGGTACTAAGCTGGTGCCGCCTGTCTTCTCTTATCACCCCCAGGCTGACTCCTTCCAGGTCGAGGCTTTCTAGGCCCGGAAATTCCCTGTTTAGATAATCATACTGGATTTCGGCTTGAAGCCGATCGGTCAGACTGGCCGTTAATTTGGCCTTCAGGCTAAATCCCTGCCAGCTAAAAAGGTCTGAAGTTGGATTTTCCACACTATAATATTCATCGCTGGCACTGAAGGGGTTTTCTCCCCTTAGATTCCACTGCTTCATTCCGCCCAGACTCAGACCAACCCTGTCGCCCAAGCCTTGAGCCAGAAGGCCGCTGACCGCCAGGATCTGGATGCTCCGCGGGTCAGTATAATAAACTGTTTGATACGGTACCCCTCGCAGGCTATAACTTCCTCCCTGCTTATAATTATCGGCCGGGCGGCCATGTCCTCCACCTGGTCCACCCTGTTGAGAGATAAAAAAGCTGGTAGGCTGGTTAACGGAAGACAGACCATAAACTGGGGCACTGCTTGAGATCATAGCTACTGGTGCTGCCTCCCCCTCAATTATAGCGATTTCGCCAGGGTGATAAAAATACTTGTAACCATAACTGGCTTCAACTTTAAGGGTTGTTCTGGTTTTAAAGTAATGATCAAGTGACAGGTTAACCCTCTCTGAAAAATAGTCAAATATTCCCAGTTTATAACTGCGGTAGATGCTTTGTGATTCAAGCCTTAAAACTGTAGCCGGGGTCAAATAACTTTTAAAACTGGCAACAAGCTTCAAACCAGCATGATTAAAATTATTGTACAGGTTATTGAAAAGGACTCCCTGTCCTTCGGCAGCTAAATAAAAAGCACTTTTAGACCCGACTGGAATAAGATAATCAACCCCGAGCTGCCCGCCGACCGAACTCAAGCCAGAATATTTATAAAGGTAATTAAAATCCAGGCCACCATAAAGAGCTAGAGAACTGGAATCACCACCGAAAAAGAAGCTACCGGTTGTTAACCAGTCAGAGACGGGTTGATAAGTCTGGAAAATATTATTAGTTGAATGCTGGACCAGAGAAAATTGGACAGTCCCGGCCTGAATTAAGGCTGGTCTTAAAGAAATAAGGGCCAGCCAGATAACCGAAAAAAAGATATATTTATTCAGCTGGCGTTTGGGCCCTGTCTTTAACTTGATTCTTGATTTCATTCTAATTGCTTTCATTCTGCTTCTCCTCTAATCCTGACAGCCCGGTTAAATTCCGGCCACTCGAGGTAAGCTCTGCCTGTATTCATCATTTTAGCCTATAAGAAAACTATAAAACAGGAAATTCAGAGGAGGAATTTCCTCCCCTGAATTCCTTTGATTTCTACTGGCCTCCAGGCTGACTGAAGTCTCAAGACTCAGCATCTTTTAAACCCTATTTTTTGCCCTGGCGGCTGGCTTTGCCTTTGGGACCTGTCCCATCACAAAACTGGCTGGTCAGGCTGCTCTGAGTCCGGAAGGAATTTCTGGATGTGGTCATATTTCTGATCGCGTTTTTATTGGCCAGCATTTTTCCCTGGTTGCCTTCGGGAGAACTCTGATAGCCAGTTCCGTCCTTAGGAGCTGTCCAGTCTGGATCCTGGCAATTAGGAATCCCATCATTATCATAGTCACGGTAAAAATCATTTATCCCGTCGCCGTTTTCATCAACAAAATAGGGACCAGTCTTGACTCTATTTCCTGGTCTGGACTGTTCCTTGGTTCTGACCTGAATGGCATTTCTCTCTTCTTCTTTTGTCATCACCCTGTTCTGATTCTGCACTTTTTCCTCGTTTTTAATCTGGGCTTGTTCCTGATCGCGGCGGACATTAGTTAGATTATGCTCAATTTCTGGTTGGCCTGTCCCGTTCTTATTAATAATAACCTCGTTTTGAACGACCTGGTTTTCGACCTGGTGTTGGATCTGCAGCTGGTGCTGAGCCTGAGCCTGTTCCTCATTTTTTACTTCGATTCTGTTTTGAATTTGATTGGTCACTCTGGTTTGTGATTGAGAATTCGGGTTGGCTTCATTCTCTATTGTCTTTTCTACGTCTGCCCTGATCTGCTCTTTAGTCTGTTCTTTAGCCCGCTCTTTGACTTGTTCTGCTACCTGCTCTTGCACCTGGACGTTAGCCTGGACTCTGGCTTTCTCTTCAGTCTGGGTTTTAGTTTCCTGTTGGGTATTTTCCTGAGCATAACTCAAAGAAAAAACCAGCAGCATGGCTAAAAAACCCATCGTGAGTGTGGTTAATAAATTTTTTATCCTCATGTTTGACCTCCTTGTCATGAGTTTCACCCTTAATATATGCAAGCAGTGTGCCAGCTGCTATGTTATTGATAATGGATAAAATACAGATTAATAAAGATGGCTTTCTCTGACATCTTTGTTCCTTCTCCGACAATTTTGTCGCTTCTAAACAGGTTCTTTAAATTTGAATCTGAAAAAAGACAGTGGTAATCTTTTTATAGATATTCAAAGGAGGTCAGGGATAATGGGCAAGGTAAAAGATTCAAAACTAACCATCCTGAGTCTGGCCCCGCCGGTTCAAACCAGAAGAGAGTTTCTTAAGAGTTCAGCTGTCGGTGGTTCTGCCCTTCTTCTGAGCAGTTTATTTATCAGGAAAGTCTCAGCTCAGGAGGCCAGTCGTCCCCGCTATGCTATGATCCTGGTCGATTATAATAAATGCACCGGCTGCCGGACCTGTGAGACGGTTTGTGCCGCTTTCAATAATCAAGTCAAAATTGGAGAAGAGGAGCTGCCCGGGCTGGGAAATCCCCATCTGGCTAACATCAGGGTTCAGGCCTTTAATCCCGATGTTGATATTCCCGTTGTCTGTTTAATGTGCCGGGATAACCCCTGCATTGAGGCCTGCCCGGTTGAACCTGATCCCAAAACAGGGAGAAGGGCCCTTTATCGCGATGAGAAAACCCTGAGCATCAAAAATGATAAGGCCAGGTGTATCGGCTGTCAGAGCTGTGCTGATGCCTGCCGGGCCAAAAGAGTGGGGGCAATTATTCCCAACCCACAAACAGGTAATCCAGAAAGAATGTGTACACTATGCAATGGTGACCCGCAGTGCGTCAAGTACTGTCCCTACGGGGCCCTGAGCTATGTAGTTGGCCAGATCGATGGCCGCCATTACGGGCTTTCTCCAGAAAAAATAGCCGAGAGATTGACCGAGCTCTGGTATTATCACCAGCCGGCGAGATAAGAGAGGAAAGGCAGGAGGCCAAAATGGAAAAATTATCTGGTTATCATGGGGTCATACTTGAAATTGATTTAACTTCGGGCAAGATAGATAAAAAGCCATTATCACCGGAAGATGCCAGAAAATTTGTTGGCGGCCGCGGGCTGGGGATGAAGATTCTCTGGGACAGGCTAAAAAAACCGGGACTTAATCCCCTTTCCCCGGAAAATCCTCTGATCTTTATGACTGGTCCCTTCTCTGGTCTGCCGATTCCATCAGCTTCAAGAGCTTGCGTTGTCACCAAATCTCCTCACACCTCACCTCTCAAATCGAAATATAAATTCGCTTCTACCATCAGCTATGCCAACGTCGGCGGATTCATAGGGCCGGAAATTCGATTTGCCGGCTATGATGGAATAATCATCAGCGGTAAAGCCAGCTCGCCGGTCTATGTGGTGATTGATGATGATAGAGTTGAGCTCCGGGAGGCTAAAAAATTCTGGGGTCTGAAAACTGACGAATTGGACAGGAAGTTGACTGAAGAACTTGGAGATAGACGATTTAAGACCTGTTATATCGGCCCGGCTGGTGAAAACCTGGTCGAATATGCAGCTATTCTTCACACTGCAGCCAGAGCAGCCGGGCGAGGTGGCACCGGTTGCGTCATGGGTTCCAAGAACCTTAAAGCCATTGCTATCAGAGGCACCAGAGTTCCGCCCGTGGCTGATCACAAAAGATTTATCTCCCTCCTGGAAGAAGCCAGGCAGGGGTTTAAAGGGGCAGCTTTGACTGAAAGCTGGAGAAGATATGGAACAGCTTCATCCATTGTGACCTCGTCTGACGCTGGAACTCAGGCTGTTAAGAATTACCGGGAAGGAACATTCCAGGAGGCTGCTAAAATTAGCGGTATCGCCGCTGAACAGAAAATCTGGGTCAGAGATTTAGCCTGTTTTTGCTGCCCGTTAGCCTGCAAAAAGTCAGGGGCAGTAAGAAGCGGTCCCTACGCCGGCCTGGTTCATGACGGGCCAGAATATGAAACAGGAACCATGCTGGGTGCGAATTTGCTTATCTCGGATTTGGAAGGCCTCATGAAAGCAATTTATGACGTCGATGATTATGGCCTTGACCAGATCTCAACCGGCAATGTTCTCGGTTTTTTAATGGAAGCTTATGAGAAAGGCTATATTGATTCGGCTTTTCTTGACGGGCTGGACCTCAAATGGGGCGACGTGCCTTCCACAATTAAAATGATAGAGAAAATAGCGAGGAGAGAAGGTGCTGGCGACCTGGCTTCCAAAGGAGTAAGAAAGCTGGCAGAAAAGATCGGCCAGGATTCTCAGAAATTCGCCATTGAGGTCAAAGGTCATGAGCTGGCTGGCTGGAATGTTCATGTTTCAACCGGTAGAGCAGTTTGTTACGCTACCGCCAACCGGGGCGCCTGTCACTTAAATGGCAGCAATCCACGGGCCCAGAACAATACGGCCATGAATGACTGCACCGGACTGTGTATGTTTGCTCAGGGTGGTTTCCGAGCTGGTCTCCTCAGAGAGCTGTTAAGTTCAATAACCGGTGAGGTCTGGACAGAAGAAGACTATGAAAAGACAGGAGAACGGGTTTACAACCTGGAAAAAGCTATGAACTACAGGGAAGGGTTCAGACGAGAGGATGACAACCTGCCCGACAGATTTTTTGAAGAACCGCTGACTGTTGGTCCTAAAAAGGGAGCTGTTTTAAACCGGGATGA
>Ga0208826_1002987_pt1 | contig 12077 bp, 8 predicted proteins | sample AD_UKC115_MetaG_FD_184451 | JGI IMG/M metagenome (GOLD analysis project Ga0208826, IMG submission 184451) | Active sludge microbial communities of municipal wastewater-treating anaerobic digesters from Hong Kong - AD_UKC115_MetaG (SPAdes)... | ecosystem: Engineered > Bioreactor > Anaerobic >... | reverse complement strand
GGAGGAAAAGTGTAAGATGAAGCTTAAAAATTATGTTGTGGTGGCGCTGTTCGCCTTCGCGGCGTTTATGGTTGTCTCCTGCAAGTCTGACTCAGCCAACGGAGGCGAGGGAAAGACTTACGATACTGTTGAAATTATGTATGAGAGGGTGCTTCCTGATCTTTGCCCTGCTTATCTGTGCATGGGTGTCAGGGATCCATCGGGTTTTTCTGTATACAGCTACGACCATGGTGGGCATAGCGGTCATTCTTGGCAGCAAATTGCCGAGAATAAATGGACGGGGGTTGTTGATCTTCCTTATAGCAACTCCCCAAACATGGTTACTATCATGGACCAAAAGGTGGTGAAAGAGTTTGCTTATACTGGTCGTAGGATTTATGCTCGCATTCGCGGGCAAGACCAGTGGCTGGAGCTGACCCGTGTGACTCCATATTTCAATGGTGCTGGGGAGCAAGCGGAATTTATCCTAAAGGCGGGGATAATTATTACCAATTTTTAATTTTTTAATGCCTAAGAGGCGGGAATAAATTCCCGCCTCTTTTCTTTTTTCTTTATTTTTCTTATAATTATCATAAGAGTCCAATAATTATTAAATTTATTTATGGATAAAAAATTTTTTAATATATTTTTCGCAACAATAATTTTTGCTTGCGCTTTTTTTGTTCCTGAAATGTCGCAGGCTTATGGGAAAGATCCTATTGAGTGTTTCGGTTGGAATGATTGCTATAAAAACGATCCCGCTTGTAATGGGCGTACATTGCGTTGTGAGGATGACAGGCCGGGTTATAATGTTTATTGTAAGATTACAACCAATCCAACACAGCGTTGTTCTATGGATGAAAGCGCTGGAGTGGTGAGGGGTTGTGGTTATCAAATTATTGAAGAGTGTGGATACTATGAAGTTGCTGCTCCTACAGTGGATCTTTTGGTTGATAATTCCAATGGTCCTGTAACGATTTCTGCGGGAGAATCCGCTACTTTATCTTGGACTGCTACTAGCCCTAGTCCGACTCGCTACCATTTAACTTGCACTGCTTATGGAGCTTGGTCTGGTAACAAAAATACCAGTGGTTCGGAAGTTGTAAGACCCAATCAAACATCTGAATATGGGATTACTTGTACTAACGATGGTGGTACTGTCTCCGACAAGGTTACCGTTATCGTCGTCGGCGGCGGTCAAGGCACTGTAACTCCTACTCCTCCCATAACAACTTCTACTCCCATCCCTACAATCGTTCCAGCAAGAGGAGATCTAAGCGTCAAAGTCCGTTTGAACGGTCAAGAAGTTTCTACTCCAGTTGCCGTAGAGTATCAATTTTTAGGCCCTCAGACTCTTCAAGGTTCTTCCGCCCCTCATACATTCAACAACATTGATGCTAACTCCGCCAACTCATATGTCGGTAAATACATCTCCGGCGGTCCAGCCAACTCTAAGTTTCTTAGTTTTTCTCAATCACCCGTGCATGTCGTCCCTGGAAAAGCTACTACGGTATATATGGACTTCACCGATGGTGCCGGTCTTTGTAATATCACAGTCCAAGCCATCAAAACCAGTTGCGACGGCTCTAATCAATATCCTTGGACAGGATCTTTATCTTACGGCTTATTAGGTCCAGCTATTCTCAATGGATTATCTGTTAATCAAACTTTTGAAACTATTCCTGCTGGAAGATATTATCTCACTTCCTTAATGGGTGGTCCTGGTACTTACAACGGAGTCACCCCAGGAAATCCTGTAGCTTGTCCTTCCGGTGGTAATGTCACATTAACAATGAAATTCAGAGACTGTGGTGAAACAAATTACAAATGTAATTACGCCACCGGTCGTTGTGAATCCTGCGCCCTCTATTCTGATGAATGTAAATACAACAACGCTTCAGAATGTAATATGCAATGCGCCGGTTGTACCGAAGCTCATGCTCCTGTCTCTAATATCTTTTGCTGGGCCAGTCTTGATTCAGACACCTGTACCGGAGTCAATGACGCCAATCCTGATACACCGCCAGTGATTCTTTACAACAAATCATAACGGTCGACGCTGACCGCTCTCTCCCCTGGAAGCTCTCCCAACCCGTATACCCCCTACAAGGGACACTCCCTCTTTCTGTCTCGTCCTGTCACCGCGAAACGCGCGAAAATCGCGAACAAAAAAGGGAGTGGCCCTGTAGCCCTCCTCGTTCGTACCGTTCGCGTTGTTCGCGGTTCAAGTTTTTCAACCGGCGTGTCCGCAGGAATTTTCACCGCGAAAGGCGCGAAAACCGCGAACAAAGAAGGGAGTGTCTCCAGGAAGACGGCCCCCTTCGTTGCTGTGGCCTGGTCAGTGTCGAGTGCTGAGGAGTGAGTGAAGACCAATCGGAAGCGGGGATGGGATTCTGAAACGGAGTGTCCGCTGTAACCCATGTCTCCTTGTTCGTACTGTTCGCGTTGTTCGCGGTTCATGATTCTAAACCGGAGTGTTCATTGAAAATTTAACCGCGAATTGCGCGAAAACCGCGAACAAAAAAGGGAGTGCCTCAGGAAGCCTCTCATCCACTCTCAGAAAGGTCTGCCGAAAGGGATCTGCCCTAAATCCCGGGCAACAGGAGTGTTTTCTCTCTCTCCCATCCTGCCACTAGTGGTTGCGCAAAACCTGCGAAAGTTTGTATTGGTTTGCTTCTCCATGTTCGCGTCGTTCGCGTCGTTCGCGTTGTTCGCGGTTCAAGATTCTAAACCGGAGTGTTCATTGAAAATTTAACCGCGAAACACGTGAAAATCGCAAAAAATTGTATTGCCTGTTCTTCTTTGTTCGTACCGTTCGCGTTGTTCGCGGTTCATGGAATTCAAAGGGAGTGTCCCTTGTAGCTTCGAACCTCACTAAAATGGAGTGTCCCCTGCATTTCTAACCGCGAAGTGCGCGAAAACCGCGAAAGTTTGTATGTCTGTTTCACCTCGTTCGTACCGTTCGCGTTGTTCGCGGTTCATGATTCTAAAACGGAGTGTCCGTTGTAATTTTTACCGCGAAACACTCGAAAACCGCAAAAGCTTGTATGGTCTGTTTCTCCTTGTTCGTGCCGTTCGCGTCGTTCGCGGTTCATGGAATTCAAAGGGAGTGTCCGCTGGAATTTTCACCGCGAATTGCGCGAAAACCGCGAAAGTTTGCACGGTTCCTCCCCCCTGGAGTATAGTTAGAAAGAGGATGCCGGAAAGATGAGCGCTCTGGACGACAAGGGGAAGAGCACCTTAGAGGTTCGGCCCGTCGACATGGGGGAAGTGGAGCGGGACCTTCTCAAAGCCCCTTCGGACCTGGTCTCCGTTCCCGCCCTCCCGGAAGGGTTGGAGGGAGTCGAGATCTGCGACGACTACCGGACCATCCGTTCCCTCCTGGAAGAGGGGGAGGGCCCTCTCCTCTTCGTGAGCGGGAACGCCGGAACCGGCAAGTCCACCCTCATCCGCTACCTTCGATCGGTCCTAGGGAAGAACCTGGCCGTAGTGGCCCCCACAGGGGTTGCCGCCTTGAACGTCTCAGGGGCTACGGTTCACTCCTTCTTCCGCTTTCCTCCGAGGATTCTCGACGGGGAGGAGATCAAGAGGGTTCCCGACCGGAGGCTCTACCGAAAGCTTGAGCTCCTGATCATCGACGAGATCTCCATGGTCCGTTGCGACCTCCTCGACTCCATCGACCTCTTTCTCAGAAAGAACAGGGAGAACGAGCTCCCCTTCGGAGGCGTGAGACTGCTCATGGTCGGAGACCTCTTCCAGCTTCCCCCGGTGGTACCGGAGAGAGACCGCTCCCTTCTCCTCTCGAAAGGTTACAAGAGCCCCTATTTCTTCTCCTCCCTCGCCATGAGAAGGTGTTCCCTCATCCCCCTGGAGCTCACCCGGGTCTACCGGCAGGAAGATCCCACTTTCATCGCCCTTCTCAACGATCTACGGGTAGGCGAGAGGATCGACGAGAGTCTGAGAACGCTTAACGAACGCTGTCTGGCAAGAGGCTCTCTCCCCCGGCAGATCACGCTCACCACGACCAACGCCCTGGCGGACAAGATCAACGGTGACGAGCTGGAGAGGCTACCCGGGCAGGAGAGGGTCCTTTGGGGCGAGACCACCGGCCGTTTCTCTCTGGAGGCGGAGAGGCTCCCCTCCCCCATCAACCTCACTCTGAAGATCGGCGCCCGAGTCATGTTCACGAAGAACGATGAGGGAAGGAGGTGGGTCAACGGGACTCTCGGTGTGGTTCGGGGGATCGACGAGCCGATCGTCCTGGTCGAGCCCGTCTCGGGCCCGAAGGGCGGCACCGTCGAGGTTCGACGGACCAGTTGGATGAGTTACAGGTACGTCTACGATCCGGAGAAAGACAAGATCGTCACAGAAGAGACCGGATCCTACACCCAGTTTCCCCTGATGCTCGCCTGGGCCGTGACCATCCACAAGAGCCAAGGAAAGACCCTGGACAACGCCCTCATCGACCTGGGAAGCGGGGCCTTCGCGTCAGGACAGGTCTACGTCGCCCTCAGCAGGTGCCGCTCCTTGGAGGGAATCACCCTTGCCCGCCCCCTCAGGAGAGGGGACATCCGGTGCGATCCTCTGATCAAGCGTTTCTTCTCCACACTGGAGGAGATGAAGAGGCTTCCCCCCCGATCAGGAGAGTCCCTCCCTCCCGGCCTCTGAACAGGGCCTCTCTATCTCTAACCTGAGGCTCTGGCCCGAAGCTTCCCAGACGCCGCTTCAGCTCCCTCTCCAACGCCGCTTCGAGAGGGCCTCAAAGACTCTCCCGAGGAAGAGGAAGAAGAGGGCCGCCCCCAGGGCTCCATAAAGCTGGGGAACATGGAGAACACCCCGGGCGTTGAGGAAGATCAGGGCGGCCATGGCCGCGATTCCTCCCCAGAAGGCCATCTTCACGCCGATCAGGTTGATCCAACCCCGCCGGTAGAGGGCCAGAACGATGATCACCCCGCCGATGGAGCGTATGGAGTAAGAGAGGTAGGCCGTGTCCAGAACTGAACCCTTCACGAAGAGGGCCAGAGGGAGGATGAGGAGGTTGACCAGAATCACCAGTCGCCGGGAGATGACAACGAGCCTGTGGTCATCGACCCTTTCCGGGTTCTTGGCCTGGTAGAGATCCTTGGCGGCGATGGTAACGACCGCGAAGTTGACCGGAGCCACCGTCGAGAGGATGGCGGCCAGGATTCCGGCGATGGCGATCCCCCCGACCCAGGGGGAGACGAAGGAGGGAGAGGCCAAGAGGGCGGGAAGAACGCTCTTGGTGTTGGAAAGAGAGGCTGGATCGACAAAGTTCCCGGTCCTGGCGATCAGGCCCAGCAAGGCCGTCAAAAGCCCGAAGGGGGCGATCAGAAGGCTTGAGAGAAGAGAGGCCCTCTTGGCTGTTGCGGGGTCCTTGGCCGAAAAGATCGGCTGAATGCTGGCTTGAGCCGCCAGCCCGCCGAGGAATCCGCCGAGAAAGAGGCTCAGAGCGTAGTCCAACCCTCCAGAAAAGGGGTTGAAGGGGTGGGCGGGAGCGCCGGAGAGGAGAAGGCTCCTCTGAAGGCCCCCGAAGCCCCCGACCTTGATCATTCCCAGGACACAGGCCAAACCGATTCCCAGGGTACGGACCACCAGGTGGACGATGTTCACCAAGGCGATGGCGTGCATCCCTCCCAGGTAGGTGTAAAGGGTCGTTACCAGGGAGGAGAGGAGCACAGAAAGGTTCCAAGGAAGGTGGAGGACACCGCTCATGACCCCTGCACAGGTCTGAAGCTGAACGAAGCCGAGGATCACATAGGCCAGAAGGAAGGGAATGGCCGTCGCCGTGCGCGCCCCAGGCCCGAAGAGGTGGACCAGCATCTCGCTGACCGTATGGACCCTCCTCTCCCTATACTTGGCCGCCACGGTGAAGCCGATCACCACCATTCCCAAGGCTATGGAAAGGTTGTAGAGAACAGGCTGAAGACTCCCTTTCAGGTAGGCCGACTCGCTCACGCCGATGGTGCTCATTCCTCCGAGCCACTCCCCGGCGATCACCGACGCGCAGACCCAAACCCCCATGGAGCGCCCGGCCACGAGAAAATCGCTGGAAGAGCGGGAGGAGGCTTTCCTCGTAGAGGCCGAGAGGAGAAGGACGAAGAGGAAGTAGCCGGCGATAATGATCACATGGAGCGTCATGGGTTCTAACCTGGAGGAAAATATTATACTTCATTCCCAAACTTTCGTCACCACCGACACAGAAAGAGTAGGAAAAGAGCGAAGAGAGAGAATTTCATCACCCTTGACAGCCAAGGCACCAAGATGTAATATCCTGAACGAACATTCAACACTAGAACACACTAAAGGATGAAAAAAATAGCAGTTAACGATAAAGAGATCGCCCTTCTCGAGGCCGCAGGTCGCCTCTTCGCCAGGAGGGGCTACAGCGAAACCTCCATGAGGGATATCGCGCAAGAGTCGGGGATGGCCGTCGGCTCTATCTACCTCCACTACCGAAACAAGGAGAGCCTCCTCTCCGCTCTCTACCGTTACGGCTCCTCCCTCCTTCTGGCCAGGATCACCACCCGCCTGGAAGGCAAGAAGGACGCCCTTTCCCGCCTCGCGGCCTATATCCAGGAGAGCATCCTCTTCTCCCTGGAGAATCCGGACTTTTTTCTGATCCTCTTCGTCGACTTCCGGAGGAGGGAGTTGGAACGGCCGGAGCCCCTGGTCTTTTCGAGTTTCCGCCACTACGTCGAACTTGGACGACAGATTCTCAGGGAGGGGACCGAGAAGGGTCTCTTCTCCATCCCCAAGCACTCGGATCTGATCCTGGGGATCATCTCCTTCTGGGTCGGCGTTGTCCTGATAAAGATCTTAAAACCTTCCCCAGAGGCAAGCCCTGAGGAGACCGTCCAAGAGATCTTCGCCATGATCGAAGCATCTCTTATCAAAGGCCTCTTGAAGCCTCAAAACTCAAGGAGGAAATCATGAAACGAAGGCTCCTTTCCCTTCTCCTGGCAACCCTCTCTCTCGTCGCGGTTCTAAGCGGGGAAGAGTGGTCGCTTCAACGCGCCATCGACCGCGCGTTAACGGTCAACCACGAACTCCTCTCCCGACAGAAGCACATCGACTACCTCAAGGCCGAAAAGAGCACAGCCCTGACCAAGTACTTCCCCAGGTTGAACCTGAACCTCTCCTACACCAAGCTGAACGACCCCATCGTGCTCGACCTCGATCCTATGCGCAACCTCCTGATCGCCCTTCAGACCCAGGACAAGCTCAGCGACCTGGATACCCAGATGTTGCTCAAGTCTGGAAGGTTTCTGACCGCTCAAGAGAGGAGCGTATACTCCCAGGCCATCTCAACGGCCATCGGCAACGTCATCCCCAACCTCGACATGACCCTTCTGGACCAGAACGTCTTCCGGACCAACATCGAGCTCTTCCAGCCGATCTGGATCGGAGGCAAGATTCAGGCCCTCAACCGGGGCGCCTCCCTCCAGGTTCAAGAGGGGACCGAAGAGCTCCTGATATCGCGGGAAGCCGTTCTCGAAGAGACTTCACGGATCTATTTCCTCAACAAGCTTCTCGAGGCGGTCGTGGATATCCACCGCAAGGCCGAAGAGGGGATCCGCCTCCACTACAAGAGGGCCGAAGACCTCTACCGATCGGGGCTGGTCGCCAAATACCAGCTTCTCAGGGCCAAGGTCGCCCACTCGGAGGCTCAGAAGAACCTCAAGAACTCCGAAGACAACCTGACTACCGCCAGAACGGTTCTTCGCAACCTCTTGGAGCTTCCCGACAACGCCGAGGTCACCCTCACGACCCCTCTGAAGTATCTTCCCAAGAGCGAGAAGAGCGGGGAGGTCTGGTCCCGTGTTGAGGCCAACAACGGCACCCTCAAGAAGCTGGAGATCAAGAAGGCCCTCGTGAAGGTCAAGAAGAAGGCCGACCTGGCCGAGTATCTCCCCCAGATCTACGCCTTCGGCAGGTACGAGATCGCCAAAGACGACCTCTCCCTCCTCGACCCCGAGTGGGCCGTCGGGGTAGGCGTCAAGCTGAACCTCTTCTCCTCCGGTGAAAAAATCTTCAAGATGCAGGCCGACAACAGGCTCATCCAGGAGGTGGAAGAGAAGAAGAAAGAGGTGGTCACCCTTCTCAAGAGCCTCTCCGATAAACTCTACTACGAAGCCGACGCGAAGAAGAACTCCCTGGAGACCTACCCCACCAGGCTCGAAGAGGCCGAGGAGAACCTCAAACTCGCAGATTCCCGCTTCTCCACAGGGCTGGGGATCTCCCTGGAAGTTGTGGACGCCCACCTCATGCTTCAGAAGATTCAGACCGAAGAGCTTCAGGCTCTCTACGAATACAACCTTTCGTGGCTGAAAATCCACGGACTCTTTCAAAACACCGCCGAGATCATTTCCCAATGGGAGGCTCAGAAATGAAGAAACACATTGCTTGGATACTCTTGGGTTCGCTCCTTCTCCTCCTGACCGCAGGTTGTTCCTCTCAGAAACCCGCCAAGTGGGGTTTCGTCGAGACAGAAGAGATAGATATAGCCGCCAAGATACCCGGTCGTATCATCGACATAAAAGTGAAAGAAGGGGACCACGTCACCAAAGGACAGGTGCTGGCCATTCTTCAGAGCGATGAGATCCACGCCAAGGTTGAACAGGCCAAGGCCGGACTGGAAGCCACCAACGCCCAGCTCCAGATGGCCGTCAACGGCGCCAGGGATGAAGAGAAGCGAATGGCCCAGAGACAGTTCAACATCGCCCAGAACAACCGCGAGATTCTCCAGAGAACCTACGAGAGGATGCTCAAGGTCTTCCAGGAAGGGGGCATCTCCCTGCAGGAGAAGGAGACCGCCGAGTTCCGCTGGAAGATCGCCCAAGAGCAGTATGAACAGGCCAAGGCCTTCCTCGACATGGTCAACAAAGGGGCCAGGAAGGAACAGATCGCGGCCCTGAAAGCCGCCGTGAGGGCCGCCGAAGAGCGCGTGAAAGAGGCCGAAAGCTACGCCAACGAGACGGAGATGAGGGCCTCCCAAGACGCCGACGTGAAGGCGATCAACGTTCAGATCGGGGAGATCGTCACCGCCGGTTTCGCCGCCATCACCCTCCTCGACCCCAACCCTTACGTTGTCTTCAACCTCAAGGAGTCCGAGTTCAAAGGCCTCAAGATCGGAGACACCCTCAAGTCTGAGGTTCCCGCCTTGGAGAGCTCTCCGGAGTTGAAGGTTTACTACATCTCCGTCATGGCCGATTTCGCCAAGCAGGAATCTACACAAGAGAAAAACTCCTGGGATGTCAAGACCTTTGAGGTCCGCTCCCGGCCAGCCACCGTTATCCCCTCACTTCGTCCAGGTATGAGCGTTCGTATCCAGGACCGTTGACATGAAGAGTTTTTTCGACTCGGTCGCCACGGAGATCCGCCTCTCCCTCAAGGAGAGGCGTTTCCGCCTTCTCCTTCTTCTCCTCCCCATTCTCCTCTCCATTCTCTTCGCCTCCATATTCCTCCCCCGTAGGGCGGCCCAGAAGTTTTCAACCGCCCTCTGCGATCTGGACAACACCGCCTCTTCCCGCGCCTTGATCAGGAGGATAGAGAGTCTTCAAGCCGTTTCTGTGGATCACAGGATCGGTAGCGTTCAGGAGGGCAGGGAGCTCTTCCTCTCGGGGAAGGTGAGAGCCGTCGTCGTCGTCCCCAAAGGCTTCTCGGAAAAGCTGAAACGCCGCCAGACGGCACGGGTCGAAGTCTTCGAAGATTTCGTCTACATCGTTCCCGGACGAACTCTCTTGAAGGGATTCTACAAAGTGGAGTCCTGGTATCAGAACCAGCGGCTCTACGACTACTTTCAGCGGCAGGGGGTCATGGCTTCGGGAGGAAACTTTCTCTCCCAACCTGTCCGCGTGGATTTCCGTTCCCTCTTCAACCCCTCCCTGGAGTACACGACCTTCATTCTCCCCGGAGTTCTCTTCGCCGTTCTCTTTCAGATGCTCTCCGTCCAAGGGGTCATCCTCTTCTTCTCCCACCGGAAAGAGATCCCCTTGAAGCCCTTCGGCCGTTTCCTGGCTGTTAAACTCACAGCCCACTCCCTCCTCGCCTTCATCCCCTTCGTCATCGTCTACGGGCTCTTCTTCGCCCTCATAGGTCTCCCCCAGGGCAACCCCCTTCCCCTGATCCCCCTCTTCCTCCTCTTCGCCCTGGCGACACTCCTCATGGGGGCCTTGACAGGGGCCATCACCGGCGACAGCCTCCTGGCCACCTCCCTGATTATTCTGATCGGGGCGACAGGCTTCACCTTCTCCGGCTACACCTGGCCGAGAATGGCATTTCCGGCGCTTCTGAAGAACGCCGTCTTCATCCTGCCGATCACGCCCTTCCTTCAAGAGGCCAACAAGATCCTCTTCTCCACCCGGTTTCCCCTCAACTTCATCCCCATGCTCCTGGTCACCCTCGGTTACTTGGTCCTTGTATACATCACCCAAAGCCTACTCGGGAGGTCCCGCGGTGAATAAACTCGGTTCCCTCTGCTATCGTGAGATCCAGAAGATCTTCCGGGATAAAGAGGCTTTTCTCTACTTCTTCGTCCTTCCCTTCATCGGAACCCTCTTCTTCGGTTACCTCTACAGCCTTCGAACGGTGAACGAGATCCCCGTGGCCGTCGTTTACGGTGAGCATACCGCCGGAAACCGGTTGATCGAGAACTACATCGACTCCTCCCCCACCGTCAAGGTCAAGTTGATCACCACCTCTTACCAGGAGGCGTACCGCCTCTTCGAAAGGGAAGAGGTCTCAGGGGTCATCGAGATCCCCCGGCACATGGGGGGCGATCTCAAACACCGAAAGAGCGTCAAGCTCATCGCCCTGGTCGACAGCAGAAACCTCGTGGTGGCGAGCACCCTTATGGGGGCTCTCCAGAAGGCGGTCGGCTTCGGACAGATGGGGATTAAGTATACCATTGTCAAGAAGATGCTCCCCAGCGCGGAGGCCATGCAGAGGATTCTTCCGGTTCGGTTCGTCTCCCACCCCCTGGGCAACCCCGCGATCGACTACGGCTTCTTCGTTTTGACCGGCCTCTTCATGATGCTGATCCAGCAGTGCCTCCTGGTGGGTTCCACCGTCGGCGTCGCCTCGGAAGGGGAGAAGGGAACCCTGAAGGAGACCATCGGAGGTTGGGGAAACTCCTTCACCTATGCCCTGGGAAGAAGCCTCTCCCTCCTGGCCGTTCAGACCCCCATCAACGCCCTCCTCCTTCTCCTCTACAACCAGCTCTTCCACATGCCCTTGGCCAACCTGACGGCGCTGGCCCTCTTCTTCACCCTGTTCTCCTTCACGGTCATCACCTTTTCCCAGCTCCTGGGCGCCCTCTTCCCGGACCGTGCGGCGGTCTTCCAATTCTTGGTCTTCTTTTCCATGCCCGCCTTTTTCCTGGGAGGCTACACCTGGCCCAGCGAGAACATGAGCCTCTTCGCTAAGTTCTTGTCGAGCCTTTTACCCACCACCCCCCTCTTGAACGTTTTCACACGCTTGACGGTCTTGGAGGGCGCGGTCCCCTTTATCGGTCGTTTCTGGCTCCATCAAGCCCTTCTGGCCCTGGCGTACCTCCTTCTGGGTACCCTGGCCCTGAGGCTCCGCTCCCGGCGGGCCCCCAAGATCCCTCAGGCTCAAGGTTAACCCGGCCCCGGACGGCGAAAGACAACCTGCTGACGGTTTCACCCCTTCCCTTGGTCTTCCTCCGCTTTTTCGTTATCATATCGAAAAGGCAGATCGGAGGGTCCCGTGAAATCCTACAAAACCGTACCGGTTGTTCTCGCTCTCTTCCTTCTCTCCATCGTCCCTTGTCTCTCCGCCTCCTCCGGGGTCGATACTTCCCTTGAGGCTCTCTGGCGCCGGGTCGATTCCGCCAACAAGAGGCGTTTACCCAAGACGGTCCTCTCGATTCTCAAGACTATCGAGAAGAGGGCCCTTCAAGAGAAGCGAGACCCAGATCTTCTCAACGCCCTCGTGCAAGAGGCCATCTTCGGCTCCCTGGTTCAAGAGGGGGAGAAAGAGGCGCTCAGAATCAGCCTTCTTGAAGAGAGCCTCCCCCGAGCCACAAAGGGCGTTCGACCTATCCTTGAGCTCCTCTT
>Ga0208826_1002982_pt1 | contig 12089 bp, 13 predicted proteins | sample AD_UKC115_MetaG_FD_184451 | JGI IMG/M metagenome (GOLD analysis project Ga0208826, IMG submission 184451) | Active sludge microbial communities of municipal wastewater-treating anaerobic digesters from Hong Kong - AD_UKC115_MetaG (SPAdes)... | ecosystem: Engineered > Bioreactor > Anaerobic >... | reverse complement strand
GAGAAGCCAAACCATTATCGACAAATCGGAAAATTTATATCATCTCAACTTGCCTCAGGATTCGGGCTTTGATACCCCTGATGGAGCTTACACTATCAAAGAAATAAACAAAGCGATTAACAGTTTTACGGATGAATATAAGGTCCCATTTTCGATGCACGTTGCAGGCTACAAATACGAAGAGATAGCCCAGCATCTCGGCCTTCCCATCGGAACTGTCAAAAGTAGAATCTTTTTCGCACGCAAACGTTTACAGGAAATTCTGAAAGATTTTCGTTACTACAAAGAAATTTAAAACGTAATATCCCGCGTGATGACTGAAAGCGTCAATTTGGCGCTTTCTTTTTTGCTTCTTTTGTCCAAAATTCATTTATAAACCCCACTTCTAATCGGCTAATAATAATGAAAAAGATACAAAAATTTTACCCGTTGTCGGCAAAGTTTTTAGTTAAATTCAATTTTTTTGTTTGATTATTTATTTAGATCAATATCTTTGCAAAATATATCATTTTCACACTCGTTTTTTTATGGGAATAGATTTTTTCAAGCGCACGAGCTACCAAATCTCGGAACTGATAACTCGAAAGTATAGTACTTCATTTTCTTTGTCCATTTCATTGCTCGACAACGCCGAACGTGATGCTATTTATGCCATTTATGGTTTTGTGAGGCTTGCCGATGAAATCACTGTGCCGGGTGCCGGATTGCCTATGACCATCATCAGTTCGAAGCTCGCAGTGGAACGCATCTTGAAAGCTGCAAACGAATAGGAGCTTGCCCGAAAGTTGTTGGTTATAATTTGAGAACTATCAAAAGAAAAGAGGGAAAAGACCTCGAAATCTTTTCCCTCAGCTTTTTGTCATCAATTATTTCAAGTACTTATTATTCTTTCACGGACAAATCGACCGGATTTTTCACTTTTTCCTTCAAAAGAGCAAATTCGAGAACTTCACGTACATCATTCACATAATGAAACTTCAGTCCTTTCAGGTACGAAGGCTTGATTTCTTCGATATCCTTTCGGTTTTCTTCGCTCAAAATAATGTCTTTGATACCTGCACGCTTTGCGGCCAATATTTTTTCGCGAATTCCTCCAACGGGAAGCACTTTGCCGCGAAGCGTAATTTCGCCCGTCATTGCCAGGTTGGCTCGTACTTTTCGTTGCGTATAAACCGATGCCAGCGAAGTTATCATCGTAATACCTGCCGAAGGGCCATCTTTGGGAATTGCACCTTCGGGAACATGAATGTGCGTGTTCCAGTGTTCGAAAACTTTTGGATCGATTCCTAACTCATTGGCGTGCGAGCGGATATATTCCATTGCCAACATGGCCGATTCTTTCATCACGTCTCCCAGATTGCCGGTGAGTGTCAGCTTTGATTCTTTGCCGCGACTCAGTGAGCTTTCCACGAAGAGAATTTCACCACCAACGGCTGTCCATGCCAGACCGGTAACCACACCGGCATATTCGTTGCCCTGATACCGATCTTTCGTATAACGCTGTACGCCTAAATATTCCTTCAAATCCTCCGGCTGCAGTTGAGCCGGATAAGGTTCGTTGGTAGCAATTTTAAGCGCTACGCGACGCAACACTTTGGCTATCTGCTTATCCAATTCGCGTACTCCCGATTCGCGAGTATAGTTTTCGATCATCAGTTCGAGTGTTTTTTTCGGAATCGTGAATGCGTCGAGAGGTATGCCGTGATTGGCCATTTCCTTCGGAAGCAGGTGGCGGGCTGCAATTTCTATTTTTTCTTCGGTGATGTATCCTCCCACGTTAATCAGCTCCATACGGTCGAGAAGAGGTTGCGGAATGCTGTTCAAATCGTTTGCCGTAGCAATGAACAATACTTTCGACAAATCATAGTCGATGGAAAGATAATTGTCGTGGAAAGCCGAATTTTGTTCCGGATCGAGCACTTCGAGCAATGCCGAAGATGGATCGCCTCTGAAGTCGTTTCCGATTTTATCCACTTCATCGAGCACAAAAACGGGATTGGATGAACCGGCTTTGGCAATATTCTGAATTATACGTCCCGGAATTGCCCCAATGTAGGTGCGACGATGACCACGAATTTCGGCTTCGTCATGCAATCCTCCCAGCGAAATGCGGACGTATTTGCGGTTGAGTGCTTCGGCAATAGACTTTCCGAGTGATGTTTTGCCTACGCCCGGAGGTCCGTAGAGACACAAGATTGGCGATTTCATATCGCCTTTTAGCTTTAAAACGGCCAAATGCTCGATGATACGTTCCTTTACTTTTTCCATTCCGAAGTGGTCACGATCGAGAATCTTCTGAGCATTTTTCAGGTTGAAATTATCCTGCGTATATTCGTTCCAAGGCAGCTCGAGAATCGTTTGCAGGTAGCCATATTGCACCGAATAGTCAGGCGATTGTGGATTCAGTCGCTCAAGTTTCTTGACCTCTTTCTCAAAAGTTTCGGCTACGTCGGCATTCCATTTTTTCTCTTTCGCCTTTTTGCGGAATTCGTCGATTTCGATTTGCTGAGTGTTTCCACCCAATTCTTCCTGAATGGTTTTGAGTTGCTGTTGCAGGTAATACTCCTTTTGTTGCTGACTCAAATCTTCGCGGGTTTTCATCTGGATATTCATTTTCAGTTCCAGAATTTGTATTTCGCGGTTGAGTATCATCAACAAGCGGTAAGCCAAATCTTTTTCGTTGTCGATGTTCAGCAATTCCTGTTTTTCGCGGTTGTTGATGGGCAGATTGGTCGCGCAATAGCTAATCAGCATATTCGAAAACGATTCGTTTTGAATGGTCGTCATCAGCTCTTTTGGCGGCTCTCCCAACATATTGAGCATCTGAATCATTGCATCGCGTATGCTGTCCAGAATGGCTTTATATTCCTTATCGTCGTCGGCTGCTTTTATGGTGTCGCGAATTTTGTAAGTTGCCACGAAAAACGGATCTGTTTGAACCATTTTGGTCCATTCGAAACGTTTTTTGGCCTGAATGATAATGCTCAAATTGTCGTCAGCCAATTCGATCACCCTCAAAACTTCGGCAATGACGCCAATATGATAAAGGTCGTCGGGCTCGGGATTGTCAATGTCAGTGTCTTTTTGGCATACCAGGCCGATATATCGATGTTTTTTACCGAGAGAACGAACCAGATTCAGCGATTTGCTTCGTCCGACCGAAATGGGCAAACCACTTCCCGGAAAGACAATCGTATTGCGCAATGGCAGAATAGGAATAGTTTCCAACAGAGCCGATTCGTCCAATTCACTTCCATCGTTAGAAAAATCGCCTGTTATGAACGACACAACATTCTGATCTGATTCGTCGCTTCCCTGCGTATATAATTTTTTTTGTAACATATTTTTCCTTCTTGAATTTTTTTTTCTTTAAACTCTTTCAAACAATCTTACGTTGGATTTTCGATTACATTTGCAATGTTTTTGAGTCTTTATTCCAAAATTCGTGCCAAGTTTATAAAGTACGGGAAATGTCAAACAGTTATTTTCGATTTAAGCAATTTGTTGTCCATCAAGATCGGTGTGCCATGAAAGTTGGCACCGATGGGGTTTTGCTGGGAGCTTGGACAAACGTGGAACATGCACACCGAATTTTGGATATTGGCACAGGAACCGGTTTAATATCTCTCATGCTTGCTCAGCGGAACGCAGATGCTTCGATTGTGGGCATCGAGATAGATGAGGACGCGGCCGATCAGGCAGAAGAAAACGTTCGTTTTTCACCATTTTCGGAGCGAATTGATATAAGACAGATTCCTTTTCAGGAATTTTCCGCAGAGTCAACCCAAAAATTCGATCTTTTGGTCTCTAATCCTCCTTTCTTTGCCGATTCATTACATTCCCCCGATCATTCACGTTCGCTTGCCCGACATTCGGACACGCTTAGTTTGGAAGAATTATTTTGTGGAGCGAAACAAATAGCCACCAAACATGCCCGGTTTTCGGTAATCATTCCTTATTTGCAGAAGCGGCGAAGTTTGTTCGCTGCAAGCGATTTTGGTTGGCATCCTGCGCGTATAACCCATGTTTTCTCTTTGTCTCATTCTAAATTTCCCAAAAGGATACTCGTCGAATTCACGAACGATGTGCCCGATCTTATTTTCGAAAACGAATTGACCATCGAGATCCGGCCAAAAGAATATTCGCCTGCATATATCGATTTGGTGAAAGAATTTTATCTGTTAAGTTCAACTTAGAAGTGCAATTTTTTGTGGAAAGGTTGAGCCGTTTTTTTCTATTTTCTATAGTTTATTCGTTCTATGTTTCCGTCGTATTTGGTTCGAATGAATTTTTATTTCTATTTTGTCTTTTTTCATGAGTGCAAAAACTATACTTCTCGATATTTCTACTATCAACTCAACTCTCAAAAATAATCACAACTGCGAGATTATTTGGAGAACAACATTCAGATCGACACAATACCTTAAAAAAGCAAGATCATAACCATGATATTTCAAAAAATATAAATAGCCAATTTTAATTTCTCCCTTATAAATCGACAAAAAATAGTAATTTTGCCCCTTTATTTCAACCATCATATATCAATTAACGAATGAAAAGTGTAAAAATTAAGGATAAAGAGTTCGAGCTCTTCATTCAATCCAGCGAAATAGAAAAAAATATCGAACGGATAGCTCATCAAATCAATCACGATCTCGAAGGAAAAAATCCCATTTTTGTAGCAGTGCTAAATGGTGCATTTATGTTTGCCGGCGAACTCATGAAGAAGGTTTCGATACCGTGTGAAATTACATTTGTGCGCTTGGCCTCCTATCAGGGAACTTCGAGTACCGAAAAGGTTAAAGAAGTTTTGGGATTGAATGAATCCATCGAAGGACGCACAGTGGTTATTGTAGAAGACATTATCGATAGTGGAAATACGATGGTGTCACTGGTCGATGAACTTGGTTCGCTGCATCCTGCCGAAATAAAAATTGCGACCTTGTTGTTTAAGCCCGATGCTCTGAAACAAGATTTGAAACTTGACTATGTTGCGATGGAAATTCCGAGTGATTTTATCGTCGGCTATGGACTCGATTATGATGGATACGGTAGAAATTTGAATGATATCTACAAGCTAAAATCCTGAGTTTCGAAATATCTTAAGATGTTATCCTTCAATTGTTTCAGGTCGATATGGTAAAAATTGGAATGGGTGCGTTATGAAAATGTTTGCTTTTTTTAAGGTTTTGAGCTCAAAAGAGAAGGATACATGCTGTTTTTTTTAAGAATTTTATTCGCGAAAAACAATGTGATAATAAAAAAATACCTATTTTTGCAACGAAAGACAGAAATCGAGAATTAATTGACACATAAAATATCAAACAATGGACAAAGACGAAATCAAAAAAACACCGAGGGCAAACATTGAGAACCAAAAAGATACAGCGATCCTTATGGGAGTGGTATTGGCATTGGCTCTTGTGTTTGTAGCTTTTGAGTGGTCAACGCAAACTACCAAAGTGGATCTATCCACGGTGGTTCAGGATGTTGTGGCTGAAGAAGAAATAGAAATCACCCGTCGTGATCCAACTCCGCCACCACCGCCACCACCTCCTGCACCTGAGGCTCCTGAGATTATCCAGGTAGTGGAGACGAAGGTCGAAACCCGTATCGATATCAATATGGAAGACGATCAAAGTAAGGCTCAAATCCAAACTTATACACCCCCCCCACCACCCAAAGAGAGAGAAGAAGAGGAAGAAGAAATTTTTGTGGTTGTTGAAAATCAACCCGAATTCCCGGGTGGTCAGGCAGCTATGATGAAGTTCTTGAGCGAAAACATCAAATATCCTGTTATTGCTCAGGAGAATGGTATTCAGGGGCGTGTGATTTGTAACTTCGTTGTCGAAAGAGACGGTAGCATTACAGATGTTCAGGTAGTTCGTGGTGTTGACCCTTCGCTCGATAAAGAAGCCGTCCGCGTGATTCAATCGATGCCGAAATGGAAACCCGGTATGCAGCGTGGAAAGCCTGTGCGCGTCCGCTTCACACTGCCTGTTGTATTCCGACTCCAACAATAAAAATTATTTTTACAAATCAATGAGTAAAAGCTGCTTTTGTAATTAAAGGCAGCTTTTATTGCAAAACACGACTTATTTGCCGATGATCTACAAAATCTCCGCTTTAGAAAAAATAATCAACGATTCTATTCAAAATCTCTCATTCGAAGAATCTCCAAATACTTTGTTTGAACCAATCAGGTATATTTTATCGTTGGGAGCGAAAAGAGTTCGACCGGTGTTCACACTTCTCGCAGCAAATCTTTTTTCCGAAGAAGTAGATCATGCTATTTCTCCCGCATTGGCGATCGAAATATTTCACAATTTCAGTCTGTTGCACGATGATTTGATGGATCGTGCCGATTTGCGGCGAGGACATGCTACTGTGCATACAAAGTGGAATGAAAATACGGCTATTCTTTCGGGAGATGCAATGCTGATTGAGGCTTTTTTGCAAATAGCCAAAGTACCTTCCGAAAGGTTATCCCAAGTTTTCGACTTGTTTTCTAAAACGGCTCTCGAAGTATGTCGGGGACAGCAATACGATATGGATTTCGAAACGCGTACAGATGTTTCTGAGGATGAATACATCGAAATGGTGCGTTTAAAGACTGCTGTACTTATTGCTTGTGCGCTCAAAATGGGCGCATTGGTTTCGGGTGCACCCGAAATAGATGCTGACCTTTTGTATCGCTTTGGGATAAATATCGGAATTGCCTTCCAACTTAGGGACGATTTGCTTGACGTGTATGGAGACAGTAAAACTTTTGGCAAAAAAATTGGAGGAGATATCGTTTGCAACAAGAAAACTTTTTTACTCATCAAAGCACTCGAAAAAGCCAACAACTCTCAACGAAAAGAACTCGAAAAATGGTTTAACGACGTAGATTCTGATCCGGATGCCAAGATTGAAGCTGTTCGAAATATTTATGATGCTCTCCATTTGAAGACCGTTTCCGAAAATATTATCGAGCAATATTATTTGATGGCGATGGATTGTTTCTCGAGTATTGATGTTCCCGATTGGCGAAAGAGTGAATTACTGACTATGGCTGAGAATTTAATGTACCGGGAGAAATAGATCCGGTGAAACGTTAGAACATGTTTTGAAAAATGCCTTATCGACGATTACCAAATACCGATCTTGCTCGCATTCGTGCTTTGAAAACGGCTGTCCAAAAAAGCTCCGGCGAAGAGTTTCGACAGTTGTTAATCGATAACAAAACATTATCTGAAGCCGAAACTTTGCTTTTGCTCTTCGAGCGTAAATGCAAGCAATATCGTCAATACTACGAAATCCAGGTTAAGGAAGGAAAACAACTTCAACTGAAAGCAAAAAATGCGCGAATATATTTGTCGCATTTCATTCAGGTTTTATATATGTGTGTAATACGTTCTGAAATTAAGTCAGAGCAACTTGCTTTGTATGGTCTTGAAAATCATAACTTAATCGTACCCGAGTTAACATCCAACGAATTGCTTCTTATCTGGGGCAAAAAAGTGCTGCAAGGCGAAGAACTACGAACTGCCAAAGGTGGTGTTCCAATCTTTAATCCTTCCTTAGCTAAGGTAAAAGTTATTTTCTCTATCTTCGAAGAAGAATATGCCAAACAAACAGTTCGTCATCAAAATACGTTGCGAGCACTGAAAGAGGTTGAAGCATTGAGAGAAGACATTGACAGGGTGATCTGCAACATCTGGAATCAAGTTGAGAAATATAACGAGAAAAATACACTCGAGGATCGCCTTCGGAAAAACAGAGAGTATGGCATCATATATTATTATCGAAAGGGAGAAAAATCATAGAAATGAATCTGATAGATACACATTCGCACCTTTACGAACCTGATTTTTCAGAAGATTTGTCGGCAGTAGTGGACAGAGCGCTTGGCGCAGGTGTGAGTAAAGTACTCCTACCCAATATCGACGACCAATCGATTGATCGATTGAAAAAAACTTATCGAGAATATCAATCCTTTTTTATTCCAATGATGGGTCTTCATCCATCAAGCGTAGATATAAATTGGGAGAGACGGTTGGAAACCATTTATGGCGAGCTTATCTCCGAAAAATATATTGCCGTTGGTGAAATAGGTATCGACTTGTATTGGGACACTACTTATGAAAAAGAACAAATTTTCGTTTTCGAAGAACAACTCCGATGGAGCATCGAAAAAGAGCTGCCGGTTTCAATTCACTCCCGCAATGCAAGTCAAGAGGTACTGCAAAGCATACGGAAGGTTGGTGCGGAGAAACTCAAAGGAGTATTTCACAGTTTCGCCGGAACTTTTGAAGAGTTGTCGGAGATACTTCAATTGCCTAATTTTTACGTTGGAATAAACGGAATAGTTACGTTTAAAAATTCAAATTTGGCCGAAACACTCCGACACTGCCCGATCGAACGTCTTGTAATAGAAACGGATGCACCTTATCTTTCACCCGTTCCTTTTCGCGGCAAAAGAAACGAGCCTTCTTATATCAGTGCGATTGTCAACAAATTGAGTACAATATATAATTTAGAACAAGAAGAAATTGCAGAAATTACAAAAAAAAATGCCGACAAACTTTTCCAAATTTTTTTATGGTAAAAGAAATTTTTTTTTCTTTGTGCTCGAAAATGTTCTATTATTTTATAAATAAGAGAAAACAAAGAACAATATTAGATTTAAATCTATATTTTTGTATTCGGAATGGCATGTGAATGAAATAAATTTATTAATTTGCACCCGTTTTCATAAAATCTCCTTCAGGAGAGATGCTCGAGTGGTTGAAGAGGCACGCCTGGAAAGCGTGTATACGTCAAAAGCGTATCGCGGGTTCGAATCCCGCTCTCTCCGCTAATGCACTCAGCACTTAAAAATAACATAGAAAGAAATAGAAGCTGAATAATAAACAATAAATTCATTAAAAACAAAACAAAATCATTAATCCTAAAAAATTAAACACACAATGAAAAAGTTATTTGCAATTTTCGCCATTTTCGGTATGATGACTGTAGGTCTGCCGTCGGTCATTTTAGCTCAAGACGCGACTGCCCCTGTAGATTCTGCTTCACAAACCACAGAAGTTCAAGCTCCTGCCGAGAGTTCCCCTGCGGAAGCTGAAGCAATAGCAATTGCGGAATCTAATGGCGGTTTACATCAAGCTCTAAAAATCAAATTCATCGAAGGTGGAGCCGGTTTTATGAGTTTAATCGCTATCGTATTTATTTTAGGTTTGGCGTTCGCTCTCGAAAGAATCATTTATCTTAGTTTGGCAGATGTTGATCCCAAAGGATTACTCTCAAAAGTTGGAGATGCTCTCGCACAAGGTGATATTGAAGGTGCCAAGAACATTGCGCGCGACATAAAAGGGCCGGTAGCCTCTATCGTCTATCAAGGATTACTCCGTATAGATCAAGGTCCCGACGTAGTTGAACGCTCGGTAGTTTCTTATGGAGGCGTTCAAAGTGGTTTGTTGGAAAGAAACTTGTCTTGGATCACATTGTTTATCGCCATTGCTCCATCTCTGGGATTCTTGGGAACGGTTATCGGTATGGTGCAGGCTTTTGACGATATTCAGAAAGCCGGCGATATCAGTCCTACCATCGTTGCTGCCGGTATGAAGGTTGCTCTTATTACGACGGTGTTTGGTCTTATCGTAGCTATTATTCTGCAGATATTCTACAACTACATTCTGAACAAACTTGAAGGAATTCTCAACAAAATGGAAGATGCATCCATTACTTTCCTTGATCAAGTAATTAAATACAACGTAAAATACAAAAAACTTTGATAAATCATGGCTGTAACGAAAATACACAAAACTTCCAAAATGGTTTTATACATTACAATTGGTATCACGCTGATTGTATTAGCCTTGTTCTTTTTGGGAGGTAACGTATCGGCAGAAAAACAACTGCCCCAGTTAGTCGGGTTGCAAGAACCACGCAATACGGACATACTTATTTATTGGACTTATGCTTTGGTGGCTGTAACAATAGTATTGCTTCTTTTATTTTCGATATCGGGATTTTTCTCGTCATTGAAAACTAATAGAAAAGGAGCAATGGGTTCATTATTGGTAATAATTGCTATGGCCGCATTATTTGGAATTACTTATACACTAGGTAGCGGTACTCCCTTGAATATTGTTGGATACACTGGTCCCGATAATGTTCCCGGAACACTCAAAATGACCGATATGTGGATTTTCAGTATCTATGTCATGCTGACGTTGGTCATTTTGTCCATATTGTTTGCTCCCTTGTTGAGTAAATCGAAGAAAAAATAATTCTTTTACGATCAAATTATCCCTATAAGAGGGAAAAAACAAATTAAAAATGGCAAAATCGAAAAAAAAGGTTCCTGCTCTCAATTCGAGTTCTATGGCCGATATTTCATTTCTTTTGCTTATTTTCTTCCTGGTGACTTCCTCGATGGATACCGATTCAGGATTGGCAAGACGTTTGCCGCCACCGCCTCAAGATGAACAAAATCTTCAAGAAATGGAGGTTCAACGAAGAAATCTGATGGTGGTATTGGTAAATAGCCAAAATCAAACAATGGTCAGAGATCAGTTGGGCGATGAATGGTATGCAAATATCACTGAAATGGTTGGTAAAGGTGGAAAAGTAGGATTGAAGGACAAAGTGAAAGAATTTGTAACAAACCCAAACAACAATCCAAACTTGCCCGAGCTCATTGAACAAGATTTTGGAGAGCCTATCGGAACAGTACTGACTGCGGCTGATCACGTGATTTCACTTCAAAATGATGCCACTACCAGTTATAAAGCATATATTGCTGTTCAGAACGAATTGGTAAAAGCTTATAACGAATTGCGAGAAGAAGCGGCACTTAAGTACTACAACAAGCACTACGCCGATTTGCTTCCTGAACAACAGGAGAAAATCAATAAGCTTTATCCGCAACGTATATCGGAAGCAGAACCCAAAAATTACGGAGGAGGGAATTAATATGGGAAAGTTTAATAAGTCTGGTGGCAGAACAATGCCTGAGCTGAACACGTCATCGTTGCCCGATATGATTTTTGCGATATTGTTTTTCTTCATGGTTACAGTAACAATGCGATCGGAAGAATTGCAAGTGAAATTTAAATTACCATCGGCTTCTGAAGTTCAAAAATTGGAGAAAAAATCGCTTGTGACCTATATTAATATTGGTATTCCCGTTGATCCGAGACTCGGAACAGGAACTCAGATGCAGTTGAACGACAAACTCGCAGAGATAGACGATATTCAGGATTACATTGCTCAGGAAAAAGCAAGTTTGAATGAGGCCGATCAACAGTTTATGACTGTTTCGATTAAGGCAGATGAAAATACCCGAATGAAGTATATAAGCGATGTCAAGCAGGCATTACGAAAAGCTTATGCCCTAAAAATCAATTATTCGGCGCGAAAGGCTGAGAATTAATCGGAACATGGGTACATAATAAAAAAACCGGATCAAAACGATCCGGTTTTTTTATTATGATTTTCCTTGTTTAATCCATTCCATTACATTTGCCGGAGCTCGTTGAGCTAAAAGTTCCTGTTTCATGAAATCCATGTATGGTGCTACGTGAGTAAAAAACCGGTAGTAGCCCTCGCAAAGATAATTCAAACCAGGCTCACCGTATCGATCATTTACGAACCGATTTTTGGGACATTCTCCGTAACAAGCAAAAAGCATATCACATTCTCTACATTGTCGCGGCAGTTTATCAAATTTATCGTTGCCGAATTTTAGCTGTTGGTCTGAATACATCATTGAAGTAAGTGTTTCGGAATAGATATTCCCCAACTTATATTCCGGGAATACAAAATGATCACAAGAATACACATCTCCGTTGAATTCCATAACGCCTGCATGTCCACATGTTTTGGCCATTGTGCATAATCCAGGTTGTTCGCCCACCCAATTGGCAAGGGTAGAATCGAATATTTGCACGAATGTTTTACCCACGTCTTCGCGAACCCATTCGTCGAATATGGCACACAAAAAATTGCCCCATTGTTTAGGTTTGATACTATAAGGAGCAAGGTCGGCATCTTTTTCGGATGCCGTAGCTGTAGCTAATGTCAAGGGTGAAGGATGACGGTTA
>Ga0208826_1002978_pt1 | contig 12099 bp, 9 predicted proteins | sample AD_UKC115_MetaG_FD_184451 | JGI IMG/M metagenome (GOLD analysis project Ga0208826, IMG submission 184451) | Active sludge microbial communities of municipal wastewater-treating anaerobic digesters from Hong Kong - AD_UKC115_MetaG (SPAdes)... | ecosystem: Engineered > Bioreactor > Anaerobic >... | reverse complement strand
TGCGGCAGGGCTGGCGATAACGGCGAGCACCTGTCCCTTCTTGACCGTTTGCCCCAAACTGGCCTGCACACTTTCGACAACACCCGCAATGCGCGGAACAACGTGCGAGGTGCGGTCTTCATTCAGTCTAATCTCACCCGGCAATTGCAGGGCGGACTTGATGCTTGCAGCCCCTGCGGTGTCAATGCCGATGGATGCAGCCTTGATTTGCGGATCGCTGAGTTCGACTTTTCCTTCCTCCTGGCTGAAGCTGAACGTGAAAGGCGCGTTGGCCGTCTGAGCCACGATGTTGATCTCGAACGCATGGGGTTCCGGCACAATCTCTCGACTCAACAGGCTGTCCTTGTCGGGCGTGAAGTTGAGCGCCTGCTTCTCCCCAGTCAAGCGTGTAACGGTAGCGCTGACCTTGGCGGCGCTGCTGGCTAGCGCCTTTTCCTTTTCGTAAAGCCAGATTCGCAGACGTGGTTCGCCGCCGTCCTCAGCGAGTAAGGCTTCCAATCCAAAGTCCCCTTCTTTGAACAGCTTGCCGCCATGCGGGCCCTTGCTTGATCCCTCGTGGTGCTCGCCGTCCGCATGGCCTTTGTCATCCTCGTGGGAGTCTGCGCCTGTCTTGCCATGATGCTCACCATCACTGTGGGCCTTGGCTTCAACGTGGCTGCCGTGGCCCTCGCCCTCGGCGCTCTTGCCCGTCTTGCCGCCGAGAATGGCGCTGCCCAGTCCTATGCCCACTGCGGCGATCACGACGATGGCAATCCACTGCTTCTTGCCGACGTTCAGTTTGTTCGTTTCGGGTTTCATGTTCATTCCTTATTTGCAGGCGGGGTGATCGTGGGTTCGGATGCGCCGATCACGCGATCCATGTCCGCCGCCGCGCGATGCGCATCGGCGAGCGCCTTGAGGTACTGGGACTTGGCGGCAAAGTAAGTGCGTTGCGCGTCCAGCATTTCCAGAAAGTTGAACTTGCCGTACCCAAAACCCACGGTGGCCGCGTCATAGGCGCTCTTGGCCCCTGGCAGCACCTCTCGCTGCAATACGTCGATCTCGCCGCGAACCGACGCCAGCCGCTCGCGGGCTTGCGACACTTCTGTGCTGAGGCGTAGATTCAACGCCTGGAGTTCATCCCGCGCCTTGTCTTCACGCTTCAGCGCTTCCAGCAGATTGCCCTGATTGCGATCGAACAAAGGCAGCGGCACGGAAATGCCGAGCACTAACTGATTGCGCGCTAACTCGTTCGGACGCTTCACACCCAGGCTGACCGTGACGTCGGGCGTCTGCTTGCTGCGCTCCACGTCGGCCAGCGACCGACGGCGTTCGACCTCCAACTGCGCCCGGCGCAGTGCCGATGAGGCCGACAGGCGCTGCTGGATGTCATCCAGTGAAGGGACGGCCGGAAGATCGTCCACACTGCCTGCCACTTGGGTGAATCGCGGTGGATTGGCTCCCAGCAAACCCGCCAGCCGTGCGCGGGTGCTGCGTTGCTCGCTCTGAGCCTGCGCCAGTTCAACTCGCACGCCAGCTTCGGCCACCCGAGCCTTGGTCTCCTCGACTGGGGACACCTTGCCCGCCGTCACGCGCTTTGCGACTGCATCCGTCGCTTTCTTGGCCAGATCGACGCTGTCCTGAGCCAGCATCGTGCGATCCTGGGCAGCCAACGCCTCGAAAAAGGCGGAGACCACTGCGGCGCGAATTTCGACACGCCGCGTGTTCAGTTCTTCAACTGCGACGTCACGCCCCCGCTCTGCCGCGGCAATGCGGGCAGCGCGCTTGCCCCCCAGTTCGATGGGTAGATTGATCTGGACGCTTTGCGTGCGGGTTGGCGTGCGTTGGTCTTCGAGCGAGTACGTCAGTTCGGGATTGGGACGTACTCGTCCCTGAATTACCTGGCCTTCCACGGCCTCGATTTCCCGTTGGGCGACGGTCAGGTCAAGATTCCCCTCCAAAGCCAGCGCGATGGCCTCTTGCAGGCTCAGAGGCGTCGCCGCTTCAATCTGCTCCCCGCCGTTGGCGCTCCGCGCATGGCCAGGCACCGTCGGCAGTGCCTGGGCGGAAGCCGTCCCCGCCGTGAGCGCAAAGACCAAGCCTGCCGCGACCGCGCTCGCCCTGCGATTGTGAATACCCTTCAACATCCGATTCTCCAGTGACTTGAAATACACGAGGGAATCGGCGGGGGGCGATCCAGATGATCGCCAGCAACGTCGTCACATCAGCCGCACGAAGCCGGCTGGATACCGTAGCGCGCCATGCGCGACGGTAGTGGTGAGGACGAAGGGAAAGGAACGCGCTCCCCGCCGATCAGGCGAGGGCACGCCACTGAGGGCGCTCTAGACGTTCGGGTGGAGGCGCGGCAAGGCGCTCCGGGTGGTACGCTGTATCCAGGGACGGGCTGATCGACGACGCCAGCTTGATCTCCCCGGACAAGACCGAGAAGCACCCGGCATGACAGGACGCGCAATCAGGATCGCCGCCCAGGGTCTTGGCCGGATCAGGGCTGGCGTCCTTGCCGTCGGCCGCCTTGTGCTGGTGCGCATGGTGGCCGAAGTGCTTGGCCGCGGCCCCGGTTTCATGCTGGCAATAACTGGCCACAGCCGCCCAACTGAATTGGAGCGGCAAGAACACCAGCAAGACGATAGCCAGCCATTTGCGCATAGGGGTAACAGTGTAGCAGCTACAGGCTTCAATCCGCCACTCCTCGCTGCTTGGGTTTGTTTCAGAGTCCTCTGCGCGTAGCGTGCCTCCTCGCGGGTTCATCCAGAATGAAATAAGGACCGCTTCTATATTCGAATAGCTGTGGTCGCTTGACGCAACGAAGCGACACGAGGGGCACGGCAGCGCAGGGTATTGGCAGCAGTGTCAACCGCCGGAATACATTTCGAGCCGCGCACGCCGCGCTTCTGGTGATTCGCTGCGCATCTCATCGACAACCTGCTGGCGCGTCTTCGGCGCTTCGGAACTCTTGATGGGCAACGGTGCTCCACGTTGCAGGATTGCCAGCGTACCGTCCTTGAGGGCTGCCTCGACTTCGGCCATCACCTGGGCGCGTGTCTTGGTACTCTGGAAGTGATCCGGGTGGTACGTGAAGCCCTCCTCGGTGGGGGCCGGATGCCACATCGAACTGGCCTGGGCCGTCAGGGGGAGTGCCGTAGCCAGGACGATGGCCTTCAAGGCAGCAATATGGGGCAGTTTCATTTCATGGTCCTTTCCATTGCTAAGTACAGATAATCGATATGCCCGAAGGCATGAGGACAATGTAAGAACCGGCACCGAACGGGAGTAAAACGTGCAGATGACAATTTGGACAGGTTGCGAGAGACCGCGGCAGGAACGCTGCGCATGAAGCTGCTGATCGTGGAAGACGAAGCCAAGCTCGCGGACTATCTTCGCAAGGGACTCTCTGAAGAAGGCTATGTGATCGATGTGGCTGCCAACGGCATCGATGGCCTCCACATGGCCTCTGACGGCCACTACGACCTGATCGTTCTCGACACCATGCTGCCGGGCATCGACGGCTTTGGCTTGCTGGCCGCGCTGCGACAGAACAAGCAGACGCCGGTGATCATGTTGACGGCCCGTCATCGTATCGAGGATCGCGTGCGCGGACTGAAGACGGGAGCGGACGACTACCTCGTTAAGCCGTTCGCCTTTTCCGAACTGGTGGCACGCATCGAGGTGCTGCTGCGCCGCGCTGCTGGTACTGCACCCGCGCCTGATGCGCTGGTGCTGTGCCTTGGGGATTTGCAAGTGGACCTGGCGAGGCGGCGCGCTACTCGGGCCGGCCAGCGCATCGACCTGTCCGCAAAGGAGTTCCAACTGCTGACGCTGCTCTTGCGCCGCAAGGGCGAGGTTCTGTCACGTACCGAAATCGCGGAGCAAGTATGGGACGTGAACTTCGATCACGGTACCAACGTGATCGACGTCGCTGTGCGTCGCCTTCGGAGCAAGCTCGACCTGCCCTTCGAGCGCCCACTGCTGCACACCGTCCGTGGCATGGGCTACGTACTCGAAGATCGGCAGTCGTGAGACCCAGGCGTGCCGGATCGCTGGGACGGCGGCTTGCCCGTTGGCTCGCACTTCTCACACTGGTCGGGCTGGCCTTAACCTGCCTGGGCATTTACACCGTCACCGCGCTGAGCTTCAAGGAGCGGCAGATGGACACGCTGCGGCAACAGCAGACCCAGGTGAACCATCTTATTGCCGAGGCAGCAGAGTTAGACAGCGGCACGCTCGCACACAAGCTCGACGATGGCATGGTCGGCCGACAGGACATGAAATTGATCCTGACCCGTGCCGACGGCAGCGTCATCTATGCCAGCGCCGGCATTCCAGTGCATCACCGCGTGATCGACATGCGATTCGAGGCTACGACCGGCATCCCCCCCATCCAGGCGGTGCTGAGTCTTGATGTCAGCGAGGACGATCGTGTGCTAGAACGCCTAGCCCGCACGCTCGTCGCCGCCGCACTCGCTGGCGCAGTGGTGATTGCTGCTGGCGGATTTACGCTGGTGCAAATCGGGCTGCGTCCCGTGCGCGACCTCTCGGCTCAGATCCAGGCACTGGAGGCCGATACTCTGCACCGGCTTCTGGATGGCTCCGCTCAACCCGACGAACTGGCTCCGCTGGTGGCTCACGTCAACGAGTTGCTGAAGCGTCTGCACAAAGCCTACGAACAACTGGAAGCCTTCAATGCTGACGTTGCGCATGAACTGTTCACGCCGTTGGCGACGTTGATGGGGGGCACTGAAGTTGCTTTGCGCAAAGCACGCGATGCCGACACGTTGCGAGACGTGTTGGGCTCGCACCTCGAAGATCTCCAGCGCATGTCGATGATCGTGCAGGACATGCTCTTTCTGTCGCAAGCCGACCGTGGGGCTGAGGCCCGCCGCGAGCACGTCGCCAGCATGGCAGGCGTTGCGCGCACGGTGGTGGAATTGCACGAGGCAGCCATTGAGGAAGCCGGGCTGAAAGTTCGTATCAATGGTGATGCCACTGGCTTGGCCGACGTGCGCCTATTGCAGCGCGCATTGTCCAACCTGATCGGCAACGCAACCCGGCACGCGCATCCGCACAGCACCGTTGTCGTGCAAATCGACCGGCTGGACGGCGAGATCGCCCTGCGGGTGGTGAACGAGGGGCAGACGATTTCAGCCGAGCATTTGCCCAATCTGTTCAACCGCTTCTACCGGGCAGATGCAGCGCGGTCGGATGCCGCCCGCAATCATGGACTGGGCTTGGCCATCGTGGCTGCCATCGCCCGCATGCACGGAGGGCGGACGATGGTCGATTCGAGCAACGGCATCACGTCTATCGGGCTCATGGTGCCCACCCCGCGCGCGCAATAGTCAACGGATCGGGCACCACCAACAGACTGGCTCCACTAGCCAATTACTTCTTCCAGCAGGAGAAGCGCCAGAAAGCCGACAAAGAACATCGCCGTCACCCAGGGGCGATCTGGCGTTTCGTGTGCTTCGATCAGCAGTTCTTCGGTCACGAGGTAGAGCAACGCAATCAGACCAAACGCGAAGAAGCCAGTCAGAAGAGGGTTGGGCAACAGCGCCACCGGCGCTCCAAGCAAGGCCCCGATCGGCAGCAAGAGCACGAGCGCGGCCGTGATCCAGACGACCCTGGCACGGGAGCGAACGCTCTCGCCGAGTTCCGTGGCCACTGTCAATCCCAGGAACAGAACCTCGATGGTCAGGGCGATGGTCAGAAGCAAGCCGACCTTTGGGCCAGCCGCAAACCCGATACCAAGCACCAAGCCATCAATCAGGATGTCGATGCCGATCACGGTCAGGAGACCGGCCGGCCCCTTCGCCAACGCTTCCAGATGCTTCACCAGCAGCATGGTGGCGACGCCGATTCCGCCGCCGATCATCGTCGCCCAAGGCGAGGCCCGGTGCATGATGTCGGGCAAGATTTCGCCGGCCGCCGCCGCGAACACGACGCCAGCGGCGAAATGCTGAATCGCGCTGACCAGTGTTGGCCCCGGCCGCACGTTCACCGCGACCGCAGCTCCGATGATGGCGGCCGCTGCCGGGATCAAGGTGTAGATCCAGGCCGAGATCACCATGACTTAAGTTACCGCGTTGCCGCACTGAGCACAGAATTTCGCGCCGATCGGAATGACGCTACTGCACTTCGTGCACGACGCTGGCACCAGCGATGTCCCGCACTGGCCGCAAAAGCGAGCGCCGTTCGGATTGATCGCTTTGCATTGCGGGCAGGTGATGCCACTGACCGAAGGCGCTGGATTGTGCCCCCAGTCGTGGCTGCTGGGGCTACCGTGGCCGCGGCTATTGCCATGCCCGTGGGAACTGCCATGCCCCCCGCCATGCCCGCCAAAAATTCGATCCAGAATTCCCATTTTCAACACTCCATATTCAGTTTTACTGACCCGCCCGCTGCCTGAGCAGCCTCAGCCCGTTGAAGACCACCAGCAGGCTCGCCCCCATGTCGGCGAACACGGCCATCCACATGGAGGCATCGTCGAAGATGGCCAGCAGCAAGAACACCAACTTGATGCCCAGCGCGAGCGCGATGTTCTGCCACAGCACGGCGTGGGTGCGCTTGGATAGCCGGATCGTTTCGGGCAGGCGGCGCAGGTCGTCGTTCATGACCACCACGTCGGCGGCTTCCATCGCCGTGTGGGTGCCCGCGCCGCCCATAGCGAAGCCGATGTCAGCCTTCGCCAGCGCGGGGGCATCGTTGATGCCGTCGCCGGTCATCGCCGTGACGCCCAGGCGCTGCTGAAGCTCGCCGATGGCGCGCAGCTTGTCTTCGGGCAGCAGGTTGCCGCGCACCTCGGCGATGCCCGCCTGGGCGCCGACGGTTTGCGCCGTCGCTAGGTTGTCCCCCGTCAGCATCACCGGCGTCACACCCAGCGCCTTCAGGTCGGCCACGGCCTGCGCCGACGAGGGTTTGATCGTGTCAGCCACCGCGCAGATGGCCATGACCCGTTCGCTGCTGGCCAGCAGCGTGACGGTACGGCCCGCTTGTTCATGCACTGCGAGGCGGGCTTCGAGTTCAGCCGAGCATTGCCCGCGCTCTTCGATCCAGCGGTGGTTGGCCAGCACATAGGTATGGCCGTCGATCACCCCCTGCACGCCGCGCCCGGCAACGGCCTGAAATTCGTCCACCTCTTGCGCGGCGGATGACACGCCGTCCGCGATGGCTTTGGACACCGGGTGATCCGACCGCGCCGCGAGGCTCTTGGCCAGCCCCTCCAGGACTTGCTGACCGAGTCCTGCGTCCACGGGCTCGAAGGCCACCAGCTTGGGCTTGCCTTCGGTGATGGTGCCGGTCTTGTCCAGCGCCACGGCCTTGATCTTGCGCGCCTCTTCCAGGTACACACCGCCTTTGATCAGGATGCCCCGCCGCGCCCCGGCGGCCAAACCGCTGACGACGGTGACGGGCGTGGAAATCACCAAGGCGCAGGGGCAGGCAATGACCAGCAGCACCAGAGCCTTATAGGCGGCCTGCATCCAGGTCAGCCCCATGAGCCACGGAGCCAACAGCGCAACGGCAACGGCCAGGACAAACACCGCAGGCGTGTAGATGGCGGCAAAGCGATCCACGAAACGCTGGGTGGGCGCGCGGGAGGACTGGGCCTGCTCAACGGCGTGGATGATGCGCGCCAGCGTGCTGTCGGAAGCAGGCGCCGTAACACGGATTTCCAGCGCCGCAGCCTGATTGATGGTGCCGGCGAAGACTTCATCGCCAGGGCTCTTGTCCACCGGCAGGCTTTCGCCGGTCACGGGGGATTGGTCAATGGCGCTCTGGCCCAAGGTCACGATGCCATCCAGAGGAAGGCGCTCGCCGGGGCGAATACGCACCGTCGCGCCCACAGTGACTTCCTTGACGCCGATGCGTGCCCAACTGCCGTCGTCTTGACGCACTTCGGCCTGCTCCGGCGCGAGCGCCAGCAAGCTCTTGATGGCACCGCGCGCCCGATCCACGGCGCGCGCCTCGATGGCTTCCGCAATGGCATACAAGGCCATCACCATCGCCGCTTCGGGCCACTGGCCGATCAGAAAAGCGCCGGTCACGGCCACGGTCATCAGGGCATTGATGTTCAAGCGGCCCTGTCGCAGCGCGGCCAGTCCCTTGCCGTAAACCGAGAAACCCGACAGCGCGATGGCCGCCGCAGCCAGTGCCATTCCCAGCGCCTTGACTGGCACGCTGTCTGGGAAGGCGAATGCCAAGCCTTCGGCCGCCACGGCGAGCCCCAAGGCGCCCAGCGACTTGCCCCAGGTCGTCCAGAAGCCCGTTGGCGAGGCAACCGCAGCGGCAGCAGCCGACGACCCGGTATCGCCAAGAGGTTCCGGCTTGAAGCCTGCCTTGCGGATCGCGTCCACCGCCTGCTGCAAGACAGGATCATCGGCGGCAATGGCCAGCTCGCGGTCGCCCAGATTGAATTGCAGGCTACGAATTCCCGCCATGCCGTCCAACGCCCGGCGGATTTCCGACTCCTCCGAGGCACAGTCCATGTTTGCAATGCGGAAGCGCTGGGCATTCTTCGCGCCGAGGGGTTCTGGCTTGAAACCCGCTTTGCGGATCGCTTCCAGGGCTTGGGGCAGCGCGTGGTCATCGGCGGCAATGGCAAGCTCTCGATCCCCTAGGTTGAATCGCAGGCCGCGAATCCCCGCCATGCCTTCCAGCGCCCGGCGGATTTCCGACTCCTCCGAGGCGCAGTCCATGTTTGCTATGCGAAAGCGCTGCGGCTCGACAGTCGTTGCATCAGACGGTGTTGGCTCGGGCACCGCAGGCACTGTTGCACAGCTACTCCCGCAGCAAGCAGCGTCGGCGTGTTGGCGTTGGTGGGCAGGGTTCATGAAATTCTCCTTTTCAGGCAAATTGGAAACCCTATACCCACTACAGAGTCAAGCGCCTACAATGAGCCTTGGAGAAAAACTCGCGACCGCTCAAGATGAAGCTATGAAAATCGGCGAACTGGCTAAGGCCGCACATACCCAGGTAGAGACGATCCGGTACTACGAGCGTGAAGGCTTGCTACCAGAAACGGCCCGTACAGATGGCAACTACCGCATGTACGCAGAAGAACACGTTGACCGACTGTCCTTCATCCGGCACTGCCGGGGTTTGGACATGACACTGGATGAAATCCGGGTTCTATTGCGCTTCAAGGATGCTCCGCACGAGAACTGCGCCCAGGTGAATGACCTGCTCGACGAGCACATCGACCATGTGGCTACCCGCATCAAGGAATTGAAAGCGTTGGAACGACAGCTCAAGACCTTGCGGGAAAGCTGCCGGGAATCCCAGCAGGCCAGCCAGTGCGGCATCTTGACCGAACTGTCCTCAGCATCGCGCCAGGTGCACGAGCCAGCAACGCGCAGGGGTCATGTTCATGGGGCACATAGCCTCAAGTGACTAGCTCAAAGAAACTCCAAGCCGACGCCCGATTTCCCATGAGGCCGCTCCGCCACGCACCGTCGCCGCAAGCTGCTGCCCCAGTCGCTGCTCGATCACTGGCTTCCACGGCACCAAGCTGAAGCCCATGCCGTCGTCCAGCATCGCGTACCGACCGCTGGCGAGCATGACGCTGCGCCGGTAGATACCGGCCACGCGCTGCCCGTCGGCCACCGGGCGATGCTCCAGGCCGGTGTCGGCCGCAATGTCTTTGGCGGCCTGTGCCAGTTCCCGATCGCGTAGTGTGCCCAGTAGGTTGCGCGCGAGGATCACGCGCTGCCCGCGCCGCTCGGCCAGTCCCTGTTCCGCCAGGAAGTCGGCGCGCTGCTGCATTGCCTGCTTGGCCTCGCCGCCAAAGCCCAGGTCGCCCAGGCCCGAGCCGCCGCCGATCAGTTGCTGGTCGAGCCAGGTGACCCCGATCACGCGCGCCTGCCGCTCGATGGGCAGGTGCGATTTCAGCTCCACGGCTACGCCGCCCAGGCGCTGCGCGTCGTACTGGCGGCCCTGCTCGGGCAGGTCGTCCGGCACCTTCCATAGCCCCTCGGCCACGCGCTCCACGATGCCAGTCCGGCGCAGAGCTTCGAGCCGGCGGACGTGGGCCGCGACGACTTCCTGTGGATCACGGCCCGGCGCGGCCTGACCCTGCGCGATGGCAAGGTGGTGGTCGGTGCGGTACAGGCCATCGCTCGCCAGTGCGGCGATGTTCTTGTCGGCCGCGCGCACGTCGGCCGATCCCTTCACCTCCACCACGGCGCCGGCCGGATAGTTCGCCAGCTCGTCGCGGGCGTTGAGCGCGACGTAGTGGGCCTTGCCGTCCACGCCGTCGATGACCAGATAGCCCCGGTCGCGCAGCTCGTCGGCCAGCCCCTTCGCGGCCACGCGGCCGACAATGGTGCGACCATCGTCGCCAGGCTCGAATACCGCCAGCTCGCGCGGCTCGCCCCGCATGGCCCGCTGCATGGTGCGGATGATGTCGCCGCGCTCGCCCAGGGCGCGCAGGGTCTTTTCGGCATCGGCATGAATGGCCCAGGTTCCGGGCTGCGTCTCGTCGGCCAGGCCCAGGCGCTGCAAGCGTTGCAGGCGGCCGATCAGCAGCAGGCACTGGCGTTGCAACCTCGACTCGTTGAGCCGTTCGACATGCACCAGGCCATCGTCGCCCAGCTCGCGCTTGAGCGTGCGATCCAGGTTCGTCCACCGCTCCTGATCCACCTCGCGCCGCAAGGTCTGCTGGATCTCCAGCTCGGTGCGCGGCCCCAGCCATTCGGTCGCCAGTTCGGCGGCGCGATGGCGGAAGCCGTCGGCGATGTAGTCGCCGGCGATGATGAGGTCTTTGCCGGTGTCGGCGCGCCCGCGCACGACGATGTGCGTGTGTGGGTTGTCGGTGTTCCAGTGATCGACCGCCACCCATTCCAGCCGCGTACCCAAGTCAGCTTCCATGCGGCCCATCAGGTGCCGCGTGTAGGTGCGCAGGTCTTCCAGCTCGGCGCCATCCTCGGGCGAGAGGATGAAGCGGAAATGATGCCGGTCATCGGCGCAGCGTTCCTTGAAGGCGTCGAGGTCGGCGGTATCGGTCTGCGGCCCGTAGGCTTGGCCCGGCTCGCCATCGCGGCCCACGCCGTCGCGCTCGATGTAGCGCAGGTGCTTGGCGAGCGACTGCGGGCTGGCCCGCTGCTGATTGACCAGCAGCGTCTTGATGGCCACGCGCCGCGACATGGGCGTGAGCTTCGCCCCCGCGAAGCGCGCTGCCGTGTGGCCGCGTCCCAGGCGCGAGCCGGGCCGCTGGCCGGCGCGCTGTCCGCTGCCGCTGGCGCCAGGACGGCGCACCGAGGACTTGCCGCTGCTGGCCTTGCCTGCCTGCTTGAGCACCTTGGAGACGAAGCCCTGGCCCCGGTTCTTCGGGGCACTGGGGCGGATGCGGAAATCATCGTCGCGGCGGTCGGTCATGGCTGCGCTCCCTGCAAGCTCTGGCGTGTCCGGTCGTGCGAAGCACGCGGACATGCCTGCATTGGCGCGGGCTTCGCGCCCCACGCGGCACGGCGGCGAAGCCGCTCCGTGCCGCGCCACCCCCACGTGCAGACTGGCTTTGCGGGCCGACAGGTGCCGCACCCTTTTGTCTTGCCTTCCGCCTTTGCCCCTCGCTGGCGCTCCGGGCAGCGGCGGCCCGGCGGCGCTGCTGCGCGAGCAGCCAGCGCGCCGGCGAACGCGAACACGGCCACAGACCGGGCGCGTTCGAGGCAAGACGCCTGCACGTTGGATGGCTGCGCCGAAGGCAGCGCGAAGTGCGGCGCGGATGCGCTCGCACTGCACGCGCTACGACACGGCGACGGCCAGCAGCACGACACGCCCGATGGCACGACAAGATGCACGGCGACGTGCAGCGAGTCGGCGGCCATCATGGGCGGGACTCCAGCCAGACCGGATGCGCGACGCCGATCACGGCGGATGTGCTGACCGGCCCGAAATACCGGCTGTCGAACGACGCCGGGTTGGTCACACTGAGCAGGAACAGTTCGCCGGGTTCTAGGTGACGGCACTGCTGCCAAGATGGCAGCGGCCGGCCCCAGCGGTCGGCAGGCAGCACGGCGGCCGAAGGCACGCCGTCGATGCGGACGACGCGGCCAGTGATGCACACCTCCTGCGGCGCGACGGCGCCCACGCGCTTGAGCAGCGGCACGC
>Ga0208826_1002976_pt1 | contig 12099 bp, 10 predicted proteins | sample AD_UKC115_MetaG_FD_184451 | JGI IMG/M metagenome (GOLD analysis project Ga0208826, IMG submission 184451) | Active sludge microbial communities of municipal wastewater-treating anaerobic digesters from Hong Kong - AD_UKC115_MetaG (SPAdes)... | ecosystem: Engineered > Bioreactor > Anaerobic >... | reverse complement strand
GGCCAGTGCGAAGGGGGCAGCCACCATAAATTTCAACAACGGATTCATGGAGAGATCCCGGATTAAAAGACACAGGGCCACCAGCACCAGCGGGTGGATAATATAAACGGTGTAGGCGCTGGCCGAGAGATGTTCCAGTAGTTTGCCCTGGCGGTTAAACCGGCTTTGGAAAATGCCGAAGAGTCCTATCATCAGGCTGATTCCGGTAATTTGTTCCCAAACGGCGTAGCCCAGCGATTGCCAGGTTCCGCCGCCAGCCACCGGTTCGGTGCCGGTTTCAAAAACATTTCCCAGAAAGAGTAAGAGCGGCATTCCGACAAAAATCATGATTTGCGCCAGCGTAAACCAGCGCCAGCCCATTCGGGGAGTTATTGCCGTAATCCACTGGTTTCGCCAGGCCACTACGCCGATGATAAACCAGAGGATATATTGCAAAAAGAATGGAAACTGGAAGTTGGTGAGGGGCATCGACCAGCCTACCGGTAGCCGGATGCGGATGAGGTACTGTCCGATTCCGGTCAGCAGGGCAAACAGAAGAACAGGCACCACTCCCGGTAAAGGGAGCGGCCGGCGTTGTCGCTCCGGCCTTCTGAAACGCTGCATCAGCAGGTAAATCAGCGAAAAAAGCAGTAGTGCCAGCACAAACCACATCGGACCGATATTTTGTCCTCTACTTTCTGCCATAAAGCGGAAAAAGGAGATCTGTTCGCCCCGGATAAATTTTACCAGCAGAAAGATGGTCAGCGGCGAGATCAGGAAATAAAAAACCAGCATCGGAATTCCAAGCCTCAGCAATCGCTCTTTCAGAAACCGGGAGGTTCCTTTGCGTTCCAGGGAAGGCACCATAAAAAAGGCGGAGATCAGGAAGAACATCCCCATAAAAAAGGATTGGTTGGAAGCCACAAACAGGATCATGGGCACAATTTCGGGAAGGCCGGCTTCGGTTTCATTGTAGTACCAGCTGCCGGGCGCCCCGTAAGTCAGCGACAGATGGTGCAATACCACCAGGGCAGTGAGAAAGATCCGCAGATTATCAACGAAAAGCAATCGTTTCATAGTTATCGGGAGATTGGTGGAAAATTCAGGAGCTCACCGGCGGTGAAGCCCCTGAATCTTTTAGGCTAAACTTTCGGGAGTTCCCACGGCTTGCGGTAAACCGGGGTGAGGAAGCTGTTGGCCTCCTTGTCGTTGACAAACCGGCTGTTGTCGTTGTCCCAGTAAAGGCGCCGCCCGGTTTTGAAAGCGATGTTTCCCAGGTGGCACACTTTGGCCGTGTTGGCTGCAATGTCGATACTGGCGTTGGGCGTCAGGCTGCGGTCTTTGATGCAGGCAATAAAGTTCTGCATGTGCAGGTCGAGCCCTTTTCCGGTTGATTTCTGAAGTTCGACCCGTTCCATTTCGGGTTTGTTGTTTTTGAATTCCGGGATAACCTCCCATCCGCCGCGGTCAACCACCAGGGTTCCGTTGTTGCCGACAAATCCCACGCCGTGGGTCCGGCCGTAGTAACCGCCGTCGATGCCGATGCCGTGATCCCACAGCATGGTGAAGCCGTCGAATTCATAGAGGGCTTGTTGCGTGTCGGGAGTTTCGCAGGCGTCGTCGGGATAGGCAAATTTGCCGCCCATCGACATAACCGACTTAGGTCCTTGGGCATTCATTCCAAAAAGGGCATAATCGATGATGTGGACGCCCCAGTCGGTCATCATGCCGCCGGCGTAATCCCAGTACCAGCGGAAGGTGAAGTGAAAACGGTTGGGGTTGAAGGGACGTTTGGGCGCCGGACCTAACCAGAAGTCGTAATCGACGCCGGCCGGCACCGGACCATCTGGTTTTACCGGCACCGAACTCATCCATCCCTGGTACGACCAGGTGCGGACCGTGCGGATTTTCCCCAGCTGGCCCGAGTGGACAAACTTCACTGCATCCTGCCAGTGCGGATCGCTGCGCTGCCACTGCCCGATCTGGGCAACGGTGTTGTACTTTTTGGCCGCCCGCTGCATGATGTTGATCTCTTCAATAGAGTTCGCCAGCGGCTTTTCACAATAGATGTATTTTCCCAACTGGGCCGCATACACAAACGGAATACAGTGCCAGTGGTCGGGGGTGCCGATGATTACCACATCAATGTCTTTGTTTTCAAGCATTTTGCGGAAGTCGGCATAACCTTTCGGTTTGGTTCCCTGGATCTTTTCAACATCGGCAATCCGTTCATTCAGTACATTCTGGTCTACGTCGCAAAGCGCCACGCATTCGGTGTGGGACTGTTTCAGAAATGCTCTCAGGTCTGACATGCCCATCCCTTTTACGCCAATCACCCCGCAGGTGAGTTTTTCATTGGCTCCCAGAATATTGGAATAAACCCGGGTGGGAAGTGCCGTTGCCAGTCCGATTCCGGCAGCCGCAAGGGTCGTTTTTTGGATGAAGTTTCTTCGGTTAGTCATGTTTAATGAGTTGGATTGTGAAAGAAAAGGAACCGTTTGCGGATTATCCGAACGGGTGGGTTTCGTTTTTCCGGTAAACGGTTCCTTTAAAATTTGCCAGCAACTCTCCTTTTTCGTTGAAAATATCGACGAGATAGGTGCCGAGTTTACTGTGCAGGGAGATCTCTTTGGCAACGGCAGTTAAGGTTCCGGCGCTTATTGATTTGAAAAATGAGATTTCGGCGTCGATGGCCAGGGCTACCTTTCCGTGGGTATTGGATGCCACGGCAAAGGTAAAATCGGCCAGGGTAAAGAGCGCTCCGCCATGCAAAACGCCCACACTGTTGAGGTGTTTTTGGCTGATTTTCATCCGGGCTTTGGCATAACCCGGCGCCGCTTCTACCAGTTTGATGCCGGCATTTTTTGCAAAATGGTCTTTTTCAAATTGCTGCTGATATCTGGAAAAATCCTGCTCCAAAACCTGTTATTGTTTAAGTGGCCGTTTGTACCAAGAATTTGTTTTTATTTTTTCTGCATGGCGTCGTCAAAAGCTACAGCCGACGGTTCAAAGTCGGAATAGCGGACAAATTCGCATGCTTCGGCAGCGCCGGCTTCGCGGTTCATGCCGCTGTCTTCCCATTCCACCGACAAGGGGCCCTGGTAGCCGATGTCGTTGAGGGCGCGGATGATATTTTCGAAGTCGATTTTGCCGCGGCCCAGGCTGCGGAAGTTCCAATAACGGCGGTTGTCGCCAAACTCCATGTGGCCGCCAAAAACGCCGACTCCCATCGGAATGTCGCTCCAGTAGGCATCTTTCATGTGGACGTGGAAAATACGGTCGGAAAATTCGTAGATAAACCTGACGTAATCCACCCCCTGGTATCCGAAGTGGCTCGGGTCGAAATTGAACCCAAATGCCGGATGGTAATTCAGCGCTTTCAGGGTGAGGTGCGCGGTGTGGATATCAAAAGCAATTTCAGTGGGATGCGCCTCGAGGGCAAATTTTACTCCCAGTTTCTGAAATTCGTCGAGGATGGGAATCCACTGGCTGGCGAAGGTTTCGTATCCTTTCCGGATCATTTCGGGCGGAACAGCCGGGAAGGAGTAGAGCAGGTGCCAGATGGGGCTTCCGGTGAAGCCAACCACGGTGTCGAGTCCCAGCCGTTTGGCGGCTTCTGCCGTTTTTACCATCTCTTCGGCAGCCCGTTTCCGAACGCCGTCCGGATTTCCGTCACCCCAAATGTAGCCGGGGACAATATTTTTGTGCCGTTCGTCGATGTTGTCAGAGACGCACTGTCCTACCAGGTGGGTGGAGATGGCGAACAGTTTCAGCCCGTATTTCTCCAGCAGTGCTTTCCGCTGATCGCAGTAGGCCTGGTCGGCTTTGTCGATTTCCATGTGGTCGCCCCAGGTGCAGAGCTCCAGCCCATCGTAGCCAAATTGTTTGGCTTTCTGGCACATGGTTTCAATGGGCAGGTCGGCCCACTGTCCGGTGAATAATGTTACTGGTCTTGCCATAATTGTAGCTTCAGAATTTATTGGTTTGAAGTTTATTCCCCGAATTTTACCCATTTGACGGTGTCGTCGTAGCCGGCTTTAACCACCGTGTCGATGAACTGCATTCCGCGGATACCATCTTCCACGCAGGGGAAGTCGAGCCATTCGGGCTGGGGTTCCACGCCATCCATACGGGCCATGAGGGTGTGCGCAAAGTTGCGGTAGATATTGGCAAAAGCTTCCAGGTATCCTTCGGGATGACCGCCGGGGGTGCGGCTATTACTGGCGGCCACCACACTGCACAGGCTGGTACCTACGCGCAGGAGCTGGGTCGGCTTTCCGGACCATTTTACGATTAACGTGTTGGGTTCCATTTGAGCCCACTCCAGTCCGCCTTTTTCGCCGTAAACCCGGATTTTCAGGGCATTCTCTTCGCCGGCGGCAATCTGCGTGGCAATTAAAACTCCGGAAGCGCCGTTTTCAAAACGCAGCAGGGCGGCGCCATCGTCGTCGAGCAGACGGTTGGGGACATAGGTGTTGAGGCTGGCGCACAGTTCGGTTACTTTTAACCCGGTGATGTATTCGGCCAGGTGGTGGGCATGGGTGCCGATATCGCCCATACAGCCCGCTTTTCCGGAACGTTTCGGGTCGGTACGCCACGAAGCCTGGGCATTTCCCTGATCTTCCACTTTTGCAGAGAGCCAACCCTGCGGATATTCGACATACACTTTACGGATTTTGCCCAGTTCCCCGTCGGCAACCATCTGACGGGCATGTTTTACGGCCGGGTAGCCCGAGTAGGTGTGGGTCAGCGCCAGTAAAAGACCGGTTTCGTCCAGCTTTTTCTTCAGTTGAACAGCCTGGTCGAGGGTGAAGGTAATCGGCTTGTCGATCACTACATGGAAGCCGTTTTCGAGGGCCAGCATGGCCGGTTCAAAATGAACAAAGTTTGGCGTGACGATGGAAACAAAATCCATTCGTTCGTTTTCGGGGAGGCGGGCCTCTTTTTCGAACATTTCATGGTAGGTACGGTAAATACGGTTTTCGGGCAGGTAATACGATTTTCCGGAGGAGATTGAAATCTCCGGATCAACGCTGAAACAGCCACAAACCATCTCAATCTGCCCGTCCATAAAGGCGGCAAGTCGGTGGATGGCGCCAATAAAAGCATCGCTGCCGCCTCCAACCATTCCCATTCTTAGCTTTCTATTCATTGGTATAGGTATTTTGGTTTAGAATTAATTGAAGTTTCTAAAAATAGCACTATTTTGAATCTGTGCAAAAGGGAACCCCCGGATGGCCGCCGGAAGAGGTAAAATAATTGTTGTTCAGCCTTTCAAAAGCCCTACACTACTGGTCTAAGCGGTAAATTCCGTTGGTGGTTCCGAGCCAGATCCGGTTTTGCGGATCGGTTGCGATGCAGTTTATAAAATCGTCGGGGAAGCTGGCCGGCGCTTCTATCCAGCTTTCGCCATTGTACACAATTAACTGCTTGGCGTCAGGCGAACTGTATTTTGCCACCCAGAGGTAATTCCGCCGGTCGCTTTTTAAACGGTAAGGATAGAATGAAAAACGGGTTGCGCCGGGAGGGAGCAGGATTTTGGTTTGTTTGCCGGTGTAATTGATAATGTGATTCGTGACACTAAATGAAGACGAAAGTCCGTAATCATCGATGATATTGAGTGCGCCGTTGGTGTCCACGTCCATCTCCATCAGGTAGTAGCCGTAAATGGGGAGTAATTCCCACTGCCCGGCTGCTATCTTAACCACTTTTTGGTAGGTCACGTAACCTCCGGTTGCCACCCAGATTTCCTGGTCGCGACAAACAATGCTTTTGATGAGGTTGTCGGGCAGGAGTGAATTCTGCGGGGTAAAAATTACAACACGGTTGTTTTGCAGATAACCCAGTCCGCCCAGCAAATGTGCGCTCGTGTTAAACCAGACTCCGCCCTCGCTGTCGCACACCACGTGGCGCACCAGGTTTCGGGGAAGTCCGTGCGAACTTTCGGTAAAATAGTGTATCTGCCCATTTTTCAGACATCCGAGACCCGACGCGTGGGTTCCGAAATACAAAGCCTCTTCGGCGTTGTTCCAGGCAAGGGAAAGAATTTCGGAGGAGGTTGTAAACGTTGTTTGCTGGTCGTTCTGCACCCGGATAATATTGGCGCCCACCGAGTAGAAATAGGTCTTTTGATTGACCGGGCAGAGGTTTTTTACATTTTCTCCCACACCGAGGTGTTCCGTTACTTCAAAGCTGATCTCGGGATTTGACATCGGGATCTCGTCAATTTCACCGGTTTTGCAGGCGGTCGCAAACGCCACAACGGTCATAAGCAGGTAAAGTTTTTTCATAGCAGATTTTTTTTAAAAGATGGAAGAACCGATGTTGAGTTTGCGTGATAATTCATTTATTTTCAGAATAGTCTGACGCCGGCGATCCAGGTTTGTGTCACACGGGCCTGCACGATTTGTGCCGGCGAAGCCTCCATCAGATCGGTGTCGAGAACCACAAAGTCGGCCCATTTACCCGATTCGATAGTGCCTTTTTCCAGCTCTTCAAACGAGGCTCTGGCCGGCCAGCCGGTTATCGAACGGAGCGCCTGTTCGCGGGTCAGTGCATTTTCGGGCTGGAAGCCCTTTTTTGGTTTTCCTTCCGGATTGGTTCGGAAAACGGCCGCATAAAAAGTGAGTACAGGACTGATATTTTCGATTGGAAAGTCGGTTCCGTTCGGAAGCCAGCCCACTTGCTGCAACAGTTTCTGATAGGCGTAGCTGTTTTTCAGCCGTTCTTTTCCCAGCCGCTGAGCGGCCCACTCCATGTCGCTGGTGGCATGGGTTGCCTGCACTGAAGGGATAACGGAGTAGCGGGCAAACTGTTCGAAGTCGACAGGGTGCACCACCTGGGCGTGTTCGATCCGCCAGCGCCGGTCGTTGGTATTCTGCAAAAATTTTCCGTAGATATTCAAAATCAGCCGGTTTGCACTGTCGCCAATGCAGTGGGTGGCAACCTGCCAGTTGTGCTGCAGGGCAAGGTTGCAAATCGAATCGTAATAGGCAGCGGGTTCCATTTGCAACCCCAGGTTTGCCGGGTCGTCGGAATAGGGTTCGAGCAGCAGGGCGCCCCGCGAACCCAGCGCCCCGTCGGCATACAGTTTTATGGTGCCCACACGGAGGCGATCTGTTTTGTAAAGACCGTTTTTTATGAAGTGGTCCAGCGTTACCGAGTCGGGGTTCATCATGGCGTTGATGCGAAGCTGCAGTTTTTCCTCTTTTTGCAGCTTGTCCATCAACCGGATAACGTTTAGCGACACACCGCAATCGGTGAGAGAGGTCAACCCGGCTGCCAGACAGTTTTTCTGTGCTTCGAGCAGGGCTGCTTCTTCCTGTTCGGGCGTGGGATGCGGCACCACCCGGGCAACCCGTTCTTCGGCTTTGTCGATCAGAATTCCGGTGGGTTCGCCGTTTTGGAGCAGCACCTGGCCGCCGTCAACGTTGGTGTTCGCAGTAATTCCGGCCAGTTCGAGCGCACGCGAGTTGCACCAGGCAGCATGCCCGTCGATCCGGATGAGGTAAACAGCCACGTCGGGGAATAACTCGTCGAGCCGCGATTTATCGGGAAAAGTTTTGTCCGGCCAGTCGTTTTGGTCCCACCCGCGACCCAACAGCCAGTTGCGGCCGTATTGTTCCTGCTGTTTTTTCAGGATTTCGTAAATCTCCTCCGGACTTTTGGTTCCCGAAAGATCTGCATAACGGAGCAGATTTATTCCGTAACCATAAAAGTGGCAGTGGGCATCGTTAAATCCGGGATAGACAAATTTTCCGCCCAGATCAATCACCTGCCTGGCTTCGTAGGTCCTGGAAATGTCCCGGGTGGTGCCGGTAGCCACAATTTTTCCGTCGTTTACGGCAAAACTTTCAGCTACCGTAAAAAGGCTGTCGGCCGTATAAATTTTTCCGTTTTGAACAATCAGGTCAACGCCGGTTTTGGTACATCCGGTCATGGTCAGGACGGTTAAGATCCAGATTCCTGGTTTCGAAATTCGCGACATAGTTTTTGACATTAGGAGATCTGCACAAAGAAGAGGGAAAATATTGTATCAGAACCGTTTTTTAAGAGTTATCTGATTGCGACGGTTTTGATATTGACAAACTCGCGGATACCAAAAACGGAGAGCTCACGGCCAAAGCCGCTCTCATTGATTCCGCCGAAGGGCAGGCGCGGATCGGATTTTACCATGTCGTTGACGAAACAGGAGCCGGCCTGGATTTTTTCTTCGGCCAGCCATCTGCCGCGTTCGGCATCGCGGGTGAATACGGCGGCGCCCAGTCCGAAGGAGGTGTCGTTGGCAATTTCCACTGCCTGCTTTTCGTTTCGGGCCGAAATGAGTGCGGCTACCGGGCCAAACAGCTCTTCCTGGTAAGCGGGCATTCCGGGTTTAACGTTTGACAGGATTGTCGGCGGGTAGAAGGCCCCTGCCTGGTCGGGAATCATGCCGCCGGTCAGGATTACCGCTCCCTGTTTTACCGAGGCGATCACCTGGTCGTGCAGTTCATCACGCAGTTCGCGCCGTGCCATCGGCCCCAGGGTGGTCTCTTCGTGACAGGGATCGCCGTAAACGGCTTCTTTCATCCGGGCCGTAAAACGGCGGCTGAATTCATCAAAGATGTTTTCAATCACGATGAACCGTTTGGCGGCAATACAGCTTTGTCCGGCGTTGAGCAGGCGCGAGGCTGCACAAATGGTGGCAGCTTCGTCTAAATTGGCATCCTCCAGAATGAGGTAGGGGTCGCTGCCGCCCAGTTCCAGAACGCTTTTTTTGAGCCAGCGACCGGCTGCTGCGGCCACCGACCGTCCGGCGGGGGTGCTGCCGGTGAGGGTAACGGCTTTGATAGCCGGATGGGCGATCAATGATTCCACTTTTTTCCCGTCAATCAACAAGGTGCGGAATGCATTGTCAGGGAATCCGGCCTCGCGAAACAGCTCTTCGATGGCCAAGGCGCAGCCCGGAACATTGCTGGCGTGTTTCAGCACCACGGTATTGCCTGCCATCAGGGTTGGCGCGGCAAAACGAAAAACCTGCCAGAACGGGAAGTTCCAGGGCATTACGGCCAGGATGGTTCCCAGCGGCTGAAAACTGATGTACGACTGTTTGAATTCTGTGGGAATGGGTTCGTTTTGCAGAAAACTCTCGGCATTTTCGGCATAATATTCACAAACCCAGGCGCATTTTTCGATTTCCGCTTTTGACTCACGCAACACCTTACCCATTTCGAGGGTAATGAGCAGGGCCAGCCTGTCGCGTTCGCTGCGTAACAGACTGGCCATGTTGAGCATCAGCGCCGAACGGTGCCTGAACGGCACCGAGCGCCAGCTTTGCCAGGCTTTGTCAACCGAGTTGATAATTTTTTCAGCTCCCTTTTCGGAGTGTGCCTCGTAGGTTCGGATCAGTTCGCCGGACGTTGGATTGATCGCTTTCATCTGATTTTTTTGAGTTGTGATTCAGCTCAAGTTACAAAAAAGCCAAAAGAAGCACAAAGCTTTTAATCCGGGAAAAATCTCCTTGCCGCTTATTTCATGGGCACCTCAATTGCTAGCAGCAGCGACTCTTTTTCGGCATCAACCGGAACAGCCCCCGGGATTTCCCAAACACCCGCAGCATCGCGCGTGGCAAGTTTTTGTCCGGCAACGGTGAGGGTTCCGGCGATTGCGAAAAAGTAGACGCCATGATCGGGATGGTTGAGCGGATAGGAGAAAGATTTTTCGTCGCTAACCTTTCGCAACGATAAAAAAGCCTGCTGGTTGATCCAGAGCGATTCGTCGCGGGCATCGGGCGAAACCAGGAGTTGCCAGCGGTCGTGCTGAGCGGTTTCGTCAAATTTATGATCGTCGTAGCGGGGCTGGTAGCCGTTTTTTTCGGGAAAGATCCAGATTTGGAGCAGCTCCAGCGGGTCGGTTTCCGAAGCGTTGTATTCGGAGTGCCACACCCCGGTTCCGGCCGACATGACCTGCACTTCGCCGGGGACTATTATCGATTCGTTACCCATATTGTCGCCATGGCGTAGTTTTCCGGCCAGCGGGATGGTGATGATCTCCATGTTTTGGTGGGGATGCAGGCCAAACCCCTGGCGGGCGGCTATCCAGTCGTCGTTCAGCACGCGAAGTTTTCCGAAATGCACTTTCGCGGCATCGTAATAATCCGCAAAACTGAAGGAGTGGTGGGTTTTCAGCCAGCCGTGGTTAGCTTGTCCGCGTTCGCTGGCCGGATGGAAAAGTGTTTTCATTGTTACTGTTTTTAAATCAAAAAAAGGCGGGCCAACTGCCCACCTTCCTACGAACCTTTTAAAATTATGGCTGAGAATTAATTTCGAGCTGTCTGGTTTCCGCTTTTGGCGTGGGCCACTACGTTGAAATCGAGCGTAAAATCATCATAGATCATTTTGTCTCCCAAATTGGAGAAGAACGAACCTGAACCGTAACGAATATCGTATTTCGCGCGATTAACGGTCAATTGTCCACTGGCTTTGAGGTTATCTCCGGCGAGGTCGACTGTTGCCGTAAAACTTACCGGATGGGTAATCCCTTTGATTGTTAAATTTCCATTAAACTGGTATTCATTACCTTTTATCTTTTTTACCTTGGTAAGGGCCAGTTTTGATACCGGATGGGACGCTACCGAAAAGAAGTCGTCGGACTTAAGGTGACCAACCAGCTTCCCGTTCATCTCCCCGGCAGGAAGGTCGAGGCAGACAATCGTATTCATATCGATTTCGAAAGTTCCGCCAGTAATCTGTTTGTTGCTGGTTCGAACCTCTCCGGTTTTGAAGGTAATGGTTCCGTGGTGTTCACCGGTCACTTTTTTACCGGTCCATTTTACCTCACTTTGATCCTTGCTTACAGTATAGTTGTTCGCCCCCAGCGTTCCGGTTATCAGAAGGAGGGCAGCAAAAATGGATGCAAACTTTGTTTTCATTTTCTGCAAATTAATTGTTCAAACTTCGGTATAAAAGACAAAAAAGTATTTTGCTTTGTTCAGGTAAATATCCACTTTTTTTATACAAAAAAAGCAGCTTTTTAAGGAGCTGCTTTTAATTGTCAGATGGACAATGATTTAATGTCAGGTGGACGAGACTATTCCACGATTCGTATTTCAGAAGTGAGTTGCACGGCATCGCGGTAAACGGCGCTTACCCCGCAATATTTTTCCTGCGACAGGTTGATCGCTTTCTCAATCTTGTCGAGCGGGAGTTCTTTTCCTTTAAACTGGTAAATCATGTGCATGGAGAGATATTTTTTGGGATGTTCTTCCGCCACATCGCCTTCCACAATGACATGAAATTCTTCGGGTTCAATTTTCATTTTACGGAGGATGGTGATCACATCCATCGCCGTGCAGCCGGCCAGTGCAGCCAGCATCAGTTTTTTGGGGCGGGGGCCGCTGTCATCTCCGCCCGAGTCGGTGGCAGTGTCTAACCGGAGCGTATGTCCGTCAACCTCGGTTTCAAACGCCATATTGGTTTTCCACGCCAAATCTACTACATGTTTCATACGATTCTTTTTATTTAATTTATTCTCTGTTTCCGGCGCAAATATAATACATCTAAATATCTATATAAATTGTTTTTCGAATATTGATTGAAATTGTATCTTTATGAGGTTTTGAATGAAATTATACCATTAATTTTCACTATTTGCCCAATTAAACATGAGAACTACGACTAAACGACCCGCTGAAGAAGAGTCAAATCTGAGTGGATTTCAGCTTTTTAAGAAACTTACTGAAGATGAATTCAACCGGTTGAATTATGAAAAATCGTGCTCGCTTTACAAAAAGGGAACGATTGTTTACCGCGAAGGAAGCCGGTTAACCGGCTTTTATTGTGTGACCAAGGGCATTGTGAAAATTTTTAAAACGGGCATCGACGGAAAAGAGCAGATTATCCGGTTTGCCAAACGCGGCGATATCATTGCCTACCGTTCGCTGCTGAGCCAGGAACTGGCCTGTACCACCGCCAAAATCATCGACGATGCGGTGTTGTGCCATATCCCGTACCAGACGTTGCTGTACCTCATTCAGAACAACTGGCAGTTTTCGCACCACATGCTTCAGATTGTTTGCCGCGAACTGCGCGAAGCCAACGACTACATTACCGATATCGCCCAGAAAACCGTCCGCGAAAGGCT
>Ga0208826_1002974_pt1 | contig 12106 bp, 14 predicted proteins | sample AD_UKC115_MetaG_FD_184451 | JGI IMG/M metagenome (GOLD analysis project Ga0208826, IMG submission 184451) | Active sludge microbial communities of municipal wastewater-treating anaerobic digesters from Hong Kong - AD_UKC115_MetaG (SPAdes)... | ecosystem: Engineered > Bioreactor > Anaerobic >... | reverse complement strand
TACTCTTTTCGGTGATTTGGACCATTCTCCTATCCGACCTCGCAGGTCATAGAATGATACGGCATAAAGCTCTTCATTCTCCTTCCCGGTCTCGCAGACCATTCAATATGACGAACTTTAGCCTTCCCCGCTCCGGATTCTCTCCAGAGCATCTTACCTCATCTCACCGTCTCTGAATTGATGGTTTATCACTCCTCCTTTGTCGTGCTTATCTGCAAACGACCCTTCCGCCGTCCACGACGATATTCTGGCCGTTGACTATGCTGCCTGCGTCCGCAAGATAGACGGCGGCTGCGGCGATGTCGTCGGCCGTGGCCAGCCGCTTCATCGGCGTCTGCAGCCTTCCGCTCTCGTTGAAGTCTTCCTTGCCTTTCGTCCACCTCGTATCAGAAATGATGCCTGGGGATATGGCGTTTACTCTGATCTCGGGAGCGAGCGATGTCGCCATCGTTCTCGTGAAAGAGACGATGCCGGCCTTGGTCGCGCTGTAGATGATGGAGCTCCCCTGGCCGTTTAGCGCCGTGGTCCCCGCTATGTTGATGATGCAGCCCCCGCCGCTCTTCCTCATCGCGCGCACCGCTTCGCGGGAGCAGAGGAAATTGCCCTTGAGGTTGACGTCGATGGTTCTGTTCCAGATCTCGTCCGTGATGCCGTCCAAATCTTCGAGGGGAACGAACGAAGTGTATCCGGCGTTGTTCACGAGGATGTCGAGCCTGCCGAATTTTTCCATCACTAAGGCGACCATCGTCGCCACCTGGTCTTTCGACGAGACATCGGCCCTGAAAGCTTCCGCCTTCGCGCCGAGCGCCCGCAGATCAGCCACGGTCTTTTCTGCATCCTCGACCGAGCGCGAATAGTTGATCGCGAGACTCGCGCCGATCTTGGCGAAGGCGAGGGCGATGCTCCTGCCCGTGCCCGTGCCGCCGCCCGTGATCAGCGCCACCTTCCCTTCTAGACTCATTTCTCAATCTCCTTCGCTGAGTCGGTGCACGACGCATCCTCTTTGGAAACCTTCTTATGACCGGTCAGCATTAATATTACGTTTTCCTCCTGCATTTCGTCCTTGCCGAGCTCTCCGATTATGCGCCCGTCCTTGAGGAGCAGGATGCGGTCCGAAATTCCTAGGACTTCCGGCAGTTCCGAGGACACGAAGATGATGCCCATGCCCTTCGCCGCCTGGTCGCGGATGATATGGTAAATTTCGGCCTTGGCGCCCACGTCGACGCCCCGCGTGGGGTCGTCGAGGAGAAGAACCTTGGGCTTCACTTCGAGCCACTTCGCGAAGACGACCTTCTGCTGATTGCCGCCGCTCAGCTGCTTGACTATGTTCTTTTCGTCCTGCGTCTTGATGTTTATCGCCTTGATGAATTCCTTCGCGTCCTTGCAGTGTTTAGCTATGTCGACAAAACCTAGCTTTGCGAAGCGCCTGAGGGAAGGCAACGCGATATTGTCGCGCACGTTCCTGGCGACGTGGAGCCCTTCCTGCTTTCTATCCTCGGGCAGGAGGGCGATGCCATTGAGGACGGCATCACAGGGAGAAGAAATGCGCATCTCCTTGCCGTCAAGGAAAATCTTTCCCGATGTGGCCCTGTCCGCTCCGAAGATAGCCTTGAACAGCTCGGTTCTCCCGGAGCCCAGGAGCCCCGCGATGCCGAGAATCTCGCCGCGCTTGAGCGAGAAGCTCACATCCCGCACTATCTTCCTCTGGCTGAGGTTTTCCACGCGGAGGACTTCTTGTTCGCCGGCGACCCGTGCCTCGTTCGTCGAGTAATAGTCGTGGAGGCTCTTCCCCGTCATGTAGTGGACTACTTCCTCGTGGTTCGTCTGGGGGATGGGCTTCGTCACCGCTATGCGGCCATCCTTCATTATTGTGATTCTGTCCGCTATCACAAACATTTCGTCGATCCGGTGCGAGATGTAGATGATCGAAACGCCACGCTCCTTGAGGGAGCGCATGATGCGGAACAGGTTGTTGGTTTCATTCACATTGAGGGCCGATGTCGGCTCATCCATGATGAGAATCCTGGATTTGGCCGACAGAGCCTTAGCTATCTCGACCATCTGCTGCTTCGCGATGTTCAGGGTCGAGACCAAAGTGCCGGGATCTTCGCAGAATCCCAGCTCATCGAGATAGAGTTTGCTCTCTGAATATGTCTTCCTCTCGTCGAGGAACACCTTTCCTTTTTTGGCGTAGCGCCCCAAAAACATGTTCTTGGCGATGGAAAGATTGGGCGCCAAGTTCAGTTCCTGGTGGATGATCGCGATGCCCTTGTCGAAAGCCTGGCGGGGTGACGAGAAAGAGACCGGTTCCCCGTCGAGCTCCAACTCTCCTGCATCGAGCGTGTAGACGCCGGATAGGATCTTCATTAATGTCGATTTGCCGGCGCCGTTCTCGCCCGCCAACGCGTGGATTTCCCCTTTCTCGATGTCGAAATCGACATCGGCGAGGGCGCGCACCCCGGGGAAGCTCTTGTTTATGCCTTTAGCGCGCAACACGACCGCCATGAAGCAGCCTCCTCTCACTCAATCGCATCTTCGGAGAAGGCTGTCGTGGCCTCCTCCGAAGTGTGCATCGCTCAGTCAGCCGAATACTTTCCTTCTTGGTAGTAGCTCTTCGCGTTTTCCTTGGTGATGTTCACCGGATCGACGACTATGACCTTAGGCACGGTCTCGCCGTTCATGATCCGGACAGCCATCTCAACGCCCTTCGCCGCGCAGTTCGAATAGAGGATGGAGAAATCCATGCGGCCGTCGAGGATCGCCTTGATCGCCTCTGTAGTGGCGTTGACGCTTCCGATGATCATCTCGTTCCTGCGCTTGGCGTTTTCGACCGCGTATAGGGCTCCCATGGTGGACTCGTCGGCATAGGTAATCATGGCGTCGATCTTGGGGAAGGTCTGGAGATAGTCCTCCATGATCGCCATGGCTTTATCGCGTCTGTAGTCTCCGGGCTGGGAGGCGAGGACCTTGATGTTGGGATAGGCCTCGGCGAGCCTTCCCTTGAGCCCCTTGTCCCTCTCGACCGAGGTCGTGGAGCCGGGTACGCCTTCGATGATGACCAAATTGCCTTTTGGCGATCCGTACTTAATCGTCAACTGGGCTGCGATGTAATCGGCCGCCATTATGCCGGTCTTCACATTGTCGCCTTTCACGAAGCAGGTGTAGTCCTGCGAGGTGATGCCGCGGTCGACGAGGACAACGGGGATGCCGGAGCGGTAGACCTGGCTGACGATGGGAGTTAGGGCGCCTTCCTGTGCGGGGCTGATGAGAAGAATATTCACACCCCTCGCGACCATGTCCTCGACGTCTGAAATCTGCTTCTCCGCCCTGCCGAGACCATCGGTAACCATCACCTTGACGCCAGGGAACTTCTTGAGCTCGCGCTCCACGCACACGGCCTGGTAGTTTCTCCAGGGTTGGTTCAACGTGTCCTGGGCGAAGCCTGCGAAAAATGGCTTCTTGGCCATCAGGGTGCCCTGTGCGAAGGTTCCTGCCACTAGACAGAGAGAAAGCATCAGTAGGGTGATCGCTTTAGCTGTCTTGTTCATCCAATACCTCCTTAAATTTAATCCGCCGAGAAAACGACGGAAGATTTCACTTGTAGGCGGCGGAATATCTACTTTCCGTCGATCCTGCGCCATCATTTCTCCCTCTTCTTTCTGAGCTCCTCGAGGAGAACGGCACCGATTATGATCACGCCCTTGAATATCATCTGCGGGTAGGGGGAGATGTTGAGAAGGTTGAATACGTTGTTGAGGACGCCCATGATGCTCGCGCCGAGGAAGGTATTGATGACGCTTCCGTAGCCGCCGCCCATCCTCGTCCCGCCGACGACGACACAGGCGATGACGTCGAGGGCGTAGCTGGACCCCACCCCCGGGTCTCCGACCGAAATTCTGGTCGTCATCATGACACCGCCCACCGCCGCAAGGAAGCCGCTTATGGTGAAGGCGGCAAGTTTGTAGCGCTTCGTCTTGATGCCCGAAAGCCTGGTGGCTTCCTCGTTCCCTCCGATGGAGTACAGGTAGGTGCCAAACACAGTCCTGGACAATACGATCTGTCCGATAGCGACCACTCCCATGAAGATCAGCGCCAAGTTGGGGAACACCCAGGTGTATCCGTTGCCGAAGGTGCCCCACCTCATATCCTGGAGGATGATGGGGTTTCCGTTGGTGAGCATGAAGCCAAGCCCCCCGGTAATGCTCGACATGCCGAGGGTTGTTATGAAGGGCTGGAGGCCGCCGTAGGCCGTGATCAATCCAGCGAGCGCGCCGAATGCGGTACCAGTCAGAAGGCAGGTCAGGATGGTCAGGAAGGCGTTTCCCTTTACGATGGGCAGCATCACGGCGACGAGGACGCAGGACAAGGCCATCACTCCCCCAACACCGAGATCAATGCCGCCTATCAGGATGACGAAGGTCATGCCCACGGCCATGACGCCCATGATGGATATCTGCCGTATGACATTGCTTATGTTTCTGTACGTGAGAAAGTACGGTGAAAGCACGGATGCCAACACGAAAAGCCCTAAGAATACCCACCAGAGTCCATATTTTGAAAGCGTCTTTATGAGCTTTTGCCAATGTATCCCGCGGGAGGACGCCGCAACTGTTTCAGCACTCTTCTCTTCTTTCATCTTTTTACCCTCTGGCCTATCGCTGTTCACCTATGGTGACGACAATTTTGCATACATCTTTCCCTGCCTCGGCGGCCGCGAAAGCGTCCTGGACTTGCTCGAAGGGGAACACGCGCGTTATCAGGGGCTTGAGATCGACCGTGCCTTCCGCGACGAGCTGTATAGCTTGGGCGAAGTCGCCCCTCGCGTAGATCCTGAGCCCGTGTATCTCCTGTTCGCGGTAGGAAAGATCCCTGAAGGACATGGAGCAAGGCTTCTTGTACAGGGCAGTCATCATGACCTTGCCCTTGATCGCCGTCACCTGAAGGAGATGCTCACCGACCGGCGGCACTCCTGCAGCGTCGAAGACGACGTTGAAGCCTTTCCCGCCGGTCAGCTCGGCGCTAGCGGCTACCACGTCCACCTGGGCGCTGTTCACCGTCCTGAAGCCGAGCTTCTCGGCGAGCGCGCGCCTGAACTCGCTGATTTCGAAGATCGCTGTGGGCTCGTTTCCGACAGCCCTGGATGCCAGTCCTATCATGAGGCCGATCGGGCCGGCGCCGAATATCGCCACTTTGTCGGTTGGCTTCATCCTCGCGCTGTTCACCGAATGAACGCCCACGGCGAAAGGCTCCATGACTCCACCCTCCACTGAGCTGATAGAAGCCGGGAGCCTGTGGATGCAGGTCTTGGGCACCCTCGCAAACTGGGCGAACCCGCCGTCGGTCTCGACCCCGAGCAGCTTCAGCGATTCGCACACATGTTCGAAACCTTGCAGACAAGGGGCACAGTGGCCGCAGGATACGAGCGGCTCGATGACGACCCGGTCCCCGACCGAGTACCCGGGCAGACCCGAGGCTGGAAGGCGTTCGATGACGCCGCAGAACTCGTGACCGAGTATGAGCGGAGCCTTGGCCCTAGGGTGATGGCCGCCCTTGATCGTTATGTCGGACCCGCATATGCCGACCGCCTGTACCCGCACGAGGGCATCGTAGACGCCCAGTTGCGGCAAATCGCGCTCGACGGTCCTGATCGCGCCGTCGACATCCCAGATCACAGCCTTCATGAGCCCCTCCTTTCGCCTTCGATGATGCTCAGGGCGCGCTCTGCCAGCTTGGTCGCCGAGAGCCCATATTCCGAGGTGAGTTCCTCGTAGGTTGCGGAGTGGATGAATCGCGCTCTGCCGTTTTCGTCGGAGAGGTTCACCGCCACGATCTTGCCTCGGTCGACCCCGCAGGCGCCGAAGGCTGCGCGCTCGAGCCTACGCAGGATATAGCCGTTGTTCTGTTCGGCGATCAGGAGGGGCTTGCCCGAAATCGCGAGCAAGAGGAGGGTCGCTTCGTCCGTTGAGGCCATATCGACGACGGCCGCGGTCTTGCCTCGCTTTGCGAGGATATCGGCTGCACCCAGCGCCTCGAGGACGCCCCGGCCCGCGCTCACGATGATCGCGTCGCTCGAGATATCTCCCTTAAGCCAATGGGCTTTCCCGTATTCGAAGACATAGTCCGGCCCATAGATGACCGGCGAGGAAGCGCGGGGAATGCGCAGATAGACGAGGCCTTTGTTTCCTTCCATTATCCACTTGCTCACCGCGATGAGCTGCTGCGGGCAACTGATGTCGATGATCTTCAAGTGCGCTATGGCGTCGAAGACGAGAGAATCGTCGTTGCCCATGTGCGTCGCGCCGTTTGTCCTAGTTTCGAGGTTGGGCGCGGTGGCAAGGAAGGTTATGTCGAGGTTGTGGCCTTCGGACAGCCAGCCGTCCTTCGCGGCGATCGCCTCCTCTCTCTCCTGGTATCCGATCGCAATCCGCCTCAGGACCCTCCAGTCGAAGAAGGGACAGAAAGTACTGACCCAGACGTTTCCGCCGAGGATGGCGAAAGCCTCACCAATGTTCATCATATTGGACTCGGCGATTCCCACGTTGAGCGCCCTGTCCCTGGCCACCTGTGACACTCCCTCCTGGAGGCCGCTCGTGCTTGAGAGATCGGAGTCCACTGTGACGACTCTGCTGTCCTTGGCAAAGACCTGCATGCACTGACTAATGACTAAGGAGGCGGAGTACGATTTCCCGGGGGTGAGGACGGGGAGCGCACTCCCGTCGTATACGATCCGTTTTTCGCGAGGGGCCGCTCTCTTTGCGGCCGGCTTCTTCGCCTCTCCGGCGATCATGACGCCGTTTTCGCCGAAATCGAGCCTGTAGCCCACACGCTCGGCAAGCTTCTCGAGGATGCTTCTGAAGCCGTCAATGCGCTGGCCTTCTGACTCCAGTTCACTGAAGGTGCTCCGTACGACTGCCTCGAATTCTTTCACCGCGCCTTTGCGCCTCGCCAAGAGGCCCCCGCGCTCCGTGGCAACCTGTTCGTCCGTGAAAGTGTGCTTGTGGATTTTCCTGATCTCGCCGATGCCGCCGAATCCCTTGCTGGAATGTATGATTATCGCGGTCGGCGCGCCGACGCTTCTGTCGCCCTTGAACTCATCGAGGGCGGCGAGTATGGGCTCGAACCTCGTTCCGTCCACCGAGAACACGCGCCAGCCGAAGGATTCGAAAGAGCCCTCGAGGTCGTGGAACTGGAAGAGGAGCGAGTCGACATCGTCGAGCTGGCCGTTGTTGGCGTCGACGAGGACGCAGAGGTTCTCCAGTCTCTTCGCCCCCGCATGCATGATAGCCTCCCAGGGCATGCCCTCCTGGAGCTCGCCATCGCCCGTCATGCAGAAGACATCGAAGCGGGGAAAATCGCGCCCTACCATGGCCAGGCCTCCGGCAACGCAGATGCCCTGCCCCAGTGGGCCGGTGGAGAGAGGCACACCCGGCAGGATGGGGCCGGGGTGACCCTTGAGGATGCTGTGTATGGAGCGTGACCCCCTCAGGACCGATTCCGGGAAATATCCGAGGTCTGCGTACACGGCGGCCATGGCCGCGACAGCGTGGCCCTTGCTGAGGATGAACATATCCTGTCCGGGCATCGTCGGATCCGCCGGATCGAAGTTCATGTAGCCGCCGTAGAAAAGGGAGACCAGCGGCAGGACTGCGCTGTAGGCACCCCCGATGTGCACTCCCTTGTCGATCGCCGTCTCGCCCTGCAGGACGATCTTGAGTCGGATATCCTCCTCCTTCACTCTCAGGAGGGCCGCCTTTACTCTGGATACCTGTCTGTCAAAGCTGCTCATATCCCTTCCTCTTCTCTGTCACAGAGTATATTGATCCTCTTATATCTATTTATCAGACAATACTACGTTATGGCAATTATTATTATAGCCGTTTTTCCAAACTGTCAAGTTCTTTTTTGGAGAAAATGCAAGCGAGAAAGAACCTTTCTGAAGGCAAGGGAGACAAGGGCGAACATTTGTATAAAAAATGTACGAATAGGGCTAGACAAATGGGCTATTTTATCAGACTATATGATATATATATTGTTTCGTTTGCAGAATTGATGACTTTCTGTAGATCTACTGATATATAATATATATAATAAGTTGTCATCGGACTTAAACAATTATTCAAAGAGGGCACAAGAATGGAAAAGATAGAGCCTGTCCGGATACGGCAGAAGACTATCGTCCAGCAAGTGATGGAACAGATAAAGGAACTGGTGGCTTCCGGCAATATCAAACCGGGGGACAATGTCCCCACCGAAGCCGAGATGGCAAGAATCTTTGGCGTCAGTAGATCGTCCATACGGGAAGCGATCAAGATATTTGCGTATCTCGGAGTTTTCGATACACAGCCGCGTCGCGGGACGATCCTCTGCAACCACTCGAGCATATCTCATGAGGCCCTCACCTGGACATTCCTCCTCGGAAGCAAGGAGATCGGCGATCTCATGGAGCTGAGGAAGGCCATCGAACAGGAATGCTGGCTCCTCCTCTGTGAGAACTGCAGCACCGACTCCGCCAGAGTGGATCAGGTGACCCGGGAGCTTGGCGAGGAGATCGAGGCCATGTCGGCCGCACGAGAGGCGAAGCTGGACGTCGAGCTTATGGAAGCCGATTTCCGTTTCCATCAAAGAGTCATCGACTACTCAGGCAACGTCCAGTACATGCACTTGTTCCAGACCCTCAAATCCTTCACCTGCGAGACGATACGGAAATCCAACGTTAGCAGGAATTTTTCGGAGGATGTAGTGGAGGAGCACAGGCAGATCCTCAAGGCTCTTCGGGATCGCGACGAAAGCCTGGTCATCCAATTGTTCAGGACGCACATCGAGAATTCAAAGATGAGGGTCCTCTCCCTGAATGTACAGCAGTAAGAGCGGCGCGCCAATACCGCAATCTTGAGCGCGGCGTCGCCCGCATTTTCGTACATGTGGACAGAAAACACCTGATCGTCTATCGCTTCCTGAGGTTCCAGATTATTCAGTATGCTGTAGAGCGCATACCGTGCTAATTCCTCGACCGGCAGCACGAGGCCCGAAGTCCCGATCACCACTAGCTTCCCCTCGCGATTCGCCTCTAGCCCCTCCACGGCCTCGTAGAGCCGCATATATTCAGGCGCTTGCTCATTGAACATGACGATATGGTGGCGCACGCGCGTCGCTTTGCAGAGAGAACAGCGCTCCGTCCCCACGAGATCGGCATATCCGATCTTCCAGATGTGTCCGCAGACCTCGCAGCGGGCCTTGGTGAGCTCCCCGTGCAGATGGATGGTGCCATGACATCCCGCCTTTTCGAAAATATCGTCGATATTCTGAGTGATTTTGAGCACCCGGTCAGGGAACTCGTGCTGCAGATCTGCGATCATGAGGTGGGTGGCATTCGGCGTTTTATAGGAGAGCTCCCTGTGGCGCTTGTTGTAAAAGTCGAGCCCGAACTGCCTGTTGCTCCTGAACACCTTGGCGCTGCAGACATCCATGACATTATATGTATCTCACAGTCCTCCCGCGTCGCGGAAGGTGCTGATCCCTGATTCGGCGGAAATCCCCGCCCCGGAGAGAAATACAATGTTGTGCATATGCTTTTTCTCCAATTATGAATCCCGGATTTCTTTATTTGCTCTTCAAGCTCTTCGGCGTCGATGTTCTCAAGGGTATCGATAGCCTGTTTGTTTCCGACGGGGCAGCACATTTAGTATAAAGCTGAATTACCCCATATTTAACCTCTTGGTTTACCCATTCTCCGACAAGGAGTCTTGGCATTCCTGGACACTTCTATCACCTTGTGAGTGAATTTTGGCGAGGCTGACAGCATCTGTCATATTGTGATACACTCATACTGGTTGTCGGGTACATACCTTCCCGACACATAGACTACAGGAGCACTATGGAACTTCAAAAATATATCGATTTTGACTTTTTCATCAGGTTCGCTGAATGACTGCAAAAATTTCTGGGGGACAAATGCGAGATAGTCATCCATGATTTCCGCAAGGGATTCGAGCATACCATCGTACATATCATCAATGGACAGTTGAGCGGGCGCGATGTCGGCGGCCCGCCGCGGGGGGCGATGATTTCCAACTCTGGCAAGGACATAGAGCCTTTCAAGGAGAGCCATATTTACTTCTATAATGGCACTAAGGGGAACACAGAGAAGATATTCAAATCCTGTACTACCCTCATCTGCGATGAAAACAACAAGATTATCGGCTCGGTATGTCTTAATCTCGAGATGACCGACTTCATTCTCGCGCAGAACGCGTTGCAGAATTTCGTCCGCTACAATAATCCCGACATCTCGACACTCAAAGAAGACGAGGTAGCCTTCGAAAATGTGGATGACGTGATGCGGTACTATATGGAACAGTGCGAGCAGATCGTCGGCAAGCCCATGTCGCTCACGGATAAACAGGAGAAGATCAAAGCATTATGCTATCTCGACAGCAAGGGAGTGTTTAAAATCACCAAAGCGAGTGTGCTCCTCTGCCAAGCATTTCATATTTCCAAATTTACTCTGTACAGCTACCTGGAAGAGGCAAAGGGACTCCGGGACTTGTCGGATCAGAATACCAAGGGAATATAAGTGTCACCCGTAAAGAGGCTCCAATGGACCGTCGCAGCCCTTTTTTATTGTCCTGAACATTCGACTAAAAACCCAGAGATACTTTCCTCTCTACAACATCTTCGCGAGCAGTAACATAAAATGTCCACATAAAGAAGGGGGGGCGGGAAAGGGAATAAGTCCCATGGGAGTCGTGCTATCATTGGTTTTTCAACAAATCAGGACAGACATGGAGATTCCATGGGACGTATACAGCTTACTCTGGAACAGCACAGTAAGGGAAGCCACTTTAGCTGGGAAGAGAGACTGGCATTGCAATACTACTATGCAGGCAGTAACGGGTATCGGAAGCTACACAGTCCGACCATGCTGAGTAAAATCTTTTGAGAAGAGCGCCAAAACGATCAGTAGGGAGCTTAAGCGCGGTATGGTAGAGCATGTGCTTTCAGACATTCCCTTTTCGCGAAAGGAATACAATAGAAACTCGATGAAGAAGGCGCTTGGCCTTCTGGGCTTGAGGATCTGTGAGAAGACACTCTACAACTGGATAGAAGCAGGAGATATCCCTGGGGTGAGTCGCAACGAGCTACCACGGGGGGCAGGATGAAGCATGTCAAAGGCCATAGACACACTCGGAGGCATACTAACATTGATTTTGCTTTTAGAACCATAGAAAACCGTCCCAAAGACATCCTTACGCGTCTGGAGGCTAGACACTGGGAAGGAGACACTGTGTATAGTGGACAAAAGGGATCACGGGAGTGTCTGCTTACCCTGGTGGAAAGAAAGACAAGCCTGGAATTGATTCTCAAGCTGCCAAACAGAACGGCGCTCGCAGTCAAAAAGGCCTTTGACTAGCTTGAACGTCAGTTGGGTAGCCATCTCTTTCGGACGGTGTTTCGCTCCATTAAGCTCGACAATGGTGTCGAGCTCTCCCTTGTCCAGGGTCTTGAACACTCGGTGTTGACTAAAGGCATAGGGACGATTCTCTATTTCGCTCATACCTACTACTCTTCATAGCGAGGGACTAATTAGAACCACAACGGCATTATTCGAAGATTCCTTCCCAAAGGCAGCAATTTCAGCCTTATTAGCGATAAGAAAATTAAAGAAATACAAAACTGGATTAATACATATCCACGAAAGATCCTTGGTGGCTTTACGCCTTTGCAATGCTTTAAAGAGGCTTTTGGACTAATCAATCAGACCATCAAACTGCTGAAGGCATGCTCATGAAATATCCATTACAGAAACATAAGAATAAATTAGGATAATATACTTTAAAGGAGACATCTTTCTAAAATCTTGAAAAAACACGTGTTGCCTCACGATAAAATCTAAGCGTAGAGGATCCATTGCCTCATCATAAATTCTAAGTCTAGATAATTATATGTGGATCCTTAGAATCTTCTAGAAGGCTCTTAAATGATGAAGGCGATCATTTGTGTTGGGAGAGATTCATAAGCTTGGTGACTGCATCATCGAGTAGATATTTGAGCTCGATAGGATGAAGCGCTGCTGCCCTCTGGTGTAGATTTGTTTTGACCTTCTCAT